>Ga0207674_10000488_pt1 | contig 52346 bp, 44 predicted proteins | sample KBSCornC72_FD_184303 | JGI IMG/M metagenome (GOLD analysis project Ga0207674, IMG submission 184303) | Corn rhizosphere microbial communities from Kellogg Biological Station, Michigan, USA - KBS Corn C7-2 (SPAdes) (version 2) | ecosystem: Host-associated > Plants > Roots > Rhizosphere > Soil ... | reverse complement strand
CCGGCGGAGAGGCGCAGCGTATTCAGCTTGCGACGTCGCTTGGGTCGCATCTGGTAGGCGCTCTCTATGTGCTGGATGAACCTTCAATCGGGCTGCACACACGGGATACGGACCGGCTGATTCGAATTCTGAAGGAATTGCGCGATCTCGGAAATACGATCGTTGTTGTGGAGCACGATTCGGACGTGCTGCGGTCCGCAGATTATCTACTGGATCTTGGACCCGGAGCGGGCGAGTTTGGCGGAAAGATTCTTGCCGATGGAGTGCTTGCGGAGATTGAAGCCAATCCGAATTCGCTGACGGGCAGGTATCTTTCGGGCAAGATTACGATTCCGGTTCCGACGCGGAGACGCGAGCGCGGACGCGAGAAACTGGTGCTGAAGGGCGCAGAGGCCAACAATCTGCATGGATTGAACGTGGAGATTCCGCTTGGCATGCTGGTGGCCATCACCGGTGTGTCAGGGTCGGGCAAGTCGACGCTGGTGCACCAGGTTCTCTATCGCGCGGTGGCACGAGCGCTGGGGCAGACCGACGGAGGTGATCCTTCGAGCGTATTCCGGTCGTTGACAGGTGCGGAACGTCTGAATGATGTGGTGCTGGTAGATCAGACGCCTATTGGGCGGACGCCGCGCTCAAATCCCATCACGTACATCAAGGGATTCGATCTGATTCGAGAACTCTTCGCAGCCCAGCCCGATGCGAAGAAGCTAAGCTTCACGCCCGGACACTTTTCGTTCAACGTTCCGGGTGGTCGCTGCAATACCTGCGAGGGCGATGGCACCGTCACGGTGGAGATGCAGTTTTTGGCCGATGTCGAACTGCCATGCGAAGACTGCAACGGTACCCGCTATCAGGCGCGAATCCTACAAGTGCAGTACAAGGGAAAGAATATCCACGAAGTACTACAGATGACGGTGAAGGAAGCGCTGCGCTTCTTCGCCGGGCAGACTCGGCTGCTGGAGAAGCTGGCCGTGCTGGATGAGGTGGGCCTCGGCTATCTGCGGCTCGGGCAGTCCGCGACGACGTTATCGGGCGGTGAAGCACAACGCGTGAAGCTGGCAGCTCACCTGGCGCAGGTGCGATCGGCCAATGCGACGGCCAAGCCTTCACAGGCGAGCCGAGTACTTTACATCCTGGATGAACCGACCACGGGACTGCACTTCGATGATGTCTCGAAGCTGCTGACCGCCTTTCGCAAGCTGATTGACGGCGGCGGGTCGCTGATCGTCATCGAACACAATCTGGATGTGATCAAGTCAGCGGACTGGGTGATCGATCTCGGTCCGGAAGGCGGCGAGGGGGGCGGCAAGATCGTAGCCGAAGGAACACCAGAGGAGATAGCGCAGAATCTGCACTCGCACACGGGGCATTGGCTGGCGAGAGTGCTCTAGAAACAGCTAGCACCCGTAGCCGGTAGCTTTCAATTGTCAGTCCCTTGCTTTCACACGGTGGGGCAGAATGCCTGCGGGGATACGGTTGGGTGGAACCAGCAGCCACTCGACCTGAAACCTTCCCTTGTAGCCGAAGAGAGGTCCCCAGGTGCGGTTCGAGGCGTTGACCTCGATTCGGAAGCACTGTTCTGCGTCGTCGTACCACTCGCAGACATTGGCAACTCCGGAAAAAAGCAACGGAAACGAAAAAGCGACAGGTCCTTCGTAAAAGCGTTGAGCACCGGAGACAAGTCGCAGGCCACCGTTCGGATCAACGCTGATGTCTATATCGACTGCGAGATGTTGATGAGTGCCGAGGTAGTCGACGATACAGCCGCGTTTCTCGCTGTGAACCATGTAAGCGTCGAAGCGGCGACGCTTGCTGGTTGAGAAGGTACGCACCCATGTCACGGTTTCACGGCCCATTGGGTCGCGATAAGCGTAGTTCTGGATGGTGAACGGAACGCTACGGCCCTGCTCGGGAAACATGATGCTTCGCCATGTGCCGACATAGAGAAAGGGCAGGGTGTAGAAGGCGCCGTGCCAGATTTCATCCATAACTCCAGTACCGACAGCCGCGATTCCACTGTTCGAGTGAAATCCGAAGCGGCGCTGGATCTGGGGATGCAGCTTCTCAAAGTCAGAGCCGAGGACCTGCTGGTAGATAGAGATCATGCTTACCCCTTGGACGGTTTGCGAAGACAGCGGCGTGCTGAGGGCAAAAGTCCGCCGGCGACCCAGCCGATGGCGGAGAGCGCGATGACGGCGAGATTCAGCGTGATGGGATTGAAAGCAGCGGTGAGGTAAGCGGGGGAATGGATCGCGACCTCGAGCGTTGCAATGAGCATGAGAAGAATGTTCAGGAGCAAGACGGATCGGCGGTTCCATGTGACTAGAGTGATGAGGCCTAAGATGATCTCGAACGCGCCAATCCAGGGCAGGAAGTAAATCGGGACTCCGGCCTGTGCGAGCATCGTTTGCTCGTCGATGTGGTGGAAGATCAGCTTGGGGATGAGGCCGTGCCATATCCAGATGAACACGATCATCAGCCGGGCAAGCGCGTGAATGATTGCGAAGTTCAGTGATGATTCCGGAATCTGATCGGCTTCAGCCCACAGGCGAAGTCGATCGAAGCTCCACGCCGTAGCCCATCCCATGATAGGGCGGAACGCGACGCGATCGATTAAACGGCCGACCAAGCCGAAGCGCACCTGGTAGTCGTACCAAGTGAAGAAGCGCACGCCATTGTTGGTGGGAACGTAGCGCCAGTACCCGGATCCTTCGCGAATGAGGGACTTGGGATCTTCGGAGGCAAACTTGAGGGACGATGTTGCCTCACCGGTTTCAACGGTCCGCTCACCGACGCTCTCGCCGGTGCCCTTGATTGCCAGGCCGAAGCCAATTCGCGTCTCGTATAGGAACGCCTGCGGCTCGGATGCGGTCGAGCGCGGAAGGTATTCGATGTGGGTGAATCGCAAATCCCACCGCTCGTGCAGTGCAGGGTCTTGGGTGAGCTGCCAGATTCGTTCGAGGGATTGGCGAATCAGAATCTCGACATAAATACCGGCGCTGGAATTGGGCACGCGACCAGCGTATCAAAAGCTCGCTACTTACCGGAACTGATCAGCCGGATTCGCGCAGTGAATGAGCGGCCTTCGAACTCGCTAAAGGTTCCAAACTGGGGCGAATCGACCACCCGATTCACCACCGCGGGATTGCCGCTGCTTGTCGCGTTCTCCAGCACGCCGCGCAACCCGAAGTACGAACCGCGGAAGTGGAAGCGCCATTCCAAGCCGGGGCTGAACGACGCGTAATTTGGAAACCTCCGCCCGCCCGCTGCGCCGACGACTTGCTGATCTGCGTTGACGGCTGTGTACGGCACGCCGGTGTGCCAATCCGCCGAGTACACGAAGTCCCAGCTTTTTCTGAACCACGGGACAGCAAATGGCAACCATCCCCACGAGAGGACGCGATTGGGCATGTCCCAGAGCAGAGGTCCGCTCTGCTGCGGACCGAAGTCGGTGATCGTCGGCGCATAGTCGATTGCCTTGTTCGTATGCGCTATGGAATGCGTGTATGCCCCGAAGAGGGTGTATCCATTGCCGAAGGTTCGCCGCGCATCGACCTCGAAAAGATCATCATGATCTTCTCTGGACGAAGTCAGGCGATATATGCCTGACAGAATTCCGGGATTCGTCTCATTCGCATACGCAAACTGATCCTTCACTCTCTTTCGCAGCAACTCGGCACCCACAAAGAGCGTGCCAGGCAATCTTTGTTCGATACCAGCACTCCAGTTAACGGCTCGCGGTTGACGCAGCGTTCCATATTCGGCGACGAATTGCGTTAACAATGCCGGGCCCTGTGGCGCTGTTCCACTGGCGTCGAAGTACTGGTCAATTCGAGGCCCGGTGAATTGGCGTGTCAGATACTCAAGCTGTGTGTGATCGTAGTAGAGCCCGATCCCGGCGCTCAGCTTTGTGGTTCCCTCCAATCCGGAAGGTGACCAGGTGCCGGCAAGACGCGGGGAGAATAGAGGGCGGCGCACGATTTCATCCCAGTCGAAGCGCAGCCCAGGCTCAACCAGGAGCCCGCGCAGCAGCGTCCACCGATCCTGCAGATATGCGCCGGTTTCGACGTTGTGACTCGCAAAGGGCACCGGTCCAGCGAACCTGCTTTGCCGAAGCAGCGTTCCATTCTCACGCAGGTAGTTGATGGGTGCGAGCGACTGGCGCTGATCGAAGCTGATCCGGTCGACATCAATGCCGAGCTTGATATTGTGCTGTCCGTGCCACCGGCGTTGAGCAAGGTAGAGCGCGGCATTCCCTGCAAGCCGCTTGGACCGCCCGGTCGGCCCTTCGAAGAAGCTGCCGAGGTACAGTTCAGGGGTAATCCTGAAAGGTCCATCCGTGTATGGCTGGAACCCGTCGCGGATGCGGAGGAACGCTATGCCCATGTCCAGCAGAGCGCCGTTCTTGAAGCTCCACTGATCCCGCATATAGGGCATCCAGACCACCGAGTTTCGCTTCACCGTGCTCTGTTGAGGGACGAGCGGCGAGAGCCCGTCATAGGGGGAGTGATAGGCGTTCGTCAGCAGTCCGGCCGAAATGATATTCGATGGTGTCGCGTTCGCCTGCACTTTCAGCAGGTTGCTTCCGCGCAGCACGTGGCTGGTGTTGGCATTTGCGGGGAGCTCCTGGATGTAGATGTTGTCGTACTCGAGATCAAGACCGTCAAAGAACCATGCGCGGTCTAGCACCACCGGTCCGGAGAAAGTCACCCTTGGAACGAACTTATCGAAGCGGATTCCGTTTTTCTGCTGGAATCCCGGAACAAAGTTTGTCGCATTGAAGCGGAACTTGTTATCGCCCATCCCGGTGTAGAGCGCAACCACGCCCCCGGTGTTCCTGCCGAATTCGACGGGGTAGCGCGTAGATTGTTGGTCGATTGAGCGTACTGCGTCGGCGCTGACGCGGACTGCGAAGTTGCCGCTTACCGGTGAGCGAATGTCGAAGCCATCCAGCAGATACAGTGTCGCCCAAGCTTCTGATCCGGCCACATGAACCTGCCCGCTCCCGTCCTGCACCACTCCCGGATAAAACGGCAACAGGTTGCGGATGTCGCGCGAAGTAGGATAGGGCACATTCGTGATCTCGGGTAAATTCATGGTCTGTTTGTCTGAGACCTGCTCAGGGTTGATGCCGGGCACGGAGGCCGATACGCTTACATTGGTCGAGACTACCTGCTCATGATTTAGAACGACTCGCACATCGCGCGATTCCGGATCCTGTTGATCCACAGTCTGCTGGTAGAAGCCGGGCTTGGTCACCTGCAGCTGATAAAAGTCGCCTGAAGGCACCCGGTAGCTGGCGCGTCCCGCGAAATCTGTTGCGGTCGAGATTAGTTGCGCCCCGGTTGCACGCACAGTTATCTGGGCGCCCACAACCGGCGCGCCGACCTCATCCACTACAGCAATTGCGACCGTTCCGCTGGATTGCTGCGAGTACGCAATAGCAGAGAGTAAAGTGCAAATCGTCACTGCCGTGAATCGTAAGAGGCGCATTCTATGATCGCTGCAATTCACCTCATTGTAGATGCGACTTGGGGAAGAGGTTATGCCTTAAGCGGCCTCCGGTGCTTGTCACCGCGCCTTAGGAACGGGCGGAGTATGATCGTCTGTTTCTCGGGGAGGGCGACGATGCGATACCGTCCGTTTGGCAGCCTTAGCTGGAAGGTCTCTGCGCTTGGTTTTGGTTGTATGCGCTTTCCCACCACCGATGGAAAGCCGCTCAGCCCTAATATTGATGAGCCTGAAGCAGTCCGTATGCTTCGAACCGCCATCGATCGAGGGGTGAATTACGTCGACACTGCCTATGTCTACCACGAAGGCCGCAGCGAGGTCGTGCTCGGGAAAGCACTCCGCGATGGCTATCGCGACAAGGTGAGGATCGCTACCAAGCTTCCGATCTGGCTGGTCAATGATCCGGCAGACTTTTACAAGTACCTGAACGAACAGCTGATTCGGCTGCGAACGGACCACATCGATTGCTACCTCATCCATGCGTTGAATCAGGTCCGCTGGCGCGACCGCGTTCTCGAACACTCGGTGCTGGACCGTGCCGCGAAGGCGCTGGCCGATGGCCGCATCCGTCATCTTGGTTTCTCGTTTCACGACGACTACGACGTTTTCGAAGAGATCGTGAATTCCACCGACATTTGGAGCTTCTGCCAGCTTCAGTACAACTACATGGACGTGAATAGCCAGGCCGGGCAGCGCGGAGTGCAGCTTGCGGCCAGTAAAGGTTTGGCGGTGATTGTGATGGAACCGCTGCTCGGCGGCCGTCTCGCCAATCCGCCCGAGGACGTGCGCCACACCTTCCAGCGCTTTCCAGCTCAGCACTCGCCGGCAGAGTGGGCATTCGAATGGCTTTGGAATCAGCCCGAAGTCTCGGTTGTCCTCAGCGGAATGTCAACCATGCGTCAAGTGGAGGAGAACCTCAAGGCGGCAGATTATGCCCGTGCGCGTGGATTCGGCGTAGCTGAGCACGACCTGATCGCTCGTGTGAGGGAACAATACAGCGCCCGCACCGAGATCCCTTGCACGAAGTGCGGCTACTGTATGCCGTGCCCGAACGGCGTGCACATCCCCGGCAACTTCGAGATCTACAACTACGCTCATCTGTTTGATGATCTCGACACGGCCCGATTCAAGTACCAGGTGTTTCTTTCTGAAGGCGAGCGCGCCAGCGTCTGCATCGATTGCGACATCTGCGAAAGCGAATGCCCGCAGAAAATACCGATCAGCGATTGGATGCCAAAGGTGGCTGCTTTGCTGGCTTGATTTCGATCTCGTCGGGTAGAGTTCACCGCGGATGCGAAGAAGTGCATCTCACTGGAGTTGGGGGGAATCTGCCTGACATCAAGATGAATTACTCCGATACGGGATTGCTTCGTTTGATAGCCATTCTCAAGCTGCTGAAGGTGTGCGCGCTTATTGCGGCGGGAATTCTTGCCCTCAGGCTCGTCCACGCCGATATCGGCACTGTTCTTGAGCGCTGGGTGTTGAGGCTGGGCCTTGATCCTGGCAGCAGCCTGCTCAACCATGCGATCCAGAGGGTCTGTGAGATTCCTCAGGACAAGGTCTGGGAACTCGGAGCGGTGAGTTTCATTTACGCTGCTCTCTTCGCGACGGAGGGAATCGGGCTCTGGTTCGCAAAACGCTGGGCGGAGTGGTTCACGGTGATCATCACGGGCTCGCTCGTCCCATTTGAATTTTATGAGATCGTCAGTCGTCCCACCGCCATCAGGATACTGGTCCTCGTAATCAACCTGGCGGTAGTTGCGTATCTGATTCACCGCATCATTCATGAGCCGCGCTTCAGCCATCGCGGATCCGCATCAGTTCGCGTACGACGGTCCGGTATCGGCGAAGCAGGCGATTCTGCCTGATACAGCGGACGTTCACTCAGGTGTCCGGTGCATCTCCTGCAACGACCGATATGCAGACGCTTCGAACTTGATGTAGTGCAGAATTACGGGCGCCAGGATCATACCAGGCACTCCCATCAGTCTCTCGCCAACCACCAGACCGATGAGGGTTAGCCACATCGGACTGTCGATGCGTGCTCCAATGATCTTGCTGTTGAGGAAGTACTCCAGCTTGTGGATCGTAATCAGGAAGATCAGCGCCAGCAGCCCCATCTTCGGAGAGATCGTGAATCCCACCCCGACAATCACCGTGTTGCTGATTAAATTCCCGACAATTGGCAGCAGGCCGCACAGAAACACTAGACAGAGAAGCAAAGCTGCGTAAGGGTATCCGCTGAGAACAACGAAAAACGCTGTGAGCACGGTGTTGATAGCGGCGATAAGGATCTGAGCGCCCATTACCCTCGCGAAGCTCTGATAGAGGTTCCGAAAGCGTTGTCCAAGTTCCGCCGTGATTTCGGAATAGACGCTGGGGATCTCTTTTCCCGTCCGGGCAACCGTCCAGAAGGGATTGAGGAATACGCTGAGCGCGACTACCAGTCCAGCCAGCAGCAGAACCGTCTGGAATGATGCGATCCTGGCATAGCGCCCTATGACGGCGACCCCTTCCTTTGCTTCCTCCAGGGCAGAGATCTTCAGGCTGGCGTAATCGGTGAACGGGAGATCGATTCCGTTTCTCTCCGCAAATCCCACCATCGCCGGGATAGCAGCGTCTGCAATTTTCGGGAATGTGCGATAGGCAAGCGCCGCGAAGTATAGAAGTCCCGCGCCGACAACGACGACTGTCAGAAGATAAAGCGCTACGCTCAATGCTTTGTTGCGCCGGAAGTTGAATACCTGCAGGGCAAGGTAGCCGAAGAGCGCGGTCAACAGGAAGGTGCCAAGGTTCAGCCACGCGATCAGCGCCGTGAGAATGCCGAGGAGCACAAAAGAGATCCGAGCTGCCCTGTTCATCGTCCGTCCGAGATTCGGCTGCTGCAATTCGCAGGTTTACCCCGCGGAATCAAAGTATAGACTCCTCTTCTCCCGTTCTATCAATTGAGCCACAGCGGCGGAGCGGAGAGTTGCAGGCCTTTCGACGAGTAACGATAAACCTGAATTGATGCGGAAGAGGAAATACCACGACCTTAGGCGCTCTTTTTCGATTACTGAAGTGGCAGTGCCTCGGAGGCCGTCAGTGACCGCTATCACGCATTTAAAAACCATATCGCGCTTAGATAATTCCATCGTCTGTATCTCCCTTTGTTAAGCAAGGAATCCGAGCGATGATTTGGAATTTGCTAAGCCGCTTTCTTCACATTCTCGCGTTCATCGGTCCTGGCGGATCGAGCTTGCGGCCGTGGCTGCACCGCCTGCGTGGGGTTCAAATTGGCCAGCACGTCTGGCTCTCCCATTTCGTCTACCTGGACGATTGTCACCCGGAACGGATCTTTATCGGAGACAACTGTACTATCGGCCTCCGAACGACAATCTTTGCGCATCTCTACTGGGGACCACGACGGTCCCGGCACCAGGGCACGGTAGTCATCGAAAGGAATGTCTTTGTCGGGCCACACTGCGTCCTTCTCCCTAACGTCCGGATTGGCGAAGGCGCCGTCATCAAAGCCGGCACTGTGGTGAGCAGAAATGTTCCGCCGCACGCACTGTGGGGACCACCCGCTCCCGAGGTCCTCGGGACCGCCACGGTACCACTGACGGCCGAGCACTCTTATGAGGAATTTGTTCAGGGGATGAGGCCGCTTGCCTGTGCCCACCATCATCCAGGCGAGCTTATCCATGATCGTCGCTGAACTAGAAGGTTCCCGGGAAGTCTTCGGATTCGCGGTTCGCATTAGCGCGGTCGAAAGGAACGTTTGAACCTGAGTCAATACCTGCTGCTCAGAATCACGCAAGACCCACGCTAGAAACAATCACTTCGCCGGGGGCATCATCGGCTGGCCGATCCAGAACACGTTGCTGCGCCGCGCCAGCATCCCTGGCGAGAGGCCGCGTAGCCGTTCCTGCGCTTCCTGATAAGGCCCCACGAAGCGCAGCGCTTCCGGCAGCCTTGCATACACGCGCGGAAGCCATTTGCGGGCACGGCTGGCCGATTCCTTGCGCGGTCCGAAGTTGAATCCAAACTCATCGCGGAATCGCTTCGGCAGCCACTCCGCCGTGAGCGCCTGGTACCAGCGCGGGACGTGAATCCATGAGCCCGCACCAGTCAGAATTCTCTGTGCCATGTATCGTGATCGTTCACTCACGCCAAGCGCATCGGATTCGAACATCTCCGCGATATAGCCCTCGAACCCGCTCCACTCTGCCGGCAGCGCGTTCGCAGGCAAGCCAAACAACCCGGCCAGGATCTTCGAATCATCGTAGTACTGCGCGCGTTCCTCGGCGGTCAGAGGCGGTAGCACGCATTCATAAGCAATCACCGCGCTCTCAATCAGCGTTGCGTACACCCACTTCAGCGCGGGTATGTGTAGCGCCTCATACTGCGAACCCTTCTCGTATCCGGCGACAGCTTGCGGCACCTCGCCTGTGATCTTTGTATGCATCCGATACAAAGACCGTGCAGAGGTAAACGCCTGCTCGGCTGTTCCGAAGATCATCGTGAACACCACCCTGAAGGTGTTATGAAAGCGGGCGATTGGCTTGGCCAGCAGGGAAGAGTGCTGATCGAGCGCTGCAGCCACCCATGGATGCGCAAGCTGAAGCATCGCCGCCCGCCCCGCACCGAGAAACAGCGCAGATTCACGATTGATGCGCCAGCTTACTGACTCGGCTCCGAAGATGCCTTCTATTGGCCGCCGGACCTGTGCAGCCACACTAGCGATGTGCCGCTCCAGGTCGGCCCTGGTCGCTTCCGTCGCTCTGCTCACTCTGTGCGGCTGTTCCATCGGCCCTTCCGGTGTTTTCAGTCCTCACTCTTTGATTCGAAAGATGCGACGTCAGAAGTGCTCGCTGCTTTGTTTGGAGACAGTTCAGGGTTGATCGTCCTGCGACCGGTCCGGTAACGTCGAAGCGGAGAGCCTTGCTTGAAAGTCTATTTGGTCGACGGCACCTACGAGTTGTTCCGCCACTATTTCGCCATGCCAAAAGCACGCGACGCGAAGGGGAGGGAAGTCGGCGCAGTCCGAGGTGTGCTTGCATCCATGCTGGCGATGATGCGAGACGGCGTGACCCACATGGGCGTTGCAACTGACCACGTGATCGAATCATTTCGCAACGACCTCTGGGCCGGTTACAAGACCGGGGAAGGTGTCGAGCCCGATTTGCTCTCGCAGTTTTCCATCCTGGAGGAAGTCCTTTCAGCTGCCGGCCTGGTCGTCTGGCCAATGATCGAGTATGAAGCCGATGACGCCCTGGCATCCGCCGCTGCTCTCGCATCCAGAGACAAGAATGTCGAACAGGTCGTTATCTGCACGCCTGACAAAGACCTCGGCCAATCTGTGCGCAGCAGTCAAGTGGTCCAATTGGTTCGCCGCACCAACGCGATTATCGACGAGCCGGGAGTCATTGCTAGGTTCGGCGTTCCGCCCGCTTCCATCCCCGACTATCTCGCCCTGGTTGGCGATTCGGCCGATGGCTACCCCGGCCTGCCCGGCTGGGGAGCGAAGTCCACAGCAACTGTGCTCGCCAAATTCGGCCACATCGAGTCGATCCCCGCCTCCTGCCGCGACTGGCACCTGAACGTGACCAATGCCGCAACCTTAGCCGAAACCCTCGTGCGCGATCGCGAGAAGGCTCTCCTCTTTCGCACCCTCGCCACCCTCAAAACCGACATCCCGCTTTTCCAGAAGGTCGAGGAGCTTCGTTGGAACGGTCCAACACCCGCTTTCGACGCGATCGGGAAGCTACTCGACGAGGCGAAGATCGAGAAGAGGAAGGGGCCGGATGGGTCGAGCACGCCTCCTCGCCGGGGTCCTAGGGCCAAGCCGCAACGCGCGTAAGGAACTGTTCCCGCAGCGCACCTCCCAATTTGACGCAGTCGACGGCGCGGGACAGGTGCGCACAACCTGATCCACAGACCGTCACACTGATCGAAAAATGTTTTCACAATATGGTATTGACTACCCTCCCTGTGTCTCTCATCACAGCCGCTAAACGCCTCGAAGAAGAGACTCCTCATAGCGGTTTTTCTTTCGCAGATCGCTCCCTCGCGAAACCACTCAAGTGGTTAGCCATGAAGTAGTTCTTATGCTCTCCAGGGCGGCTGCGGATTGGCGAGTCTTTCACAATCGCGCGGAACCCGAACTCACCGGTTTCGCCGCAAGAGGCATAGCGAATGAGTGATAAGCAAATGGTCATCCTGGATGGGAACGAGGCTGCGGCTTCGGTTGCCTATCGTCTCTCCGAAGTTGTCGCAATTTATCCGATTACCCCCTCGTCGCCGATGGCCGAGTGGGCCGATCAGTGGCGCTCGGAAGGGAAGAAGAATATTTGGGGCGCTCTGCCCATCGTCGAAGAACTTCAAAGTGAGGGCGGCGCTGCCGGCGCACTTCACGGAGCATTGCAGGCCGGTGCGTTCGGAACCACATTCACGGCCTCCCAGGGCCTGCTACTCATGATTCCCAACATGTACAAGATCGCCGGTGAACTCACACCGGCCACCATGCACGTGACCGCCCGGACGCTCGCGACGCATGCGCTCTCCATCTTCGGAGACCACTCTGACGTGATGGCATGCCGCTCAACTGGCTGGGCGATGCTTTCGTCCAACTCTGTGCAGGAAGCCCACGACCTCGCGCTTGTTGCCCAGATCGCAACACTCGAATCTCGCATTCCTTTCATTCATTTCTTCGACGGTTTCCGAACTTCGCACGAAGTCGGCAAGATCTATCCGATCGGCGATGAAACTATTCGCGCTCTGCTCGACGATAAGTACATCATCCAGTTCCGCCAGAACGCGCTCAGCCCCGATCGCCCCGTGCTTCGCGGCTCCGCGCAGAACCCAGACGTATTCTTCCAGGCTCGTGAAGCCTGCACGCCTTTCCATGCCGCGGTACCAGGAGTTGTTCAGGCCGTCATGAATCGGTTCGCGGCAGAGACCGGTCGCGCCTATCACCTTTTCGATTACTACGGCGCCGCCGATGCCGAGCGCGTCATCATCATGATGGGCTCCGGAGCAGAAGCGGCTGAAGAAGCCGTTGAGCTCCTCACCAAGCAAGGCGAGAAGATTGGCTTGCTCAAGGTCCGTCTCTATCGACCTTTCGACGCCTCGGCGTTTATCGCATCGCTTCCTGCCACGGTGAAATCCATCGCCATTCTCGACCGCTGCAAAGAGCCCGGCGCTGCCGGCGAGCCTCTCTATCAGGACGTGGTCACAGTTCTCGCCGAGCATGCTGACAAGCTGCCCTTTGCTGCAATGCCTGCGGTCATCGGCGGACGCTACGGCCTCTCCTCCAAGGAATTCACTCCCGCGATGGTCAAGGGTATCTTCGACGAGCTCACCAAGCCAGCACCGAAGAACCACTTCACCATCGGCATCGAAGACGACATTTCGCACTCGAGCCTCACTTACGATCCGAACTTCTCGACCGAGGATCCGCGGACCGTCCGCGCGCTCTTTTACGGACTCGGTTCCGATGGCACCGTGGGCGCCAACAAAAACTCCATCAAGATCATTGGCGACCAGACGGACAACTACGCCCAGGGCTACTTCGTCTACGACTCGAAGAAGTCCGGCTCCATGACCACTTCGCACCTGCGCTTCGGTCCCAATCCAATCCGCTCCACCTACCTGATCACCCGCGCCAGCTTCATCGCCTGCCACAACTTCAGCTTCCTTGAGAAGATGAACGTGCTCGAAGCAGCTATGCCGGGCGCGGTTTTCCTGCTCAATTCGCCTTATCCTTCCGAAGAAGTCTGGGCGAAGCTGCCCAAGTCCACACAGCAGGAAATGATCCGCAAGAAGATCGAGTTCTACGTAATCGACGGCTACAAGGTGGCTCGCGATGCCGGCATGGGCACGCGCATCAACACCATCATGCAGACCTGCTTCTTTGCGATCAGCGGCGTGCTCCCGCGCGAAGAGGCAATTGAACAGATCAAGAAAGCCATCAAGAAGACCTACGGCAAGCGGGGCGAAGCAGTCGTAAAAAAGAACTTTGCCGCCGTCGACGCAGCGCTTGCTCACCTCTACAAGGTCGAGCTTCCCGCTACTCCGTCATCCGAGTTTGACTTGATCCCCTCCATTTCGCCCGCTGCGCCCGAGTTCGTTCGCAATGTCCTCGGCGAGATTGCAGCCGGACGCGGCGATCAGCTCCCGGTCAGCGCCATTCCCGCAGGCGGCACATTCCCGACAGGCACCGCGCAGTGGGAGAAGCGCAACATCGCGCAGTTCATCCCCGAGTGGGACAAGGACCTCTGCATCCAGTGCGGCAAGTGCGTCATGGTTTGCCCGCACGCCGTCATCCGCGCCAAGGTTTACTCATCCGAACTCGGCGACAAGGCCCCGGCAACCTTCAAATGGGCGAAGCCGAAGTGGAAGGGAATGGAGAACGATCGCTACACTCTCCAGGTCGCGCCGGAAGACTGCACCGGCTGCGCCGTATGCGTGGACGTCTGCCCGGTGAAGAGCAAGAGCGACGCCAGCCACAAGGCCATCAATATGGTGCCGCAGCCTCCGCTTCGCGAAGCCGAGCGCGAGAACTGGGACTACTTCCTCAACCTGCCCGAGGTCGATCGCGCCAAGCTGTCGCACTCACAGGTAAAGGACCTGCAACTCCTCCAGCCGCTCTTCGAGTTCTCCGGTGCCTGCGCGGGATGCGGCGAGACGCCCTACATCAAGCTGCTAACCCAGCTGTTCGGCGATCGCCTCTACATCGCCAACGCCACCGGCTGTTCTTCGATCTACGGTGGCAACCTTCCTACTACTCCGTACAGCCAGAACTGCTCCGGCCGCGGACCGACATGGGCAAACTCGCTCTTCGAAGACAACGCGGAATTCGGTTTCGGCATGCGCACGGCTCTCGACCAGCAGAAGATCTTCGCCGAAACTCTCGTGACGCGCCTGGCTTCTGCCATCGGTCCTGAGCTCGCCGCCGAGATCGTCCACGCAACGCAGAAGACGGAACCCGAGATCGCCGTCCAGCGTGAGCGTATCAAGATTCTCAAGGCCAAACTCGGCGGCATCGATTCCTCTGACGCCCGCAACCTTCTTGCTATCGCCGACACCCTCGTTCGCAAGAGCGTCTGGATCCTCGGAGGCGACGGCTGGGCATTCGACATCGGCTTCGGCGGACTCGACCACGTGCTCGGCTCAGGCAAGAACGTCAACGTACTCGTCCTCGACACTGAGGTCTACTCCAACACCGGCGGCCAGTCTTCCAAGGCCACTCCGCGCGGCGCTGTCGCCAAGTTCGCAGCCAGTGGCAAGATGGTCAGCCGCAAAGACCTCGCCATGGAAGCAGTCAGCTACGGCTATGTCTACGTCGCACAGGTGGCACTGGGCGGTAACGACAGCCATGTGGTGAAGGCCTTCCAGGAAGCCGAGGCACACGACGGGCCGTCGATTATCATCGCCTACTCAAGCTGCATTGCCCACGGCTATGACCTGGTGCACGGACTGGAGCAGCAGAAACTCGCAGTTCAGTCCGGCTACTGGCCCCTCATGCGTTACAACCCGGCGCTGCGCAATGAAGGCAAGAATCCTTTCCAGCTCGATTCGCGTGCGCCTTCCATCCGGCTCAAGGACTACACCTATCGCGAAGCGCGTTACACCATGCTCGCCCGCAGCAATCCCGAGCTGGCCGCAGAGCTTTTGAAAGAAGCACAGGATGATGTTGAGCGCCAGTGGCGCGTCTACTCAGCGCGTGCCGGCATGCCCGGACGTGGCGAGACACCTCACATCGCGCCCGAAGAGAAGCCTGAAGAGAAACTGGCAGCCCCGCCTGCCGGAGGATCAAAATGATCGACGTAACCACGAAATACCTGGGTCTCAAACTCAACGGACCTATCGTCGTTTCCTCAACTCCCCTGTCGGAATCGATCGAGAATGTGCGCAGGATGGAGGATGCCGGCGCATCGGCGATCGTGCTGACCTCGCTTTTCGAGGAACAGCTTGCACTTGAATCGCGTGCTCTCGATGAAGATCTTTCGCGCGGAACTGAATCCTTCGCCGAGTCCCTGGGCTACCTTCCTGATTTGAACGACTACCGGATGTCCCACGAGATCTATCTTGATCACATCCGGCGCTGCAAAGAAGCAGTGAATATTCCGATCATGGCGAGCCTCAACGGCGTGACCACGGGCGGTTGGGTGCGTTTTGCGCAGGAGTCGGAACAGGCCGGAGCCGATGCAATCGAGCTCAACACCTTTGCTCTCGCGACGGACCGCAGCCAGACCTCTGCCGAACTTGAGTCTCAGCTGCTTGAACTCGTTACCAGCGTCTGCGAGGCGGTGAAGATTCCGGTTGCTGTAAAGCTCTCGCAGAACTTCACTAGTTTGCCGCATCTGGCAGCAACGCTTGAAGATGCAGGAGCGGCTGGGGTGGTTCTTTTCAACCGCTTCTACCAGCCAGACTTCGATATTGAGGGTCTGGAAGTACGGCCCACCCTTCACTTCTCCACGCCGTCTGAATTGCTGCCGCGCCTTCACTGGGCCGCGATCCTATTTGGCCACCTCAATATCGACATCGCCATCACCGGCGGAGTGCACTCGGCGGAAGACGTCATCAAGAGCATCATGGCCGGAGGCAATGTAGCGATGATGTGTTCTGCGCTCCACATCCACGGCATCGACCACATCGGTCGCGTGCTTGCCGACCTGCAATATTGGCTCGAGAAGCGCGAGTTCTCATCGCTGTCGCAGACCAAGGGATGCCTGAGTCGGCGCTCAGTCCCAGATGTCTCGCCTTTCGATCGCGGCAACTACATCAAGACACTCAGCTCCTACAGTCTCCGCCAGACTGTGGCGGCCTTCTAAGACGATCGAAGTTTTCCTGGGTGGCCATCGGCGACTGCACCTGTTCTGCAGTCGCCGTTGGCTTTATTGCTCTTTCAGACGCTCCGCTGATTGGAAAATTTTCCGATCCCTCAGGAAACGCATGTCATCTCTTAAATGACATGCAGTCGCGTGAGCTTCTGTTGAGAGGTCGTGCATGAAGGTATTCGTAGCAGGTGCAAGCGGGGCTATCGGCAGGCCCCTGGTGAAAGCTTTGATTGCGGCCGGGCACCAGGTGGTTGGTATGGCAACCAGAGCTGCCGGTGCTGAGACTCTTCGCAATCAGGGGGCGGAAGGCGTAGTTCTGAATGTTCTGGACCGTGAAGCTGTGGCCCGGGAGATTGCGAGAATCCATCCTGATGCAATCATCGATGAGCTCACATCTCTACCCAAGCGGTACACACCCGAAGACATGCGAGCCGCCGCGCCCCGCGACCGCCAGGTCCGTTTGGAAGGAGGAGCCAATTTGCACGGCGCATCGCTCCGGTATGGCGTCAAGAGGTACGTGGTGCAATCAACAGGCTTCTTCTACGGTCCAGGTCAGGGGCTAGCGTCGGAAACCGAGGACCTCGCGCACGGTGCATCGCCCGGAGTTGCCGCGGCTGTCGACACGTACACAAAGATCGAGCAACGGCTCTTCGGCGATCCAGGCCTTGAAGGAGTTGCCTTGCGCTATGGCTTCTTCTATGGTCCCGGAACCTACCATGATCCTGAGAGCGGCAGCATCACGCTGCAGGTTCGCGAACGCCAATACCCTGTTGTAGAGCCGGGCACGGGGGTCTCCTCTTTTATCCATATCGAGGATGCAGCCGCTGCTACCGTGGCGGCGCTGGAGATAGACCCCGGCGTGTACAACATTGTCGATGACGACCCAAGTCCGCCGGCAGTCTGGTTGCCGGCCTTTGCCAAATTTGTTGGAGCGCCGGACCCGCCTCGCGTCAGCGAACGAGAAGCAGTTCAGAGCGCCGGTCCCGACGCCGCTTACTACGCACTCCGCCTGCGAGGAGCATCCAATGCAAAAGCAAAGAAGGAGTTCCGATTCGCAGCGCGACGACTCGAGTGGCTCAAAGATTGACTTCTCTGGAACTCGACTTTGACGTCTCCACCCCTTACGATTGCCGGAGTTTCACTCATCCCTATTTGCTTTCTCATGGAGCCACTCCTTCCAGCTATCGGGCAGCGCACTCAATCTTAGTGCCCGGTCGATCAGCCCCAGATCCTCAGAGTCATAACTTTTAGCGATGTATAGCCTCGTGATGGCTGAGACCGGGATGGATTCCTGCTCACGATCAAGCAGGGCGATTTGGCCGTGCGCGCCTACCTCACCCTCGCGCGTGACTGCGAGATAGAATCCCGTTCGGCCGCTTGCAAGGAAGCGCCTCACCATGTCATCCATTCCAAATCGTATGCCGAGTTTGTAGCAGGGAAGCCGCGGCTGTGTGACCACGACCTCCGCTGAGCCAATCGAGAACCGGTCCCCGATGTGTACAGACTCGTCCAAGCCGTCGAGAGTGAAGTTCTCGCCAAACACTCCCATAGGCAGCGCATGTCCGGGAAGCTCCGCTTTCCAGTATTCGTAATGTCGAATCGGATAGCAGTAGACGGCCTTGTACACGCCTCCATGCGCCTTAAGGTCCGATTGCCGATCGCCATCAAGATTCAGCTTTCGAAGCGCAACGCGCCCCTTGACAGGCTCTTTGTAGATCGACGTCGTCACGGGCTTTCCGTGCCACTCGACTTCCCGGGGCAGTCCGCAATTGATTGAGATGATTTCCATATCGGTTCCCTGATTGTATGGCGCTTCGCGATCCTGTCGCTGAAATTCGCGCGGCCGATTGGGTCGCGAGTTTGATTCCCGCAGCTCTGGGTTATCCCGGCCCTCACCGCTTATGATTCGTGCGTAACTCTGTCGAGGTCACAAATGATCCTGAAATTCTTCGCGGCGCTCTTCGCCACCCTCATCTCCTTCAGCACGCTTTCTTCAGCACAGGCGCCGACGCATTACGAGCCAACTCTCGATTCTCTCGACCAGCATCCGCTTCCGCAGTGGTATGCCGGAGCCAAGCTCGGCATCTTTATTCATTGGGGTTTGTATTCCGTTCCCGGCTGGGCGCCAGTCAACCATCCCGATCACGACTTCTCGTCGAGCGACTACATCAAGTACAACCCGTACGCCGAGTGGTACCTCAACGTCCTCCGCATCCCCGGCTCGCCTACTGCTCAGTACCACAAGCAGCATTTCGGCGATGCTGGCTACTATGACTTTGCGCCCGCATTCAATCGCGAATCGAAGAAATGGAACCCCGATAAGATGGCCGCCATCTTCAAGGACGCCGGCGCCCGCTACGTGGTGCTCACCTCGAAGCATCACGAGGGCTTTACGCTTTGGCCCAGCAAAACACTAAATCCCACGCCGAGCCTCAAGCCGAGCCAGCTTCACGCCGAGCGCGACATCGTCGGCGAACTCACTTCTGCCGTCCAGAAACAGGGCATGAAGATGGGCCTCTACTACTCCGGCGGCTACGACTGGACCTTCAACACCGGGCCGATTGAGATCGACAAGGATTACCAGGCCGTGAAGCCTGAGTCGAAAGCCTACGGCGATTATGCGTTCGCGCAGATCCACGAATTGATCGATCGCTACAAGCCCGCGCTCCTCTGGAACGACATCGACTGGCCAAAAACCGGCAACGCCCTCCAGGTCGAAGCCGATTACTACAACGCGATCGCGGACGGCGTAATCGATGACCGGTTCGGCATCAAGCACTCCGACTTCACCTCGCCGGAATACGAGAAAAAAGACCAGATCAGCGAGAAGAAATGGGAAGAGTGCAGAGGGCTGGGCCGGTCCTTCGGCTACAACCGCGCTGAAGGCGAAAAGGAAACTATCGCGCCGGCCGAGCTGATTGCACTGCTGGTCGACATCGTGAGTAAGAACGGCAACCTCCTGCTCGACGTAGGACCCGAAGCCGACGGCACCATTCCGCCGATCCAGATGGATCGCCTGAAGGCGCTTGGCGCGTGGCTCAAGCAGAACGGCGAAGCCATCTACGACACCACGCCTTGGAAAGAAGCTGCCACGAAATCAGCGGAGGGAGACGACCTCCGGTTCACACGCAAGGGCGACGATCTTTACGTGACGGTTCTCGGAAAGGCTAAAGGGCAGATCATCACGATTGCCGATCTTCCGGCGAAGTCGGGCGTGAAGATTACGCAGCTCGGCGACAACACAGATCTGGGATCGAACGAACAGAGCGGCGGTACGCGCATCGTGCTGAAGGGAGCTCCGAAAGGGGACTACGCCTACTCCTTCAAACTGGCCGGCTATGCGCGCTGAATCCGTCAGCTGAGAAGCTGACGTACAGTAAGCTCGAGAAGATCCTTAGCCTCGGGCAGCGCATCACGGACGGCGGGGCTGAGGCCTTCGCCCAATTCGATGCTTCCGGCTCCGATTGTCATCAGACAAGCTCTGTGAGGCTGCATTCCGTACAGATCTTTGGCGACGCTAAGCAGTTCCGCAGCGCCAAGGTGATGGGTGACCAGCCCGGGCCTCAAGGAGGCCGGGCTGAGTTCACGCAACATAATCTGGCCTGGGGTTTGCTCCAGCGAAGCGTCCACGAAGACTACGGTTTCTGAAGCGGCCACCTCTTCCGCCATCTCCGGCGTCCACTGGTGATCGCAGAGCACGCGTACTCGCAAGTCATCTCGCCAGTGTTCTTCCGCCCACTGAGCAAGAAGCGGCCCGATGCCATCATCCTCGCGGAGCGTGTTGCCACAGGCAAGAATGAGACATCGGGCCGCAAAAGTCATGTGATTATCGTACTTAGCGTACGACCTTATCCACAACGTCGCCGTCCGCCGACAGCAGCGTCATCTGCAGCGGCATCTGGCCGAAGGCGTGAGTCGAGCAACTCAGGCAGGGATCGAAGCACCGGATCACTGCCTCAACCCGATTCAGCGCGCCTTCTGTGAACTTGCCGTCTTTCACATAGGCTCTCGCGGACTGCAACACGCCTCGGTTCATGGCCTTGTTGTTGTGCCCCGTCGCAACCACAAGGTTGGCCCAGGTGATCTTGCCATCGTCGTCGACCTTGTAATGGTGGCTCAAGGTTCCGCGCGGCGCCTCAATCTGACCAGCACCGTCGAGCCGGTTCACACCGGCAGTCGCGCGTACATGCTTGTCGAGAATCAGCGGATCGGCAAGGATCTCTTCGATCTTCTCGATCCCATGCATCACCTCGACCAGCCGAGCATGGTGATAGAAGAACGAGCTCTCTAACGGCCCGGCAGCTATTTGCTTGAACTCCGCCAATTCCTGATCGGCCTTCGGCGTCCCCATTTTCTTGACGATATTCAATCGCGCAAGCGGGCCAACGCGATAACTGCCCTCCGGATATCCGAGCGGCTTGTAGTAAACGAATTTCGTATAGCTGTACGGCTCCACCGCTTCGCCAATCACTTCCGTGAAGCGCTGCGCCGTGATGCCGTCATCGATGATGTCTCCCTTCGGCCCGATCAGCCGCAGAGCACCGTCGGTGAACTCAATCGATTCGTCCTCATTAATCAGACCAAGGTAGTTCGACGGGAAGTTCGCGAACACCGAGATCTCCGGCTGGAACTTGTCGGCAATCTGTTTGTAGGCAGCGAGCGCCAGCCCGATGTTGGCGTAGGCCTCCGGCAACATCGCAAGAATCTCATCGCGCTTGGCTGAGCTCAGAGCTTCGGCAACTCCCCCCGGAATCACCCAGCCTGTGTGGATGCGCTTCGTGCCGAGCAACTCGATGATGTGTTGCCCGAAGCGGCGCAGAGCAATGCCGGCGCGTCCCAACTCAGGCCGTGCCGCTGCAACCCCGAAGATGTGACGCTGCGCCGGATCGGATTCCATTCCCAGCAGCAAGTCAGGTGACGACAGATGGAAGAAGCTCAGCGCATGCGATTGCACCATCTGCGCGAGGTTCAGGATGCGCCGCAGCTGCGCAGCCGTGTGCGGAATCCTCACCGACATAATTGCTTCGCAAGCCTTGGCAGAAGCCAGAAGATGCGACACCGGGCAAATCCCGCAGATGCGCGCGGTGAGCGCCGGCATTTCATAAAATGGCCGGCCTTCTGAGAACTTCTCAAATCCACGCACCTGCGTCACGTGGAAGTGTGCGTCTTCCACCTCGCCCTGCGCATTCAACTGAATGGTGATCTTGCCGTGTCCCTCAAGCCGGGTTACCGGATCGATCGTGATTGTCTGGCTCATCATCAGGCTCCAAAGCGGGTGAGTGCCGGAATGTCCAGCGGCTCGCCGGTAATCAGCGCCGTCAGCGCTGTGTGGAATGTCTCGGCGGAAGGCGGGCATCCAGGCAGAAAGACGTCGACCTTCACAAACTCATGAATCGGCTTCACGATCTTCAAAAGCTTTGGCACCACAACGCAGGGGATCTGCGGCTGTATCGTCGCGTTCTCAAAATATGCCCGTTCCAGGATTGCTTCGGGGCCGATCGGATTCCGCATCGAAGGCACATTGCCCGTGATTGCACAATCGCCCATGGCTATCAACATTTTTGAGTGTGCCCGAATCTTTCTGATCTTCTTCTCGTCGTCGACCGACGCCACAGCTCCTTCGACGAGCGCGATATCTACGTTGTCAGGAAAATCCTTCGCATCAACCACAGGGCTGTAGACCACATCGACGAACTCGGCCAGTTCAAGCAGCCGTTCATCCATGTCGAGGAAAGACATGTGGCAGCCGGAGCATCCGTCCAGCCATGCCGTTGCCAGTTTCAGTTTGCTGCTCATCGTGCCTCCCTCATCAGGTTCAAATACGGCAGGAAATCGGGATACTTTGGATGATCGGAGCCGATCTTGCTTTTATCGAACAGCGCTCCTGTCGGGCAGACCTGCACGCACTTCCCGCATCGAGTGCAACTCGAGTTACCCCAATCCTCGTGAAGATCGGTGATCACCATCGAGTCGATGCCGCGGCCCATCACGTCCCACACATGCGCGCCTTCGATTTCACCGCACACCCGCACGCAGCGCGTGCAGAGAATGCAGCGGTTGTGATCGACGGTGAAGCGCTCGTGGGATGCATCGACGGGCAGATCGGGATTCCGGTAGGGCATGCGCACATGCGTCAGCCCCTGGTCCTGCGCCATGGCCTGCAGTTCGCAGTGCCCATTTGAGACGCAAACCGAGCAAATATGATTCCGCTCCGCAAAGAGCAGCTCGAGGATGTTGTGGCGATGCTTTTGCAGCCGCTCGGTATTGGTGCTTACCACCATGCCTTCAGATACGGTTGCCACGCAGGCCGGCAGCAGCTTGTTGCTGCCCTTGATCTCGACCAGGCACAACCGGCAAGCTCCGACATTGCTTAACCCATCCATCTGGCAAAGCGTGGGAATATTAATGTCGTTTTCCCGAGCAACTTCCAGGATGGTCTGGCCGCGCCGGGCGCTTACTTCCTGACCGTCGATTTCCAGTGTTTTGACTTCAAACGGCGCCTCTGTCATGCCAACACCTCCGCGGGCGCCGGTTCAGCGGCTGGTGCTCCGGCCATGTTGCAGACGCCCGCCGGGCAGCGCTTATGCACTATATGTTCGAGGTACTCGTTCTTGAAGTACTTCAGCGTGCTCAGCACCGGGTTTGGAGCGGTCTGGCCAAGCCCGCAAAGGCTGGTCTCCCTTACCGTCTCGCACAGTTCGATCAACAGTTCCAGGTCGTCCATGGTTCCCGTGCCTTCGCAGATCCGCGTCAGCAGCGTATACATCTGCGCGGTGCCTGCGCGGCAGGGGATGCATTTGCCGCAGGACTCCGTCATGCAGAACTCGACGAAGAACCGTGCCACATTGACCATGCACGAGGTATCGTCCATGACGATCATGCCGCCGGAGCCCATGATCGATCCCGCTGCCATCAGAGCGTCGTAGCTCACGCCGAGTCCCATCATGTTTGCCGGGATGCACCCGCCAGATGGTCCGCCAGTCTGGATGGCTTTCAGCTTGTGCCCTCCCGGAACACCGCCGCCGATCACGTCGATGATCTCCCAAAGTTTGATCCCTAGCGGAACCTCGATGAGGCCGGTGTTCTTGATACGGCCGGTCAGCGCAAAGACCTTTGTGCCTTTGGAACGTTCCGAGCCCATGTTGAAGAACCACTTGCCGCCGTTGCGAACGATGGGTGCGATGTTGGCATAGGTTTCAACGTTGTTGATCAACGTGGGCTTGCCCCAAAGTCCGCTCACAGCCGGATAAGGTGGTCGTGGCTTCGGAGTACCGCGTCGCCCTTCAATCGAAGCCAGCAGCGCCGTCTCCTCGCCGCAGACAAACGCGCCCGCGCCAAGCCTGATTTCAATATCGAAATTGAAAGTCGTATTGCAGATCCCGCTGCCCAGCAACCCGCGTCTGCGCGCCTCTCGCAGCGCAGTCGTCAGCCGGGATACGGCAACAGGGTACTCGGCCCGAACATAGATGAATCCCTTGCTTGCACCGACGGCGTACGCTGCAATCGCCATTCCTTCAATCACGCGGTGCGGATCGCCTTCCATCACGCTGCGGTCCATGAATGCGCCGGGGTCGCCTTCGTCCCCGTTGCACACCACGTACTTCAGATCGCCAGAGGCCTTTGCAACCGTGCCCCACTTCAGGCCAGTCGGGTATCCACCGCCGCCGCGTCCGCGCAGGCCGCTCTCAGTGATGCGGTGAATCACACCATTCGGTGTCATCTCCGTCAATGCTGTCAGCAGAGCCTTGTAGCCGTCGCGTGCGATGTAGTCGTCAATCTTCTCCGGATCGATGTGGCCTGCGTTCTCCAGCACCACTCGAACCTGCTTGTCGAAATGCTCATTCAGATCGCACTGCAGCTCCGCGACAGGCTTCTGGCCGAGACTGTTGATGATCGCCTCGGCATTCGTTTCCTTAACTTTCGCGTATAACTCGTCATCGGGATCAACACGCACCAGCGGGCCAGAAGAGCAGGGGCCCATGCAGCCGGTCTTGCGAATCAGCACCTTTTTGCCCGAGGCTTCGGCCAGCTTCACAAGCGCATCGCGCAACAGACTCGCGCCCTGGCTGGCGCATGCCAGATCCATGCAGACATTGACTTCGTAGTCGTACTTGGCGTTTTCCTGCTGAACGCTCTTGGCTATCTGTTCCAGTTCTTCAATGGTCATTCAACCGCCCACCTTTCCAACTGAGCGATCATCTGCTCGTCCGTCACTTCACCCGCAACTGCGCCATCGCAGATCATCACCGGTGCGCGGCTGCAGGCGCCCACGCAGCGGGCCGACATCAGGCTGATCTGACCGTCCTTGGTGGTCTGGCCGCTCTTTACCGCGAGATGCTTCTCAGCCGATGCGATCAGCTTGTCGGTGCCCTTGATGTAGCAGGCGGTTCCAGTGCATAGCGTCATGGTGTGCTTGCCCGGCGGCTTGAGGCTGAAGTAGTGATAGAACGTCACCACACCATAAGCCTGGCTCAATGGCACGCGCAGCGACTTCGCGACGAACCGAATAGCATCGTCATCCAGGTATCCAAATGAAGACTGAACCGTGTGCAGTGTCTCTATCAACGCGTGGCGGGCAAATCCGTTCTTGCGCATGGTGCCGGCCACGATCTTCCAGCGTTTGTCTTCGCTCGGAAGCGGCGGTGGTGTGAATGCAGCCACAATCCCTCCAGACATCTGACGGCGAAGTACTTACCTTACGCTCCGCTCTCTGTCTGGCCTTGTTTTACCCCCGCAGGTATACGACTGGCCGTGACCACGGTCACGGGGGTCAGTGGCTAAATGATCAATTGGGAAATGGCTACAGCAACGAGCTCTGAATGAGGTGTTTGAAAGAAGGGAACTGATTATTCTCAGCTCAGCGCAGGCAGCCGGTCGGAGATTCCGAGCAGAAAAATCAGCCCAATCCCGCAGCTGTACACGGCGCCTGTCCACGCAATCAGCTGGTAAAAACGCGGATGATGCCCACCAGCATTGAAGGCTCCGCCAATGGATGCAGTCATCAGCGCATTCATCGCCACCAGCCCTAGCGCAAACGCTGCCAGCCCCAGCATCCCGCGCGATGTCCCGCCCAGATTCGCCGTGAGGAAGAACAAAGCGAGTTGACTGGGAGTCTCAGCGCCGACTCCATGCAGCACACCGATCATGAATACCGACTTGCCGTTGTACATCCACTGGAAGCGCTCCGGCTTCGCGACTGCGGGATTCCATATCCGCCGCACACGCCACGCCAGCCACAGCACTCCATTGATGGCGATTGCAAGCCGACTCTCAATGCGGCTATGCCGATGCCCGTGGGCATCCTTGCGAAGGATCCCAGCCACAACGCCGATTCCCAACACAATAAGGGTCAGTCCAATCAGCCGTTCCGTCCAGTGATCCAGTCCCTCCGGCAGCCCCATATGCAACTGCAGTACCGTAACTCCAAGCGCCACCACCGTCGCCGCATGCCCCAGTGCATAGGTCATGCCAAGGCGCAGGCCGCTCTTCCAGCTCCGCTGGACAGCTGTGATGTCTGAAATTGCAGCGAGGTGGTCGTAGTCAAACCCGTGCCGCAGCCCGAGAACCAGGCACGAGCCCAGCGCGGCGTCGAGTTTCCAGTCGCCCAGAAGTGGAGTCACAGGTGCCCAGTATAAGGCAGTTCAGCTACCGCTTGCGCGTTCATTCGTCACCTGAATTGCAACGAATTTGCCTCTTTTCACCGGCTTACCGATGCCTTCATCGGCGCGCCCGACAACTGCATCTGGTACCCGCTGTAATCCACCTTGACCACTGTCTGCCCCAGCAGCGCGCTTCCCGAAACCGCCTCGGCGTGCGTGGCCATGGGCAGATTCTCGACCTCGGCATACTGCCGCGTCACCTCTGCCGCATTGGCGATGAAGATTGCGCTCTTTGCCGCCGTGCCTTTCAACTGCACAATCGCATAATCGTGTGCGTCGACCCAGAGCTGCCCTTTGAACAGGTATTGGCTTTTGCGGCGCGGCGTGATGTCCAGCACCAGGCATTGCCGGCCATTCAGCATCTGCGCAGGATTGTTGTCCAGCTTCATCTCGTAGTTGGAGCTGTTGATCAGTGCTGTTTCGACATTCCCCGGCCGGCTCATCCGCTGCTCATTTTCAAGCAGTGTCTTCAAAACTTCATTTCTCCAGAGCGAAGATCCACTCTGCGACAGAATTTCGTAGCTTTTGCCAGCCTCCTTGCGATACGTCGTTCTCACCAGCATCTCAGCCGTTGGCTTACTCGTGTCATGTCCGCGGAACACTGCGTAGTGCTCCGTCACCGTGTAACCCGCGAGCCGGTCGAGTCGATCCTTTACTGAGCTGTCAACGCCGCGGATGACCGTGAACACGTCGGGAACTTGCGCAAAAGCGCTCACTGCCTGGGATAAGCAGAGCACCACCGCAGCAAGCGGAACAGCCATGCGACTTCGCCAACAGTTGGTCATTTCCGAATACTTTCAAGTCTATATAGCTGATCGCAACCAATGCCGGTTGGACGCTTCCGCGCTGTGGTCGTCGCGTCTGTCCCGGGCATAATCATCCCAAAAATGCAACGAGCACCCGGACAGTGCCCGGATGCTCGTCGCCTTTCGCAACACACCTTACCTGGTGTTTTCAGCAGCCTCTGCCTTCGAGCCGCGAACCGCGGCTAGGAACGCATGCGCTGAGGCAGGAGGAGGAACAGATCCCGTCAGCACGGAGCGATAGGTCACATCCCCGCCGTACATGGCGCGCATGGAATCCTCGTCAGGACGAACATCAGCGCCATTCAGCGTCAGGCCGGCGAATGCACCCTTGGCGCGGGAATAGGTCAGCACCTCAGCATTCATCTTCCAGTCAGTATTGGCCGAAGCATGGCGCCCAACCGGGCCGGCCGCCGCGGAGGCATCAGCGCCGATCTTGAACTTGCTCTGAAGCAGGTGCTTCATGCCTTCTTCGTTCTGGAAGACCATCACGAGATCGATGCCTTCGACGCCGATCTGCAGGCCCCAGCTGCCACCAGTTACTGCGAAGAACGCCGGAGCGCTCCAGCCACTGCTTGTCCGGCATGTCGCGACGCCCTTGCCGCCTTCCGCGCCGAATACGAATCCGCCCTTGATCATGTGCGGCACCACGGCGACGCACTTTGCATGGTCCATCACTTCCGAAGGAATGCCCTTATCGGGAGTGTTCATCACCTCGTGGAGGACGGTTGCAGCCTTATCGAGCCGCTCCGTGGCATCCTGCTTTTTATCGTCTGCCCAGCTAAGGGTCGCCAGGCTCGCTAATGCGAGTGCAAACATAATTTTTTTCATAAGGTCCACCTTTCGCGTTTACCTGCAAGCCCTATCTGGCCCAGGGGAATTGGAGGGAGATTCTAGCTATCGTTTTGCGACTATCGCCGAGACGAGGGTTGGCGCGTACACCACATCTCCGCACGACTCATTGGAATCGAATTTGCAAAGGTTTGGTTGCCCCACCCCGAAGTTTATGTGCTGCTTCGATTTGGGCTTACGTTATGCTGGATTTGAGGCGCGAACCGTGATGTCATCTATCTCCAATGACACCGGTCCGGGCATGATTCGCAAGAGTGTCCGGGTCCGGGGTGTCGTTCAGGGTGTCGGGTTCCGGCCCTTCGTCTATCGCCTCGCAACCGAAGAACACCTCGCAGGCTTCATCGGAAACGACACCGACGGCGTTATCATCGAGCTTGAAGGGCCCGCGTCCGGCATTGAAACATTTCTGAAGCGCCTGTCCTGCGAAACTCCACCTCTCGCCAGAATCGATTCTGTCGTAACAGCGGATCTTCCGCTCGCGGGCGAGAGAAGCTTTCGTATCGTCGCCAGCGAGGTGCTGGGCCGCGTAAGCACCGGCATCCCTGCCGATGCCGCTACCTGCCCAGATTGCCTTTGCGAACTCCTCGACCCCGGCGACCGCCGGTACCGCTACCCATTCCTGAATTGCACCAACTGTGGGCCTCGTTTCACCATCACTCGCCGCATCCCTTACGACCGTCCGCAGACATCGATGGCCGTCTTCCCGATGTGTGCCGAGTGTCAGGCTGAATACGACGATCCGCTCAACCGCCGTTTCCACGCTCAGCCAAATGCCTGCTGGAGATGCGGACCTCACGTCTGGCTTGAGACCTCGGTCGGCAGCAAGATCGAAAGTGCCGATCCCGTTGCCGAGACAATCGAGCGCCTGCTTCGAGGGGAGATTCTCGCGATCAAGGGCATTGGTGGTTTCCACCTCGCCGTCGACGCGACCAATGAAGCAGCTGTCAGCAGTCTGCGCAATCGCAAGCATCGCTACGGCAAGCCGCTGGCCATCATGGTCCGGGATCTCGATGCAGCCCATGTTCTCTGCGAGCTCACTCCTGATGAACAAGCCCTGCTGCAAACGCCCGCCCGGCCGATCGTCCTGTCGCATGCGCGTCCTGACAATCCTGTCGCACCCTCGGTTGCCCCGGGCATACCCTGGCTCGGCATTTATTTTCCCTACGCACCTCTCCAGCATCTGCTCTTTGCCGATCCTCGCGTCACGGCTCTCGTCATGACCTCCGCCAACCTCAGCGAGGAGCCCATCGCCATCGACAACGATGAGGCCCGTGCGCGCCTCGGAAACATCGCCGACGCATTCCTTATGCACAATCGCGAGATCCTTCAACGCTGCGATGATTCCGTCGCAGCGATCGTAGACGGATCGCCGCAGCTCATCCGACGTGCCCGCGGATATGTCCCGCTTGCGATTCCGCTATCGATCGAAGCTCCACCCTTGCTCGCGGTTGGCGCACATCTCAAGAATGTCATTGCGTTGGCCCGCGGCAAGTTCGCCTACCAAAGCCAGCATCTCGGCGACCTCGAAAATTCCACGGGCCTCGAATTCTTCGAGCACTCACTGGCTCATCTTTCGCACACCTTCGAAATCGAACCGCAAACCATCGTCCACGATCTGCATCCCGGATATCTCTCCACCAGCTGGGCAAAACAGTATGCATCGGAACACGGTGGCCTGCGCCTGATCACTGTCCAACATCATCATGCGCACATCGCCGCCTGCATGGCAGAGCATGCTCTCGCCGGTCCCGTCATCGGCCTCTCCCTCGATGGCACGGGATACGGCACCGATGGCCGCATCTGGGGTGGGGAAGTGCTCATCTGCACCCTGGACAGCTTCGAGCGCTTCGCCCACCTCGACTACGTCCCCATGCCTGGCGGTGAAGCCGCGATCCGTGAACCCTGGCGCATGGCGTTCGCGCATCTCGTGAATGCGGGATTTAGCGAAGATGAGGCAAGGGAACTCACTGGAGGCAGCGATCAGGAAGGGCGACTTCTCTCGCGCATGATGGCTCGGGGCATAAATTCTCCCCTTACATCCAGTCTCGGACGTCTCTACGATGCCGCAGCGGCAGTCATCCTGAAGCGGCGCAAAGTCGACTATGACGCTCAGGCCGCAATCGAGCTGGAGGGAATTGCGATCGGAGAATCAGACATGTTGAGGCGCAGCGAATACGTCCCGGAACTCGCCGGCTCGGATCCTGCGCAAGGAGGCCCGCGCGTCCTGGGAATCGCCCGACTCTGGCGCGCCCTCGTGGACGATCTTGGACGGTCGACCCCGCCAGCAAGCATCGCCGCCAATTTTCATATGGGCATCGCCATGGGCTTCATCGCATCGGCCATCAGCGCACGAGAAGCCACCAGCATTACTCACGTCGTCCTCTCTGGCGGATGCATGCACAATCGCCGGTTGGCTCGCCTGCTCCGCTCTGGCCTCGAAAAGGAGGGCTTTGAAGTCTTCAAGCATCGTCAAGTGAGCCCCGGTGACGGCGGCCTCAGCTATGGACAAGCCGCCGTGGCAGCAGCCATTCTTGAGAAAGAAGCCACTCATTCCTGATCCGAGGCCTCAACGCATGACGATTCGAGGAATCATCTGGGCTGTCCTCCTTGCGATTTCCGCCGTACTGGCTATCGGAGTCAGCATTCACGGTGTGTGGTCCGCGATGTCCATCGACCTGCGGCAGGACACCGGGATCAGTCTCGTCTACTGCGCGATGCCGGTCCTCTGCTTTCCCGTGTTCTTCCTGGTGCGACCAACGAGCCGCTCCACGTTCGTGCTGTCATTGATGGCGCTGACTTTTCTCGGCGCCTACGCCGCATTGAACTGGCGCACCTGTTCCGAACTGGGTTATTGCGAGAGTGTTATTACGACCGTGATGCAGACGCTAAGCACCAACATGGTGCTCGCCTTCTTCGGGGTTGTCATTCTGAACCTGATCGCGCTTCTGGTCGACGATCACGTAGGCGTCTGGGGCTATAAGAAATAGATAGAGATCTCTAAGCAATGTGCCCCATTCATCGCAGCAGGTGGGCTCTAGCCACCCAGCTTCACCAGCTGCTCCGCCTCATTCTTCGGTCCAAGGATCGAGATCCGCGGAATTCTCCCGCGCACCATCGCAACCTCGTCGCAACGGTGCAGCCGCGGGCAATTCTGGCAATCCTTGAAGATCTTGTCTGGCAACTCCGTCTTATCCTCGACCGTACGAAACCCGTGTTTGAAGAAGAAATCGGGAATGCGCGTAAACAGGCATACTGACTGGATTCCGTGCTCCTCAGCCTCTTCAATCAGCGACGTCAGGATGCGTCCGCCTGCGCCCTGTCCTTTGGCCTCCGGTTTCACCACGATAGAACGCACTTCGCACAGATGCGGCCCATAGAAGTGCAACGCGCCGCACCCGAGGAACACGCCCCCATCCGACTCGGCTACCGTGAAGTCCCGCACGTTTTCACAGATCTCCGCGAACGTCCGTTTCAGCAGCGTTCCATCCCCGGAGAGCGAATTCACCAGATCGTAAATGTTGCTCGCATCGCGCAGCAGGGCCTTACGCACCAGCATGAGCCACCTCCGGTGCGCCTGCCTTCTTCAACGCCGCGAGGCGATCCTCAGCATCGCGCAATGCAGCCTTCACGCGGGCCGTCGCCGTTCCGCCAATCACGTCGTGGCAATCGAGAGTGGCTTCCATTGATACTGCCGGATAGAAATCCTCGGCGAACTCAGGCCCAAACTGCCGCAGCTCATCCAGACTCAAGTCGTCCAGCTCAACACCCTTTTCAAGTGCGAACCGAACCGCGTTGCCAATCTTCTCGTGAGCAGTGCGGAAGGGAACTCCCTTATGTACTAGATAAGTCGCCCCAGCCATCGCATTCAGATAGCCAGTCTGAGCGGCCTCGCGCATGCGATCGAAATTGAACTGCAACGCTTCAGTGAATCGCGCAACCAGCCCCAGCATCGGCGCAACAAACTCCACCTGGAATGCGGGCTCCTGAGTCTCCTGCATGTCCTTGTTGTAGGCCAGCGGAAGCCCCTTCAGCTGCAGCGTGACAGCCTCCGCCGCGCCGTGGATTCGACCGACCTTCGCGCGAATCAGTTCCGTCAGATCCGGATTCTTCTTTTGCGGCATCGCGCTTGATCCCGTAGAAAACGCCTCAGGCAGGACCACGAATCCGAACTCCGCCGTTGCAAACAGCGTCATCTCCTCAGCGAACCGGCTCAGATGCAGACCAACAAAAGTCAGCGCCTGCAGGTATTCAAGGATGAAGTCCCGGTCGCTCGTCGCATCCATCGAATTTAGCGTCGGCCCTGCAAACCCAAGCTCCCGCGCGGCAATCGTTCGATCCAGTGCAAGCGTTGCTCCGGCAACCGCTCCCGATCCCAGCGGGCAGTAGTTCAGCCGCGTCGCGCAGTCCTTCAGGCGCGAAGTGTCGCGCAGAATCATTTCCACATACGCGAGCATCCAATGCGCCGCCAGCACAGGCTCCGCCCGCTGCAGGTGCGTGTAGCTCGGCATCACAGCATCCCCAGAGTCTCTCGCCCTCCCCAGCAAGGCATCCGCCCACTTCGCCAGTGCGTTCACTACATTGTCAATCTGTTCACGCACATACAGCCGGAGATCCGTGGCAATCTGTTCATTGCGCGAACGGCCCGTATGCAGCTTTCGTCCAAGAGAGCCGACCCGCTCGACCAACGACAATTCGACAAAGTGGTGAATATCTTCGGCAACCGCATGGTTGCGCATTCTCTCAGCACCTCCCGCCGTGCCGAATTCCGCTGCAACCTTGTCCAACGCCGACCGCAAATCCTTCAATTCCGCCTGAGTCAGCACTCCAGCCACAGCCAGGGCAGACGCGTGCGCCTTGCTCGCTGCAACCTCCTGTGCAAGCAGTCGCCAGTCAAATACAATCGATCGCTGCCACTGCTCAAATTCCTTGTCCAAAGGCTCGCGGAACCGCCCCGACCACATTTTCCCGGATTGTTGTTCGTTAGACATTTGCCCTATGCGCCTCTAACCGGAACTTTGTCCTCACTCCCATTCAGCTGTGGCATCTCACTGCCTCTGCTCAGGGTCAGCAGCCCCGCCTTCGAGTATGTAATCAGCTTTTCCCTCGTATCGGTGATGTCCAGGTTTCGCATCGTAAGCTGCCCGATCCTGTCCCGCGGTGAGAACGCCGAATCCGTCTTCTCCATGCTGAGCCGCTCAGGATGGAAGGTCAGGTTTGGCGATTCGGTGTTCAGAATTGAGTAGTCATTTCCGCGCCGCAGTTCCAGCGTGACTTCGCCTGTGACAGGTTTCGCAACCCAGCGTTGGGCCGCCTCGCGCAGCATAATCGCCTGCGGATCGAACCACCGGCCCTGATACAACAGCCTTCCCAGCTTGCGCCCGTTCTCGCGGTACTGCTCGATCGTATCTTCGTTATGAATCCCGGTGATCAGCCGCTCATAGCAGATGTAGAGCAAAGCCAATCCCGGAGCCTCATAAATGCCGCGGCTCTTCGCTTCGATAATCCGGTTCTCGATCTGATCCGACATCCCGAGCCCGTGCCGGCCGCCGATCTGGTTTGCTTCGAGCAGCAACTCCACCGGATCATCGAAATGCTTTCCGTTCAGAGCAACAGGGAAGCCCTCTTCAAATCGAACCGCAACCTCCTCGCGAGGAATCTCCACATCATCGCGCCAATGAGCCTTTCCCATGATCGGCACCACGATCCTGATCGAAGTCGAAAGGTGCTCGAGGTCCTTAGCTTCATGAGTCGCGCCCAGTATGTTCGAATCGGTCGAGTACGCCTTCTCCGCCGACATCTTGTACGCGAAGCCCGATTTCTGCATGAACGCCGACATCTCCGAACGCCCGCCCAGCTCTTCGATGAATGCGGCGTCAAGCCACGGCTTGTAAACCTGCAGCGCGGGATTCACAAGCAGCCCGTAGCGATAGAAGCGCTCGATATCGTTGCCCTTGAAGGTCGACCCGTCACCCCAGATATTGACGTCGTCTTCCTTCATCGCCGTCACCAGCATCGTCCCGGTGACCGCTCTCCCAACCGGAGTCGTATTGAAGTACGTCACGCCCGCCGTACTGATGTGAAACGCTCCCGATTGCAGCGCCGCGATGCCTTCACGCACCAGCGGACCACGGCAGTCAATCAGCCGTGCCTTCTCCGCCCCATACTCAAGAGCCGCCCGCGGAATCGCGTCGTAGTCCGCCTCATCCGGCTGGCCAAGATTTGCCGTATACGCGTAAGGGAATGCACCTTTCTGCTTCATCCAGTGCAGAGCAGCGGAGGTGTCGAGGCCGCCGGAAAAGGCAATACCGACCTTTTCGCCAACAGGCAGAGATTCAAGAATTACAGACATGCTTACTGTTCCTCATGGGCAGTCAAGCCCAGTCTTGTCCTCAGTTCATACACAGCGATCTCGAAGACCGAGCTAGGAGCTAGAAGCTAGTAGCTCCTAGCTAGCCATTGAACTTCTCCACATTCGCCAATCCACCCAGCAGCAACAAGAGCAATGCCTTCTGCGCGTGCATCCGGTTTTCGGCCTGGTCGAACACAATGGATTGCGGCCCATCCAGCACCGCGTCGGTAACCTCAGCATTGCGCCGTGCCGGCAGGCAGTGCATGAAGACTGCGCTCTCCCGCGCCTTGCTCATTAGCGTCTCGTTTACCTGAAATGGCCTGAAGATCGGCGCGCGCTTCGTCGACTCGTGTTCCATGCCCATGCTCACACACACGTCGGTATAAATGGCATCGGCATTCTCCGCAGCCGCCTGAGGGTCTTGTGTGAGTTTCACTTCGCAGCCATTCTGTTCCGCGATCTCGCGTGCTTTAGTCACAATTTCGATATCGGGCGAATACCCGCGCGGAGTCGCGACCGTAACGTTCGCGCCAAGTTGCGCTCCCGTCATCATCAGCGAATGACACACGTTGTTTCCGTCGCCCACATACGTGAAGTTCAGTCCTGTCGCTGAACCGAAGTGCTCTTCCAGTGTCATGAAATCAGCCAGAGCCTGGCATGGATGCTCAAAATCGGAAAGCGCGTTCACCACCGGCACTCTCGAGTTCGCCGCCATCTCGGTGATCGTGTCGTGCGCGTAGGTGCGTAGGACAATGATGTCCACCCACCGCTCCACATTGCGCGCCACATCTGCAATGGATTCGCGCTCACCAAGCGGCGAGTTTGTCTGGTCGAAGAAGATCGCGTTTCCACCCATCGTGTTAATGCCGGCTTCAAACGACAGCCGCGTGCGCAGGCTCGCTTTCTCGAACATCAGGACCATCTGCTTCGCATCAAGCGCGCGCCGATATTCACGCGGATTCAGCTTTACATCGTGCCCAAGCTTCATAATCGCGCGCATCTCGCCGCTTGAGAGATCGCCAATCGAACACAAGTCCTCGCCGGCGAGCCGTGCAGCCGCCGCTAGAATGTCCTGATCTTTCTGCACGGGTACATCGGGCGCCCGCCGCTCCATAAGAGTTCTGCTAGCCACGGTTGCTTCCTCCAGCGGTTTGATTTGCGGCACTCATAGCCGCGGCTTTCTCAATAAAGATCTCGTCCAGCGCTTTAATCGCTTCGTCGACGTGTTTGCGTTCCAGTATGAACGGCGGCAGGAATCGCAGCACAGTATCGCTGGTGCAATTGATCACGATGCGCCGCTTCAGCATTTCGGCAACCGTCTGTTTCGCCAGATCGGCATTGTCCAGCTCCGCAGCTAGCATCAGCCCTTTGCCGCGCACATCTTTGATGCAGTCATGCTTCTTTGCCAGCCCGCGCAGTTCGGCCTGGAAGTAATCGCCCACCTCGGCCACATGCGACAGCAGCCCTTCGGCTTCGATCTCATCAATCACAGCGATCGCCACCGCGCACGCTAGAGGACCACCGCCAAACGTTGTTCCATGCATCCCCGCATGGATGGCCCTTGCCGCCTCTTCCGTGCATAGAATCGCACCCAGCGGAATTCCTCCCGCGATTGGTTTTGCGAGCGTTGTGACGTCCGGCTTAATGCCATAGTGCTGATAACTACACCACTTGCCCGTACGTCCCAGGCCCGCCTGGATCTCATCCACGATCAGTAACGCTCCAGTCGAGTCCGCCAGCTTGCGCGCCTCCGCCATGAACTCCTGCGTCAGTGGCCTGATCCCGCCCTCACCCTGAATCGCCTCAACCAGAATTGCGCAGACCTCGTTCGAGAACTTCGCCCGCAGATCGGCTACATTATTGAATCGCACAAAGTCCACGCCCGGTACACCCGGCGAAAACGGCTCCCGGTACTTCGCCTTGTACGTGGTCGACATCGATCCGAATGTCCGCCCGTGAAAGCTCTGTTCCAGCGCCAGGAACTTCGTCCCGATCTGCTTGCGCTCACTGCGCAGCAATCCGGCGTGCGCCCGAGCCAGCTTCAATGCGCCTTCCCACGCCTCTGTGCCAGTGTTCGAGAAGAACGCACGATCCATCCCTGTGCGTTCCGTCAAGCGCAGCGCCAGCTCCGCCTGACCCTCGTGATAGAAAAGGTTCGACGTGTGGATCAGAGCGCGGCCCTGGTTCACAATCGCGCGCTCAATCGCGGGATGCCCGTATCCCAGCGCATTCACGCCGATGCCGCTCAGCAGGTCGAGATACTTCGCGCCGCTCTCGTCAATCAGGTGCACACCCTCGCCGCCGACAAACAAGATCGGATTCCGTTCATACGTCTGGAGCAGCAACTTCGACTCTGCTGTGCGAATCTGTTCGAGTTTCGTCAATTCAAAAGCTCCTCAACTTCGATCTCCAGCCCCCTTAGGCCACCATCACTTCTGTTCCATGAGCCACGCGACTGCTGCACAGGTCGGGAAGGGAACCAGCTGCAGCCGCGGGAAGAATCCTCACCCGCTTTACACCATTCAACAGAGCCTCGCGGCACGCCCCCAGTTTCGGTAGCATCCCTCCGGAGATAATCGCGCTTTTCGCCATCTCCGCAATCTGGTCGATGCTCAGCCAGCGCAACACATTCCCATCCGCGCCCTTGACTCCAGGTACATCCGTCAGAAACACCAGCGCGTCCGCGTGGCAAGCTACAGCGCAGGCTGCTGCCATCTCATCGCCGTTCACGTTGTAGTACTCGCCATCGAATCCCAACGCAATCGGCGCAATCACCGGGACCCCATTCAGCTTCCAGATCGCGTCGATCCAACGCGGATCGCTCGCCGCAATTTCGCCAACAAACCCCAGGTCCGGGGCGGTCCGCTTCTTGCGCGCACGGAACAGCAATCCATCGCCGCCCGTCATTCCCACTGCCGGCTGCCCAAGTGCGCCGAGCGCGGCAACCAGTCCTTTGTTCACCTTGCCCGCGAAGACCATCAGCGCAATGTTCCTCGTCTCTGCATCGGTCACGCGCAGCCCATTTACAAACTCACTCTTCGCGCCCAGCTGCTCCATCATCTTCGTCAACTGAATTCCGCCGCCGTGTACTACGGCCACCTGGTTGCCATCGCGCACCAGATCCGCGATCGCGCGAACGCATGCCTGCAACAGCTCCGGAATCTCCAGACCCGCTCCGCCAAGTTTTACCACGTACTTCATGCCAGGCCCTCCGCCTCGCCCCAGCCAAGCATCACGTTCATGTTCTGCACCGCCTGCCCCGACGCACCCTTCAGCAAATTGTCCAGGCAACTCACAATCACGGCGCGCTTTCCATCGCTCGAAACCTGAAACCCGATATCTGCGAAATTGGTGCGCACAGAATATTGAATCTGCGGCAGCGCGTGCTCATACAATCGCACCATTGGACTATCCGCGAAGAACTCGCGATACACCTTCGCCACGCTCTCCCGCGTTTGGGCTTCCTTAAAGCGGACGTAGATCGTCGACATGATTCCGCGCGGAATTGGCAGCAGATGCGGCGTGAACACGATATCGCTCGCACCGATACCGATCTGCTCCAGCAGTTCGCCCGTATGCCGGTGATTGAATACTCCGTATGCCGATAGATTGTCAGCGGCATACATATAGTGGGTTTTCGTTGTCGGAGCTTTACCCGCCCCGCTCACACCGCTCTTCGCATCCGCAACAATCCCATGCGAGAGGTCCACAATGCCTGCCGCAACCAGCGGCCGCACCGCGAGAATTACCGAGGTCGCATAGCACCCCGGGTTCGCCACCAGCTTCGCTCCGGCAATCTCCTTCCGGTGTAGTTCCGGCATTCCGTAGACAGCCTGCGTTTGCGTCTCGATCGCAACATCCGACCCTTCATCTCCGAATGCGTACACCGCGCGATTCTTCGCATCCGTCAGCCGCCACGCGCCGCTCAGGTCCACCACTCGCAATCCGTGCTTCAATGCCTCCGGCACCCACTCGCGTGACTGCTCATGCGGAGTTGCCAGAAAAAGCACTTCGACCCCTCGTTCCGCAAGTCTCTCCCACGAGAACGGCTCCATCCTCAGCGAGCGGCTGCCATTATTGTCCGCAAGCTGGGGATGTATCTCCTCCAGCGGCACTCCGCCTCTCGCCGCATCCTTCTCATCCATACGCCCCGCAAACACAGGCGGCTTCTCTTTCAGGCGGGGATGATGCAGCAGCAGTCGCGCCAGTTCCGCGCCCGCATAGCCCGTAACCCCCATCACCGCTGTCTGCACTGCCTTCGTCATGACTCCAGCATCCTTCTCAGCCGCGCCTCCACCTCGTGAGCGCGCTTCACATCGGGACAAATCACCAGCACCGTATCATCGCCCGCGATCGTTCCCAGCACGTCGCTCCACCGCTCGCGGTCGAGCGCTGCTGCCATTGGCTGCGCGCCTCCCATCGTGGTCCGCAGTACAACCTGGTTCATCGCGTGCTTCACATCCAGACCGAAACTCTCCATGATCTCCGCAACAGAAGGCGGCCCATCATCTACTTCGCTGTGTCTATTCCCGTTTCCATTCGGAAGGGAATAGCCATTAGGCCCTTTCGTCAGCTGCAGCTCATGAATATCACGCGATAGCGTCGCCTGTGTCACTTCGAAGCCGCGCCTGCGCAGCTTGCGCCGCAGCTCGTCCTGGTTCGCCACCAGCGCGTGCGCCACAAGTTCGCGAATCGCAGTGTGTCTTTGAAACTTCATCTTTCTTTCCAGCAAAGCAAAACGCGGCTCGCAATTGCGGCGGCCGCGCTTGCATAAATATACAAAGAAAGTGTATAACTATGCAAGACAGTTTTCCACTACTGTCAGACGGAATCAGCAAAGGTAATATGCGCGCGCTTCGACCCCAAATTCGAACTCGACTTCCTCGGCGGCGCCCAGCGCCACCGCGCGCCGCGTAATATCTCTCCGAACCTTGCTGGATCTCTAAGCCGCTATTCAAATCCAAATTCAAGGCGTACCGTTGACTATGGGCTTCCCTGATCGGCTTTCATCTCCTCATACGAACAGCCCGCAGCAAAACTTCGCCCAACTTAGGTCACGCAAATCAATGCCTTCCTACCTTCAAGGAAGCTTGATAGACCCGCGTTTCGACTTCGACTCCTGCGGGGTCGGCTTTGTCGCGCAGCTCTCGGCGCAGCCTTCTCACCAGATCCTCCAGCATGCCCTTACGGCACTCGCTCGCCTCGAACATCGCGGAGCAGTTGCCGCGGACGGAAAATCCTCTGATGGCGTCGGAGTCACTACGACTATTCCGCGCAACTGGCTCCTGCAGCAGTGCGGCCTCTGGCTCGACGAGAGCAGCCCGCTCGGCGTTGCGGTTGTGTTCCTGCCCAAAGACGATACCGAGCAGCGCACTGAGATTGAGTCCGCCCTCTTCGAGCAGGATATAGAAGTACTTTCCTGGCGTCCCGTCCCGATCCGAGCCGAGGTTCTCGGTGAGATCGCAGAATCCTCGCGTCCCGAAATCTGGCACCTCCTCGTCACAACCGACGATTCCGAATTCTTCAATCGCCGCCTCTTTCTCGCGCGCAAGCAATTCGAGCGTTCAGGCCTGCCCGGCTATATCGTCAGCATCTCGTCCACAACGATGATCTACAAGGCACTCTGTGCCGGACGCCTCCTCTCCGACTTCTTCCCCGACCTCGCAGACCCCGACTTCAAGGCACCGTTCGCCATGTTCCACCAGCGATATGCAACCAACGTGTTGCCTTCCTGGGAGCGGGCTCAGCCTTTCCGCTGTCTGGCCCACAACGGCGAGATCAATACCATTTGGGGCAATCGCGCCCGCATGGAAGCCCGCGCCGCCACGCTTCCTCTGGACATGTATCCCATCCTCACCCAGGGCGGCTCCGATTCCACCTCACTCGATGAAATCGTTGAACTCCTCGCGCACAGCGGGCGTACCGTCGGCGAAGCAGTGCGCATGGTCGTGCCGCCAGCCAATCCCGGGAACTCCTCCTCCTTCCTGCAATACAGTGGCGACATCATCGAACCGTGGGACGGTCCCGCCGCGCTCGCCTTCACTGATGGCCACCAGGTTGGCGCCATTCTCGACCGCAACGGCCTGCGTCCCTGTCGCTTCGCTCTCGACGACACAGGTCTCGTTGTCGCCGGCTCTGAAGCTGGTCTCGTCGACATGGATCCCGACCATGTCATTCACAGTGGCCGTCTAGGCCCCGGCCAAATGATCCTCGCCGACCTCGATCAGCATCGCTTCTTCGAGAACGATGAGATCCTTCGCATCTACGACACGAAGCGTCAGTACCAGGATCTCGTTCGCGAAGACGTCCCGCTTCAGGACTCGATCGAAGCGCCTGCACCTCTCGATCCAGCCGAACTCAATCGTCTTCAGCACCGATCCGGCTATACACGCGAAGACGTGCGCATGATCCTACAACCCATGGCGGTTGACGGCAAGGATGCAGTCTGGTCCATGGGCGACGACACCTCCATCGCTCCGCTCGCCCGCGCGCCGCGCCCGCTCTATGCCTTCTTCCGTCAGAGGTTCGCGCAAGTCACCAATCCGCCTATCGACCCATTGCGGGAGAACGTCGTCTTCCAGATGCACACGCGTCTCGGCCCCTGGCCGCACATTCTCGAACTCCGCGAGCCGCTCCCGGGCCTCTCGCTCCGTTCGCCCATCCTCTCGCTCGGCCAGATGCACGCGCTTGTCGAAGGCCATCATCCCCAGGCTGAGAAGATGCCCCAGGCCATCTTGCATTGCCTCTATTCGCCTGACTCGACTCTTGAAGTCGCTGTCGATATCCTCGCGGAACGCGCCATCGAACTCGTCCGCGAAGGCGCATCGCTGCTCATCCTCACCGATCGCGGAGCAAGCAACACTGCGCTCCCAGTCCCAATGGCGATGGCGGCCGGAGCCGTACACCTTGCCCTCACCAAGGCCGGAGTCCGCGCCGAAGTCGGCATCGCCGTCGAAGCTGCAGACGCACGCGAGATCCACCACGTTGCTGTCCTGCTCGGTCTTGGTGTCGGAGCTGTCTGTCCCTGGCTCGCGCTCGAAACCGCCCGCAATCTCAACCCCGATCACGGTGAAGAAAACCTCCTCCACGCACTCGAACTCGGTCTTGCCAAAGTCATGTCCAAGATGGGCATCAGTGTCGTCGATAGCTATCGCGGCGCGCACCTCTTCGACGCCATCGGCATCTCCCAGCACGTCGTCAACAAATGCTTCGCCGGAGTCCCAGCCCCCATCGGCGGCATCGGCTTCACCGGATTCGAAAGCTACGTTCGCCAACTCTGGAGTGGCGATCCCGCAGCAGAGCAATCCGGAGAAGTTCCCACGGAGGCTGCACCAGCACCCGTCCGCGAACTTCCCGACTACGGCTTCGTGCGTTTTCGCAAGGCCGAAGAAGCTGAATCTCACGGCTGGCAGCCCACAACCGTCCGCGCTCTGCAAACCGTCGTCGGCTCAACCAAGCAGGGAGCTGCTCTCGCTCTCGCGCCTTTCGCTACGTTTTCCGCGCAGGCAGCGGAGCCGCAGCCCGCGAACCTCCGTGACCTCCTCGAAATCCGCCCTGCCGGTCCCGAACTCGCGCTTGATCAGATCGCATCGGCCGAGACCATCACCCGCACCTTCATCGCCAGTGCGATGTCTTTCGGATCGCTGTCGCCCGAGGCACACCAGACCATCACCGAAGCAATGAACATTCTCGGCGGCCGCTCGAACACAGGAGAGGGAGGAGAAGACCCCGCCGTCTACACTCCCGTGAACGGCGCGCCATCGCTCCTCAATAACAAGATCAAGCAGGTGGCCAGCGCGCGCTTCGGAGTCACCGCCGAATATCTCGCGCACGCCGAAGAGCTCGAAATCAAAATTGCCCAGGGCGCCAAGCCCGGCGAAGGCGGCCAGCTCCCCGGGCACAAGGTCACCGAACTCATCGCGCGCTTGCGGCACGCGCAGCCCGGAATGCAGCTGATCTCGCCGCCGCCGCATCACGACATCTATTCCATCGAAGATCTGGCCCAGCTCATCTGGGATCTCAAGCGTTCCAACCCCCGCGCCGCCGTCGGAGTCAAGCTCGTCTCCGGTTGCGGAATCGGCACCATCGCGGCAGGCGTAGCCAAGGCCTACGCCGATTACATTGTCATCGCCGGCCACTCCGGAGGCACCGGCGCATCCCCGCTCTCCAGCATCAAGTACGCCGGCAACCCCTGGGAGCTCGGCCTTGCCGAAGCGCAGCAGGTCCTCATCCACAACGGCCTCCGCGGACGCGTCCGTCTCCGCACCGACGGTGGTCTCCGCACTGCGCGCGACATTGTCATCGCCGCGCTCCTCGGCGCAGACGAATACGCCTTCGGCACCGCCGTTCTAGTCGCACTCGGCTGCGACATGGCCCGCCAGTGCCACCTCAACACCTGCCCGACAGGCATCGCGACCCAGCGTCCCGATCTTCGCGCCAAATTTCGTGGCAAGCCCGAACACGTCGTCCGCTTCTGCAACGAACTCGCTGAAGAAGTTCGCCAGCTCCTCGCCAAACTCGGCCTGGCATCTTTGCAGGACGCGATCGGCCGTACCGAACTCCTCGAGCAGGTCCGTTTCGACGCCGGCCTTGATCTCAAGCCCGTTCTCGCCGCGACAGCCATCTCGGCAGAAACCGGCGGCTCCCTGCGCTGGGAAGGGAAGCGCAACGACCGCCCAGAGCCTCACCCTCCCCTCGACGACGCCTGGATCGATCCCGCACTCGCTTCATACAAATCCGGCGTGCCCTTCTCACTCGATTCTCGCGTCACCAACGAAGACCGCACCCTTGGCGCGCGCCTGGCTGCGCAGATCGCTCAATACCGGACCGACAATCCAGGCGTGGAAGGCTCGCAGATTACCTTCAATCTCCATGGCACCGCAGGCCAATCCTTCGGAGCGTTTGCTACAGCCGGAATGACGCTCTCTCTTGAAGGACTCGCCAATGATTTCGTGGGCAAAGGACTCTGCGGCGGCGAACTGATCATCCGCGGACGCGGCCGCATCGCTCAGCAGAGCGAAGCTCATACCCTGCTCGGCAACGTCGCTCTCTATGGCGCAACCAGCGGGTTGCTTTTTGCGGCAGGCCGGGCCGGCGAGCGCTTCGCCGTCCGCAACTCCGGCGCTCGCGCCATCGTCGAAGGTGTCGGCGACCACGCCTGCGAATACATGACCGGCGGGCTCGCCGTCGTGCTCGGGCGCACCGGCATCAACTTCGGCGCCGGCATGACCGGCGGGCTCGCCTGGGTCTATGACGAAGATGGCGACTTCCTCGCTAACCGCCGCTATCACGATGCGTTCCTGCAACCCGAGACCTGGGATCAACTCGACGACGAAGCCCGCGATTCCATCCGCGATCTGGTTTCCCTTCATGCAGAGAAAACTGCGAGCACCCGCGCACAATGGCTCCTCGCCAACTGGGACTCCGAGGCGCGCAAACTCGTCCGCCTCACTCCGAAGCCCCAGGCCTAGTCCGCCCGCTACAAGCTCGAATCCGGACGTCAGGCTTTCGCCGGTTGACATTCTCAGCTCCGATGCATAGAATTCCGATGTATGAACCTGAAGGGCACTCTGCCGACCCTCATTCTTGAAGTTCTGGCTCAGGAGCCGAGCCACGGCTACCGGATCGCCCAGAAGATCAAGCAAAGCTCCGATGGCCTGCTTGACTTCAAAGAGGGGACGCTCTATCCGGCACTGCACAAGCTGGAAAATGAAGGCTCGGTTGAATCCTTCGATGGCATTGAGAACGGCCGTGCGCGCCGCTACTACCGCATCACCAAATCCGGCCGCAAGGCGCTCAACGAAGATCGCGCCGAGTGGCAGCAGCTTTCGCGAGCAGTCAGCATGATCCTGGGAGAGGCATAACCATGGCGACTCTGGACAGTTGGTTGAATCAGGCAGTCAGACGTCTTTCGAAAGACTCAGCAGAGACGGTCCGTCGCGAAATCCAGGAACACTACGAAGCGGCGCTTGAAGCTGCTCTTGCCGGCGGCAACGACTCGCAGCAGGCCGAGCGCATGGCCGTGCAAGCCCTCGGCGATCCATCCGTCGCCAACCGGCAGTACCGCAGGGTTCTTCTGACGTCTTCGGAGGCTAAGGTCCTTCGCCAGTCGAATGCCGAGTCGCAGATGTTCTGTTCGAACGGATGGACGAAGTGGGTGCTGCTGTCCGCCCCCGGAGCACTACTCCTCATTTCAGCCATCGCTCTTGCCATGCATATGCCTTCACTGGCACGTGGAGTATTGGCTCTTGCCATAATGATGGCCCTATTTTTCATCGCCCCGTTCTTGCCCATCTACACAGCTACTCGCGGGCGCATTTTCCGGGCAATCAAATGGTCCCTCATGATCGGCATCGTTGCCTTGGTCTGGGGACCAGACAGTCGAAATTGGATATGGCTTATGTCGTGCTGCTTCTACCCTGTGCTCTACACCGAATGGAAGCGTGTGATGATTCGCCGCAAACTCCCCATCAGTCAGTGGCCAAAGCAACTCTACCTCTGAAAGAACTCAGGCCACGATAAAACCGCCCTCAGTTCACCGTCATCTCGCCCACTTGCACGTCCATGCGGTTCTTCACTTGTCCCGCCCTCTCGATCAGGTCCTGAAGACTCTCCTGAAGCGAAGAGTCAAGCGTGGTCACGTGCCCCATGCTCAGTTTCAGGGGATTAGGTCCTTGAGTCTTCGAGGTCCGTGCCGCTGTGGCGAATTCCAGCCGCAGCGCGGCTACAGAGATTCCAGTTCGGTCAAATTGTCCCGCCACAGCAAAGTCTCCCGCGCCGATTCTTCCCTTGATATCCGATTCGCGAAATGTCGCCCGTAGAATCTCACCGGCCTCAGCCAGCGAAGCCGCTGCCGCCTGCGGACCGTTCTCAGCATGGATCTGGGCAAGATTTTCCATCTCAATAAACAGAATGGAGAAGGGAACCTTATTTCGTTTCGCCAGCCTCAAGGCGTGCTCTGCCAGCAGATGGAAACCGCGCGTGTTGTAAAGCCGAGTCGCCTCATCGCGCAGGATCAGGTCGTGAATCTCATTTTCCATGCGGCTGATGCGCCATGCGAACAGCAGCAGGAGGCCCGTGAACACCGCCACGGCCGCTGCGGCCAGCAGTCCTGCGGCAAGCTGCTGGTTTACGCGGGCATTGAGTGCCTCCCACGCAAACGAAATCATGAGCAGAATAGGAGCGAAGATCCGCGCCATCTTGCTTCCCGATCCGATACCGAGGAACACAGACAGCACGCCGTGTTCCGCCTGACGCAGCGCAACCACGGCTGTCAGCGCGACGAAACAAGTCACTAGAGATCCAGCCCCGCGCGGGGCTGAAATGGAGCCGAACAACCCGAACCGCCCATAGAAATAATCCGCCGAAAGCAGAACTGCCAGCAGGCAAAGCACGCATACCAGCACATCCACGGTGCGGTTGACGAGCCAGTTCGCATTGTCCACCAGCAGGACAACAATGGAGAGGAGAACAAATCCAAAAGCGATTCTCGCTGGAGGCGCGACCGTATGCATCGGATTGCCAGGACTGGCCAGGGCTCTCATCCAGAAGATGATCACGGCCCCGCCGAACACGCCGAGGACTCTCGCTCCGCGCCCTGCATAAACGACCAGGTTCCCCGCGCCGTCCGGCCCTGAGAGGCCCAGGCTGATCGCGCATATCAGTCCGGTAAGCACGAGCGGCAGGCTCGCTCTCGCAGTCACCGCAGCACCGGCCAGCCCAAAGAGCGGCAGCAGGTGAAAGACGACGGTCGCGGCCGCAACACCCAGACAAATCAGCTGGGTCTGCCGCGCCATCCGGAACAACTTCGGATCGGGCAGAACGGTGAGGCTTTCAGGAACCCTTTCTTCTCGGCGGTTCACGCGCGCGCCACCTTTTTGCTGCGCTTCTCGCGATACATCATTTCGTCGGCCCGGCGGACCAGCTCTTTGAGGCTCTCGTTCGAAGGGTGATCGAGCGTCACAAACCCCACGCTGAGGCTCAGCGGATATTTCCTCGGATTTTTCTCGTTGTGCGCATCCGTCATAGACTTGAGCCGAGTCGCCGCCAGCTCAATACCCACCATGCTGAACTGTCCCGCCACGACAAATTCATCCCCGCCGAACCGCCCCTTCACGTCCGTCTCACGGAAGCAGTTCATCACCAGGTCGCCGGTCTCCGCCAGGTATGAGGACCCCATGTTGTGCCCAAGGTCGTCGTTGATTTTCTTCAGTCCGTCCAGATCAATAAACAGCACTGAAAACGGTAGCTCCGCTCTCTGTGCCAGCCGGAGTGTCTGCTCGCCGAGCAGGTAAAAGCCGCGCATGTTGTAGAGGCCTGTCAACTCGTCTCTCAGCGTGAGGTCGTGGATCTCCTTCTCCATCGTGTTGATGCGCCACACCAGCACAAGCAACAGCACCATGGAAAGCCCCGCTGCCAGCGACGTTAGAATCGCCGCGCCATACTGCTCCGGCACCAATTCCCTCAAGACGATCCGCGTGCGCACCACCTCGATTAAGAACGGAATGACGAGCAAAACCGGCGCAAATGCGCGCGCGATTCTGCTCCCGATCCCCGCGCCTACAAAGATCGACCACACGCCGTTTTCCGTCTGGCGCATTGCCACTACCCACGTCAGCATCACAAGGCAGACAAGGAGCAGGGGCGAAATCATGTTGTCTGCCGACAGTCGCACCAGGCCGAAGGTTCCAAACAGGTTCTCGCTCAGCAGCACCAGTCCGGTCAGGCAAACCAGCGGAACGAGCCCGTCCGCAATGCGTCGCAGGACGATGTTCCGGCTGCTCACCATGATCATGGCCAGGCTTAGCATTCCGAAGGCCGCCGGTGAGTGTACCGGCAACCCACCCAGATTGCCCGGTGCCCGGTCGGCCTCCAGCAACGTGTCGACAGCAGGGAACTGCCGGTACATCGACTCCAGCAGAATCAGGGCGGATAGTATTCCCGCTTGTGCCGCGATGTACTTTCCCGCAATCGGCAGCGACAAATGGCTTCCCGTTTCGGAGAGAGCCAGGCTTAGTGCGCACAGCAGCACTGTCAACGCCATTGGGATGCTCATCCGTGTCATCACAACCGGCAGGAATGCGGCAAATTGCGGGAAAAGCCAGGCTGTAAAAACCGTGATCGCAATTAGCGCTACCACCCCCAGACAGGCCTGTTGCAACACCGAAAGCTTCGCGAGCAGAGCCGGGTCGGGCTCGCCGGGAGGCAAAGATGCGGTGCGCAGGTCCATGGCGTGGCAAAGGTGGAGCTTTGGCTGGCTCGATATTACCCCAGAAAAACCTCCGTTTCGGGTATCGAAACGGGTTCCTGGAAAACGGAAGTTTGCCCCCGGGGCCTTGCGATAGCCCGTGCTTTATGTGCGATTTCCCCGGCGCGGCGTCCCCGCCGGACAACGCTGTTATCACACCGGCGCTGTTACACTCTCCCTTGGCCCCAAATCCCCTCGGACGAGCAGATGACGCCAGCCCCGCTTTCGACCATCAATGACCTCTTCCTGCGCGTCTCTGCTGCCGCCAACGCCCGCGCCATTCTCTGGCAGGACGAATTCAACAACTGGCAGCCCCTTTCGTCCGATCAGATCTATTGCCGCGTCCACCAGCTTGCTGAGGCCTTTTTGAGTTGGGGTGCTAAAAAGGGCGATCGCATCGCGCTCATCTCTGAGAACCGCTGGGAGTGGGTCGTCACAGACTTCGCGATCCTGTCCATCGGCGCCGTTAACGTGCCCATCTATCCCACGCTGACCGGCGACCAGATCGCTGTCCTCCTCTCCGACGCCGGATGCCGCATCGCCGTGGTTTCCACTCGCCAGCAATTCGATAAGCTGAACGCAGTTCGCGCTCACACCCAACTCGAACACATCCTGATGATGGATCCCGGCCATCCCGACGGGGCCGTCGCCTTCAGCAAAACCCTGGCTGGCGCGGACGACGCTGGTTCCTATCGAGATCCGGTCTTCGAAGCCCTCATCCGATCCGTTCAGCCCGACGATCTCGCCACACTCATCTACACCTCGGGCACCACCGGCGAACCCAAAGGCGTCATGCTCACGCATGGCAACATAGCCTCCAACCAGAACCTTGCGGTGAATGGCTACGCCTTCAACGAGACCGATGCCTGCATCTCCTTCCTTCCTCTCTCGCACATCACAGCTCGCGCTCTCGACTACGTGATGTATGGCCACGGCGCACAGGTCATCTACTGTTCCAACTTCGATAGGCTTCCGCAGGCGATGAAGGAAGTCCGTCCGACGGTTTTCGTCGGAGTACCTCGCGTATATGAAAAGATCCGCCAGGCTGTTGAGCAGAAATCCGCAGTCTCCCCTGTCAAAAAGCGCATGCTCGCGTGGGCTCTGAAAACCGGCGCTCATCATGGCGATACCGTCTACGGCGGCCGCCAGCCGTCTTCGTTCGCCTGGAAACTCGCCAACAAGCTCGTCTACAGCAAGGTTCGCGAAGCTTTCGGCGGTCGCGTACGCGTCTGGGTCTCCGGCGGTGCACCTCTCGGCATCGACACCGCCAAATGGTTCGCGTCGGCAGGCATTGCTGTCTGGGAGGGGTATGGTCTCACCGAAACTTCTCCTGTGATAGCGCTCAATAACCCGGTGACAAACCGCATGGGCGCCGTCGGGAAGCCGCTCTCCAACATTGAGCTCAAGCTTGCGGACGACGGCGAGCTCCTCGTCCGCGGTCCGTCCATCTTCGCCGGCTACTGGCAAAAGTCCGACGCGAACGCAGAGTGCTTCGACGCTGACGGATGGTTCCGCACCGGCGACATTGCCCACGTCGACAACGACGGATTTCTCTACATCACAGACCGCAAGAAGGAACTCCTCAAGACTTCCGGCGGAAAACTGGTCGCTCCGCAGCCCATCGAGAACAAACTCAAGAACTCCGTCCTGGTCGGGCAGGTTGCTCTTGTCGGGGACAAGCACAAGTTCATTTCCGCGCTTATCTCGCCAAACTTCGCCGCGCTTGAAGGCTGGGCGAAACACGCAGGACTCGAAATCTCCGATCGCAAGAGCCTGGTTGCCGACAACAGGGTCGTTGCTCTCTACGGCGAAATCGTCCGCGAAGCAAACTCCGGCCTCGCTAATTTCGAGACCATCAAGCGTTTTTGTCTCGTTTCCGACGAGTGGTCGCAGGATTCCGGCGAGCTCACGCCATCCATGAAGCTCAAACGCCGTGTCATCAATGAGAAATATGCGGCCCAGATCGACGAGCTTTACGCGGACGAAGCAACCGCACGCGCCGAATAGCCGTTTCGCCCGGCGCCAGTGGCCGTCGGAAGATCGGCCGCTTGCTCCACATCGTCTGCAGCCCGCGGAAAAACGGCGCGCCCCACGCTCCTACAGCCAGGATGCTCCCGAAAAGGATCACCGCGTCGATACTGATCCGTCCCTCGCGCGACCAGTATTCATTTGGATCCAGATTCAGCCATAGCGCGAACTCATCCAAAGTCAGCGCCGCGCCCGCGCCGTAGCTCACTGCCATTAGCCGGCTCAGAAAGATCGATAACGGCGAATGACTTCGTCCCAGATCCAGCAGCCAGCCATAGCCCACCAGAAGGAGAATAAGAATACCCCAGACGAGATGATGAATGTGATGTCCACGCACCATCACCCACCCAAATGGCCCATGATTGTGAATCACGAGGCTCACCAAAAGCCGCACGCCGGCGAACGTAAATAGAAATGAAACCGACGCTATGAACATACGCCGCCGCGGCCGGTCCGGAATCGTCGACCGAACGATGAACCCAAGCCGTGTCAGCTGCAGTAGAACCAGCAGCAGAATGACCACCAGGCTCGCAAAGGCGAGCAGGATCAAGGCTCCAGTCCCCGGCATCGGCATATCTTCCTATTGAACCACGCGGCTGCAGGTCAGAACACGAATCCTTTCCTGTGCCCTCATCCATCACACGATCTTATCGTTGCGATGGGTGGGAGGAGACGAATCTCGTTCATGAATTCACTCTTCCAAGACCCGCGTGAGCTTTGTCACGATTGCCCTTTACAGCCGCGCATATACTGTTTATGGCGTCGAGAGCGTCACAGCGGATTGCTGTCTGGCTCTGCACGCGCGACCAGGTACTTCCGGTGCGCCATTCATCCGGCGCTGCCTCATTTCGATCAGGAGAAATACACGATGCGAGTTGCACTATTGACCGGTGGCGGAGACTGCCCCGGCTTGAATGCTGTCATCTATGCGGCAGTGCGCAAGGGAATTCAGACCTACGGCGACGAATTCATCGGCTTCCTCAACGGCTGGCGCGGCGTCCTCGACAATCAGTTCATCCCGCTCACCCTCGAGAACATCGATGGCATTCAGCTCAAGGGCGGCACTATCCTTCACTCCTCGCGCACCAATGTGAAGAAGATCCCCGGCGGCATCGAAAAGGTACAGGAAGTCCTCAAGACCAACAAGATCGACGCCCTCATCGCCCTTGGCGGTGACGATACCCAGTCCGTCACGCTCTATCTCGCTGACAACGGTATCAACGCCGTCGGTGTTCCCAAGACGATCGACAACGACATCAACGGCACTGACCAGACTTTCGGCTTCGACACCGCCGTCATGATTGCCACTGAAGCCATCGACCGTCTCCATACCACCGCTGACTCGCACAATCGCGTCATCGTTTGTGAAGTGATGGGTCGCGATGCAGGCTGGATCGCCTACGCCTCCGGAATCGCGGGCGGCGCCCACGTCGTCCTCGTTCCCGAGCAGGAGATCGACATCGACCATGTCTGCGCTCTGCTCAAGTACAACTACGATCACGGCAAGCACTACGGCATTGTTGTTGTTGCGGAAGGCTGCCACCTGCCCGAAGTCGGCCAGGTCGTTGGCTCCAAGGAGGTCGACTCTTTCGGCCACGCCCGCCTCTCTGGCATTGGCGAGGCCCTCGCTGGCCTCATCGAGAAGAAGACCGGTTTCGAAACCCGCTCCGTCAATCTCGGCCACACTCAGCGCGGCGGAGTTCCGACAGCCTATGATCGCCTTCTCGGCCAGCGCTACGGCCTTCACGCCATCGACATGGTGCACGAGAAGAAGTGGGGTCGCATCGCCGTTCTCAAAGGCCTCGATGTTACGGACATCACCATCAAGGAAGCCATCGCCACTAATCGTCGCCTCGACCAGCGCTTCTTTAACGTAATCAGAGATCTGGAAGCTAAAGTTTAGGCGAAACTTGATAATGTTTAGGTGCCCTCAGGTCCCTTTCGCTGACACCTGGGATGTGACGATCTCACCAACGAGTGAAACTCGGGTGCTCCATCCAAGCCGCCGCTTTTGCGGCTTGGGTGCGAAGCGATAAAGCCTGCCTCGCTCGATCCAGCTAACCTGCTAACTCACTATGGCGCGAACGCCGCTAACTCGTTAAAAGGTCAATCAGACCCCGCTCACGATAAGCTCGCACCTGCAATACATCTCCTAATCCCTGTTCCCTAAATCCCTGGCTTTATGCGTTACCGCCTCTTCGAGCCCGCCGACTTTCACGATCTTTACGCCATCGAAGAAGTCTGCTTTCAGCCTCCATACCGATTCACGCGACACTACATGCGACACCTCATCGCCTCTCCAAACTCCGCGACATGGGTCGCGGAGCAGGAAGGGAATATGAGAGGCTTCGCCATCGTTGAGTGGGCGCCGCAGACGAGTGGAGTCGCCGCCTACATTGCGACCATTGAGGTGTTGCCCGAATTTCGCAAGCACGGCGTGGGCGCCGAACTCCTCCGGCGGCTCGAGGGCTCCGCCAATGCCGAACGCGCCATCGCCATCTGGCTTCACGTTGACATGGAGAACGCCTCCGCAATTCGCCTATACGAGCGCCTCGGCTACCAGAACAGCGGCCGCGCCGAACACTTCTATGCGCGCAACCGCCCCGCTGCTATGTACATCAAGCATCTGGCTTGAGTTTCTCAGAGCAGCCAGTTACTCGAGCGCTGCCCCGATACCGCATTCCGCAGAAATGCACATCAAACCGGCCTAAAATAGAACTAACTCTCCCGTAAGAAAGCAAGACCGATGTCTCTCAGTAATCCGAACCTGCCCAAGCTGGTCGTGTCTCTACGCCAGTACACCGCACAAATGTTTCTGCACGATCTCCTCGCCGGCATCACCGTCGGCCTGGTAGCGTTGCCTCTCGCCATGGCCTTCGGCATCGCCTCCGGAGTGACTCCGCAGGCTGGCCTCTATACAGCCGTCGTCGCCGGCTTCCTGATCTCCGCTCTCGGGGGCTCAAGAACCCAGATCGGCGGGCCCACCGGAGCTTTCGTCGTCATTGTGGCAGGCATCGTCGCGCGTTTCGGCCTAAGCGGCCTCGAAATGGTCACGCTCATGGCCGGCGTGATTCT
>Ga0207674_10000487_pt1 | contig 52391 bp, 47 predicted proteins | sample KBSCornC72_FD_184303 | JGI IMG/M metagenome (GOLD analysis project Ga0207674, IMG submission 184303) | Corn rhizosphere microbial communities from Kellogg Biological Station, Michigan, USA - KBS Corn C7-2 (SPAdes) (version 2) | ecosystem: Host-associated > Plants > Roots > Rhizosphere > Soil ... | reverse complement strand
GCTCCGACCCGGACCAGGCGGTCCAGAAGGTGACGTCCGGCTTGCGCAGCGCGTCGAGGTCGAGCGCGTGGACGCTCTCGATCGGCGACTCGGCGAACATGTCGGTCAGGTGCTCGCCGACCAGCCGCCGCACCGCCGCGCGGCTCAGGTCGTCCACCTCGATCTTCAGCACGGAAACCGACGCTACGTCGGGACCGTTTCGGGCACGTGTCGCGGCGGGCCGTCGGCTGCTCGCCGCCGGGTCGTTGCATGCCGTTCGCCGACGCATCACCCGGCCCTCCCAGACTGCGCACCATGTCGAACTTGAGCCGCCGCCGCTTCCTGCAAGTCGGCCTGGGTGCCACCGCCGCCTCGATGCTCACGCCGAGCATCGCCCGGGCCGCCGCGATCGAGGGCAACCACCGCACGCGGTCGATCGAGGACGTCGAGCACGTCATCGTCCTGATGCAGGAGAACCGATCCTTCGACCACTACTTCGGCACGCTGCGCGGCGTCCGCGGCTACGGCGACCCGCACCCGGTGACGATCCGCAACGGCAAGCCGGTGTGGCGACAGCCGTCCGGGAAGGGTCTGAAGGACGAGGTGCTGCCCTTCCGCCCCGACCTGGCCAACCTCGGACTGGCCTTCCTCCAGGACATCTCTGATCCATGGATTGAATACGTCAAAAGCCATATGATTGGGTACTATGTCCTGAACCCAGGTCATTTCATATTTTTTTAGAAGGCGGGAGATTTCTTCCATCTCCTGTTCCGCACCTATCTCGGGGCTAACGACCCCGGGATCTGTCACATCGTACCCATGCTGGCTGCCCTTGATGGCCCGGGTGACAGGCGACGCATAAAGGGTAGATATCCCCAGTTCATGTAAATATTCAAGTATACCCTTTAAATTTTTAAAATCAAAACCCTTATGAAGTTGTACCCGGTATGTGGATGTCATAGCATGTATTATGAGATTTTTTCTAAGATAACAGCTGAATAAGGTTGTATATCAAATGCTTCGTCTACTATAGCTGATGGCCAGAGCCATTCCAGGGCGGTGGAATCGAAGATCTTGCGCAGGGGATATCCCAGTGTATTTTCCACCCGGGCAGGGGTATTGCCGAAATGGAGCCAGACATGGATATGGTCGTTAAGGATCTTTCTTTCAAAGGAGATGGTCTGTCCTTTGACGGGGTGCAGGTGGAGGCTGTCCCTTGTCATCCCCTGCATGGCCGGCCGGGTCTTTCTGAATTCGATGAGCTGGCGATAGTATTGCAGCAAAAGAGCTCCCTGCCCCTGCTGATGATCCCAGGATAGGTTGGAACGAAGGAAGGTCTCTTCCGACTGAGGGTCGGGCAGATGTAACACTTTTTCAAAGTCGGGGAACTCCTTCTGACGGCCTTCCCGGATGCCCCGGATAAGCTCCGGATCGGAGTGATCGGTAAAAAATTGAAAGGGGTTGCGTTCGCCGTATTCTTCTCCCATGAACAGCATGGGGACATAAGGGGAGAGCAGGACGGTAGCTGCCGCCAGTTTGAGCTGTTCCAGGTTGAGGTGGTGGGTAAGCCTGTCACCTGTGGGACGATTGCCTATCTGATCGTGATTTTGAGCAAAGACGACGAACTGGCTGTAGGGGTTGTTGTCGGCGTGTCCGCCAAAGGACCTTTTACGATGATGGGAATAATTGCCGTTGTATACATAAGTGTGCCGGAAAGCTTTTTCGAGATGGGTGATGTCCCCGAAATCTTCATAATAGGCATTGCGTTCCCCCGTCATCAAGCTGCGGAGGGCGTGATGGAATTCATCTATCCATTGTCCATCCAGGCCATAGCCTCCTTTTTCCACAGGATTGATATAGCGTGGATCATTGAGATCGATCTCCGCAATAAGGGTCTTTTTGACTTCTGTTGTCTTTTCAATATCCAGGGCCAGCTCCTTGAGCTGCTGTATAAAATGATTGGCGCTGAAGTCGTAGATGGCGTGTACGGCATCCAGCCGGAGCCCATCGACATGATAGTCTTCCAGCCACATGCGGGCATTTTGAAGAAAGTAATTGCGCACGCCATCGGACCAGGGGCCGTCGAAGTTCAGGGGGGTGCCCCAGGGTGTATTATATTTTTCACTGAAATAGGGTGCATAGTTGGGAAGACAGTTGCCTTCCGGCCCGAGGTGATTGTATACCACGTCCACCAGCACGGCTATTCCCCGAAGGTGTGCCGCATCGACCAGCCGTTGAAAGCCCCGGATACCTCCATAGGAATGCTGTATAGCAAAGGGATATACAACATCATAGCCCCAGTTGCGCTGGCCGGGGAACTGTCCCAGCGGCATAAGCTCGATGGTGTTGATACCCAGGTCCGACAGGTAGTCCAGACGGCGGATGATGCCTTCGAAATCGTGGGTATTCGAAAAGCAGCCTGTATGCAGCTCGTAGATGATCATATTGCTGAGCGGCAGACCTTTCCATTCCGAGTCCTGCCAGGGGAAGTCATACGGATCGGCAAGGGCGGAAGGGCCATGGACGCCCTGGGGTTGATGGAGTGAGGCGGGGTCCGGGTATTGCTTGTCTTCGTCTAGGCGGAACCGGTAAAGCGCCCCTGGTCTCACAGGCGCCGTTATCTTCCAATAACCAAATTCATTTTGTGTCATAGGATGGACGGTGGAGGCTGGAGATTCGAGCACCAGCTCAACCTTTTTATGCGCAGGCGCCCAGACGGAAAATTCGCTGCCAGCGGGATCGTACCGGGCGCCAATTTTTTGTAGGGATATATTCACAGTTTGCTAACGATAGTTTGTTATATTCACAATGCATACCACTAAATCAAAACGAGTGCCACGGGAAAAAAACACGCATAAGACCAGCGGTATCAGAGCGCGTATCGTCCGGGCCTGGAAGGTATTGGGGCCTGGTATGATCACGGGCGCCAGCGATGATGATCCGTCAGGTATTGCGACGTATTCACAGGCAGGGGCGGGCTTTGGGTTGAGCACGTTGTGGACGGCATTGATCACCTTTCCGCTGATGGCGTCCATACAGGAGATGTGTGCCCGGATCGGGATCGTCACCCGTAAGGGGCTCAGCGGGGTGTTGCGGGAACATTATCCACGCAGGCTGGGGGTAGCGATGATGGTGTTCAGCTTTCCTGCCATAGTATTGAACATCGGGGCTGATATTGAGGGGATGGGGGCCGTGGCGCATATGCTGCTACCGGCCATTCCGGTATTTGCCTTTGAAGTTATTTTTACGGTAATGATCCTCTTTGGGGTGATCCGATGGCCTTATCAAAAGGTGGCGGGTATCCTGAAATGGCTTTGCCTGGTGCTGTTGTTGTACTTAGTGATCCCTTTCCTGGTACATGTGGACTGGCGGCAGGTGTTACGGCATACGGTGGTGCCTACCATACGGATGGATAAGGATTTTTTCGAAATACTGGTGGCGCTTTTGGGAACGACTATTTCTCCCTATCTGTTCTTCTGGCAGGCTACCATGGAGGCAGAAGATGTGGCCAATGTGCGGCGTCACAGAAGGCTGGTCATCAATCGGCGATTTATGGAAAAAATGGAGGCGGATGTATATTCCGGCATGCTGTTCAGCAACGTGGTCATGTTCTTTATTATCCTGTCGACGGGGGTAGTGCTGTACAATGCGGGCGTTCGTAAGATCGATACGGTGGAGCAGGCGGCCAGTGCGCTGCGGCCGCTGGCGGGCAGGCTTACCTACGCGCTGTTTGCAATAGGGGTTATCGGGACGGGTTTTTTAGCCATTCCGGTTTTGGGAGGCTCGTTGTCGTATATCGTTGCGGAGACCTTTAACTGGAAACAGGGGCTGGATAAGAAGTTCAATGAGGCGCCGGCTTTTTATGTGACGATGACCTTTGCCCTGGTAGCAGGGCTTTGCCTGGATTTCCTGCATATCAGCGCCATACAGGCCCTGTTGTATACGGCGATCTTATATGGACTGACGGCGCCGGTGATGATCGTGCTGGTGATGCATATCTGCAATAATCCTAAGATAATGGGCGGGCAGGTGAACAAACGGGGCTCGAATACGCTGGGCGCCCTGGCGCTGGTTCTGATGACGGCGTCAGCCGTGGCATTGATATGGTTCCAGTTTCACTGATAGGTGGAAAAATTTCCCCATGTCCTAACGGCCGGCTTTGCCCGCCCATCGGCCGGAGGCACGGTTCACTTCTCTCTTTTTTTAAAAAAGCCACGCAGCAGCCAATTGTGCTGCAGTGCCTCCAGGATATCGGAAAGCTCCTGGCTGGATACCCGAAGATTTTTGACGGTGCGTTGAAGGTTGTCGGCTGTCTCCTGGTCGTGTAAGAGCAGTCCCACCGGTGTATTGGGATCACCGATCCCTTTGGTGATATCATCTCCGGCATTTTTTATTTTTTCCGTAAAGGCCGATGCGGAGCCGGCTGCATCGTTCAACCGGGCGACGGTGGCTTTGAGGTTGGCAAAGACCGTGGTGTCCGTGACGAGCTGTTCGGCAAGGCTGCCGGGTTTATGAAGGCCGGCCGTGTAATCCTGCAGATTGCGGATGACCTTCTGACTGCCTGCCGAGGCGGCCTGCAGGTTATTGATGGATGCACGCAGGTCGTTGCCTAACGTGGGATCGCTGATCAATTGTCCGAGCGTGCCCTGCCCCTCGGCCAGCTTTTGGCTGACAGTCTTCAGGTTGCCCGTGATCACGAGAAGGTTGGCATTGTTGGCCTGCAGTGTCGCCAGCATTTCATCCGTGCCGCCAATGTGCCGGCCCGACAGTCTTTCGTTATTTGCTACGATGGGGGCAGATGGAGAGCCGCCTTCGAGGATGACGATCTTATTGCCGACGAGGCCGTCTGTGCCAATGCGGGCTTTGGCATCTTTATGTATATACTGCCGGACTTTCTGATCCACATTCATGAGGACCTCTATGCCCGTGCTGCCTGCGAAGGCCACTCTTTTTACCGTACCGACCTTTATTCCGGACAGCCATACATTGTTGCCTGCCTGCAGCCCCTGTGCATCCTCGAAGCCTGCCTGCAGAGGGAATGTTCTTATAAAGGCCTTGCGTTGTCCGCCGATGGTGAAAACGCCCACGATGAGGATAGCCAGTCCAATGGTGATGAAGGCGCCCACGGCAATCTGTTTTTTATTATTCTGTTCGCTCATGGTCTGTTATGAAATTGTAGTTATAAAAATTTTTTACCCTGGGGTCATCGGTATCGAATACTTCTTCGAAGCGGCCCTGCCGGATGAATTTCCCTTCCGAGAGCATGACCAGTCTGTTGCCCGTCTGTTTTGCGCAGGTGAGGTCATGGGTGATGATGACCGAGCTGGTATTGTAGCGTTGCTGCACTTCGTTGATAAGATCATTTATTTCCACGCTGGTGACGGGATCCAATCCGGCGGTGGGCTCATCATAGAGCATGATCTCCGGCTGGAGGATGAGGGTACGGGCAATGCCAATTCTTTTTTTCTGTCCGCCCGAGAGCTCCGCGGGCATTTGATAAAGGGTGTGTGATAGTCCCACGTCGTCCAGCACTTTGGCAATGGCATCATCGATGTCCCGGCTGCTGAGATGGCGTTTGTTACGTACCAGGGGGAATTCCAGGTTGTCCTTCACGTTCATGCCATCATACAGGGCGCTGTTCTGAAAGGAAAACCCAATGCGGGTGCGGAGCGCCTGCCATGCCCGTATGTCCAGGCGACTGGTGTCCTGGCCCAGGACAATGACACTGCCTTCATCGGGGCGGAGAAGGCCGGCGACGATCTTGATGAGCACGGATTTGCCGCTGCCTGAGCGGCCCAGTATCACCAGGTTCTCTCCCTGGTATACGTCCAGGTCGACCCCTTTGAGCACCTGCAGGCTGCCAAAGGATTTTTTCAGCCCTCTGAGTGATATGACAGCGTTAGCCTCCATGTTTGAAATAATTTGTCAGCTGAACAATGATCATTTCTTCAATAAAGATGAGGAACATGGATACGACGACGGCGGTGTTGGCCGCGCGTCCTACGCCTACCGTGCCCTGGCTTGCGTTGTATCCGTTGTAACATCCGGCTACGCCGATGGTAAAGCCGTAAACAGCGGATTTTAAAAGCAGCATCCAGATATCCAGAAAAGTGATCTTTGTGAAGGCGGATTGAAAAAAGGATGTGAAACTTGTCTGTTCGTTGTGATGTACGTTGAGATAGGCGCCCATCAGTCCTACGAAGCCCATATAGAGCGCGAGGATGGGGACGATGACGGTAGTGGCCAGGATACGGCTGGCAACCAGGAATTTGAAGGGGTTGGTCGAGGATACTTCCATGGCGTCGATCTGTTCGGTGACCTTCATGGAGCCCAGCTCCGCGCCGATGTTGGAGCCCACCTTACCGGCGATGATGAGGGCTGTCACCAGGGGAGCCAGGGCCCGGATAAGGGCTATGGCCATGAGGGAGGGAAGCCAGGAGGCGGCGCCAAACTCCGACAGGGAGGAGCGGGATTGTTTGGTAAATACGACCCCGGTGATAAATCCTGTGAGCGTAATGATGGACAGCGACCGGATGCCTACCTGAAAGAACTGATTGACAATCTCTTTGTATTCGTAGGGAGGGAGAAATACTTCCTTGAAGAATTGGACGACGAATCGCCAGATCTCATAAATGCGAAGGAAGAACCTGGAAATGTTCATGTTCGGTGATTAGTTACAGCTATAGAGGGAAAACTTCATGCCATCAGCCGGAGAAGAGATATGGGGCGGGTTTTCCTCACTAGTACAGCCACACTATTCGAGGGACATCGTGTTATAACCATAAAGCAATCCCTTTATGAAACAATCCATTGTTTTTTCTATCCTGGTCTTGACTGCCGGCGGCTGGGTTTTGGCCCAGGCCCAGAAAAATACGTTACATCCGATAGTGTGGCAATACGGCGCAAAGAAGATTGCTGAGCGGACCTACGAAGTGCATTTGACCGCCCAATTGGAGGCCGGATGGCATGCTTATTCCCAGCAGCAGCCCAAGGATGCCGTTGCTCAGCCTACGAAGATCCATTTTAAGTCCAATCCGCTGGTAAGCATTACGGGAAAGATCAAAGAGGTGGGCGCCCTGGAAAAGTGGAAGGACGAAGCATCCGGGATCATGGCGAACCAATATGCCAACAAAGTGGATTTTATCCAGGTGGTCAGGCTAAAAGCTAATGTCAGGACAAATGTTTCGGGCTCGTTGACCTATCAGGTATGTACGGACGAAATGTGTCTGCCGCCCAGGACGGAAACATTCAGCATATCCCTTGGAGAGTAAAAAAAATCTCTCCCGGGCCGGCCCGAATGAGCCAATCGGGAATTTCCTAAAACAGAGAGAGTTTTCCCAATCCGGGATTGAATCTTGGGGGCATTTATTTGTAAAGAATTGGTATCCATTTGCTTGTGATTTGGTATGTGCATTGGAATAAATATATCAAATCCTTTTTTATGAAAAGAACTATTCTTCACACTGCCAAGATCCTGCTGCTGTTGTTTGTGCTGACGGCTCCTGTCGCACTGGTTGCAGGTAAGAATGAGATGACCGCCGGGCGGAACGGCTACCATTCTTCGGAAGCCATCAAAAGAATCATCCATTACAATATATCCACCGGGTACGAAAGGATCGCCGGGCTGGCCAGGGCGGAAGAGGCTAAGGCTGCTGCTGAAGCTGCCAGGGCGGAAGAAGCCAAAAGAGCTATGCGTCTGGCTGCCATGAAGGCCGAATATAAGCTGGTGATGAATACCGCCATCGGCATGTATGATATGATGAACCTGGAGAGTGAAGATCTGAGCCTGAAAGCTTTTGAATATGCATGGCTGGGATATCACAAGCTGTTGAAGAAGGGTGTTCTGCATAACACCGACCTGCTGACCATTTGTGACTTCAGTCAGTCCTCTTCCAGAGAAAGGATGTATGTGATCGACGTACGCAACAAGAAAGTGCTTTATAAGACCTTTGTAGCGCATGGTATCAATTCCGGTGAGGAATTTGCCACTTCGTTCTCGAACCAGGATGAATCCTGTAAGAGCAGCCTGGGTTTTTATGTGACGCGCAAGACCTATTATGGCGTCAACGGGCTGTCGCTCCGTATCGATGGTTTGGACAAAGGGTTTAATGACAATGCATACAGGCGCAGCATCGTTATTCATGGCGCCCCTTATGTCAGCGAAAGGATCCTGAATAAGTACGGTGTAATGGGGACGACATTTGGCTGCCCTGCCATTCCCACCGAGGTCACTGGGGACATCATCCCGCTGATGAAGAATGGCAGCTGCTTCTTTATCTACTATCCTTCCAGGAAGTATCTTGCGCAGTCTTCCGTGCTCAACGGTTAATTCCGTAACTTTCGCCCAACATGCATCCATCTTCCATCAAGGCGGTCATCACAGGCGCTACGGGCATGGTAGGCGAAGGCGTACTACACATATGCCTGCAGCATCCCAATGTGGAATCTGTTCTTGTGATCAATCGAAAACCTTCCGGTATCAGCCATCCCAAGCTAAAAGAGATCATTCACTCCGACTTTTTTGATCTTTCCTCCATCGAGACGCAGCTCAGCGGATACAATGCCTGTTTTTTCTGTCTGGGCGTCAGCTCGGTGGGAATGGGGGCGGAACAGTATTTTCGGACTACGTACGCCCTGACGATGGCAGTAGCGGGGACATTGAGCAGGCTGAATCCGGATATGAGCTTTTGCTATATTTCGGGGGCAGGTACGGACAGCAGTGAGAAGGGGCGGATCCGATGGGCTAGGGTAAAGGGGCGGACGGAAAACGATCTTATGCGGCTGCCTTTCCGGCAGGTATTTGCGTTTCGGCCGGGATTTATAAAACCTATACCGGGACTGGTCCGAACGCATCGCTTTTACCGGTACATCAGCTGGTTATTTCCTCTGGGCCGGGCGCTGTATCCATCCGGGTTCTGCACCTTGCAGGAGCTGGCGCTGGCTATGATCCGTGTGGTAAGACAGGGATATGAGCGAAAGGTCATAGAGGGGAAAGACATTATCTACCTGGCTAAAGAGGAGAAGACGCCTTAGATAGCTCCCGATCCGATGACCGTCCAGTCCTCGCTGCCATGACCCTTGCTGATCCAGCGGTCCATCTCGGCGGCGATCGCGGGTATCACGGCCATGTGTATGTTCCTGCTCTCCGCTGCCTGTATAAAAAGTCCCGTGTCCTTTCTCGCCATATTCAATTCCCATGAGGGCTTATCGTAGCTGCCGCTGGTCATCCTTTTCAGACGGGCGTTGAGAACAGTCGCGGGGTTCCAGGAGTCGAACAAAGTATTGATATCGCCCATGGGTATATCCAGGGATCTTGCCAGGGCCAGGGTATCGGCGATGCCGGTGGTAAAGGCAACGAGGAAACAGTTGCCAATAAGCTTCATGCCGGCTGCTCTTCCTTCTTCAGCGCCAAAATTCATCAGCTTGCCCGTCATTTTGGATAAGACAGGCTCCAGCCGGCTGATGACGGACTGATCACCCGATACCAGCATATAGCCTGTGCTCTCCAGTGCATTTTGAGGACCCATGAAAACAGGCGCATGCAGATAGGTGAATCCTTTTTCCTTCCATGCTTTGGTCCTTTGTATGGCTCCCGGCACGGAGGTGGTGGTATGATCTATGATGGTGGCGCCCGGCGTAAGACCCGGCTGGGCCTGCGCCAGCACTTCGTCCACTGTGGAGTCGTCCTTTAATGTGAGATGGATGGTATCGGCCCCTTTTACCGCGTCCGCGGGGCTGGTAAACGCTTTGGCGCCGTACTGTTCCAGCGCCATGGCCTTCGATGCTGTCCTGTTCCATACGTTGACGCTGCCTCCTTTATCGATCATTGCCCTGACGAAGTTGGAACCTAAAAGGCCCATGCCTAAGAATGCTCTCATGCTGTATTTTTTCCCAAAGATATGGTTAACTTTTTGTCCTGCGACGCGGGAGGCCCTCTCAGCCCTTTTGACTGTCCGGCGGATCCAAAACGATGCCGGCTCTTTGCCGGGGAATTATATCCGTTGGAGGACGTTTGATCTGGCTGACGGTTCCGACCGTGACGTCGATGGTAACGCCTGTGATCTTAGCCGCGAGGGGTGATGCAAGGAACAAGGCCGTATTGGCTATGTCTTCCATCAACGGAAGCTTCTTAAGCATCGTATCTTCTTCCATCCTCTTCAGAATAGGCTTTACCATGTCCGGCATGGAGAGCATTGCCTGTGCAAAGGGGCGTGAGTCGGGTGATCCGGCACTCCGGATGTTTACAACACGTACGCCGTGCGGACCCAGCTCGGCGGCCAGATTTTTGGAAAAACCTTCCATGGCGGCGCAGGCAGGGCCAAAGCCTCCCGTGAGGGGATACCCGATGCCGCCGGGTGTGGCTGTCAGCGACAGGATCACGCCGGAACCCTGCCGGACCATGAACTGTCCCGCTGCTGTAGCCGTCAGGAATTGAGTGGTCATGATCTCCGTTATCGTCTGTACAAATTCAGGCAGGGTCATTTCAATGAGAGGGATATTCTGAACAGCGTGGATGCCGACGAGGTTGAACGAGATGTCCACCGTACCAGCCGGGCTGACCACCTTTTGCAGATGCTGACGAACGGAGCTTTCGTCCAGCGCATCCACCGCTGCTGCTTCTGCGCGACCGCCGGAGCGAATGATCTCTTCCTTTACTTTTTGCAGGGAAGCTATATTGCGTCCTGCCAGGAAAATATTTGCTCCTTCGCGGGCCATCGTCCGGGCTACTGCTCCGGCAAGGGAAGCGCCTCCGCCATAGATAACGGCATTCTTGTTGTGAAGCAACATGACATTTTTTTGTAAACATACGACGACTTACCCTTTACACCTGAGGGAAAAAGAGACAATACGGAGGGGCGTTCGGGACATCCATGGCAGCTGACGTATCAATCCTTTACAGGACTCTTTTTCAGGCTAGATATTTTGTAGAGTGGCCGCCGGTAATGACCATCTTTATCCAACGGCCGTTTGTCCGCGCTGTCGGGTATAAAGAAATTCACTGCAATAGAATCCCTTTTCCAGGCGTGTTGCAGCTGTGCCTTCAATCCGGCTGCTTTCGGATCGTTGTACAGGTTACGTTTTTCACCCGGGTCGCTTCTCAGATCGTATAATTCCGACCATCCTCCCTCGCCGGGATACCTGATCATTTTGGCTGTCTCGGTCCTTTCCGCGATGATGGTGGGTATGGCGTAGGGCGTCTCATAGAAATATTCGTAGAAGAAGGAAGTGCGCCATTTGATGGGCTTTCCTTGCGCCAGTGGCGCCCAGCTTCGGCCCTGGAAGCGTTTTGTCGGAGCGGCGCCGGCAAAGTCCACGAATGTCGGGGCCAGATCCGTGTTCAGGACCATTTTATTGACCATCTGCCCTTTGGCAACTTTGGCGGGGTAACGCATCAGGAGGGGCACCCGGATCGATTCTTCACGAGCATCCCGTTTGTCGGAGAGGTTATGTTCTCCCAGGAAATAGCCATTGTCCGAAGTGAATACCACTATGGTGTTGTCGGTCAGGTTCAGCGAATCCAGCAGATGCAGGATCCGGCCTACGTTGTCGTCGATGGCTTTCAGCACCCTGAAATAGCTGCGGATGATGGTATCGTGGTTCACTGTCCAGGAGTTGATGGCGGGAACGGGGGGCGGGGTTGTCCTGCCGTTGTCCATCTCTCCTTCATAGGGTGGCTCCGCTAATTCGTTGGCGGGTCTTTTGAAGGTGATGTCTTTATACATGGATGCTGTTCGGGCCGGTGGCGTCCAGTTGTAGTGGGAGGATTTAAAAGCCAGGGCAACGAGGAAGGGATGATGTTGGTGGCGGGTAATGAATGCCATCGCCGTGTCCGTGGAAATATCGTCCACCCATCCCTTTGTCTGCACCATTTCTTTGCCGTTGAGCTGGAAAGAGCAGTCGACGTACTTCCCCTGACCGATGAAGCTGAACGAATAGGTAAAGCCGGGCCGCGCCAGCTGCCGGGCCATATGCCATTTGCCGATGAAGGCTGTTGCATAACCGGCATTTGTAAGGATGGTCGCATAGGTGTCGGTGGTATCGGTGAGCTCGCTATGGTTATTGGTCATGCCGTTGATATGGTTATACCGTCCCGTGAGCATGGTGGCTCTGCTGGGCGAGCAAAGGGAATTGACGACAAAAGCATTCCGGAAACAAATGCCTTCCCTGCCTATGCGGTCGATGTTTGGAGTGCTGAACCAGGGGAACCGGGCTTTTGCTCCCTGGGCTTCCTGGATAATGCTCAAGGCATCATAACGCTGGTCGTCGGTGTAGATAAAGACGATGTTGGGTCTGACGGCGGCCACCGCTGGGTGGGGCCGGCCTGTGGTTTGGGACCTGGCTGTCATGGAAAATAAGACATAGAGCAGGAGTAAGGACCTTTGACGCATTTGTGATTATTTTTATTTTTTATTCTTTCTTCCTTCCCAGCCGCTCTTCCCGTCATTCATATAGACCTCTTCCAGTGTTTTGGACACCCGGTCGTCCACTTCTTCCACTACCCGTATGCGCAGGGGATGGGTCAGCCGTTTCTGCCATTCTATGACGGCTGCATAGGGAGCCTTGCCTTTCTCCGGGCTGTAGACCAGGTAGGCCCATTTTTCCGAGAACAGGCTGCCTTTCGGCACGGGGATCACCTGTTGCATATTGGAGGAAAGATAGCTGTGCGAGAGCCCGCGCGCCCAATATATCCAGGGGCCTGCAGTAATATAAAAGAATGGGTTCAGCAGTCGCGTGTCCGACTCGAGGCCTGTATTGGCATATTCAAGCTGGATACCGGCGAAGCCTATGCGCGTATCTTCATTATAAAAAGTGATCCATGGGACATCGGCTTCCATCTTCAGATCTGTGAGGTCGGCCATATTCTTTACGTCATAAGTGATCACCGAATCGCGTAGGGCGTCGTACCAGGCTGCATGGGTAATCAGCTCCCGTTTGAACACGATCTCTGCATTTCGAAGCGCCAGACAGTTGACGGGTTGATTGATCCGCATGGAGGTGCTGCTGATGAAGTAAGGGACATCCGGGTAGAACTCATAGCGTACAGCTGCATCCACTTCCTTTACTTCGGGCAAGGGTCCCCACACTTCGCTGTTGGCCATGACAGGACCTGTCAGAGAATGGATATTTGCAGGTGGTGACCAGTCGGAGGTATGCGTCCAGGGTCTTGGCGGTGTATAGAGATCCGGATTCCAATGGATGGCGCCGTTGGTCTCCATGCGATGGAATAAAGGCGCGTCCGGCCGGCTTTTGAGCGACAATTGATCGAGATGTCCGGAATTAGCGCTTAGCGTAGCGATGAGCTGGCCATTGTCTATTTGTAGTCCCGGCGCTTCCCCTTGTACGCGCAGGTCGGTATGGTACATGGTATCCTGTGCCTTGTCATTGTTGTAGTATACCAGGTATACGCGGCTCGATCGCGCCGGAACATTGGCAAGAAAGACCAGACGTGCCGTCACCGTAGGCAGCCACAGCGGCATCGGACGGGTAGGCTTCCCATTCTTATCGGGCGCCAGATCATCTTTCTCCAGCGAGCGCTGTACATCATAGACCTGAGAGGGCACTTCCAGGACCGTGTGTGTACCCGGGTCGAAGGCTACCACCCGTACCTCTCTTTTCAGCCCGTGGTCTTCATCCGGATAGAACGCCAGCAGGGCTTTCACCGGCTCGTTGATCCTGTCGATGCCTGCCGTTTCGCTGACGATGATGGATTTATAGCTTTTCCAGTCCGCGCCGAACACCGGGGTTACAGGGGCCGTCAGGGTACGGGTCGCCGTGAGCAGCTGGTCTCCTTCGGAAGAATGGGCCGACTGTTTGAGCCGTACCGTCAGCTTTATGGTATAGCGCTGACCCGGCTGCCATTTCACCCAGCCGATGATCTGTGGCTGTTGATACAGGGACATGTCCTGTGCCATGCCGTACCCCGATGGGGGACGGTCGGCAATGGGTGGGCGATCGGGGCTTTCTGCCATATTGGAATTTCTAAGTTCGGTCGCCCGCAATGTTTTGCCATTGACGGAAGCTTCCACCTCGATGATGGAAGGGCGCGGCAGTCGCAGACTGGCTTTAAAATGATAATAGGGAATATTGGGACAGGGGAAGCCCAGACCGATGTCGTCGAGGGTGAGGCTGCCTTCCTTAGCGGATGGCTGCGCGGCAGCGGGGGCGGCCCCAAGGGCCATCAATATCGCCAGTAGCATGATCATATGCTTCATAGCAAGGTGTTTTATTTAATAAAAGGCCATGTTTTCCTGGTGGTAATGAGATCTCTGTCGCGCAAGGCTTTGACGCTATTTTCCCAGGGACCCGGCGCCGCCCAGAGATAATAGGAGAAATACATCGTGCTCTTCTGGAATATGCGTATCCAGGGCTGCAGCTCGGCATAGAAATACATGGAGCCGGGGTTCGACGGGTGGTTCATCCACATATGAAGGAAGATAGGCTGATCCACCGGGAAGGCGCCTGCAAAGGAGATATTCTCTTTTGTATCATAAGCGGCATTCCAGCCTTCTTTCAGAAAAATGACCCTTCCGAAATATCTGGTCAGATCCGCCGTGCAATAACGCATGCCTCCAACCTCGGGGAATACGAACCTGTCCTCCGGACCATGACTCTTTCCCAATGCCACCATGGGTTGCGGCCCGATCATATTCAGCTCGGGGTTCTTGAATGCCAGGGCATACCGGATCTCGAGCAGGGGAGAATTACCGAACAGGGTGAAGATCTTTTCTATCTTATTACCGTAATAGTCTGCCGTCATTTTAACCTGAACAAAATCGCCTTCTTTTTTGGTGACGACGGCATCATAAACCTTGCTGGTCTCGATGCTGGGCTGGCCAAGGAAATCTTCGAACCCTCCATATGGATAGAACTCTCTTTTCCGGAAGGGGCGTAAATCATCTGTCGGCAGGTTTGGCCAGAGCTTGAACAGGACGTTGTCGTTCTTCGACTTGACGATGTATTCGATAACGCGGGCTCCGGTGGTCAGCAAAGTGGCCCGGATGCTGTCATTTTCCATGACGTACTCATCGATACCGTCGTGGTTCAGGTCTGTTTCTTTCAAAGTAGCCGTACCTGCCGCCTTGCGTACTCCCAGCTGACTGATCGCTTCGACGCCCAGGGCGGAGACCCTGACCTTATAATTGCCTTCCGGCGCCTGCAGGTCGAAAGCCATGTCCTTGAATGTGCCGGTGGGTGTCGAGCAGGTCTGTTTGGACTCGAATACGACCCGGCCTGCCGCATTGCTGTCCAGCACCTGTACCGTCACGGGGAAAGAGCTGTCACCCGTAAAATTATGTATGGTCACCGGATAGCTGACGCCCGGGGCCTGGCCATAAAGCAGCTGATGAACGGAAATAGCAGGCGGCAGCTCCAACATCGTCATTGTGCTTTTCCCGCTGCCGCTACCCCAGTCATAGTGCAGGGCGATTGGGGTAGTGCTGTCCATGGCGTCTTTGGATGGACGGAGCCGGAATGTCAACGTCTTTGTAGCCCCCGCGGGCATTTCCAGCGTGGATATGGAGTCGCCGGATAATCCCATTTCCCGCGGAAGGCCGATGCTCAGCTTCCCGGAGATGTCGTGCGAGTACGCGTTCTTCACCGTCACCTTCAGATCGTATCCTTCTGTCTTTGCCTCGATATTGACCTTGTCCCCAAAGTATTCTTCGAGAAACACCCGGTCCAGCAGCAGCATCTCCAACGCGTTGCGATATAATGCAGGGCCCATCATCTTCCCTTTGTCCAGCACGGCCACCTCCCGGCCATCCAGAATGGTCTGCCACATCGTCTTTTGCGTAAAAGGCGCTCCTTTTTTGGTGAACAGCACCATACAGGGTACGGCTCCCGACTCCAGGTTGCCTGTTATGGAGACGAAAGGGCGCCCCATCGTATCGATCTGGTCTTTGTTTCCCTCTGTCGCGATGTAGCCGTCAAAGTTAAGATGCGTAGTATCCGCCGTGGTGTCATAGACATTCCTGAATGCATAGCCGCCTTTGGAATGGGCATAGTTCACCCAGGATGAATGAGTAAAGAAACTCTGGACCTGCAGACTGTCATAGTCCCTGCATCCGAAGATGGGCGCCCTGCCGGGAAATCCTACATCGGTGATCACGGGCAGGTGAGCTTTTTCCATCCAATGCTGATACTGGCCTTTGGAGAGGAATTCCATGTAGCCATCGAATACGAACCAGCTGTTGCCTTCATTCATCCCCTTGCCGATGACTTCCAGCGGGTGGCCGGGTGTATTCGTAACGCTGTTGAACAGGGTCTGGGCGCCAAACCAGCCACGGCGAAGGTCATAGGTCTTCAACAGGGTTGCTATGCTGGTTATCAGCCCGCGAACCTTTTGTCCGTGCGCAGGATCTGCCGCGGATATGACGAACAGCTTACGTTTGCCATTATCCAATATAAAGGCGTCGACCCTGTCCTTTTTGGCGATATTATCATTTATGAGGGACTGTAATGCATTGTCCGGAGTATAGGTCTTACCCAGCTGTTTGCCAAGGTCCGATGCCGGAGAGGTCAGGACAAGCACATTGCTGTCTTTTAAAGCGCTCTCCAATGCGTCGGCCGAAGGGCTTTCGAGGGTGGCGAAGGGTTCTTTCAGCAGCTGGTTCAGAAAACTTTCCTGCATGGTGAGCCCTTCGAGCCCCAGGTCTGCGGCGATGTCATATTTGCTGCGTGCGATCGCATTGATGGCGCCGGATTCGTTGGTCTTGAAAAGATTGCCATATCTGGTCCATTCCTGCGAAATGCCGTGCCAGTAGTACGTGTATCCATTGAATACAAACTCATTCCGGATGGCATTTTCTGTGGGGTGAAAAGTGGATGTATAGGTATATCCATCCAGTCCGGAATGCGGGCCGCAGCCGATGAGAGCCGCTGCGAGGCTCAGGGAGAAGGTCAGGAGCTTGATTGCCTTATTCATTCGATGGGGATTTTATAGAAGTTAGAACGAGCCGGAGGCTCGTTTTTCGGACATTTTAACGGATCTCTATTTCATCCAGCATGGTCTGGGCCGGCATACCTTTTTTCCTTCCGGACATGGCCCGGTCGTGGCGGATGATATGGAACCTGACATAACGGGCCTTTGTATCTGTCTTAAAGCTGTATACGTACCTCCAATCGCTGTCGCCCGTCTTTTGCTGATCGTAATGCCATTCCTGCCGGCCGATGGAGGTAAAATCCTTGTTTTCTTTGGTGGAGACAAAGCATTCTACCGAAGCCGGCGGTATGGTAGTCCCCGAGCCCCATTCGGCCCCCAGGTCCGCCATGGAAATTTTTTTAACCTCCCCCAGGTCCACCGTGACGTTGAACTCTTTATACGGCCATATCAGCCAGAACAGATTGCGGGTGGCGGGATCGCCCCGGGTCCCATCTGTCAACATCGACAGGTCGGCGGTGTAGAACCTATGCATCCGCACGAGTAGCGGGCTGTCCGTCATCACTTTTTTATGCCACGCCAGGTTGCCGGTGGCGGCCTCATTAGAGGTAGTGAAAAGGGTTTGTTTTTTGTAATCATCCAGGTGATAACTATTTTCATTGATGTCGGTGACGCCTTCCTTTTTCAGGGTGGTATAGAAGTCCTCGAGCAGGGCGTCCATTCTATTATTCCTCACCGTGCCCGTCTGATCCCACCAGCCATTCGGGCCATACATATTGTGTTTGGCGATCTCCATTTCAGCAAAGTTGAGCGGCATACGTGCGAAGTGTACATGCTCCGCGAATATGTCCTGGCCTTTTACTGCCTGCTCCGCCTGGTCGAAAAAGACATTGTATTCCTTCAAAAGCTCAGGCGTAAGATAGGTGTCCTGGTAATAGGATGGCGGAGTGTTGATGATCAGTGGTTTTTTACTTTTTGTGTTTTCATAGGCATCCGTGATCCGGTCGATGTATTTCCGGATATAGGGCGCGGCTGCACCATAATAGTCTTTCAGGAACGTATCTATTGTCGCAGAGACATCCACGTTGGGGTTCCAGGCTATACGGGAATAGAGGTATAAACGCAGCTCCGCGAATTCCATTCCGTAGTCGATGTTGCCCTGGATAAAGAATTCATTGGCGCCCTTGCTGACCTGGCTTTGAACTTCGGGCTGCGCCATGAAGAGGCTGGGGTAGGGACATTGATAATGGAAGTAGTCGACTACATAATCCCATACGTAAATGTGTTTGGCTATTTTTCCCCATGCCGCAAGATCGCCGGCGCAGTACATGATCTGTACATTGTCCAGGGGTTTGGTGACGGCGGGGGGAACGATGGAGTAATAATAAGCCAGGGTGGAGATGATCTTGTCGGGAAACTCTTTCGCTACCTGGTTGACAAAGCGTATGATCGGTCCTGATACACTTTTCTCCTCCGCTATTGTCTTTTGGCAATCGGGGCACTGGCAATACAGCGGTCCGTCGGCCTGGCTCACCGACCAGTACAGGCGGTCCGGCTGGAGCGGGATGTCTTTTCTCAGCTGTTTGATCACTTCGCGCAACACATCCGGGTTCGACATGCATAGCTGATCCGGGACGCGCTGGCCGCCGATGAGCGCATAATATTCGGGGTGGGTCTTATAGAACGAGTCGGGAGGGAGCAGCCGGTGTGTGAACGTATGTACATAATAATTATCCGCAAAGGGTGGGAATCGGTTGGTGGTCCTGTTCCAGTCCAGGAGATCTTCGTCCTGGCTGAACTCGTTTAAGGTAAATACGATGCGCAGGCTGTTGACGGAAGAATCCGCCTCGCTGAGTGCGGGAAGGCGAAGGTTCCTGCTGGATGGGATAACCTTGTAACGGGGGCTATACAGGTGGCAGCCTAAATATTTATCCAGTATCTGTATCGCACCGTATATGCAGCCCCTGCTTTTACCACCTTCGATGGACAGGGCGCCGTCCGGCAGGGTATTGATCCTGTATCCATCGTTTTTGAGGCCATCCACCTCCCGGATGAAGATGGCCTTATTTCGAGGCCGGCTGGTCACCGGCAGGCGGCAGCCGGATATTTTTTCCACATAACGCTGGAGCAGATCGGCCGCCCGTCGTACCTGGGGGGAGGCGTCCGGAGCAATGACTATCGTATACCTGCTTTTTCCATTGCTGACGAGCTCGATCCCGTCGGGGGTTGGAGACTTGAAGTGGAGGCTTGTCGCCACGACCAGCGTCAGGGTGAATGCATGTCCTATCCAATGTTGAAAGATCTTTTTCATGTTTGTGTGATTTTCTGATGATCGTTATTTACCCTGATAATCCCGGCCTTTTTTATTGGATGTCTCCCATTTCCGGCTGGTGGCAAAGACTTTTACCTGCAGGGGGCGCAGACGTGTAAAGAGCTTTCCATCTTTGACCTGTACCTCGTCGTCGCCGTATAGCTCAACCAGCTTTTGTCCGTTGAGATGATCGAGCCCGCTGATGACGGCGGCGGATTGTGTAGTATCCGCCTCGTTGACAACGGTGATCATCCAATCCCTGCCATATTGGTGCGCCGTGGCAAGCACATGGCCATTGGCGTCAGCGGGCGGTTCATAGGTAGTCACCGGCAGCGGTTTGGGTTCCGTGGAAAGAAAAGGCTGCAAGACCTTGAATTCGCGGGCCAGGCCGTAGAGTGACTGCCTGCATTCTTCGGAGGTCAGGAAGCGCATGCCCCAATAAAGAATGCCTGTCGCCCCATTGGCGAGGACGTCATAAGCCATATACCTCGACTCTTCGAAGGAAGGATAGGCGAGGGCGCGGCCTGCCGCATTCCAGGGTTCGATCTTCAGCAGCTCGCTCCATGAAAATGCCTGCAGCACGATCCACAGCGGCTTGCCCTTGCTGATAGCCGTCCATCGTTCGGTGCTTTTGCCGATCCGTTGTATCTGCCGCCGTGGACGCGTGGTGCTGCTGTCCGTATGGGCTGTCTTCACCGGGTAGAGATCGAAACCCGTGATGTCGATGTCATCCATGTATTGTCCTACATAACCCATATCGCTGTTCTCTCCTTCATTGAACCAGAGCTGAAGATTGCGTTTGTCTACGCTCCGGAGATAATTGATCGCGTTGTGCAGCTGAGGCATGATGATCTCGCTTTGCTGCCGGGCGTAGACCAGCGCATCCGGGGTCTGTTTCCTCCAGGCGCCCGGCACGGAATGGACCTTCAATTCCCTGTACAGCCGGCTGTTGGCGGTAAAACCCCATACCAGCTCATCGGGACCGCTCCAGACGGCCAGGGCGGGGTGACCGGCAAAGTCCATGATCTTTTGTTTCAGGTCGGGGGTAACGCCTCTTTGCAGCGGAAGAAATACCCATCCCTGGGCATTGTAACGTTGTACGCGGTCCAGGTCTTCTTTCGACCCGCAGGCGAACAGGGAAAAGCCCGCCTCGGTCATTTCTTCAAGATCGGCATCGCTCTTAGGGAGGAAATAGCTGCCAAAGACGAACTGGCGTTTTCCATCCTTGTATATATATCCATCTCCCTGTGCGGCTGTTCTATCCACAATCAAGAGGCTCAGCAAAGTGCATAGCAATAGGGTCTTCATCCTGAAGTTTGATTTTATATGGTAAAGATGTGCGTGGTCTACAGCTGTGTATATCCTTTATTTTGAATGACGACCCCCGGATTGGCATTGATCATCGCATTCTGTGGCATCGGCAGGGCATAATCCCTGTCGTTCCATGTAATGGTGGTATTTTCATCTGTCAGGGAAGAAGCCGTCATTACTGCGGGCGCGCGTTGGGTCCTTACCAGGTCGTACCAGCGTTTGTCTTCCAGGGCGAATTCAACCCTCGACTCGTTCTCGATGGCCAGCAGGAAATCGTCGTCCGACGCAAAATCGGACAGCTGATAGTCCTTCAGTGTTATGGAGGGATCGCCTGTATTCCAGGCGGGATATTGTGTTTCAATGGTCGCAATGGTCGGGTCATCCGACTTGCTGGTAGTCCTGGCACGCTGCCGGATCTTGTTGAGGTAGGTGAGCGCTGCGTTCTTATCGCCTCCGGACCGTACCTGGGCTTCTGCGTAGAGCAGATAGACCTCAGCCAGGCGGAGCTCTTTCCAGTTGCAATCCCAGTTCAGATAGGAGTCCACGTTCGACTTGTCGGCGCCCAGCTGCTGCCAGTACTTATGTCCATATGTTTCCGTCTTGTAGGCGCCGCTGGATTGTTTGTATCCCGGACGGAAAGTGACGGATTTCCTGGGATCGCCCGCGGCATAGGCATTCAGCAAAGAAATATTGGGTTTGTTGTCTGCCGTCCCGGCATCCCCCGCAGGCACCAGCGCGGCAGCGGCGGCGCTGGTCAGCATCTTGGACTGGAAGGCATTGCCTGTCTTGTTCGTCAGGTCCGCCTTGTACTGTATCTCGATGATGGCTTCGGAAGAGTTCTTGTTATTGGAATCGAACAGCCTGACATAGCTGGGGACCAGGCTCAATGCGGGATTGTCGATGACAGGCTGGAATTCGGCGACGGCCTTCGCATAATAAGCCTGTCCTTTATTCAGCGGATATCCGGCCATGAACATATATACTTTTCCCAATAACGCCTGAGCGGCGACGGTGGTAAAACGTCCTGTATTGGCGCCCGAGGCAGTGGGAGGCAGCTTGGCCTTGGCGTCGGTGAGGTCGCTGACAATAAGGGCATAGGTATCTTCCAGGCTGTTCCTGGGCATGTTGCGCGCCGCGTCGGCTGTGAGGCTTTTGGTGATCAGCGGAACACCCAGCAGGTTGCCGTCCAATGCATAGCCGCCATAGGTGCGCGCCAGATAGAAATAGCACAAGGCTCTTATGAGTTTGGCCTCTCCGATGTGCTGGGCCTTTACTGCATCGCTGGTGTAAGTCGCTCCATCCACTCTTTCCAGGACAGTATTGGACGCGATGATGGCCAGGTAAAGATTGTTCCAGAAATTATTCACTTCTACATAGGTCACCTGCACAGGCGCCAGCAGGTTTACGCTGTTCCTGTCCACTGTGGGGTTGAAAAAGCTGGTATTGTCGCTTCGGATCTCTCCCCAATAGTAGAAGTATCCGTTGTATACATCGCGGAGCTTGCCATAGGCGCCGATGACTGCTGCGTCCATGTCGGCCTGTGTCTTATAGAATTGCTGGGGTGTAAAGTTGGCAGGGTCGTTGAGATTGAGCCTATCCTTCCCGCATGCAAGGGAACATAGCGCGACGATGAAAAAATTTACTATTCTCTTCATAGCAATGATTCATTAATTGATTAGAAAGTTAGGTTTAGGCCAAGGCTATAGGTGCGGGAGACCGGGTAGGCGAGGTAATCCGCGCCGCTGACCTGCGATCCGCCTGTGCCGTCCGGTGAATCATAATAATAGGATGTATTGGCTTCGGGGTCGTATCCCAGATACCGGGTGAAGGTATATAGGTTGTTGGCTGAAGCATATACCCGTAAGCGTTGGATGCCGTATTTCTTCGGAAGTTTGGAGGTCAGGTCGTAGGCAAGCGTCACATTACGGATGCGCAGATAGGAGTTATCCTGGATCCAGTAAGAGGAACCGCTGCCGTCCAATCCTCTGCCGGCAGACGTCACGGCCGGTATCTTCCCGTTGCCCGGGTTTTCGGGAGACCTCCATCTGTCGAGCAGATATTGGGGAGCGCCTCTGGACCCGTCGGTGCCCTTCACCAGCTCTTTGAACAGCAGATTATAGGTATGACCTCCATAGCTTGCATTCAGCTGTATATCGAGGCTCAGGTCTTTATACGTAAAATGGTTGGTCATGCCGGCGGTGAATTTCGGGTTGTTGTTGCCGATGACGGTGCGGTCGTTGACGTCGATGACGCCGTCGGGAGTACCGTTGGGACCGCTGACATCCTTGTAGTAGAACTGACCGGGGCGGTCTTTGCCGGGGTTGTACTGGATATGTTTAGCCAGGTCGGCATCGTCCCTGAAAATTCCTGCCACCTGGTAGCCCCAGAAAGTGGACAGCGGGAAGCCTACTGCCGTGCGGAACCAGGGGCCCCCTGAGATCTTGGAAGCGGGGAAGATGGGACTATTGCCCGGACCCAGCGCGAGCACCTTATTGTCGTTGTGGGAGATATTGAAGTCCGTGCTCCAGGTGAAGGCGGAGCCGACGATGTTCCGGGTGGACAGTGAAAGCTCTATGCCTTTATTGCGCATTTTGCCCATATTGGTCAGAAATGTCGTTTGCCCTGTGAGGATGGGAGTGGGGAGGCCCAGCAGCAGATCGTACGAGGTCCTGACATAATAGTCGGCGCTGATCGTGATGCGGTTGTTCAGGATGCTCATATCGAATCCCGCATTGAACTCGCGTGTTTTCTCCCAGGTGAGCTGATCGTTTTGCGCCTTGCTACCCGGGATTACGCCAATCTGGGCTGTCTGTGTGCTGCCAATGGGATAACGGTTGACCCCCATATTGCCCTGCCATTCGAAATTGCCGATGCTGTTATTTCCAGATACACCCCAACCGCCACGGATCTTAAGGTCGTTGATAAACTTTACATTTTCCATGAATGACTCTTTGGCAATGTTCCAGCCTGCGGAGATGGAAGGAAAAAATCCCCATTTATGACCCGGGCTGAAGCGGGAGGACCCGTCCCAGCGTACCGTTCCTGTCAGCAGATAGCGTTGATTGAAATTGTACATCAGCCTGCCCAGGTAAGACTGCAGGGCATATTCCGATGCGCCGGTAATGGCTGTCACGGGTGTCCCTGCCACCTGCTGGACAAAATTGGAAGGAGCATTGGCGCCGGAGGCGCTGATGGATCCCAACAACGCGTCTTCGATGGTATAGCCGCCCAGAAGGGAGAAATTATGTTTATCGGCAATCGTTTTATTGTAAGTGACCAGGTTCTCTATCAAATAGCTCCTGGAATGGTCCTGTGCGTTGGAAGAGGTCGTTCCTGTCGTCGTTACTCCATAGTCGTTGACCCCTTGCGGCTCAAAAAAGCTGTTCTCATTGTTGACGAACGTTTCGTTGAAGGTGAATTTGTATTTGAGGTTGGGGATGATTTCCCATTCGGCAAAGGTAAAGGCGGACCATCCGTAATTCTTTTGGTAACGGTAGCGGTTATTGGCCATTTCCAGGGGATTGAAACCCGGCTGGCCTGCGCCCAGTATATCCGGATCGCGCGCCATGTCCGCGTAAGAGCCGTTCGGATTTTTCACCGGGAACACCGGCGCCATGGACAGTGCCGCAAGATCAACGCCCCAGCCGCCCAGCGCCTCGTTCCTGCCCTGAGCCTGTAATCTTCCATTGTTTGAATTGCCCAGCAGCTGAAAACCTATCGTGAGATTCTTTCTTAATTTGGATTCTATCCTGGAGCGTAAATTGAAGCGCTGATAGGTAGAGTTGATGATAATGCCGTCCTGTTTGGCATAGTTGCCGGAAATGACATAACGCGTATTGCCGGCGCCGCCGGAAAGGGAGATCTCATTGGTGGTCAGCAGAGCGTTGCGGTATATCTCGTCCTGCCAGTCCGTATTGGGCATTTTCGCAACGTCGGCGGGGTCCAGGATATTCCATCGGAAGGTACCCCAGGGATTGCTGCCGCCGTCGGGAATGATGTATTTGATGCTGCCTGCTGCGCCGTGCGCCTGGCGGGTGGCATTGTCGTCGGTGGCTTTGTTATTGACAGGGTCTCTGTCGACCCACGAATTATTCTTGGAGTCAAGCAGCAGCTGCAAATAATCGTTTTTTCCCATCATGGGGATCTTGCGGGCTATCTGCTGGACCCCTACGGAAGAGCTGACAGAAATGGCGGGCGGGCCTGAACGCCCCTTCTTCGTGGTAATCAGCACGACGCCGCTGGAACCCCGTGAGCCGTATATGGCGGTGGCGGAGACGTCCTTGAGCACCGTAATGTTGTCGATATCGTTTACGCTGATGGCATTGAGCGCATTGGGCATGGGCATACCGTCCACGACATACAAAGGGTCGGAGCTGCCGCTGATGGAGTTGGTGCCCCGGACCCTGACCTTTATGCTGGCGCCGCCCGGCTGACCGCCGCCCTGCTGGATATCGACACCAGACAGCTGTCCAGCCATCGCCTCGAGCGCATTCATCACAGGTCTGTTCTCCAGCTGTTTGGAACTGACCGTTGCTACCGCCGTCGTGACATCCCCTTTTTTTACCGTACCATATCCTACGACGACTGCTTCATCCATGCCTTTTGTCCTGGGATGCAGGACAACGTTGATCACATCGTTGCTTCCGGTGGCTACTTCTGTCTCCGCATAGCCTACGTAGGAAAAGAGCAGAATGACAGGATGTTTGTCGGTAGTAATGGAAAATTGTCCATTCTCGTCTGTGGACGTGCCTCCCGGGATGCCTTTTATTCTTACCGTTACGCCCTGCAAGGGAAGGCCGTCTTCGGTAAGTACCCTGCCTTTAAAGGTCTTCGGAGGCGGGGTCTCGATGATGGAGCCGGCAGGAGCGGGAGCGGGCTTGCGCCGGATGAAAATGGTATTTCCCTCGATGGTGTACTCGAACGGCTGGTCCTTCATTAATTCTTTCATGAACCTGTCTACAGGCTCGTCCTTTGCCGAGATGCTCACCGGCCTGGCCAGCTTCAAGATCTGATCATTGTAGGCGACCAGGTAGCCCGTCTGTTTTTTCACCTCGTTGAATACCTTTACCAGCGGCACACGCTCGCCGGAAAAAGTGATCGTCTGGGACAGTGTCCGTGCACTGACCTGGAGGGCGGCAGCAAGCAAGAAAAGAGTTGTCAGTCGCATAACGCGCGTCATTTTTTGCATTAGCTTTGTCATGTTTTGGGTTGATGAATAACGATGTCCTCAAACCATTGTCAGTCCAGCCCAAAATCTCCGGTCGGGGGTGTCGTTACCACTCCCGATCTTTTTTGGCCGTATGACTAATAGCAATGGTTTACCTGTTCGTAGAATAAGTGTCGGATAAGCGTCACTAGGGGAAGACCAATAGTTTTCTTCCAGGTTCCAGCCGGCAAACGACTTCCATGGCAGCCAATCCTTTCAACACCTGGGATAAATTGAGATCCATGCCCATTTCACCTCTCAACCTGATATTCGGGACCTCTTTTCCGTAGACTATTGTAAGGTCGTACCAACGCGCCAGCTCACGCAGCACCTGTTGTATGTTCTTGCCTTCGAAGGAAAATATGCCGTTGCGCCAGGACATTACCTGGGATATATCTATGGCATCGCTGATCTTTGTTCCTGCAGATTGCTGACCCGGCGCCAGCATGACAGATCCGTTGCCGGCGGACACTTTTACTTTCCCTTCAAGAAGGGTGGTCTTTACTGTCCCTTCGTCCTGGTAAGCGTTGATGTTGAAATGAGTGCCCAGCACTTCCACTTTGCCATCGGTATTATCTATGTTGACAATAAACGGGCGCCCCGGACTTTTGGCGACCTCGAAATACACTTCTCCGGAAATGCTGACCATTCTGTTATCGCCCGTGAACCGGGCGGGATAGGTGATAGAGGATGCTGCATTCAACCATACCCGGGTGCCGTCCGATAGGGCCAGCTGATATTGTCCACCCCGTGGCGTGCGCACGGAGTTTTTGGGAATGATATCATTGGCCCCGCCGGCTTGTGCAGGAAGGTAGTCGATCTTCCCATTGCCTTCCTTCACGATCTTCATACCACCCTGGATCACTGCCGAGCCATTGGCAAGGCTGTCTAGCGGTACGACGGACCTGTCTCCCAGAATGAGGATCGCCTTATTTCTGCCTGGCGGGATATCCTGTACGGCAGGGGCCTGGGCCAATGCGGGTGCTGCCACCTCCCGGGCGGGCTTTTTGATGGAATAGCGATAGATGGCAACGCCGGCCAGCAGGATGAGCACTGCTGCTGCATAGCGTACCCAGCTCATCTTTCTTATGAGGGTGTTGGCTACAGGTATATTACCCGCCTGCAGGATATTGTTGTATAGCCGGCTGGCTTGTTGTTCGTTGGACCAGCCGAGCCATGCTTCTTCCAGCAGATCCATGTCGATGCGACCCGCATAACGGCGGCGGAAGTCTTCGTTCTCCAGGAATTGGAAGAATTGTGGCAGCTCCCCGGGCTTGAGGCGCTCGGTAATAAACCGGTCGATAAGGGCATCAAAAGATGTAGCGTCAGGCATATACTATACAAGTCGCGCGAATGGAAAGAATGTATTAGTGCGGAGTAAAAAAAATTTAAAGACAGGCAAGAAAATAAAGACAGACAATGAAGCAGCTGTCGTCGTTATGGGTTTGCACAAACCGGCGAAGGGACTCCATCGCCTTGAACAGGTGAACGCGTACGGTATTGGGAGAGATGCCCATGCGTTCGCCGATGAGCTTATAGCTGAGGCCTTCGTCGCACTGCAGGGTGAAGGCTGTCCGCTGCTGGGCGCTTAGCTGCTCTATGCCCCGCCGTATGAGCTGCAGCTGTTCCTTGCGGACCAGATCATGTTCGGGATAGGCAGGCAGGATGCCAAACCGTTGCTGCAGGAAATGAAGGTAGTTCGCCTGGGTGCCTTGTTTGCGCAGAATGGAGATGATGGTGTTGCGAGTCAACGTGTAAAACCAGGCTGCGAAAGATTGTATCCCATCCAGGTCATCCCTGCATTCCCATAATTTGAGGAAAACGGTCTGGACGAGGTCTTCGGCCAGTTCCGGCTGTTTGAGATGGAGCAGCGCCACTGAATATACTTTCTCGGCATAGTGGTCGTATAGCTTCCGGAATGCCTTTTCTTCACCTGCGGACAATGCCCGGAGGATCACCTTTTCATTATGTAGCGATGGGAACGCCAAGGGTTTGGTTGTACCCTAAGGTATTAAATTATTATCATAAACAAAAAGTGTGGAAATAAAATCAGCTTTTTGTCAGGCTCTGTCGAGCGCTGCGATCTGCGTTTTATAAGCAGCCGGCAGGATCAATGCTTTTATGAGCCGGTCGAATTTTATCCATCGCGAGACCTTGTACAGCACTATCACGGGATAAAATAAGGGGAGCCGCGGCAGGGCCAGCAATTGACGGACTCTTTTTGGGACCAGCAGGGACTGTATATGCCGGAGGAGATAATAACGGAATGCGCCCAGGTGCCGTTTGTACTGGCGGTAAAGGTCGTATGTAAATTTGCTCCGGACAAGGTTGGTTTGCAGATAGCCCGCCCGCATGCGCCGCCAATGCGAATAATCATGGGGAAGACCCTTCAATCCCATTCGTGCTCCCACCCGGTGGAATACGTCAAATACTTCCATCTTCTCCGCCTCTGTCAGCGTATGGCCCAGCAGCTCTGCGCTTCGGATGGAATAGTCGATCAGCATGAATAATACATCCAGGTAGGCGGTATCGGGTATTTTGTCCTTGCGGCCTGCTTCCACTCCTTTATGAATGGCTGTGATCCTGTCGATGGCGGCCAGCGCTTTGTCGTACTCCGCAAAGACGATGTGCTGGGCATATTGTACCGTCGAGAACATCCTGCCGAGAGGATCCGATGGCAGGCGGCCTGTGAAGTACAGCCAGTCCACGGCCTTGTTCAGGGGAAATTCCGCGGCAGAGCCGGCGAAGATCAGCAGCACCGTATCCGCATTGCCCCAGATCTTTCTTACGATGGAGTCGCTATGTACAAAAAATGTGTTCATGTTACGGGTGATCTTTGTTTATACCTGCTGACGGCGCCTTCCAGCAGCAGAACAAATATTATTCCCAGGGTATAGGACAGGATATCGTTCCAGGTGAAATAGCTTCCCATCAGAATGCGGAGCACCCGTGAGTGGATGCCCAGCAGATCAGCCAGCCTGAAATACTGAGTAATCTCCACCAGGTAGGATATCAGCAGGACGATGAGCGCGGTGCGTTGTACGGATATGTTCAAAAAGCTCCTCATCAGGCAGTAGAGCAGGATGACGACCAGGAAATCACCGCCGTAGGGGCGGATAAAGCTGTCGTTGAGATAGGCTGCTATGAGGATCTCTATGATCAAAAGCAGGATGCTGAACAACACATATCCTTTATGAAGCCGGTACATAATATGTAGTTAAAAGTACTTTGAAATGCAAAGTAAAGTAAAACTTTTCATTTTTCAAACAGTCGATGTATCAACACCGGACAGCTTTTGGTAGGGTGTGGAGCATACCTATTTGATAATCAATTGACAAGGAAATTGGTACCTTATTAGTTGTCTACAGGGTAAACATCCCTGATGATCACCCATTATATAAAAATAGCCTGGCGGAATCTATGGAAGAACAAGACTGCCGCCGCGATCAACCTTGGAGGGCTCGCCATTGGAATCGCCAGCTCCATTTTGCTGCTCAGCTATGTGTCCTTTCAGCTGAGCTATGATGGGTTCAATTCCTCTAAACGATCCATTTACAGGGTCAACCTGGATTTTTTTGAGAACCACCGGCTGACCTTGCACAGTGCGGAGAATTATGCCGCGGTGGGCCCTGCCATGAAAAAGGATTTCCCCGAGGTCCTGGATCAGGCCCGGGTGTACAATATGGGATATAAGAACAATTGTGTGTTCAGCTATAACAACGTCAATTTCAAAGAGACAAAGTTCTTTTATGCCGACGCGTCCTTTCTCACGATGTTCACCTATCCCTTTTTGCAGGGGGACCCGGGATCGGCCCTTGCACAGCCTTATACTGCTGTGATCTCCGAGTCCATCGCGCGAAAGCTTTTTGGCGGTGACGGCGTTCAGAAAGCCATCGGAAGGTCCATTCAAATGACGGACGATGACCGCAATTCCGAATTGTGCAGGATCACCGGCGTGTTCAGGGACATCCCGGAGAACTCACATTTGAAATTCAACGTGCTTATTTCCTATTCGACCTTGTATAACAGAAGTAGAGAGCGATTTGAAACGAGCTGGAACACAAAAGACATTTACACCTATGTGCAGCTGCGGCCCGGCGCCGATCCCGGATCATTGGAGGCCAAGCTTCCCCTGTTCGTTCAAAAACATAGTCCCGGCGAAACAGCCCTTCATCAGGAGAGCAGGTTATCCTTGGAACCCCTTGAAAAGATACACCTGAGCCCAGGCAGACAGGACGAGCCGGAAGCAACCGTGCACGGAAAAGCCGTCGGCTTTTTGATGGTCATCGCTTTTTTTATCATAACGATAGCCTGGGTCAATTATATCAATCTGGCCACTGTCAGCGCGGTGAACCGTGCAAAGGAGATTGGCGTCCGAAAAGTGCTTGGGTCAGACCGGGCCAAGCTGATCCGGCAATTCCTTATTGAATCCTTTAGCCTTAACATTGCCAGCTTTTTGCTGGCGCTGATCCTTGTTTATCTTGTACGTCCTTTCCTAAGCGACTTCCTGTCCATTCATTTGCCTTTGTCTATTCTGCTGACCAATACTTACGGACTTCTATTTTTGTTCTTTTTGATTGCTGGCAGCTTTTTTTCCGGATTATATCCTGCTTTTTTTCTCTCTTCCTTTAAGCCTGTATCTATTTTGAAGGGTAAATTCGGCGCCTCCGCGAAAGGGTTGACGTTGAGAAAGTCCCTGGTCGTCTTTCAATTCTCTCTTTCCATCCTGCTGATCATCGGCACTTTTATTGTTTATCAGCAGGTGCATTATATGCTTCATCAGAATTTAGGGATAAAAGTGAACCAGTTGCTGGTATTGGACCGGCCGGGCCGCTGGGATACGGCGCGTAAGACACATAGTTTGCTGGTACAACGATTCAAGGATGCTATCGAAACGGACCCCGGCGTCGAGTCGGTGGCCATGTCGGATGAAAAGCCGGGTAAGGAGATCAGATGGCCTTCGAATTATACACAAAGGAACGCCATTTCTACAACGCCTGTTCCCATCAATACGACCCTGATCAATGAGGAATATATACCCACCCTGGGATTTCATATGCTGGCGGGCCGGAATTTTTCGCTGGAGTTCAAGACGGACAGCAAGGGCGTGATATTGTCGGCATCCGCTGCCAGGCTCCTGGGCTTCCCGGGCCCAGGGGACGCTGTAGGGAAGGAGCTGCATTCAGATGATGGTGACTACGCTATAATAGGGGTCGTCAATGACTTCCATCAATTATCCCTTCAGCAGCAGGAGACACCCTCCGCCTTCCAGTTCGGTGGCCGAGACCTGCGGGAGTTTGAATATTATCTGGTGAAAATAAAGACAGCCCGGATGGATCAGACCATTGCCCATATTCAAACGGCCTGGTCAAATAGTTTTAAGGACAACCCTTTTGAGTACTCTTTTCTCGATGAGACGTTCAACCGGCAGTATAAGAGCGAGATACAGTTCGAGGTCATCTTCGGCATATTTTCTTTTCTCGCCATCTTTATTGCCTGTACCGGATTGCTGGCGCTGGTCGCCTTTATGGTCAGACAGCGCACCAAAGAGATAGGTGTGCGGAAGGTATTGGGGGCCAGGGTGCAGGATATCGTTCTTTTGCTTACGAAAGATTTTATCCGGCTGGTGATAATGGCCAACTTTATTGCATGGCCGTTGGGATGGTGGCTGATGGACAGCTGGCTGAAGGACTTTGCCTATCGTATCCAGATCCATTGGCTGGTATTTGTGCTATCAGGAATCATCGCCCTGGCGATCGCACTGGTGACGATAGGCATTCAGGCAATGAGGGCTGCCTTGTCAAATCCTGTACATAGCCTGCGGGCAGACTGATCTCAGCTTAATTTCGCCTTGAAGAAATCGATGGTCCGCTGCCAGGCCAGCTCCGCTGCCGCCTTGTCATAGCGGGGTGTCGTATCGTTGTGAAATCCGTGGTTTACGCCTGGATAGATATAGGCGGTGTATTCCTTTTTATTTTGTTTTAAGGCTTCCTCATATGCAGGCCATCCTTCGTTGACACGCGTGTCCAGTCCGGCGTAATGTAGGAGCAGCGGCGCTTTTATCTGCGGGACCTGCTCCTTTGAAGGCTGCGTTCCATAGAACGGGACGGCCGCAGCCAGGTCGGGGATCCGGACGGCCATCATATTGGCGATCCAGCCGCCGAAGCAAAAGCCCACCACGCCCACTTTACCGTTACAGTCAGGATTTGCTTTCAGGTAGTCAAAGGCGGCTATAAAATCTTCCAGCATTTCATTCCTGTCTCTTTTGCTCTGCAATTCACGGCCTTTGTCGTCATTGCCCGGATAGCCGCCCAAGGGGGTCAGGGCGTCGGGGGCGATGGTAATAAAACCGGCCAGCGCCGCTCTTCTTCCTACATCTTCGATATAGGGATTCAATCCGCGATTTTCGTGAACCACTACGATGCCACCCAGCTTCTTTTTGGCATCGACGGGCTGGGAGAGCAATGCCTTGATCGCCCCACCGCCTTTTTCGGATTTGTAATTGATGTATTCGGACTTCAGACGGGAATCATCAGCCGCCACCTGGAGCGTGTTCTTATAGTCGGGCATCAGGAAACTCATCAGGGCAGGCACAGTGAGGCTGCCGGCTGCATACAGGGAGAGCTTTTCCATAAAGTCGCGCCGGCTGAGCCTGTTGTGGGCATAGTCGTCGTACAGGTCGAATACTTCCTGTTTAATGTCTTCCTTATTTATTTTCATATGTCCATTATTAAAATTTTAAACTGTCTGCGCCCGCAACGATTTGGGATTGGTACCGGTGATGCGCTTGAAAAAATTATTGAAATAGGTAGGATATTCAAACCCGAGCGCGTAGGCGATGTCGGCTAAGCAAAGTTAAGAGAAATAGAATAAATGGCTTTGACGGCGGTGCTTTGATCTTCTTAATATTTAACTTGAAAGTCGTTAACAGTCTGGGGCATGTAAAGTAATTTTGTGAATAAAATATCATATAGCTATGGACATTAAGAGAGTGGGTTCCCGTCCTTCAGGGAAGGGGCCTGAGGAATGGTTTACGGGCTCGGTGAGGATCGATCCGTTGTTTCAGACAGAGGCTCCCGCTCGCGGGGCCGGTGCAAGCGTGACATTCGAGCCGGGGGCACGTACGGCCTGGCATACGCATCCGTTGGGGCAGACACTGATCGTGATGGCCGGCCTTGGCTGGGTACAGCGGGAGGGTGGACCTGTAGAAGAGATCCGCCCGGGCGACGTGGTATGGTTTGCCCCCGGCGAAAGACATTGGCATGGTGCATCGCCCACCACGGCCATGACACATATCGCGATCCAGGAGAGCCTGGATGGGAAAGTGGTTGAGTGGATGGAGAAAGTGTCGGACGAACAATATAAAAAATAAGCTTTGACAATGGCGTCTATCACGAGTGGAGGATTGTCATTGAATATAAAATGACCGCAACCGGTTGCCAGGATGCCGGTCCGGTTGGCTGATGCCGCGGCAAATTCCCGATGGCAGCGTTTCCAGTCCTTAATGTCTGTGCTGTCATGGAAAGGAGGATGGTCTGAAACAAAGTCCGTGAGCGGAATGGTTCCGGGGAAAGGGAATTTTCTCATCCATTCAATATTGTTGCTAAAATCCGCCCCCTGGTAGTAAGTGCCGGGAGCGCTGGCTTTTATTTTGTCCGTATTTTGCCGGCGGATCATCTGCTGTGTTTCGGCAAGCCGCTTGCTATTGTAGAAGCAGGTTGTTGTTACATCAATCAGCACGGCCGCTTTCACTTTATCCCGGTGCCGGGAGGCATAAAGCTGGGCGTATAGTCCACCCTGGGAGTGGGCAACCAGCATGATGTTGCCGTTGTAACCTAATTTTCTTAGGCCGGTTTCCAAACCTATTATTCCGTTCAGGATCCCATGTCTGGTGGTATCGAATGTGCTTTTGCCAAAGCCTGCTCTGTCATACGTTATTAAGGTAGTCGCGGTGCGATTGGCGATAGGTTGGATAATTTTTTCCCAGGTTGTGGCGTCTTCACCGCCGCCTGCTTCAAAAAGGATCGGGATACCCTTGCCTTTGACAATGTGGAAATGTAATTGGTAACCTCCCACGTCGATCAGGGTATCGATGGTTTGTGCGTGTACGGTGGAGCAGGCAAGAATTATGAATATTAGCGAAATGGTGGACATTTTCATGGTTAATGATTGAGATCCGGTGAAATTGAATGTTGAAAATCAATAATTTAAACTGCTGTCTTTCCTTGTCAACTTGTCAAATAGATCTTATCTTTATCAAAATTCTTGACGATGGAAACGATGAGTGTAGGGGAATTTAAAGCAAAATTCTCAGAGGTGCTTAAAAAGGTACTCGCGGGAGAAGAAATTGCCATTTCCTATGGGAAAAGTAAAGAGATCGTAGCAAGGTTAGTTCCTAAAATGCCTGCCAAAAAGCAAAGGCGCAAAATCGGGATCTTTGAAGGAAAGGGTAGTGCCCATTTCGGTAATAATTTTAAAATGACAGAAGAGGAGTTTTTGGGTTTATGAACTACTTACTGGATACTCATTATATGTTATGGTCTTTGACGGACACTAAAAAGTTATCGAAGAAAATAAAGGACGAGATAACTCATCCGGAAAATCGAATCGTGATCAGTGCAATCAGCTTTTGGGAAGTATCTCTGAAAGCCTCCATTGGCAAATTGGAGCTAGTCGGATTTTCACCGGAAGATTTGCCGGATGCCTGCATGCAAATGGGGTTTGATATTGCACCTTTAGGTCCCATAGAAGGCAGCTCTTATCATAAGCTGCGGGGCACTTACCACAAAGACCCATTCGATAGGATGCTTATATGGCTGGCAATTTGCAATGATTATATCCTCATCAGCGCGGACAGTCATGTCAAAAAATTTACTTCTGAAGGACTAAGAATACTGGCAGCTTAGTTATGGCGGTGAACTGAGTGACATGGTTATGAAATTTAAAAGCACCGGCGATTGCAAGGGCTTTTAAGTTAGAACTGGTCGACCTGCCAATAGGATTTTCGAACTTATTCATCCGCGATTTAAGGTGTCTAGTCAATATAGTTGTTTGAAAACTAAAGCCTTCGAGCGTTTTTCATTTTGACGGATTTTGTGCCAGACAATTGATAGAATACGCTAATATGACTCCATTGATCCTAAAAAAGGACTTTCGAAGAAATTATTCGTTACCATTTTGGTAACATTTCGTATATTTACTAATGCGAGTAATTGCCGTCAAGACGTTGAGAGATTTTTGGGAGGCTTTCCCTGACGCGAAGGAACCGCTGTTGGCATGGTACGAAGAAGCAGAAGCTGCGCAGTGGAATAACCCAAACGAATTAAAGCAACAATATCGCAATGCTTCTGTATTAACAGATAAAAGGGTCATCTTTAATATCCACGGAAATAGCTACCGCTTAATCGTAGATATTGAATACCGGCTGAAGATCGTTTTTATAGTTTGGTTCGGCCCCCACAAACAATATGACAAAATCGATGCAAAAAAAGTAAGATATGGTAAGGCCAATAAAAAATAAAAAGCAATATGAAGATGCTCTGACGTATGTGTATGAGCTGATGCAGAAGAATCTCAAGCCGGAGTCGAAAGATTCCGACGAACTTGAGGTATTGTCTATCCTCATCAAAGAGTATGAACTGGAGCACTATCCGGTGCCAAAGCCATCTCCGCTTGAAGCAATCAAGTTTCGAATTGAGCAGATGGGTATGTCGGAGGCCGAACTTTCCAACATTCTTGGGGCACGCTCGCGAAAATCTGAAATTTTGTCAGGCAAACGAAAGCTTAGCCTTGCTATGATCCGAAAGCTAAATGAGGTTTTGCACATACCCGCTGAAGTTTTGATACAAGCCTATTGACATTGACTGATCACCCAACTTTTAAATCAATAATACAAAATGGTGGATGGTGCGAGTTTGCATTATCGACCTACTGCTGCTCTTATATCCGCTTTAGGCGGGCGTTTAAAATTTCAAAAAAATTGATCGGGACGACTGGATTACCTCCGGTGTTCCAGAAATGGGGGAGGCCACATAGACTGACGAAGCCCTTCGGGCTTTTTTGCTTTTCCTCGTCATCCGCCTTCGAGCAAGCTCGATGCGTCCTCCTCAAAAAACAAAACCTCCGCTATGCGGAGGCTTCGTTAGTCTATGTGTCGGGACGACTGGATTCGAACCAGCGACCCCTTGCACCCCATGCAAGTGCGCTACCGGGCTGCGCTACGTCCCGAGAATACCCGGAAACGGACCTGAAGTCCGTTTGGAACCTATTCCCTTGAATTACACGGAAATTGTACAGTTCCAGGGGGTGCAAAGGTAAAAGAAAATTCCTTTATTCGCGAAAAAAATCAGGGCTTTTTGCCCCCAATTCCTTTTTGCCTCATTTTTTTATTATTTTTAGGAATTGGCTCAATACTTGCGTTCTATTTAGCATCTTCTTAAAATCGACATCTCTATTGGTCTAAAATCTACTCAGTCTTTGGCAGACCCCCTTTTGATCCGTATTCCTTTCGCAAAACCGCCTTTTTACGTCCACTCATCCGCAGTTTTTCATAAAAATCAAACAAAGAATGAAAAAATTCTTGTTGCTAGGAATGCTGTCCCCTGTGTTAGTCCAAGCCCAATGGCATATCAATGTATTGGGAGGTTTCTCCAACTATATTGGAGACCTTCAAAGTAAGCCTTATACCACTCAACAGGCTCATGGCGCTTTTTCTCTCGGCCTGCAATATGATCTCAGCCCACATTTTTCCATCCTGGGCAACGGCAGCTATGGAAAAGTCGGCGCTTCCGACCTCTACGCCGATAAGGCCCAGGTAAGGGCCCGGAACCTCAGCTTTCAGAGCCGTATCTATGAAGGAAACCTGCTGTTGGAATACAACCTGCTGGACCTGAATGAAAAGAAATGGACGCCTTACCTGTTTGCCGGCGCCGCCATCTTTCATATGAATCCGTTCGCCTACGATAGCCTCGGGCATAAACTTTATCTCCGTCAATTGAGCACGGAAGGGGAGGGGCTGGCGGCCTATCCCGACAAAAAGCCTTACAATCCCTTCCAGATAGCCATTCCCTTTGGCGGCGGTATCAAACTGCGGGTGACGGACAATGTAGTCATCGCTTATGAGATAGGCCTGCGCAAGCTTTTCACGGATTACCTGGACGATGTCAGCGGCACCTATGTGGACCGGGCCACGCTGCTGGCCAAAAGGGGACCGGATGCCGTCAAAATGGCTTATCGGGGAGGCGAGCTGAAAGGCGGAGCTCCCTATCCTCCGGATGGTACCTTGCGAGGCAATCCTAAGACAAAGGACTGGTATTATCTTTCCGGGATCCGCGTGATCATTGGATTCAGCACCGGTAGCCACTCTCAAACATATCAATCCTATAAGAGGCGCAAGGCCATCTACGATTGCCCGAAAAAAGTCTACTAAGCAGATCAGTTTCTGTCATAATTTTACAGCGGCGAGCCAATCGGTTCGCCGACTTTTATTTATGGCCTATCGAAATCAGCAGGAATTTATTCAAGCTCTGGAGCGAGCGGGGGAACTGGTGCGTATCAGGACTTATGTAGACCCCAAACTGGAAATAGCGGAAATAACAGACAGGATCAGCAAGAGCGGCCACGGCGGCAAGGCTTTGCTTTTCGAGAATACAGGTACTGGCTTCCCCGTATTGATGAACGCCTATGGCAGCGAACGCCGGATGTGCATGGCCCTTGGAGTGCAACGCCTGGACGATGTCACCCGGGAGATCGAGCAGCTCTTCCATCTTCTGTCCGCCCCCAAAGAGGGGATACTGGACAAGCTCAAGCTTCTTCCAAAATTAGGACAATTTGCCAGCTGGATGCCCAAAGTGAGAAGCGGCAGGGGAGAGTGCCAGGAAGTGATCATGGAAAAGCCCGATATCGGAGCCCTGCCTGTCATCACCTGCTGGCCTAAGGACGGGGGACCATTTGTCACCTTACCCATCATTCATACAAAAGATCCGAATACCGGCGCCCGGAATGTGGGAATGTACCGGATGCAGGTGTTTGGCCCAACCCTGACAGGTATGCACTGGCATAAGCACAAGGTCAGCGCCAAACATTTTTCAGAGTATAAAAAGACGGGACAGCGGATGCCTGTGGCTGTCGCCCTGGGAGGTGATCCGGCCTATGCATACAGCGCCACGGCGCCTCTGCCGGAAAATGTAGATGAATACATGCTGGCGGGTTTCCTTCGCAAGAAAAAGGTCGAGCTGGTAAAATGTATTACGCAGCCCGAGATAGAAGTTCCTGCCGATGCAGACTTTGTCATCGAAGGATATGTGGACCCTCATGACGAAATGATCTGGGAAGGGCCCTTTGGAGATCATACAGGCTACTATTCCCTGCCGGACTGGTATCCCCGTTTCCATATCACCGCCATCACCCATCGTAAGGACCCTGTATATCCTGCTACCATCGTCGGCATACCTCCGCAAGAAGATGCCTGGTTAGGCAAGGCCACCGAGCGGATTTTTTTGGCTCCCATCAAGATGACGCTGGTGCCCGAGATCATGGATATGGATATGCCTGTAGAAGGGGTCTTCCACAACCTGGTGATCGCCAAGATCCGGAAGGACTATGCCGGCCAGGCGCAAAAAGTCATGAACGCCATGTGGGGCGCCGGCCAGATGATGTTCAACAAGATCCTCGTCATAGCCGATCAGCATGCCGATATACAGGATTACGCGGCCCTGGCGGCTGCAGTTTTAAAGCATTTTAACCCGGCAACGGATGCTTATTTTTCACAGGGGCCGATGGATGTGCTCGATCACAGTTGCAGCAAGCTGGGGTTTGGAGGTAAAATGTGTATCGATGGGACGGCCAAGACGGAGGAAGAAGCAGATGGAAGGTATCTGCTGTCCGGCACGGGCTATGATAAGCTGACCGCTGCCGGGCTGATGGAAAGGTTCCCCGAGATAAAAGGTGTCAATCTTTCCCTTCTACAGCGGGATATTCCCTGTCTCATCTTTTCTGTCGAAAAACAGCGGGCCGGTCATGTCCGTGCATTGCACGAGGCTATCTGTCAGCTGGAGGAGATGGAAGGCATAAAGATGGTGGTGTATGTAGAGCACACGGTGAATGCGAACGATCTTCCCGTAGCCCTCTGGAGATGCTGCAACAATCTGGATCCCCGAAGGGATCACATGGTAGTGGAGCGGCTTTCGAAAAAGGAGGCGCAAAAAATATTCGCCTGTCTTGGGTTGGACGGTACCCGAAAAACCCCGGAATTTGATAACTTTCAGCGTGACTGGCCAAATATCATCGTGGCGGACGATGCTACGATAGCGGCAGTGGATCAAAAATGGGAGCAGCTTGGATTAGGACCTTTCCTGCCCTCCCCGTCATTAAAATTCAAAGATCAGCTATATGGACATGAAGCCGTCGCGCCTTAAGACCGCGCTGCTTTCAGCAGGATTGTTATGGACCTGTCTGAGCTTTTCGCAGACACCTCATACATTACTATGGCAGATATCGGGCAATGGATTAAAAAAGCCAAGTTATTTATTCGGAACCATGCATATACTTTGTGCGGACGACGCTCATCTGAGCGATAGTCTCCGTGCGGCCATCGCCCGTGTCGACGAAGTCTATTTCGAGATCGATATAAGCGATATGTCGGGGATGCTGGGAGGTATGAAATACATGCGGATGAATGACAGCAAAAAACTATCGGACCTGCTCACCCCAAAGGAATACGAGCGGGTAAAAGCGTATTTCAACCAGCATGCCGCCATGCTGCCCTTTGGCATGCTGGAGCGCTTCAAGCCTATGCTGATCAGCAGCCTCATCGAGACGGCAGGGCTGGATTGTCAGACCACTGACGGGATGGAATTGATGATCATGAAAGAGGTGCGTGCCGACAACAAGCCTGTCAACGGCCTGGAGACAGTGGAGTTTCAGGCGGGATTGTTCGACAGCATCCCTTATGAGGAGCAGGCGAAGGATCTGGTGAATTATGTGGACAGCAGCGAAGAATACAAGAAGATGACCCGTGAGCTGGCGGAGGTATATAAGGCGCAGGACCTCGACAAGATCGATTCCCTCAGCCGTCAGGGCGACCCAAGCATGAACGGACATATGGATCTTCTCTTATATGATCGCAACCGGAAATGGGCAAAAATGCTTAACGGGCTTCTGTCTCAAAAGTCCCTGCTGGTGGCGGTAGGAGCGGCGCACCTGCCGGGGGAGAATGGGGTGATAGATCTGTTGCGTAAGCAGGGATATACGCTCACGCCTGTTAAAAATTAAAAATCCCCTCCCGTATATCCTTCGGACGAACCGGAGGTTCGTTGGGAGGGGACCTTACTTATATTCTTTCCAGACCGCTGAAGAAAAAGTCGCCTTCAATTTTGGCGTTCTCGTCGCTGTCGCTGCCATGGATGGCATTCTCGCCTACGGAAGATGCAAATAATTTACGGATGGTGCCTTCGTCCGCCTTGGCGGGGTCGGTGGCGCCGATGAGCTTGCGGAAATCAGCCACCGCGTTGTCCTTTTCCAGGATGGCCGCAATGATAGGGCCGCTGCTCATAAAGCTGACCAGCTCACCATAAAAGGGACGCGCGCTGTGCACTGCATAAAATTCCCCGGCCTTGCCAGCGGACAGCTGGGTGAGCTTCAGGGCCACGATACGAAAGCCGCTTTTAATGATCTTGTCAAGAATGGCTCCGGAATGGCCTTTGGAGAAGGCGTCCGGCTTGATCATGGTAAAAGTTCGATTGCTCATATTTTCGTTATGATTTTTGGGGAGCAAAGGTAAGGTATAGTTTTTGGTTTATTTGGGATTTGCCATTTAATTTAGTTCCTTTGCAGCCTCTTAGGAACCGCTGGCAGCGGTTCGTCCAGGACCGTAGGTCCCGACCGGGAAGGAGTTTTCGAAGTACCCGAGGTAACGAAGTTCTCCGACGAAGGTCTACAGAAAGTAGCCATATGCGGGAATTGGGCTATTTTTCGGATGAGGTCAATTCCCGCACTTTCATATGCGAGCAATAGAGGATATATATGGGCAGCTAAGCAAACCCCGGAAGGTAGTCATTACCATGCATCAAAAGCCGGATGCGGACGCAATGGGTTCTGCCCTTGGCTTATTTCATTTTCTTAAACAGCTGGGACATTCCTGTACCGTTATTTCTCCCACCAATTGGGCCGACTGGCTGAAATGGATGCCGGGCTGTAACGGGGTCATCGACTTCGAGTACAGCATGGATAAGGCAAACGCCGTCCTGGACCAGGCGGAATGGCTGTTCTGTCTGGACTTCAATGTGTTGAGCCGGACCAGGCATATGGCGAACAAGATCCGGAAGATGAGCTGTGAAAAAATTCTCATTGACCATCATCAGCAGCCTGAACGCGAGAGTTTTACGTATGGGGTGAGCAGTACGGAGAAAAGCTCTACCAGCGAGATGGTCTATGACCTGATCACAGACAGCGGGCATGAGGACAAGATCAATGTCGACCTTGCATCCTGTCTTTATGCAGGTGTTATGAGCGACACCGGCTCTTTCAGATTCCCTGCCGCTTCGGCGGCCGTACACCGCATGGTGGCGCGCCTGAAGGATACGGGTTTCAATCATACGAGGATCCATGAGAACCTTTTTGACAACTTCCTGGAGAATCGCCTTCGATTTTTCGGATATGTGCTGCAGAACAAAATGGAGATATATTATGAGCATAATGCAGCCCTTATAGCCATCCCCTGGAAGGACCTGGTACGTTTTGAGATAAAGACGGGGGATACGGAGGGGCTTGTCAATTACCCGCTGACCATTCAGGGTATAAAAATGGCAGCATTGATCATCGACAGGGATGAGGAGGTAAAATGCTCTTTTCGGAGTAAGGGAGATTTCGATGTGAACACATTTGCAAGAAAGTACTTTGAAGGCGGCGGACATTTCAACGCAGCTGGCGGGCGGAGCAGCGATACGCTGGAGCAGACGGTGCAGCGTTTTATACAGGCAATAAAAGAGAATTCATCACAATTACAATAATTAAAGAAAGCTAAATGAAAAAGATCCCGTTGTTCGCACTTGTCAGCATGATCTTGTTGGCTACCGGGTCCTGTACCAGCCAGGAGTACAAGAAGACAAAGAGCGGTATTTTATATAAGATCATTTCTGATAAGAAGAACCCTGTTGTTAAAAAAGGCGAGTTCTTGAAAGTGCATTTTGTACAGAAGGTGCGCGACTCCGTCCTGTATTCTTCAGAGGGAGGCATGCCTGTGTATATCCAGGTGGACAGCGCCCGCCCGATATACAGCCCAACGGAAGTATTTCCGCTGCTGCGTAAAGGCGACAGCGCCGTAGTGGTAGAGATGGCGGATACCTTGCAAAAGCGTTTTGGAGGCCAGCTGCCCCCCTTTATCCACAAGAAGGATAAGCTGACCATTTCGTTCAAGGTGCTGGACATCTTCCCCACGATGGAAGCAAAGACGGCCGATAATGAGAAGGAGCTGACTGCCGAGAAACAACGGGAGATCCATGAGGTGGAAAGCTATCTTGCCAAGAACAATATCAAGGCTGAAAAGACGGAGAAAGGCACTTATGTAGTAATACAATCCGAAGGAGATGGTCCCAGCGTGGATTCAGGGAAACAGGTATCCGTACGGTATACAGGTAAGCTGCTGCCTTCCGGCAAGGAATTCGAATCCAACATGAAGGGACCTGGCGATCCTCTTAAGTTCGTCGTAGGATCGGGTCAAATCATTCAGGGATGGGATGATGGTCTGCGGAAGTTCAAAAAAGGCGGCAAAGGCACTTTGTATATTCCCGCTTACCTGGCGTACAACCAACAGCCGGGACCCGGTCACAAGCCTTTTGAGAATCTTATCTTCGAGGTGGAGATCGCCGATGTTACGGATGCCCCCAAGGCGCCCGCTCAGCCGATGATGCCGCCACAAATGCAAGGCCAGATGCCGACGAGGCCACAGCCCCAGCAGCATAAATAATTTCAAAAAACCCCGCATCTAGCGGGGTTTTTATTTTGGGCCTGCGGGATTCGGTGAAATGTACAGTCCTTCGTCGGAGCTGCCTTGACACGCTCCTCCTTGGTCGTAACTTTCGCTGAGAGCTCGGTTATGGCCGAAAATGTCTAATGATGGCGCTTCGCGCAATGGAGCTATGCTCCGTTTTTGCAGGCATTCACGAGCGTGATGGCCTGCCTGGCTTCTTTTGGATCGTGTACACGCAGGATGCCCGCCCCATTCAGCAGTCCCAGCGTATTCAGAACAGTAGTGCCGTTGAGAGCTTCTTCAGGAGTAATGCCTAATAGCTTATAGATGGTGGATTTCCGGGAGACGCCTAAAAGGATAGGGCGTCCCAGCATGCGGAATACGGACAGGTTACGCAGCAGCTCCAGGTTATGCCGGTGTGTCTTGGCGAATCCCATCCCCGGGTCCAGGATCACATCGTGTATGCCCGCCTGCCGGCAATCTTCCGTCCGGGCGATAAAAAAGTCCAGCACCTCCTTTGTTACATCCTCGTATACGGCCTCTCTATTCATGGTGACAGGCGTGCCCTTCATATGCATGCACACATAAGGAACGCCCAGCCGGCCTACCGTGGCCAGCATCTCAGGATCCTGCAGCCCTCCGCTGACATCGTTGATCAGGGAGGCACCGGCGGCTACGGCTTCCCGTGCCACCCGGCTGTACCAGGTGTCTACGGACAGAAAGATATCCGGGAAATATTGTTTTAGCAGGGTGATGTGGGGAATGATCCGGCGCAATTCCTCCTCTTCTCCCACCCACTCCGCGCCGGGACGGGTGCTTTGTCCTCCTATGTCGAGGATATCGGCCCCGTCCTGCAGCATTTTTTCAGCCTGCACAAGCAGCTCCTTCCCGCTGCCCAAGCGGCTGCCCTCATAAAACGAGTCGGGCGTGCTGTTGATAACGCTCATTACCAGCGGTCTGTCGCCAGTCCGCAATCTGCCGTGGCCATTCAGGGTGAACATGTAATGATTATATTTGATGTGCTAAGATAAGATAGAGGCACAGAACGAACCAAGGGTTCGTTGTCCGAAGGATCAGATATGACCGAAAGGTCACGACCGAGGAGGAGCTTTCGAAGTACCCGAGGAACGAAGGCTACGAACGAGAAGGACCGTGTCGAAGCAGGTCCGACGAAGTTCTTCCGACAAAGGTCTTTTTGCCGGAAAACAGGTTACATTTTGCCAGAACCTGTTTTTCGGACATTATATTTGTAGGATGAAGAATACCACGGATGAGCAATACAGGGAGGCAGCGTCCGGCTGCAGGGCCATATTCTTAAAAAAGACGCTGGATTATGGGACTTCCTGGAGAGTGTTACGTCCTATCAGCATAGCCGATCAACTCTATATCAAGGCCAGGCGTATACGAACCCTGCAGGAGACGCGGGAGACACGCGTAAAGGAGGACAAGACGGGAGAGTTCATGGCAATGGTTAATTACGGGATCATCGGGTTGATACAACTATCGGACCCCCATGCACCGGTGGAAGTGCATCCGGATGAGGTAGCAAAATGGTACGACGAAAAAATGGCCCTTGTATACCAGACCATGCTGGACAAGAACCATGATTATGGAGAGGCATGGCGGGATATGAGCCAGGAAAGCTTTGTGGACCTTATCCTGATGAAGATACTGCGGATAAGGCAGATCCTGGCAAATGAGGGAAAGACGCTGATCAGCGAGGGCATCGATTCGAACTTTATCGATATCATCAACTATTCTTTGTTCGCCCTGATATTGATCGCGGAAGGGAAGCACAGCGGATAGTCATAAATAGCATATTCCATGAAAATACTTGTCGGCATTGCCCGTATCATCGTAGGCATTCTATTCATTTTTTCGGGATTGGTAAAAGCCAACGACCCGCTGGGCCTGAGCTATAAGATGCAGGAGTTCTTCGAGGTCTGGAATTTTCACTGGCTGGACAATTATACGCTGATATTTTCCATCGTCATGATCGTCTTCGAGATCGTTGCGGGGGTGGCGATCCTGTTGGGATGGAGGATGCGGCTGTTCAGCTGGCTGCTCCTTTTGCTGATCATCTTCTTTACTTTTCTCACCGGCTATGCCTACCTGTCCGGGAAGGTGCGGGAATGCGGCTGCTTTGGGGATTGTATCCCATTGACGGCCGGCGAATCCTTTTCAAAGGACCTGATCCTGCTGGCCCTCATCCTCTTTTTATTCTTCACCCAGAGAAGGATAAAGCCGTTGCTGCCGCAGGCGGCCAGTATTTCCATCCTGGTGCTGGCTACGGTGCTCTCCGTCGCCTTTCAATGGCATGTACTGATACATCTGCCTGCGGTGGACTGTCTGCCTTATCGCGCCGGTACTAATATGCCTGAAAAGATGAAGGCGCCGCCGGGATCCATACCCGACAGCACGGTCATCACCATGATCTACAACAAGAATGGCAAACAAGTGGAAATTGTCGGGAATAATTTCCCTGCCGACTTTGACGACAGCTATAAATTCGTCAGCCGCTATGACAAGCTGGTGCGTAAGGGAAACGCCGAACCTGCCATCAAGGATTTTGTCCTGACGACGGATGCCGGAACGGATACGACGCAGGCGGTGTTGGAACAGGACGGTTTTAAGCTCTTCTTTTTTACCAGACAGCTGGATGAATATCCCGCCCCCTGGGTCAAGGACTTCAGCCTGATCTATACCATGGCGAAGGCCAAACATATCCCCCTGTATTTTATCACCGGGAATTATGAGAATATAGTGGACTGGACGCGTAAGGCCGGCATCACCGATGGGGTAAGCATTCTGAAATGTGATGCCACTGCCATCAAAACAGCCGCCCGGGCCAATCCGACCCTGTATCTGCTGAAGAAGGGAAAGATCCTTCAAAAGTGGAGCTATGCCGATTTTGAACTGGCGCTGCCCAGCATCAATGAGCTGCCGGCCGCCGCGACTACGAACCAACCATGATACGATACCTCATTAGAAAAAGCTTTTATGGACTGCTGGTCATGCTGGGAGTGGTGGTGGCTGTATTCCTCCTTTTCCAGGGTTTTGGCGACCCGTCGCGTCTCGTGATGGGCCAAAGGGCGGATGCCGCCACCCAGGAGAATATCCGCAAGGAACTGTACCTGGACCAGCCACGGTGGAAGCAGTTTATTCTCTATCTCGATGATGTAAGTCCTATCGGCATTCACTCGAAAGAGGAGATCATGCAAAAAGGGCTGAAGGGATGGTTTATAGGCGGGAACATCAAAGTGGGATTGAAGTGGCCGTACCTTCGCCGGAGCTATCAAACAAAAAAGGATGTAGGGCAGGTATTGATGGAGGCATTACCCCGGACCATCCTGCTGGCGATAGCAGCCATGTTCATAGCCGTTGTATCGGGCATAGCGCTGGGAGTGCTGGCGGCGGTGAAGAAGGGGACATGGATGGATACGACAGCCATCTTTACCAGCGTGCTGGGTATCTCGGCGCCCAGCTTCTTTATGGGCATTGTCATTGCCTATTTATTTGGATTTGTCCTGAGCGATTATACGGGGCTTCATCTGACGGGGAATTTATATCATACGGACCCTTTTGCCGGACGGCATCTGCAATTACAGAACCTGATCCTGCCGGCCATTACATTGGGCATCCGGCCTATGGCCATTATTGCCCAGCTGACGAGGGGCGCTCTGCTGGATGTGCTGGACCAGGATTATATCCGGACAGCCTATGCGAAAGGGCTTTCCCGCAAGGTGGTCGTCTGGAAGCATGGGCTGCGTAATGCATTGAACCCCGTGATCACGGCTATTACCGGCTGGTTTGCCGAGCTGCTGGCAGGAGCCTTCTTTGTAGAATATATCTTTGGATGGACAGGCATCGGGAAGGTGACGGTGGATGCCCTGGAGAAGCTGGACTTCCCTGTAGTGATGGGGTCGGTGCTGATATCTTCCTTTTTCTTTATTCTCATCGGCTTGCTGGCCGACGCGTTGTATGGTATCATCGACCCAAGGGTTCGGAGAGGATAGGTTATTTTATCACCACCTCCCTGATCACTCTTTCACCCAGGGCCTCGTTGACGCGTTGTATGATCTTTTCTTTCTGGTAGAGCAATTCCTGCCGCAGGGGGGCTACAGATGTATTGATGTACAGCGTGGAGCCATGGATCTGTATTTTGTCTGTGTAACGGGCAATGGTCTTACCCATGATCTGCTCCCATACTTCTTCGATCTGCAGGGCCTGGATAGAGCCTTTGAGCCGGCTGTTGTCCAGGAATTTCCGTAAGGCGTCCCCTAATGAATATTCTCCCATAGGTGCAAGTTAGCAAAAGCTTTGTGGCCTACAAGATAAATGAATCCTCCAATTACCAACAACATGATAGAAAACAAACACCCGCTGCGACGGGAATGTTCATATTTATACGTCGCTTTTTCGCGGTGTTCCTGGTCCGTAGGACGTCGAATGTCAGCCCGGGATTGATACAGAGGGTCGATACCGGCTATGAGATCGTATCCCGCATCGCTGACCATCCATTCCTGGTGGTCGAAGAACAGGGGCTGCCCATCCTGCTTTTGTTCCAGCTCGATGGATTTTTTCAGCAGCTCAGCGGCATAGAGACGGAGCCCTTCTTTATTGGCCTTGATGATGCCATATTCGCCCGTTTCGTCCACGGTAAAGGAAAAGTAGGCGTTTGCCGGATCGTTGGTAGATTCTAAAAAAGAAATGGAAGATCCCAGGTCAGTGGACATAGCGGTTAGGTTTACGGGCTGCTTAAAGACTAAATGTAAAATTTTTTCAATAAAAAAAGTGCGGTTCTAAAGAGATATTATCTGGCTGGGTATATTCAATTTATCCAGCTCCTGCCGGATGCGGTCGCCATGGGTATCAGTAATAAATATCTGTCCATGATCCCTGAGACAGACCTTGTCCAGGAGGTTGTGCATGCGATGAGCATCCAGCTTTTCAAATACATCATCCAGGAGAAGGAGAGGAGAAAAACCCTTGTATTGTTTAAGCATTTCATATTCCGCCAGCTTCAGGGCGAATAAGAGGCTTTTTCGCTGCCCCTGGGAGGCGATGGATTTGAAAGGCTGTCCGCCATAGAGGATGTCGATGTCATCCTTATGAATGCCTGTATTGGTCCGCTGGAGATAGAGGTCCTTGTCCCTGGAGCTCCTGAGAAGCTGGGCAAAGGGAGCTTCCAGCAAGGCACTGTCATAGGTGAAGAAGAGGGGCTCTTCAACCCCGGCGATGTCGGTATAGTATTGCTCGACCAGGGGCAGAAGGTCCCGGAGAAAGGTTTTTCTTTTTTCAAAGACATAAATGCCAGGGGCCGTGAGCTGTCCATCGTATACATCCAGTAGACCTTTGTCTTGCATTCCGCTGTTTGTCAATGACTTAAGGTATCCGTTCCGCTGTTGCAGGACCTTATTGTATTCGATGAGACTCTGCAGGTAGACAGGATCCAGCTGAGAGAGGAGGGCGTCCAGCCATCGGCGGCGTTCTTCGCTGCCGGCGGTAATGATCTGCACGTCGTCTGGGGCGATGATGACACAGGGTACCTGGCCTATATGCCGGGAGAAGCGCTCGCAGGGCTCTCCATTGGAAAGCAGCTCTTTTTTACCGTTCTCCCGCAGGATACAGACCACTTTCAGCGGTTGACCTTCCTTTTCAAATTGCCCTTCAATGCGAAAGCCGGCGGCGCCCGGGGGATCTTCCGGAGACTTGTGTACACTGAGCTGGTCCTGGCGCGTAAAATAGCTCTTGGTAAAGCACAGGTAATAGATGGCGTCGAGCAGATTGGTCTTCCCAATGCCATTGCTGCCGCAGATGCCTACGATCCTTTGGTCAAATCGGAAGGAGGCCTTTTCGTAGTTCTTGAACTGCACCAGTGATATCTCGCTTAGAAATAACAAGTTGAATATATTCAGACGCAAGATAACGCCGAAATTTGCTTTTTCCCCCGTATATTTGCCCCCGCCGTGCCGGGTTTGTAAAACCCGGCGGGCGCAAACCTCAAATTCTCAAAAAAGTGGCTACCAAGTTTTCAAAAGAGACCTATCTGTACTGGTATGAGCTGATGCAGCTGATCCGCCAATTCGAGCTGATGGCGGAAGAAAAGTATAAAATGGAGGGAAAGATCCGCGGTTTCTTCCATGCCTATGTCGGCCAGGAAGCTATTGCAGCAGGCTGTATGACAGCTACCAAGCCGGACGATCCCTTTATCACCGCCTATCGTGACCATGGGCTGGCTTTATCAAAAGGAGTCAGCGCCAATGCATGTATGGCTGAATTATATGGTAAGGCTACGGGCGCTGCCAAGGGTAAGGGTGGAAGCATGCACTTTTTTGGAGTGGATGTAAAATTCTTTGGGGGACATGGTATCGTAGGTGCGCAGATCGGTACAGGCGCCGGGCTGGCATTTGCTGAGAAGTACAAGGGGACGGACAATGTATGTCTTACTTTCTTTGGGGACGGCGCTGCCCGTCAGGGAATGCTGCATGAGACCTTCAACCTGGCCATGCTGTGGAAGCTGCCGGTGGTATTTATTTGCGAGAACAATAACTATGCGATGGGGACCTCCGTAGAAAGGACTTCCAACGTAGTGGACATCTATAAGCTGGCGGATGCCTATGAAATGCCTGCCGATAGCATCGATGGAATGAGCGCGGAAGCCGTTCATGAGGGTGTTTCGAGGGCCGTAAAGCGCGCCCGTCAGGGGGATGGTCCTACCTTGCTCGAGATAAAGACCTACCGCTATAAAGGTCACTCTATTTCCGACCCTCAGAAGTATCGTACCAAGGAAGAGGTGGACGAATACAAGCAGAAAGATCCCATTCAAATGGTATTGAGCACCATCCTTTCCAGGAAATATGCTACACAGGAAGAGATCGACGCCATCAACAAACGGGTAGACGAGACCGTGACCGCTTCGGTGAAATTTGCCGAAGAGTCGCCCTGGCCGGATGATTCCGAAGTGTTGAAGGATATATATGTAGACAAGAACTATCCATTTATCGTAGATTAATAAAAGTAAATACTAATGTCAGAGATCAAACATCCGGCACACCTGGAAGCAGAGAAGAGTCCAGTAGATGAGCTGCAAAAATTCTGGGCCCGGTGGGGTAAACAGGCAGGCTATGGATTGCTGGTGATAGCAATTCTTGTAGCGGGCTATCTGGGCTATAAGAACTTTATCAGCGAACCCAAGGAAGCCGAGGCTAATAATGCCATCTGGCCTGCGCAGGAACATTATCGCATGGATTCGATAAGGCTGGCGCTGAATGGCCAGGACCTGAAGTCCGACATCGGATTTTTAAAGGTCATGTCCCGGTACAGCGGTACAAAGGCTGCGAACCTGGCGTCTTTCTATGCCGGCAGCTGCTATCTCAAGCTGGGCGATTTCAACAATGCCGTAAAATACCTGAAGGATTTTTCCACTCCTGTCAAGCAGCTGCAGATACGCGCTTACGGGCTGCTGGGCGATGCCTATTCCGAGCTGAATAAAAAAGAAGAAGCATTGGAGCAGTATAAAAAGGCAGGAACCTACTACGACAAGGATGAGGTATTCTCTCCTGAGTATCTTTTCCGCTGTGGCGCCTTGTATGAAACCATGGGCAGGACGCAAGATGCTATTGCCATGTATAAAATTATCAAGGATAAGTATCCTTCTACTCCCAGAGGGGCCGAGATCGATAAGTATCTGGCAAGGCTGGGTGTGACACAATAGAACCATATGGCTGAAGTCAAGAATAGCGGCTTATTAAGATCTGATACAGGCATTCTCCATTCAAAGGATGCCTGTGTCGTTATAGTACGTACTGAATGGAATGCAGCCATAGTGGATGAGCTGGAGAGAGGATGCCGTTCCGCGCTGGAGAAGGCCGGGGCGCATGTACAGGACGTGATCACCGTGCCGGGTGCATTCGAGATATCATTCGGGATAAAAGCTTACTGGGAAGTACATAAATACAAGGATGACCGTCCCCGGGCCTTTATTGCATTAGGCTGTGTATTGAGAGGGGATACACCCCATTTTGAATATGTATGCAAGGCCGTGACGGATGGCGTCGTACAGCTGAATATGCTGCTGCCTGTCCCCACTATTTTTGGCGTCCTTACGGTGGATAATCAGCAACAGGCGGACGAACGTATCGGTGGGCGGCATAGTCACAAAGGAGAAGAGGCTGCCATCACCGCGGTCAAGATGATCTCCCTGCTTAAATCCTTTAAACAACCTTCGTCGCTCTGACAGTTCAGCTTTTCATACCGTGTTTTATAGACCAGCTGTATCCGCAGACAGCCTTCAATATGGTGAGCGTGCTGGAGGGGGCGGGTGTGGAGGTTACGTATAACAGCAACCAGACCTGTTGTGGCCAGCCTGCGTTCAATGCCGGATTCAGAGATGAGGCAAGGGATGTATGCTCCAAATTCCTCGAGGATTTTGATGGACAGGATTACGTCGTGGCGCCCAGCGCTTCCTGTGTCGGCTTTGTACGTAACTATTACTCTACGCTGTTTAATAATTCTTCTCTGCACAACGATGTCAAGGACCTGGGACGGCGTATCTACGAGTTCTCCGACTTCCTTGTCAATGTCCTGGGAGTGGACGACGTGGGAGCTGCCTTAAAAGGGAAGGCCACCTATCATGACAGCTGTGCGGCCCTGCGGGAATGCCGTATCAAGGAGGAGCCCCGGAAACTGCTGGCACGTGTCAAAGGACTGGAGATGGTGGAGATGAATGATGTCGAGACCTGCTGTGGATTTGGGGGCAGCTTTGCCGTCAAGTTCGAATCCATCTCTATCGCCATGGCTGACCAGAAAGTGAACAATGCCCTCGCGACAGGTGCTGACTATATTATCTCCACAGATCTTTCCTGCCTGATGCATTTGGATGGGTATATACGGCATAAGGGGTATTCTATCCGGACCATGCATATTGCGGATGTGCTGGCGAGTAGGTAAATTTTCCCAAACCTTCACATGGCGTCGGACCTGAAGGCCCGGCCATTACACGGACGCTGTTTTTCTGTCCTTCGGACGACCGCGCTGTGCGCGGTCTTGCAAAAAAATAAGACCACCCAAATTACATCCGTAACTGGATGGTCTTGACCCTTAAAACAACCTGTCGCAAGCGTTAAATAGGGTTAAAACCAGGCCTCGGAATGAACATACGTAGTGCGATGACTTTTGGATTTTAAAAAAGCAACTTTTTTTTAAAATTGCGAGCAAACATTGATAATCATTATTTTACATCCCTTCCTGCAATAACTTTTTTGTTGTACATTCGAAAACAAATTGGTACGTTATGGCTTATTGGTTAGTGAAATCCGAACCGGAAGTATATAGTTGGGCTCAGCTGGTAAAGGACAAGGAAACATTTTGGGATGGGGTGCGGAACTATGCTGCCCGTCTGAATCTCCGGGCCATGAAAAAAGGAGACGAGGTATTATATTATCATAGTATGGGTGCCACGGAGATTGTGGGTATTGCCAAGGTGATCAAAGAATCCTACCAGGACCCGACCACGGATGACGATCGATGGGTAGCCGTGGATCTCCGGGCTGTAAGAAAGCTTAAGCATCCCGTGACCCTGGCGCAGGTCAAGGCGGACAAGCGGCTGGCCAAAATGGACCTGGTGCGTCTGGGGCGGCTGTCCGTGCAGACCGTAAAGGATGACGAGTGGAAGGTGATCATGGAGCTGGCGGGCGAATAGCTCGCTAAAAGCAGTGTATCTTAACATTATGAACAA
>Ga0207674_10000486_pt1 | contig 52406 bp, 55 predicted proteins | sample KBSCornC72_FD_184303 | JGI IMG/M metagenome (GOLD analysis project Ga0207674, IMG submission 184303) | Corn rhizosphere microbial communities from Kellogg Biological Station, Michigan, USA - KBS Corn C7-2 (SPAdes) (version 2) | ecosystem: Host-associated > Plants > Roots > Rhizosphere > Soil ... | reverse complement strand
TACGTGTGAGTCTAAAATGTGACCCGCTGCTTGCGAAACATCTTCGGGAGAAGTACGAAGAAGTGCAGCCAGGCTATCACTTAAATAAGAAACACTGGAATACGATTATTTGCAGCGGTCAGCTATCTGATGATGAAGTAAAAGATCTTGCTCGTCTTAGCTATCGTCTTGTTACTGAGTAACTATGATTTTGTAGCGTCAAATGTCGAATAGGCCTTAAGGACTAAGTCGATGTTATTGAGTGCGGTGTCACAGAATGAAAGAAGCTCTTTTGAGCCAGTGGCTTGCTTGAGTTTTGTGATGCGCGATTTAAGTATGGTGAGTTCATAGGTCATTTGGCTCGTGTAGGTGCGATCGAGAGTGCCGCGTTGGTAGGAATCTTCAAGGGTAGTAGTAAGTTTTTGGGCATACAATTTTTCGGCTTTTGCGGCACCTGAGCCGGTGTTGTCTTTTAGTTTGCGCTCTGTCAGAATAGTTGTCATGCTTGTCGTCATGCTTGAGAGAGATGATGAAAGTGCGGCATTTGCTTCGGAGATTTGATCTTCTGCAAGATGTGTTTGCTCGGCTTTTGTGATGCTTTGAAGTGTAGCGATACGCTCGGAAATAGGAATGAGCTGGTCATTGGCGCTCGGCCCACCTGATGCTGTGATGAGAATCAGCGCAAAAATAGCTGCAAGGATACCGCCGCCGATAAGACCGATAACGGCAAAACGGTTTACAACACGCTGTTCTTTTGGTGCAATTCGATTAAGGTAGTCAATGCTATATTCAGGTGACTGGCCATTAGTCTCCGATGGTGAAGTGGATAGGGGTTGCGGTTGGTATCCAGGCGTGGGTGCGGGCTGTGGCTGCTGCATTTGAGGTTGTGGAGGCCATGGAGACTGTGACTGTGGCGTCTGTGGAAGCTGCTGAGATTGCGGTTGTTGGGTTGGTTGTTGCCACGCGGTCTGTTGTGGTTGTTGCGAAGCTTTTGGCTGATTCCAACCACCAGGAATAGGGGGTACGCCATTAGGCGAAACTCCGGGTGGGTTTTGACCAGGTTGTCCTTGCGGATTCATAGTTATATTAAACCACAAGCAAGTACCTAGAGGAAGAGCGTAGATAGGGAAGTTCTCCCCTAGTACTAAAGAGGTGCAGAAGTTATACTAAGTAGTATGCAGGACGCCAAAGAGGAGGTGCGTAGTCGGCTCAATATTGAAGACGTAATAGGTGAATATGTTCAGCTGAAGCGAGCTGGACGTAACTATAAAGGTCTGAGCCCGTTTAGCGGTGAGAAAACACCGAGTTTTTACGTGAGTCCCGATAAAAATATTTGGCATGACTTTAGTAGTAATAAGGGTGGTGATGTCTTTACTTTCGTAATGGAAGTAGAGGGAATGGACTTTCGACAAGCGCTCGAGCATTTAGCGCGTAAGGCTGGTGTGGAGCTCATGGAATATGAATCCCCTGATGCAAAGCGACGCGCGGCTTTAAAAAAACGTGCAATTGAAGCAAACGAGCTTGCAGCACGTTACTATCAGCAAAATCTTTTACGCAACCAGCATGCACTCGAATATGTATTTAAAGAGCGCAAGCTTTCAAAGCAAGTGGTGCAGGATTTCCAGATCGGGTATGCCCCTGACAATGGTTCTGCATTAACGAATTTCCTGCTAAAGCGTGGATTTAGCAAGCAAGAGATTGCTGAGGCGGGGCTTGCAAACCGCTATGGCGGTGATATGTTTAGGGGTCGTATGATGGTGCCATTAATGGACGGAAGCGGACAGGTGATTGGATTTACTGGTCGCATCATTGCTGAAGTGCCGAATGCACCGAAATATCTGAATACTCCACAAACGCTAGTATACGATAAGGGTCGACATATTTTTGCGCTTAGTCAGGCAAAAGAAGCGATTCGCCGCGCAGAATATGTGGTTATGGTAGAGGGTAACCTGGATGTTGTAAGTAGCCATCAAGCGGGTGTCAAACAGGTGGTGGCGACGGCGGGAACGGCGATGACAGAACATCACCTGCGAGCTATGAAGCGGCTTACAGGCGATGTGCGATTGGCATATGATAGCGATAAAGCAGGTGTGGCGGCAACAGAACGGGCGATTGGGCTCGCCTCGCAGGTTGGTGTTGAGCTGACCGTTATTACTTTGACGGATGGCGCAAAAGATCCTGATGAACTAATTCAAATTTCGCCAAAGAAATGGCAGCAAGCCATTGATGCAGCGGTGCCCGCTGTGGAGTGGGTACTTGAGCAATATGCGGCACGAGTTGATTTGACGACAGCAGTGGGGAAGCGCGAGTTCACGACCGCGGGACTCAATGTGGTGACGGCGCTGAATGACCCTATTGAACAAGAGTATTATGAACAAAAAATTGCCGATATGTCAGGGAGTTCTCTTGAGGCGGTGCGTTCGAAGCGTGCAGCCAAAACGAAGCCTGAATTGAAATTACGTGAAGTAAAAGCACCGCAAAGGAAAGACGCGGCAGACGGTGAACAATATACTTACGAGGATGAGCTTCTTGCGGTAGCGGCAGTTGACGCGCCTAGCCAGGAACTGTTTGCTCATCTTGATATCAGCTATTTTCATGGTGAAGAACGACAGGCATTGGCGCGGTACTATGTGACTAATGGCGGGAAAGCACTTGACGATACGCCAGAAGAGTTGCAAAAGTACGATACCTATGTAAAAATAGTATTATTACGTGCTGATGAGCGGTATATAAAGCTGGATAGCAACGATCGCTATTATGAAACAGCCCGCCTCATAAAGCAGATGAAACAAGAACACATGAAACAAACTCGAGACACAATGACTACAGAGCTGCGCGAAGCTGAATCTAACGGTGACGATGTTCGTGCAATGCAACTGCTTGTCCAACTAAATGAACTAACAAAGGAGATAGCGCGTGGCAAACGATGACCAAATCCCCACTAACGACCGTGAAGAAGATGACTTGATGAATATTGATCCAGATGAGCCTGCGATCGATGAATTGTTGGATGAAGATGAAGATACTCCAGAGGATATTCTGAACTCAGGCCAGTACTTTGATGATATCTCTGATGACTCTGTGCGTTTGCACCTTCGTGAAATTGGTAAGATCCCACTTCTTTCAGCGGAAGAAGAGTTGGCTCTCGCACAGCGAGTAGTAAAGGGTGACAAAAAGGCTAAGGATAAGATGGCTGAAGCAAACATGCGTCTTGTCGTGAGCATCGCGAAGCGCTATAGCGGTCGTGGCCTTGATTTCCTTGATTTGATTCAGGAAGGTCATACTGGGCTTTTGCGTGCAGTTGAGAAGTTCGACCCAGATAAGGGCTTCAAGTTTAGTACCTACGCAACGTGGTGGATTCGCCAGGCCATTACCCGTGCGATTGCCGATCAGGCGCGTACCATTCGTATTCCTGTACACATGGTTGAAACTATCAATAAGCTACTCCGCACGCAGCGCCGTATGACCCAGGAGCTTAACCGTGAACCAACTATTGAAGAGCTTGCAAAAGAGCTTGAGATGGAGCCAGAGCGCGTTGAATATGTGATTAAAATCAAGCAGGATATTTCGAGCCTTGATGCCGGCGTAGGGCGTGATGGCGAAGATGAAGATAGTGTACTCGGTGACTTTATTGAAGACGAAGACGGTGCGACACCAGAGGAGTCTGCAAGTAGCCAATTACTGAAAGAGCAGGTGCAATCAGTACTTTCGACACTTTCAGAGCGCGAGCAGAAGATTATCAAGATGCGTTTTGGGCTTGAAAATGGCAAGAGCCATACACTTGAGGAAGTAGGCCAGGAGTTTGCTGTGACCCGGGAGCGTATTCGCCAGATTGAAGCAAAGGCGCTTGCAAAGCTACGCAAGCATAAGGATGCTAAAAAGCTTTACGAATACTTGCAATAGGAAGTCGATCATAAAAACGACGTTCGTATGAGCGTCGTTTTTATTTGTTAGGCGGTTTTATTGATTGGTTGATTAGCATTACACGAAGTTGCATCGCCATCGCCAAGATATGACGAAACCGGGATATTATTAACGGATGAGAAGTAGATGATCTGTGCACCAGCAAGCCCACATGCACGGTACATGATGGTACTATTGTCGGTTGGTGGTATGGCGGTGATATGTATGCGCGTTTTAGTAAGACTTAAGCCTGATTCTTTTTCGAAATCGCTTACTGACTGCGGATACGAGTGATGTGCAGCATAATAGCTTTCAGCAAGTTTTGCTACCGTGCCTGCGGCGTTTTTTGAGTCAGCATTTTTTGCTGTTTCCTGAATGCCGGAATAATGAGTGCTAATAATGATAATAAGAAAGGCGAGCACAACTACGGCGATTGCATTAATAACTATTCCGATAATTCCAAGCATTGTCGGGGCTTTTACTTTTTTAGATTGGACGGTTGAAATAATGGCAAGGATAAGTCCAAACGGAGCAAGGCCTACAAATGCGAGAATGACGCCGATGATGCCCGTTGCTTGGCCCGGGTTAGATGTTCGAGCAAGAGGAGCGCTTGGCGCAGGAGGAGGTGCTGATTGTTGATCCATACTACTTATAGTTATAGCACGTGGTTGCTATAAAAAGTGGGTTTCATCGAGTAATTGATCAACTTGTTTGTGCAGTATATCAAGGCTACCTTCATTTGTAAGGTAATGGTCGGCAACTGCAATAGGGCCGCCTTTTTCGAGATTTTCGATTTCAGCCCAGTCGCGTGAGTTTGCTTCTTCAATAGTCAGTGGTCGAATTGGGCGATTAGTGAGGCGATGGTGACGCAATGTTTTTGGAGCGACAACGGCGGCGACGGTGAGCTCGCCAGGAAATTCATGTTTGAGGATTTTATACTCAGTCCATGTGTAGAGTCCGTCGGCTACAATACGATGCTGGCCGGCGTCGATAAGACCGCGAATTTCTTTTACGATACGATTAACAACAAAGTCTTTGCCTTCTTGAGCACGAATATCTTCACGGAATTGCTTTTCGTTGGCTTCGGTCCATTCAAGGCCGTGTTCTTTCATGGCGTTTAGAACAACGCCGCCAAAGTATACTTTCGGTACACCTTTCTCGGTGATGTAATTTACTACTTCAGATTTGCCGCTGCCTGTAAGGCCAACGATTGCAAGAATTTTTGTTCCGGTATCGCGGTGTTCAGTCATACCACTAGTGTAACAGAGAGGGATTGTGGTTGTATATATACGTATCGCATTTTCTCTCTTACCCCAATGGTATACTGATACTATGAGCAAACCAAAACGTCTTGTAATTATCGATGGTAAGTCAGTTTTCTACCGTGGCTACTACGCAATGCCAAACCTTAGTACTGCTGACGGTACGCCAACTGGGGGCGTATACGGGTTTGCAGCGCTTAGTATTGAGCTTATTAAAAAATTGAAGCCAGATTATGTTTGTGTGGCGTGGGATAAACCAAAGACCAATATTCGCAAACGCCTCGAGATTTACCCTGAGTACAAGGCGGGGCGTAAGCCGGCGCCGGCAGATTTTTATGCACAGATCCCGATTTTGCATGAGTTACTTTCAGCATTTGGCTGGCCGCTATATGAACTTGATGATTATGAGGCGGATGACATTATGGCGACGCTCGCACATGAAGCGGCAAAGCAGGGGGTTGAAGTCTGCCTCATTACGAGTGACCTTGATGCTTTGCAGGCGATTGAGCCACTCGTGCATGTATATGCGCTTAAAAAAGGACTGACAAATATTGATTTATTTAAGCCGGAGAGCTTTACAGAGAAGTACGGTTTACGGGTTGATCAATTTCTCGACCTTAAGAGTTTGAAGGGTGATTCGAGTGATAATATTCCGGGCGTACCAGGAATCGGTGAAAAGACGGCAACGCAGCTTTTGCAGCAATTTGAAACGCTCGATGGTATCTATGAAAACCTTTGGCAGGTGAAAGACAGTGTTCGTCGCAAGCTGGAAGAGGGTAAGGATATGGCGTACATGAGCAAGAAAGTGGCTGAATTATGGTTTGATGCGCCAATCAAGCTGGATTTACCGTCGATGGATTGCACACTCCTTGATACTGCAAAGTTGAGAGAGCTACTTGGTCAACTTGAATTTAAGAGTTTACTACGGAATCTGCCAGATTACATGCAAGATCATTCGCCAGCAACCATGCAAACATCAGGTAGTGTTACGGATGTGATTGAGCTACCAGCGAGCCAGGCTAAAGCGACGCTATTAATGGCAGAGGTACTTGTGGTACAGCTCGATGGTGACATAATTTGGTTGAGTCATGAGCGCGGTAAAGCAGCTAAACTACCCATTAAAGAGGCGATTGAGATTATGCAGCATATGCCGATGGTTGGCCATGATACCAAAGTAATTCTTAAGGCATTTCTTGCAGCGGGTGCAAAGACACTGCCGGTCATTGCCCATGATACGGCCCAGGGGTCATTTTTGCTTAATCCACTTCGTAAATCACGCGAGCTGTCGGATCTTGTTGGTTTTGAATCAATCGCTGACGCGAAGGTGGCGGTGAGTGCGATTTGGGCGTTGTATGATGAGCAAAAATCTGCGCTCGAGGCGCTTCCTAGCTTAGCGAAAGTGGCACATACGATGGATTTCCCCCTTATACCTGTGCTTGCGCGTATGGAGTACCGTGGGATTCGACTTGATAGTGCGATGCTTGCCAAAATGGATACATCGCTTTCGAAAGAGATTGCACACATTCAGGACCAGATGCATGAGATGGCGGGGCATACTTTCAATATTGCGAGCCCATCACAGCTCGGTGAGGTGCTATTTACCACACTGCAACTGCCAACATTTGGGATTAAAAAAGGCAAAACGGGGTACAGTACTGGTCAAAAAGAGCTTGATAAACTGCGTGGTCAGCATCCGATTATTGAGTTGATTGAACAATACCGTGAGCTTACAAAGCTCCAGAATACCTATGTGCAAACTTTGCCAAAACAGGTCGATGAGAAAGGTTTTATCCATACCACGTTCAATCAGGACGTTGCTGCGACGGGGCGACTGAGCAGCATTGATCCTAATCTTCAGAATATTCCGATTCGCACTGAGCTTGGCCGCAAGATTCGCGATGCGTTTATCCCTGAAAAGGGGAATGTGTTTGTGAGCGCCGATTACAGCCAGTTTGAGCTTCGTTTGGCTGCGGTGCTTGCAGGTGACGAAAAGATGACTAACGACTTTAATTCGGGGATCGATATACATGCCAAAACAGCAAGTGACGTGTATCATGTGCCACTCGATGAGGTTACGAAAGAGCAGCGCAGACGCGCGAAAGTGGTGAACTTTGGCGTATTGTATGGCATGAGCCAACATGGCCTCGCGGCCGCTGCTAACATGAGTTTTACTGAGGCGCAGCACTTTATTGATGAATATTTCAGGGTGCGCCCTGAAGTAAAAAGATACATCAGTGCGACCATTAGAAAAGCACATGACGAAGGCTATGTAGAAACTTTATTTGGGCGTCGTCGCCCAACCCCTGATGTGAAATCGAGTAATTTCGTTGTTCGGTCGGCGGCAGAACGTGCGGCGGCAAATATGCCGATTCAAGGTACTGAAGCGGACCTTATGAAGCTAGCAATGATTAAGGTTGATGAGCGGCTTAACGGTCGTGGCGAGCAGGTGTTGCAGATTCACGATTCAATCTTGATTGAGTGTAAAAAGGAGCATGCCGAAGCACTAGGGAAGCTGCTCGAGGAGACGATGGAACAGGTTTATCCGGAGCTTGGGGTGCGACTGCAAGTCGATGTGCATATTGGTGAAAATTGGGGAGAAGTATAGGTGAATATAGCGATTAAAAAACTATATAAACATGCAGTGTTGCCTGAGTACCAGACGGAACAAGCGGCGGGTATGGATCTTGTTGCGTGTACTGATGCGTCTATTGTTATTGGGCCACACCAGCGAGCAATCATACCAACTGGGCTTGCGATTGCGCTGCCGGCTGGATATGAGGCGCAGATTCGCGGTCGTAGCGGTATGGCAACAAAGTTTGGTGTTATGCCGGCAAATGGTGTTGGTACCATTGATGCTGATTACCGTGGTGAAATAGGAGTGATTCTGCTCAATACGAGCGACGAAGCATTTACAGTTGAGCCTGGCATGCGTGTCGCGCAAATGGTCATTGCAAAGTATGAGAAAATTGCCTGGGAAGTACTCGATGAGCTTGAAGATACTCAGCGTGGTGTTGGCGGATTTGGGAGTACAGGCCATGTTGCTTAACCGCGCGCGACCTCATTGGCGCCATTTTGTGGGCCGCCGTGAGCGAGATCCGAGGGTTGGTAAATGGCGTGACCGGCGACTGGATGAGCAGCATGCTAGCGAACCAGAACTCGTTGAATATGTGTGTAAGAGCACCGATTTTTTTGATTGTGCCGAGGAGCGGATTGTGGCAATGTTGCAACGTCGGCCCGAGATGAGCGATCTAGAGCGACGTATTCCGAAGCTTCGTAAGCGTTTTGCGGCTACAGAGGAGCCGCTTGACGGCTTGACCGCGCTGTTGGCGCAGGTTCCCCGAGCGGTATTCGCTCAGCTTCAAATGGATAAATATCCTCATGGATATCGCAATAAGCAAGAACGCTTGTTTGAGCTTATCGACTTTAATGATACGCTTGTTTCGACAATTTTACTTCTTGACGACAAGCATAGGGAAGAATTCAGTGAACGTACAAAACAAGCGGCTGATCGAATATGCAAACGTATTGGTGTACCATGTTTTACTGATGAGCAGTGGACGGCAATTATTCGGGGACTTACCCGTGAAGTTGCGGTGTACTCAGCGGCACGTAGCGCTGGATTCAATGCGTGGCTTACTGATCGCGCGCATGATGCGCTTGGTGTTGATTTACAAGTGCAGGATCCTGAGGATGGGCGCTATATTAATATTGATGTTAAAACGCCAAGTTCATTTCGTCATCGCATGGAACAACTTGTCCATGAAAAGCGTTTAACTGAGCGAGAGCTTGTGATTGGCGATCAGCAAAGCTACGTTATTGAAGAGAACGGTCATGGTAATAATACGGTGCAGATCGTGGTGCTGTGTATTTTGCCTGATCTGTTTGGGGACTTAGCAGACTGGCGATTTGTCAATCCAGAGCCGATGCGTCAAAGGATCAATCAGCTCATTCGGGACCATGGAATTCACGATGGTAAGTATGGTAAATTACTACAATAAGTGTTAGGCGGCAAGCCAACAAGAGGATTTTGATTTATAATAAGTAGGCTATTAGCAGAATGGAGGGCACTCAAAAGGATAGTGTCCTCTAAACAAGGATGTAACTCTAGTACTATGTCAAGTCTTATTAAAACACAGAGAACCTTTAGGAGTACTCGTTCAAATGCTACGCCACTTTTATTAATGTGTGGCCTTTGGGGTAGTGTTTGGCAGATGCGCCGCCTGATTCGTACCTTAAATGGGGCAGGCTATGATGTGACGGCACTCGCTTTCTCTAATCGGATTATTACCAGCGGTGATCCTCAGGATATGCTTCAGCTCGTTGACGAAGTGGTTGCGTTTGCTGATGACCTTCAAAGGAATAGCAAGCAGCCAGTCGAGCTTGTGGGAGTTAGCTTTGGCGCTCTTCTTGCTCTGAATATTGTTCGCCGATTGCCGGCATACCAACGAGGCGTACTTGTTACCGGGGGCGATATCGCCAAAATCATCCAGTGGTTCGTGCCGTGGAAGTGGAAGATGCCCTATGCCGAGTTGGCTGACAAATGGAAACAACTTAATATGTATTCTGAGCCACAAGAGTTGCTTGGTAAGAGATTGCTTTTTGTTCTCCACCATAAAGGACGAATGATTGACCCCAACGATGCTGTTGAGGAATTACGCAAGCACCGGGAGGCTGGTAATGATGTAACAGTTATTAAACGTGATCGGTTTGGTCATATTGGTACTATCGTGGAAGAGACAATCCTTAATCCCGGCCGAATATTGCAGCATCTTCATACGATTGGAGCCGGGAAGAGCGAAGCTCATACCAAGTGACAGAGAGAACACTCCATAAGCTGTTTATTCGTTCAGGTAAGCTTGGATAGACTGACTCCCTCATGCATATTATGTTAGTTACGTCCCTAGATTGACGCCTACTACCCTATATGATATAGTTTTCTTATGTATAGAGGATCTCGACCACGAATTCTTCCCATCATTGTTGTAATTGTAATTGTCGCACTCGTTATTGCAGCTATCGTAACGGTAGGCCGCATGTTGTTCAGCGGCAGTGGCGATACAAAAGATAGCAAAAAGACTACCTCGTCTGTTATTGAGCAGGCAATTCTCGCGCAAGACAGTGATCGCGCTGTACGTTGGACGGTTCGGGGTCCCATTGTAGCTGATGAAAAATTCCGCAGCTATCAAATTATCGTTAGCCCCTCAACTCGTACGTTTGTAACGTATTCGGGCTACCTAGACCAAGTAATCGATACGAAGACTTACAGTAATAATGTAAAAGCATATGAACAGTTTGTATATGCGCTTGATAAGACAGATATTGCTAAAGCACGTGATACAAAAGATGCGGATCTGCGCGGTGTTTGTGCAACTAACGGACTTGCCTATGAGTTTGAAACGCTTGTTAATGACGACCCGGATCATACGATGTGGAGCTCAACTTGTAAAGATTCACACGGTACAATGACTGCGGATCCATTGCAGGTGCACGCACTTTTCGTGAACCAAGTCCCAGATTTCCATCCACTGTTTACCAAGATTTATTAATAACAGTGGTACAATGAGCACATGATACGCGGTATTATCTTTGACTGTTTTGGGGTACTTACAACTGATGGGTGGTTGCAGTTCCGTGGAGAACACTTTAAAGAAGGGACTCGCGAATACCGTGAGATATCTCAACTTAATCACCAGGCTGACACTGGATATATTACGCATGATGAATTCATACAGTCTATTGCCGACTTATCGCATATTGATGTGAATAAGGTGAAAACCACGCTTGAACAACGCTCGCCAAACAATGAGCTGTTTGATTATATTCGGGATGAACTGAAGCCAAATTATAAGATTGGCTTACTGAGCAACGCATCTGATGACTGGACGAGTGAGCTATTTCGTCCTGATCAAGTGGCGCTCTTTGATGAGAAGGTATTCTCGTTTCAGATTGGCGTTGATAAGCCGCATGCTGCAATGTACGAGACGGCTGCAGCTCGACTTGGGTTACTGCCTGAGGAATGCATTTTTATTGATGACCGCGAAGGTTTTGTGGCAGGGGCAAAAGATGTTGGGATGCACGCGTTTGTCTTTGAAACAAATGCAGGTATTAAGCAAAGCATCGACGAGATCGTTGCGCAAGCTAGTTAGCATATGCCTGAGCTTCCTGAAGTTGAAACAGTACGTCGTGGTCTTGAGCGGCTTGTCGTGGGTCATCACATTAGAACAATAACAATCTATGATTCACCAAAGAGTTTTCCAAACAACTGGGACGATGTTCAGGAATTTGTGTATGGCGCAATGATTGTGGCAGTGCGACGTCGAGCAAAAGTGTTGCTCATTGAACTTTCTACAAATTACACACTTGTTACTCATCTAAAGATGACGGGACAATTGGTATATGTGGGTAGGGAGCGCTTCGGGGCGGGGCATCCAACTGACTCGCTCGTCGGCAATTTGCCAGATCGATCAACGCGCGTGGCGATTGCGTTTGACGATGGGACGATGCTGTTTTTTAACGACCAGCGTAAGTTTGGATGGATGAAACTTTACCCCACACCTGAGGTGGCAAACATTGCGTTTATGCAGAAGGTAGGGCCCGAGCCGCTTGAAGATAGTTTCACGGCTGACGTTTTTATACCGCGCATTCGACGACGTAATAATACAACAATTAAAGCGGCTATTTTAGACCAGACGGTGCTTGCGGGTGTAGGGAATATTTATGCTGATGAGAGCTTGTGGGGCGCAAAGATTCATCCGTCGACGCGAGTGAAAGATGTGAGTGATGAGCGACTCGCTGTACTTCTTAACGAACTCAAATATGTACTCAAGCTGGCTATTGAAAAAGGCGGATCGACTGATAGGAATTATGTAAACGCTGAGGGTAAACGAGGAAGTTATATCGATTTTGCGCGGGTTTTCCGCCGTGAAGGTAAAGAATGTCCACGCCATCCGGGTACGATTATTATTAAAACCAAAGTCGCCGGACGCGGTACCCATATTTGCCCGCTTTGCCAGCCTGCGCCATGATAGCCGTCACCTCTGTTTCGTAGTATCATAGAAGTAATGATATATCTGATTCACGGCGAGAATGTTTACCTGCAAGAAGTGGAGTTGCAGAAGATTACAAAAGCGGCTGGCGTAATGCCAGAGCGTATTGATGTAGATGTGCTTTCACTTAATGCCTTGGCCGATATTGTGCGTGGCGGGTCTTTATTTGCTACGAAGCGACTTGTAGTGATTCGTGAGCTTTCTTCTGAAGCAACATTATTTGGTAAGCTTGCCGAATGGGCTGGGGAAGTGCCAAGCGAGACGACGATAGTGCTGCTGGAACGCAAACTTGATAAGCGCACTAAGGCGTATAAGGCGATCACTAAAGCGGCAACGGTGATTGCCGCAGATTCACTTACAGAGCGCGATGCGCTAGCCGCTGAGGAATGGCTGCGAATGGTGGCGAAACAACACGACGTGCCACTATCACCAGCGCAGGTTACGCAAATGGTCGGACGGGCTTTGGTCGCAAGCGAGAAGGTATCTTCGCGTGTGGTTGATCAGATGCAACTTGTGCATGCAGTGAGAGCCCTTGCGGGATCTAAGGAGGTGACTGATGATATGATTGCTACCGTTTTACCTCAGGCGATGGTAGATAGTGTGTTTGACATGCTTGATATTGCCGCACGCTGTGAGTCGGTGCGCCTTGATACGTTACTAACTGACATGGCACGTACCGAGGATGGGCACCGGGCGCTCGCACTATTAAGCGGTCAATGGGCACAGCTCGTAGCTACTGCGACACTAGGGGGGGCGTCGCAAAGCATCGCAACAGAACTAGGGCTACATCCGTTTGTTGCAAAGAAAATGCAGGAGACAGCTCGTCGTTTCCGTAGCAGTGAAATTCGTTCGTTGACGCAGCTTCTCGCTGATCTTGATATCCAGACTAAGACATCTCAGGCGGGGCCGTGGGACGCGATTTATCGTTTTCTATATGCAATTACCTCACGATAAAAAATAATCCCCTAAATTAGGGGATTATTTGGCTATAACCTCACTTAGGCTTTCTTTGTCGTAGCCTTTGCTGTAGTCTTTTTTGTTGTCGTAGTCTTCGTCGCAGGCTTCTTTGCAGGAGCTTTCCTTGCAGCCGGTTTTGTAGTAGCTTTTGCTTTTGGAGCTGCTACAGGCTTAGCGCCAGCAGCTTTGGCAGCCTTTGCAAGACCAGCCTTGCGGCGGCTTGCTGTAGCCTTCTTGATAAGGCCTTTTTTAACTGCCGTGTCAAATTCTCTTTGTGCGGCACTAAGGTTAGCGGCGGTTGGCTCAGCGGTAAATGCCTTAACTGCACCCTTGATGTCGCGCTTGATACTTACGTTACGTGCACGGCGCTTTGCAGTTTGCTTCATTCGTTTGATTGCTGATTTGATGATTGGCATATTGTTCCTTATATCTTGTCTTTAGAGCTGCTATTTCAATCAAAGACTGATTATACCTGAGATACCCCTGTTTGTAAAGAGGGTGTGAATAATCGTTGACGGGGGCAAACTACTTATGGTATAGTGAAGCCAAACTCGAAAAAGAACATAAACAGCAGGTACGTATAATGGCAGATCAAGGCGCGCTAAAGCAAATTATTCAAAAGCTCAAAGATAGCAATAATGTTCTTGTTACTGTTAACTCAAATCCATCTGTTGATGAGCTTTCTGCTGCGCTTGCCATCACGCTTTGTATTAATAAATTGAATAAGCATGCCACAGCAGTGTTTAGCGGTGACGTGCCGCCTGCGATTGAGTTTTTGAACCCTGAGAAAACGTTTGAGAATACGGTTGATAGCCTGCGAGACTTCATCATCGCTCTCGATAAAGAGAAGGCTGACCATCTCCGCTACAAAGTAGTGGATGACATGGTGAAGATATTTATCACACCGTACCGAACGACAATTAACGAGAAAGACCTTGAATTTTCTCAGGGTGATTATAACGTAGAATTCGTGTTAGCTGTCGGTGTACAGAATGAAACCGACCTTGATCGTGCGCTTGAAAGCCATGGTCGTATTTTGCATGACGCAACTGTTGCCGCAGTGTCACTTGGCGAGCCAACAAAACTTGGGGGTATTGAATGGGCTGATGGTGAGGCAAGTAGCTATAGTGAAATGTTGTTCCAGATTGCAGAAGGCGTGAAGGGAGAGAAAACTTTACTTGATGAGCAGGTTGCTACGGCGTTTCTGACCGGTATCGTTGCGGCGACTGACAGGTTTTCGAATAGCAAGACAAGCTCAAAGGTAATGACCATTGCCGCACAATTGATGTCGGCTGGAGCTAATCAGCAGCTTATTGCTACCAGGCTTGAAGAAGATATGGCAATTTCAACTCGCGCAAATGTTACACATACTCCAACGGAGGAGAAGCCTGTCGATCTGCCAAAAGAAGCACAGAAAGATGACAATGATGCTATCGGTGCGCTCTCGATCTCGCATGTACCAGAGGGCAATGTTAATAATGCATTAAGCCGTGCCGAACAAGAACTTGCAAAGCAGACAGAACGCGTGAATGAGACTCGTCAAGAAGCTGCGACTGAGGCAGCCGAGCAAAAACTTGCTGAGCAACTTGCTACAACTGCGCCAGCTGCTCCGCCTGTGTTCCAGCTTCCAGTGGTAGCCCCATCAACGATGGCCCCTGGCGCTCAAGAGCCGCTAACGTCACATACCGATGAACAGACAGGTGTTCCAAGTTTTGGTGGGACGCTGAATGCGACAACTGAGCAGGCCGAAGAAGATAAGCGTCAACAGCTCGAAGATGACCGCAATCATACGATTCTCAGCCATAATAACTCATATGCAACGAGCGCGCCGGCCTTCCAGTCACCGATGAATGCAGCTGCAGGCCAGATAGACGCTGAGCCAGAAGTTCGAGATGTGCTTGCGGAGGAGGGCAATACAGCTCCAACTGGCCACGCTGACCTAATTCAGCCGCCGGCACCTGTTATTTCTTCTGAGCCAACCCTTGCTGAAATTGATGCACAAAACCGTGCTGCGCATACTGAGGCGCGTGCTGCACTTGATGAGGCGCTTAATACGCAGGAACAGTCTGTTCCGGAGATGCCCGCATATGAACCTGCACCAATCCCGACGCCAACGGTAGAGGCAACTCCGGAGCTTCCTCCACTACCTCCATTACCGCCAATGCCAGATTTTTCAACCTTGCCGCCGCTCCCCGGTGACTCAGCGCCTGTAAATGTAACCTCTGTTCCAGATACGCTTGGCGCAGTTTTGCCGCCAGCGCCAGCAGCGCAGCCGTCGCAGCCTGTTGATCCAGCACAGTTTAAAATTCCTGGCCAGTAGCTCTAGCTGAGGGTTATGAAATGATTTATCCCAATATCGCGCCCAGGAGCGCCTATTTGGGCTTCCGCATCGCCACGTTGACTATGGTGAATACGCATTACCTCTATGATCTGTCTTTGATATTCACGAGCGTCAATGATTTCGTTGACTTCCTCGGGTGTACGACCTGCTTCCATGAAAATCCATTTGGTATTGGTAGTTGGATTCTGTTCTTTCGGTAAACAGAATAGATTGATGCGAGTGAAGCGACTGTCGTGTTGCTTGAGACGATAAAATGCGAGACAGAGTGCTCGGCTTGCGACAATATGGTCAATGTGACCAGTAAGACCATTGAGGTCAAACCCCATAAATTCAACTTCTACATCACGGTCCGCGGTTGCTCCTTGTACGATGTGTTGGATTTTTTCGGCAATCTCGAGCATGTCGATATTGCAGAGTCGCCCGTCGATGTAACCAAGCTCATGTTGGCCTACAGCCCCCATTATTTGGCCACTTTTGAGCCACTCTTCACGGCGCGCCGCTCCTAAATCTGCGACATTGTCGGGATTGGTGCCGTTTTGACCGAGAGTAAGCGTAATAAGATGTAATTCAGCGCCATCATGCACGGCTTTTATGAGTGCGCCGCCGGGGCCAAACGCTTCGTCGTCGGGGTGGGCAAAGATGCCAAATAGTAATTTCTTCACTGTATTTAGTATACTATGAGCAATGGACGGAGAGATTATTTTAATTGATAAACCTGCTGGGATGACCAGTTTTGGAGTTGTAGCCCGCGTGCGTCGTATTTTGAGTCGTCAGGCAGGCAAGAAAGTGAAGGTAGGGCATTGTGGCACGCTGGATCCATTTGCAACGGGACTTTTGATTTTAGTGAGCGGCAATATGACGCGTAAGGCGATGGAATTTACAAAGCTGGATAAAGTGTATGAGGCTGAGTTTATCTTAGGGCAGGCGAGTACGACTGGCGACCCTGAGGGTGAGCTCACGCAGGTTTCAGGAATTGTCCCCACAAAAGAGCAGGTAGAAGAAGTACTTGCGGAATTTCGTGGTGAGATTACACAGCGTCCGCCAATCTTTAGCGCTATCAAGATCAATGGTCAGCGAGCATACAAATTAGCGCGCGATGGTAAAGAGGTTGAAGTCCCGGAGCGAACAATTACCGTGTATAGTCTTGAGCTCATGGATTATTCATACCCATCACTTACAATCCGTACCCATGTAAGCAGCGGTACCTATATTCGCAGCTTAGCAGTTGATATTGGCGTGAGATTAGGCACAGGCGCGTATTGTAAAGAGCTGCGCCGTACGAAGATTGCTGACTTCTCGGTAACTGGTGCAAAGATGCTTTCTGACTTCGGTGTTGAAAATTAATAGCTTATCTGTTACAATTACCAGTTATGATATCAAAGGATGATAAAGCGAAAGCTATTGCTTTGACTCAGGTTAACAAAAACGACGTTGGTAGCCCCCAGGCTCAGGTGTCGGTTTTGACGGCTCGTATCAAAGAGGTTACTGAGCATCTTAAGGCCAATAAGCACGACCACATGGCACGTCGCGGTCTTATTCAGATGGTAGGAAGGCGCAAACGTCTCCTCAAGTACCTTGAGACGAAAGACTTTGAGGCCTACAAGGCAACGCTTGAAAAGCTAGGCCTACGTAAGTAGCTAGCGTAAAGGACCCTGCTCATCGGCGGGGTCTTTTATTAGGATTATATATGAAAGAACTTATTTTTGCGACAACCAACAAAGGAAAGGCTGCGTCACTACAGATGCACCTCAATCAAGCTGGGTGTAATATTACCGTTACTGCGAAGCCTCTTGCTATCACGGAAATTCAGGCGGATACTGCGTTAGAGATTGCTAGGGCGAAGGCGGCCGAGGCATTTAGGCGGTTAGGTCGCCCGCTTGTGGTTGATGACAGTGAATTTTGCATCGAAGCACTTGGTGGATTCCCCGGGCCGTATCAGAAATATCTAGACGAAAAGATTGGTGCTGAGGGATTTGTGAAGCTGATGCAAGGCTACGACAATCGTCGTGCATATTTTGTTAGTAATCTTGTTTTTGTTGATAAAGAGGGCAGGCAACACGAATTTAGCGGTGAACCATATTGGGGCACGATTGCCGATGAGGTGGACTCAATTGATCACCCAGCAGCATGGGGCCCTCTATGGAAGATTTTTATTCCTGATGGGCATACTGCGACACTATCACGAATCAGCCCCGAACAGCATCGCGTTATTAGCGATAAACGGGGCGCTGCGGGGGCATATAAAAAATTTGCTCTTTGGCTTAAGGAACGAGGCGATGCATAGTATATCCCGAGAAGAATTTGCAGAACGCATAGCCATGGCGCGGATTAAGCCGCGGCTACGTAAAATATTGCGGTTCGTACCTGAAGAAATTACCGATTGGAGCTCACGGGACTTTCTAGCTGTGACTGATAAATCCGGCAATGAAGGAGTGTTGATTTATCAAGACACTACCGTTCCGTTTATACTATCACCACGAGTTGCGCGCGCGGGTGGGAAAGTATCGGCGGTTATTTGTGATATTTGTGCCACTTGGCGCCCTGACCCTGAGAGTGCTGTGTTTACATTGCCTAAAGGTGATAGCCGGTCTGTGTCATATTTAGTGTGTGCGGATTTAGATTGCTCGCTCCATGTGCGGGGGATGACGGACGCTGGTATATTGTCGCGTTCGCAGATACATGAAGATATTACGCCAGACCGACGTCAAGAACGTTTACGTGAACGTATTACCGCTATTTTGACTTAGCCACCTCTGGCATATTGCTCCTAGTATTGCTATTTTATATTTAAAATGGTATAGTACATTACCGTAATGATCAATTCACAAGATTCAACAGGTGGGAATCTCGATCAACAACTTGATGGTTTTGATACCCTTTGCCAGCGCGGCGAGGAAGTTATTGAATACATTTTTACCGAACGATTATAGTAGCGCATACGGCGTTGCTCTAGGATATTTGGCGTATTAGTGTGGTTAAATTCTGGTTGTCTACACACACTAGCAACAGGGGTAGCAGTGGCTAGATACGCTCAAATGGCGTATAATAGACACACACTTGCCGCAGTAAGTGGTGGATAGAAGAATTCAATTAGAAATTTTCTACCCGTTACTTACACAATAGAAGGTAAGTGGCCTAACAAAAGGAGGCTCAGTTTTATGAGTATCATTAACCCTAGTGGCAAAGAAATCTTTACTGTCACTACTGAATTATGCGGGCGCTCACTGACGCTTGAAGTGAACCGTGTTGGTTTTCGCTCTACAGGTAGCGTGCTTGTAACCTACGGAGACACTGTTGTACTCGGTACGGCTACTGTTGGAACGCGTCCCGTTGTGCTTGATTATTTCCCGCTCTCTATTGAGTATCAGGAGAAGTTCTACGCCGCAGGTAAGATCAGCGGCAGCCGCTTTATTAAGCGCGAAGGTCGTCCAAGCGACGATGCTGTGCTTATTGGCCGTATGATTGATCGCCCGATTCGTCCGCTGTTCCCTAAAGGGTATCGTCAAGAAGTCCAGGTAGTAAGCTCGGTGCTTTCGATGGATCCCGATTTCCGTCCAGACGCAATTGCGATGATTGCAGCAAGTGCTGCGCTCATGCTCACCGGTACGCCATTTGATGGCCCTGTAGCAGGTTTGCGCATTGGTCGTGTGAACGGTGAATTTAAGGCATTCTTGACACCTGAAGAGAGGGAACAGAGTGATCTTGACCTTGTTGTTGCTGGTATCGAAAGTGGTATTACAATGGTTGAGGCAGGCGCCGAGGAAGTCTCCGAAGAAGTAATTATCGATGCAATGGCGTGGGCGTATGAAGCCTTCCAGCCGGCGATTACGCTACAGAAGGAGCTTAAAGAAAAAGTTGCTCCAAAAGAACAAGAGTATACCCTTGTTCTGCCAGACGCCACTATTCAGGCAGAGGCCGATGAATGGGTGGAGGGCAAAATTGGCGCTACGATCCGTAAGCCATATCCAGAACGTAATGAAATGGTGAACGAAATTCGCCTCGCATTCCATATTGCTATGGCTAAAAAGCACGGTGGCGAAGAGGAATATGCAGGTATTCGTAGTCAATATGATGATGCCTTTACCATGGCTCTTCACAAAGATGTTCGTAAAGGTATTGTCGAGGATAGTGCTCGTCCAGATGGTCGTAAGCTCGAAGAAATTCGTCCACTTTCAAGTGAAGTTGGGGTATTGCCTCGTGCACATGGTTCGAGTATTTTTACCCGCGGCGTGACACAGGGTATGAATATCGTAACGCTTGCGCCGCTTAGCTTTGCGCAAACAGTAGACACTATGGAGCAGACTGATTACGAGCGTCGTTACATGCACCACTATAATGCACTACCATTCACGGTTGGTGAAGTTGGTCGCATGGGCAGCCCAGGTCGTCGTGAGATTGGTCACGGATACCTTGCTGAGCGCGCGCTTATGGCCGTATTGCCAACTGAAGAAGAATTCCCATACGCCATTCGTAGCGTGACAGAGATTATGAGTCAGAATGGCTCTACTTCGATGGCGGCTACCTGTAGCTCGTGTCTTGCACTCATGGATGCTGGTGTCCCTTTGAAGCGCCCTGTAAGCGGTATTGCGATGGGCCTTATGATGGACGGCGATACGCCATACGTTTTGAGCGATATTGCGGATGCTGAGGACTTTGCGGGTGATATGGACTTCAAGATTACTGGGACCGAAAAGGGTGTGACGGCAATGCAGATGGATATGAAGGTCCATGGTTTGCCCGTTGAAATTCTTCGTAAAGCTGTTGAGCAGAGCAAGGCTGGCCGTGCACATATCCTAGAGCATATGCTTACAACGATTGCGACACCACGTCCTGCGCTTAGTCCGTACGCTCCTCGTATTGAGAAGATTAAGATTAATCCAGATAAGATCGGTGCGGTGATTGGTAAGGGCGGCGAGGTTATTAACAAAATTACTTCTGAAACTGGTGCAATGATTGACATTAAAGATGACGGACTTATTACAGTAGCAAGTCCAGACAGTGAAAGTATTGAGCGTGCGCTTGAGTGGATTCGTGGTCTTACTGAAGAGCCAGAAGTAGGTCGTATCTACACCGGTAAAGTAGTGAGCATTAAGGACTTTGGAGCATTCGTAAATATTCTCCCAGGTACTGACGGTATGCTCCATATCAGCCAACTCAGCGACAAGCGCGTCGAGAAGGTGACTGACGTGTTGAAAGAGGGGCAGATGGTGAAAGTGAAACTTGACGCTATTGATGAGAAGGGCCGTCTTAGTCTTACTATGAAGGGCATTGAACAGTAGTAATAGATTTCTGAAGGAGTGTAGCGCTTATGTATGCAATGCGCTACACTTAAGAGAGAATTAATCGTAAGGAGCTCACGCCAGTGAACGATCAACCACAAACGCCAACGCCTACTATGCAAGATAAGCCAGAAGGCGTGGTTGGATCACCGGTAACGGAAGCGCCTACGTTTGCTCCGAATGTCGCTGGCCAACAACCGCCAGCTCCAAATATGTCGCCGAACAAATCAAATAAGAGGCGTACTATTATTCTTGTGATCGTTGGCGGTCTTTTGGCACTCGGTGTTGCGGTGGTTGTTGTGTATTTTGTGTTCTTTTATGTGTCGAAGGCAGATTACAAAAGCGCTGAAAAACGAACTAATACGGCAATTGCGGCATATCATAAAGCTGATGATGCAGCAGAAGAGTGGTCGACGGCAATCGCGGATACCTCTGCGACAGATAGTGACATTGCAACCAAGAAGACTGCCTATAATAATGCAAATACTGCCTATAAAACAGCAGTCGCTAGCCTCTCTGATATGCGTGCACTAAAGAATAGCAAAATAAAATCTGCCTATGATGCATTTGTCACTAAAAACAATGCTGCAATGGCGAATAACGATAGTATGGCTGAGGCAATGCCTACACTTCGTACTATGGTAGTAGAATGCAATAATGCCGATACTACCGGTATGGATACAAGTGACCTTTCGACAGTTGCCGATTCTTGGGATAGAGCATTCACGAAATGTACAAAAGCCATTAAAGAACTGAGTTCTGCGAAGAATGTTGATATAGCAACAATAGGCAAGAAATTAGAACAGTACTTTACGGAAATGCGTACAGATATCGTTGCGCTGCAGGCTGCATATATTGCTAAGGATGAAGGTGCATTCACGAAAGCTTATAATGCTTTTACAGATGTTGAAGATAAATACAATGCGGATGAAAGCCTTAAGAACGTGAAGAAACACCAAGATAGTCTGCTACCAGAAACAGAACTTAATAATTTATTGGCAGCAATCCGCTCCCTGGAATAGCATGACGAAGCAAGAACAGATGGATGAATTGCGGGAGCGGTTGGTTGCGGCTGATATTACTCCTGAACTTCGTAAAACTGCTATACAACTCGTGATGGGCGATGGAAATCTTGATGCTGAGGTGGTGTTTATTGGTGAAGCCCCAGGTAAGAATGAGGATGAACAGGGAATTCCATTTGTCGGGGCGGCGGGGAAATTCCTAAACGAGATGCTGGGGGTGGCGAATATGGAGCGCAGCGACGTGTATATCACTAATATTGTGAAATACCGTCCACCGAATAACCGTGATCCGCTTCCTGATGAAAAGAAGGCTTTTTGGCCCTATCTACTGAAGCAATTACAGATTATTAAGCCCAAGGTTGTCGTGACGCTCGGGCGTCATAGTATGGAATATTTCTTGCCTGGAATGTATATCAGTAAGATTCATGGCGAGCCAAAACGCATCAAGTTCGGCGATGATACGATTATTATCGTGCCACTTTATCACCCAGCAGCAGCACTTTATAATGGTAGTTTGCGCGAGACACTACTTGACGACTTTGGTCGTATTCCTGAAATTCTTAAAAAGATATGACGACAAAAGTATAGCCGGGGTGAGCCTCGGCTATACTTTTACCTCCGTTTAATACATTACGTAGATTATTTTTTACTAACAAGCTTGCCGTCAGATAGTGCAAAAGTACGATCGGTTTTGCCGGCAATATCAAGATCATGTGTTACGACAACGACCGTAGTGTTTTCACTGCGGCTGAGGGTATGTAATAGGTTAAAGATCATTTTGCCATTTTCACTGTCGAGGTTGCCGGTCGGCTCGTCGGCTAAGATAAGCTTTGGGTGATTAGCGAGTGCGCGTGCAATGCTGACGCGTTGTTGCTCGCCCCCTGATAGCTTACCTGGCTTACGTCGTTCGCGACCATCGGTAATGCCAACCTCTTCAAGAAGTTGTATAGCCCGATCACGACGCTCTTGTGATGGGACATGCGCAAATTCCATTGGGAGCATGACGTTTTCGACTGCTGTGAGATTTGGGATGAGATTGTAGCTTTGAAATACAAACCCGATAGACGTGTTGCGATAGCTGATGAGCTTACGATCGCTGAGCTTTGCGATATCGGTATTACCGATTTCAATGGAACCACTTGTTGGCGTATCAAGAGCGCCGAGTATCCCTAGGAGGGTACTTTTGCCGGCGCCAGATTTGCCCACGATACTGACGAACTCACCATCATTCACGGTAAACGATAATTTGTTAAGAGCTGTGACGGTGTCGTCACCCTGTTTGAACTGCTTTGTTATGTCTTTAACTACTAACATTATTCGTTCCTCATTGCATCTGCTGGCTTAATCTTGCTAATCATGAGCGATGGTGCTGCGCTACCGAGGATTGCGATAATAAGTGCAAGCGCCGCACCTTTGGCAAGCGTTGCGCCACCTACGGAGGCTTGGATGGTCTCGATTGCCCTCTGGCTCGCTTGGCCCAATTGACCAGGGCCTGCAAATCTCATCATCCGCCTAGCACCTCTCATTTGGGTAGTAGAAGGGCCTGAATCTGTGCTGTTGGTTGAATCATTAGAGACAAGCGCGTTGGTAAGTGGGGTCGCAGCAATAACGCCGATACCCGTACCGACAATCAGTGCTAGGAGTGTAAGGGTGATGGCTTCAACAATGAACTGCCACATAATTACGAGGTTTGAAGCACCGATGGCTTTCATTACCCCGATTTCGCGGCGTCGTTCGCGTACTACCATAATCATCGTAAGGAGAATGATAATTGCACCTGCAATAATCGCACCAATCAAGCTAAAAAGGGCGATACTTGCAACGCTTTCAAGTGGTGCGGTGATTGCGGCGACAACATCAGCACTGTTTGTTACGTCAGCTGCTGAGCCGAGTTGGCTTTTGATCGTGTTTGTCACATTTGTTAAGTTGTCGCTCGAATCAATCATAACGGTTGCACCCGTGATGTCACTAGATTGATTAGAAAGCTTTTGTAGTGTTGGAAGAGGGATGTAGACCCTGTCATTATTAAAGGTATTGCCGGCATCGTAAATGCCAACAACGGTGAAGGTTGTATTGTATGCGGTAAATATTGAGCCAACGCTCAGGTTGTTTTTGTCCGCGATTTGCGTACCAACGACTGCCACATTTGTATCCGCGGTCGTATCGAACATTTTGCCACCTTTCCAGGTGAGGCTCGTTGTGCCTGCGGTTTTGATCGCAGATTCATCGTTTGTACCGGTAATCGTGACTGGCATGGTGAATGTGTGCGCGGTGGCGCCGTCTGAGCCGCTATCATCTAGGCGAAACATTACGGGACCTTCGCTAATGCCGCTGTTGCTAGCGTTGCGTTTACCAAGGCTGCCCGGATCGATACCCGATTTTAAGGAAGTGCTAGATGATGTTAATCGATCGTTGAGTGTTTCGACTACCTTAGTAACATGATTAATCTTTGCTACTTTTGCGAGCTGATCACTGGTGAGTGGATTGCCGCCACCATCGAATCCGCGCACACCGGCAGGCGAGATAGTGATTGTGTTACCAGTGTTAGCTTTTACTGATGTGATTTTATCTTGTACTGCTTGGCGCGCTGCAAGCATTGCGATGACAAGCCCAATGCTGAGTGCCAAAATGATAATGATAGACCCACTTCGTACAGTGTTGCGAAAGGCATTTCTTATTCCGCGGGAGATGATATTCATATGTCGTTCCTCTTAATGTTGCCAATATGCCCTCACGATACGGACTCTGCCTTAGCTCTTGCTTAAGTGGGTGATAGCTTGCCAAAATGGCTTCAACGATGTATAATAGAAACCACTTTATAGATAGGAAGGGTAGGCTCCTCGCACTCGTACGCCAAGGTCCAGCGCCGCTTCCTCCTCTGAATTTTGTTATTGATAAGAATTTTCTAACTAAAAGGAGAAAAACAATATGGGACAACGACGTCTCGCAAAACCAAATGCTGATGATTCGTCAAAACGACCAAATAATCAGCCAAAACCAAAGTCAAACAACTCAGTATTAAATGCCACTACCACTCGTAAGGGTGAGGTATTCCGTGCACAACGCCGTACTTCTGAGGGTGTTAATATGCAGGCGAGCCAGCACATTATTAATGTGCCCGTGAACAAATCACGCTTTAATGGCTACGACGGTAAGCAGTTTAGTCTCAGTATGCAGCCTAAAAAGCCACGTTCACCACGCCCAACACTTAAGATTATCCCTATCGGCGGTGTTGGTGAAATGGGTATTGGTAAAAACATGACTGCTATCGAATACGACAATGACATTATCGTGATCGATATGGGTTTCTTATTTCCAGGTAGTGATTACCCAGGTATTAACTACATTACACCAGATACAACCTGGCTTGAAGAGAATAAGCATCGTATTCGCGCCCATGTGTTCACACACGGTCACCTTGACCACATTGGTGCGTTCCGTCACATTGCGCCAAGGCTTCCTGCACCAGTGTTCGCAAGCAAATTTACGCTTGGGATGTTGCAGCGCACTATGGAAGAGACCGACGGTAGCTTTACTCCTGATTACCGTGAACTTAATCCAGAAGCACACGATATTGTACAAGTTTGTGATTCATTTAGCATCGAGCTCGTACGCGTGAACCACTCAATCCCAGACGCGACAGCTGTTGTAGTTCGTACGCCAGTGGGTAACATCTTGGCATCTGGTGATTGGCGTATCGAAGAGAATCCAGTTGACGGTAAGAAGTTTGATTTCCCAAGGTTGTCTGAGATTCAGCAAAAAGAAGGTTTCCTAGTATTCCTTAACGAATCAACTAACTGTGAATCAGATGGTACCCATACGCACGGTGAATTCGACATCCAGCATAGTATGGGGGAAGTGATGGATAAATATCCAAATAGCCGTGTGATTATTTCAAGTTTCTCAAGTCAGCTTCACCGCATGCAGCTTATTCTTGATGAGGCGCAAAAGCATGGACGCAAAGTTGCCTTTGCTGGGTTTAGTATGATTCAAAACCTTGAGGTAGCTCTTCGTACTGGTGCGATTAAAGTGCCAAAAGACACGGTAATGAAGATGGAAGATATCATTAAGCTTCCTGATAATAAGATTACGATTGTTTGTACTGGTAGCCAGGGTGAATTTTCTGCGGTATTGAACCGTATGGCAACGGGTGCGCATAAGTACATTAAGATTAAAAGCAGCGATGTTGTTGTCTTTAGCTCGAATCCAATTCCTGGTAACGAGAAGTATGTTGTTCGTACTGTTGACGGCTTGATGCGAGAAGGCGGCGAAATTATCCAGAACGGCAAGACGCATCTTAGCGGTATTGGTCCGCTTCACCTTTCAGGCCATGGTTATTATGAAGATCATATTCGTGTGATTGGTGCCGTAAACCCGACATACTATATTCCATACCACGGTGAATTCCACATGCTTGTGCACAATGCCGAGCTTGCCGAAAAGGAATGCGGTATTCCACGCGATAACATCTTTGTGTGTGACGCTGGCGATATTCTCGAATTCGATCATGAGGGTGCACGCAAGATTGGCCGTGTTCATGCCGGTGGTATTATGTACGACGATGCTGGTGAAATTGTGAGTGAAGTTGTGCTTAAGGACCGCATTCACATGTCACAAGAAGGTATGTTTGTCGTTGTACTTACTGTACAGCGCGGTAGTGGCCGACTCCTTACGAGCCCTGATATCATTAGCCGCGGGTTTATTTATCTTCGTGATAGCGAAGAGCTTATGGGTATGATTCGCGCCTACATCAAACAGAAGGCCGCACGTGCTTTTGCTGGTAAGTACGATATTGAAGTTATCAAGAAAGAGATTAAAGACGAAGTTACACACATTTTGTACGATCAAACTCGTCGCACGCCGATCGTGATTCCTGTTATTAACGAAATTGGCATGAACAACAATCGCCAACAGGGTGGCAAGCCTGCAAATGATGGCGATCAGAGTTCGCCGCAGCGACAGGGCATGGCAGCAGCGCAGCGCCGTAAATTCCCACCACGCCAAGTGCCCGACTCAGAGGTGCAAGTGCCTCGTGAGCCACGTGAGCCTGCAACTCTCTAAGCATAGGCGGTATTGATTTTTGTTGTAATTTATGCTACTATAAAAGCATACAGATATACAACAGATGTCGATTGGCATACAATAGATAAAAGTTATGGCAAAAAAGCGAAAGACCACTAGGGGACGAAAGACTAAGAAGATTGATTCGCCGCAGCATGAGCTGCCGACTGGTTTTTGGCGCCAGGTTTCAGCAATTATGTTAATTGCACTTTCGCTTTTGCTTGTTGTGTCATGGTTTGGCGGGGGCGGCCAATTGCTTAACTGGATGCGTGATTTCTTCCTGAGCGCATTCGGCTCGGCTACGTACATTGTGCCGATCATTGCAATTTATGTAGCTGTTCAGGCTTTGAAGGCTGAAGATAATCGCTTGCCACTTATGACGAAGCTTTCGGCTGTTCTTATTGTTGTTTGGTTGAGTGGTCTCACGGGATTGTTTCGCAGAGTGGGCGAAGCATCAACTGGTGGTGCTACCGGTGATGGCTTAAACAACGTAATGCTTGCGCTTGTGAACATGCCAATTGCGGTATTTGTATATTTACTGTTTATTGTTATTACGGGGATTTTCTTCCTTCGAGTTTCATTCCGTGAGGTTGGTTATTTTCTTGCGCGGCTCATCGGGCGTGCGGAGGGTAGCGAGGATGCCGCGAATATTAGCGTAATGCGCAAAGCTGCCTCGTCTGACATAAAAGAGAGCGGCCCACTTTCCGCCGATTTCAAGTTGAACGCCGGTGTGCCTATGATGGATGCTGAGGATCAAAAATCAGCTCGGCTGAGTAGCCTGAAGAATAGTGTCAAACAGGATAAAGAGGCTGAAGAAAAAGTGGCAATGCTTGCCGTTAGTGACCCTAACTGGAAGTTTCCAGATCTTGAGTTGCTTGAAAAGAAGCAATCTCCGGCTGATGCAGGTGATATCAAGCAGAATGCGCATGTTATCCAGGATACGCTTCGCGAGTTTAGTATTGATGTAGAAATGGAGGGCGCTAATATTGGCCCGAAGGTAACGCAGTACACTTTGAAACCGCCTGCAGGCATTAAGCTCAGCCGTATCACTGCACTTGAAACTAATATTGCGTTAAACCTTGCGGCGAGTAGCCTTCGTATAGAAGCGCCAATTCCTGGTCAGAAAGCGGTGGGTATTGAGGTGCCAAATAAACGTGCGGCAGATGTGCGCATTCGCGGCATTCTCGATAGCAATGAATGGCGCAGGACCGATGAGCCACTTGGATTTGCGATCGGTAAGGATATTGCTGGCGCTGCTGTGGTCGGTGAACTGAATAAGATGCCTCACTTGCTAGTTGCGGGTCAGACGGGTAGTGGTAAGTCGGTGATGATTAACACATTGCTTTGTAGTTTGCTGTATCGTAACGCGCCAAGTGATATGAAGTTGATTTTGGTTGATCCTAAGCAGGTGGAGATGGCGCCCTACCAGGATATTCCGCATCTGTTGACGCCAGTGATTGTTGATCCTGAAAAGACCGTCAGTGCGCTCAAATGGGCAGTGAACGAAATGGAGCGTCGCTATACTCTTCTGGCCGAGGAGCGGGTACGTGACATTAAGACCTACAACCAAAAGGTAAAAAATAAGTCAGTAAGCGTACCTGATGAAGATGGCAATATGCAGCAAGTTGATGAAGGTACGATGCCATATATTGTGATTGTGATCGATGAGTTGGCCGATCTTATGATGGTGGCTGCTAGGGACGTTGAGGCATTAATTGTGCGCATTGCTCAGAAGGCTCGTGCTGTCGGTATTCATCTGGTGCTTGCAACGCAGCGCCCGGATGTAACAGTAATTACTGGTTTGATTAAGGCCAATGTGCCAGCGCGTATTGCCTTTACGGTTGCAAGCCAGATTGATAGCCGTACTATCCTTGATCAGGTAGGTGCTGAGAAGCTTCTTGGCCAGGGTGACATGCTGATGAAAACAGCAAGTATGCCAAAACCAAAGCGTATTCAGGGCGCATGGGTAATGGATGAGGAGGTTTTGAAAATTACCGATCATCTGCGCCTTCAATCGCCACCACAGTATAATGAGGAGATTATTTCTCAACCTGTTCAACTGAATGGTAAGGGTGGTGTTGTGATGGACTTTGATAACGAGGGTGGCGATAGTATGTTCCGCGACGCGTGTCGCGTTGTTATAGAGACACGCAAGGCGAGCACGAGCTTGTTGCAACGTAAGTTACGCATTGGGTATGCACGTGCTGCGCGTATTATTGAAGAGATGGAAGAGCAAGGAATTATTGGTCCGGCGGATGGCGCTCGGCCACGTGATGTACTGATTCATAGTTTGGACGAGATTGATGGTGGCGGGTCTGACATTGAAGTATAAGGGGTACTACCCCATTAACGCAAAGCGCCTCCTCATGGAGGCTCTTTGGTTGCACTTCGCTTTTAGGGCCTTGAATGAAGGTAGGCGAGCGGAGTTACATTTTAATCGCTACGCGGCTTTGTATTCACCTAGCAAAGTGACTTGATGGTCGTTTTGTTCGATCTGCTCGACTAATCTGTAGAGCTGTTCGCCAGCGCAGTCAACGACCATGAAGAACTTGTAGTGCCATGGTTGTCCGACGATTGGCTGGGATTGGAGCTTTACAAGGTTGATATTTGCATCGGCAAATACCTGCAAGACTTCGACGAGCGCGCCAGGTTTGTGACTTGTTGTAATCACGAGCGATGAACGTGAGGCTGTTTCGGCAAGGTTTGGCTCGAGCACTAAGAATCGTGTGATGTTATTAGGGTCGTCCTGAATCGATGGCTGAATGATTTCGGCTTTATAAAGTTTTGCGGCTTGTTCGCCGGCGATAGCTGCCATGTGTTTTTCACCGGTGTTTTTAACATATTCAACCGCACCAGCAGTATCAAAAAATTCGATAAGCTCCGCATGGGGCAAATGTTTCGTGAGCCATTTTCTGCATTGGGCGAGTGCAACAGGATGTGAATATACCTCCGTAATGTCGCTCAGTTTTGCGCCTGGTAAACCAATTAACATTTGCTCGATGGCGAGTTTGATTTCGCCGACAATCGGAGCCTCGCAATCTTCGATATATTGGTATACTTGGTTGATACTGCCATAGAGGGTATTTTCAACTGCCGTGACGATGGCGTCGGCTTCGCCATTGGCATATGCGTCAAAGACGTCACCGAACGTGGTGCAGGGAAGGATATCAATAGATGCACCATACCATTGCTGTGCAGCTTGCTCGTGAAATGAGCCGGCCTGACCTTGAATTGCTACTATCATCACAAACAATTGTAGCACTTAGCTTGGTATCGTGCATTCCGTGAGAACAACACAAGTGTAGTGAGGTGCGAATGCGTACGCAAAAGTACTTCTCCACTAATGGTTCCTCTTGCTAGCAAGGCTAAAACTTCTTTAGAGTAGCTTTTTTGTAAATTTTGGGGTATAATATATCTGTTACTAACCTAAGGTTGCCTGAGATAAGGTAACCATCCGTACGGATCCCAAAGGAGGTTTTACGGTATGAAAGAATATGAGCTAACCGTTCTTATTCATCCAGATCTAGAAGTTGATCTGGAAGCGCCACTTGCGAAAGTACGCAAACTAGTCACAGATAACGGTGGTGAGATCGTTTCTGAGGACAACTGGGGTAAGAAGAAAATGGCTTACCGTATTAAAGGCGAGGAATTCGCTGTGTATGTTGCATTTGATGTTAAGTTGCCAGCAACGGCACCACTCAAGATTAGCAACACGCTAAACATCACCGAGGAAGTACTTCGCTACCTGCTCGTTACTGTTGACGAGAAGGGTCGTGCGCTGCTTGAAGAAGCAAAGAAGCGTGCAGCTGAAAACGAAGACGACGATACTTCAGAAGAGTAGTAACAAAGTGGAGGAGGCCTACTATGGCTAAGGGGTTTAATAAGGTAATTTTGATGGGCAATCTGACGCGCGATGTCGAAATGCGAACGACGACAGGTGGTCAGAATGTTGCTAATTTCAGTCTTGCAGTAACACGCAGCTGGAAAGGTCAAGATGGTCAAATGCAAGACCAGACGAGTTTTATCAACTGTGTTGCATGGGGTAAACCAGGCGAAATCATTGCGCAGTATGTTCAGAAGGGTGCACCGCTTCTTGTAAGTGGTCGTCTTGACCAACGTAGCTACCAAGACAAGGATGGTAACAACCGTCAGGCAGTTGAAGTTGTCGTTGAGGACTTTAACTTTGTCGGAGGTGGTCGTGGTGATGATTCTGGCACATCAGCTCGCTCGAGTTCATCAAGTAGCAAATCAAATGATGTAGTAATTGAAGATATCGACGACAAGCCAATTGACTTGTCCGAGATCCCATTTTAGGAGAATGTTAATATGGTAAAGCGATTTAAGAAGGATACTCCAGTATACTTTGACTACCGTGACGTAAAGACACTTTCACGTTACATTAATATCTACGGCCAAATTGAGCCAATTGCAAAGACCGCTCTTAGCGCCAAGCAACAGCGTCAGCTTGCAGTAGCTATTAAGCGTGCACGTCACTTGGCACTCATGCCATTTGTATCTCACGGCTAGGATTAGAACATCCTGCGGCGTATATCTGTGTTGCCATCTGCGATTCTCCTGTGCTGTATGTTTCATACAGCACAGTCCGAGTCTCGCTGGCGCCTTGATCTACGTCGCATGATAGTTCTAATCGACAACACCAACCACATTAATCAGGAGACTCAATAAATGTATCAACCAACTGACTTGAAAAAAGGTGTAGTATGCCAGATCGATGGCCAGCCATACCGCGTGATTGAATACAATCAGAAGGTGATGGGGCGGGGTGGTTCTATTGTAAACGTGAAGCTTAAGAACTTGATTACTGGTGCGGTGATCCCAAAGACATTTAAGGGTCAAGAGAAGGTTGAAGCGGCTGAGGTAAGCAGCCGTACCGTACAGTACCTTTACACTGATGGCGAGACATACTTCTTTATGGATCCAGAGACCTTTGAGCAGTTTGAACTTTCAGCTGAGCTTATGGATGACGCAAAAGGTTTTCTTAAAGAAGGTGAGAATCTTAGCTTGCAGTTCTTCGGTGAGCGTGTGATTAATGTTGAGCTTCCTAAAAATATTTATCTTGAAGTAACATACACCGAAGACGTCGTAAAGGGCGATACTACAAGCAATGTGTTGAAGGATGCGACGCTTGAGACTGGTGTAACCGTTAAGGTACCTGCATTTATCAAGACCGGCGATATTATCTCTGTTGATACTGCAACCGGCGAATACCGCGAACGTAAAAAGTAGGTTGCTATGAAACAGCGGCTTGATCAACTACTCGTCCAGCGTGGACTCGTACCGACGAGGTCTCAGGCGGAGAGTTGGATTAAGCTTGGTAAAGTAATGGTTGACGGCAAAGTGGCTACAAAGCCTGGGTATTTTGTGCATGATACTGCAAAGATTGTGCTAACTGCTGAAGAGCAGTATGTGAGCCGAGCGGGGCTGAAGCTTGCGAGCGTGGCGGGTAAGTTCACCATTGATTTTACTGGTAAGACGGTTCTTGATGTTGGTTCATCGACAGGCGGATTTACTGACTATGCACTTCGTCATGGGGCAGCGAAAGTGTACGCTGTGGATGTTGGAACGGATCAGTTACATCCATCACTTCGCGGGGACGAGCGTATTGAGCTGCATGAGAAGACCGATATTCGTGATTTCACTCCAGCAACTACGCCAGATATTGTAGTGATGGATGTATCATTTATCAGTGTACGCCAGATTTTGCCACATATTGCGCGTATTGTTGGTGCATCAACTGATATATTCGTGATGGTGAAGCCACAGTTTGAGGCGAATCGTCAGCAGATCACAAGTAGTGGGGTAATTAAGAACGATAGCGTCCGTCGTACTATTTTGCGTGATTTTGAAGTGTGGACGAAGAGTCACTTTAGGATTATTGATAAAGCTGATAGTGATGTGAGGGGCGCGCGAGGGAACTTGGAGAGGTTTTACCAGTTGCGGAAGTTGAAGTAGAAGAAATTTATTGCGGTCTTCGGGTAAGCCACCTTTTTATCTTCTTACATTCAAAACCACGTTACACGCAAAGAGAGCCTCCTATGGAGGCTCTCTTTGGTTGCACTTCGCTGGATGGTCTTGAATATAAGAAGATAAGCGGCGTCTTAGCCCTAGATGTTAAAGCGGAATTCAACGACATCGTTTGGTTGCATGATGTAGGTCTTGCCCTCGGTGCGGACTTTGCCAGCTGCACGTGCATTTGCTTCGGATCCAGCTGATACGAGGTCGTAGTAGTCGACAACCTGGGCGGCGATAAAGCCACGTTCGAAGTCGCTGTGAATTACGCCAGCAGCTTGGGGGGCAGTCGAGCCTTGCTTGATTGTCCAGGCGCGAACCTCTTTAACGCCAGCAGTGAGATAGCTTTGTAAACCGAGTAGGTCATAGGCGGCGTGAATCATCTGATTAAGCCCGGGCTCTTTGACGTCGTAACTTTCGAGTAGTTCTTGGGCGTCACTGCGGTCGAGACCCTTCAGCTCGTCTTCGAGTTGCGCACAGATGAAAAGCGTGCGCGCATCCGGCACAATAGCGCTCAATTCAGCTTTACGAGTAGTGCTCGTGAGTGTTTCTTCGTTGACATTAAAGATGTAAATTACTGGCTTGGCAGTGAGCAAGTGCAGATCTTCAGTAGCTTCGTGGGTAAAATTATTACTCAGATTTGCTGGTCGACCTGTTTCGAGATCGGTCTTGAGTGCGACGAGACTATCATATATGCCCTTTGCTTTAGGATTTGCCTTAGCTTCTTTTTGCAAGCGAGCCATACGGCTCTCGATGGTTTGAATATCAGCGAGAATGAGCTCCGTGTTAATGGTTTCGATGTCACGTTTTGGGTCAACATTGTTTTCGACGTGTACAATATCGCCACTTTCGAATGCACGAACAATATGAACGATGGCGTCGCATTGGCGAATATTGGCGAGGAACTTATTACCGAGGCCTTCACCCTGGCTGGCGCCAGCAACAAGACCCGCAATATCAACAAATGTGACCGAGGCAGGAGTGATCTTTTCGCTGTTGTACATCTTTGCGAGAACTTGGAGACGCTCATCAGGGACGGCGACAATACCAGTATTTGGCTCGATAGTTGCAAACGGGTAGTTTGCCGCCAAGATATTATTGTGGGTAAGGGCGTTAAAGAGAGTAGATTTGCCAACATTCGGGAGGCCTACGATGCCGATTGATAGACTCATATAGTAACTATATCATTAACAGGGGTAAATTTGAACAGCAGGAAGTTATGATTTTGACATGGCTGCATCTTAATGATCTTTAATGAACGAGCTTCTATTACGGTTTGGAGTAGCAATGATGGTGTTGACGATGCTCGCATTTATTTAGTGAATATGCTTATATATCTATAACGCATAATAAATAAAAATAGAAAACAAGCAATGATACCATTATCCGAGACCCCGGAGAGAAGCAAAGCAACTATTGCTGCGTTTGCTGCAGAGAGACTAGACGATCACCAGGATGCTGTTCGTATGTTTCAGGAGATTGGTAGGTTAGCAGTTGAAGGTATAGATGTTGTAAGGCGTAAGACAGTTTTAGGGGAGTCTGCAGTAGGGGATGACGGTATTGTACGTAGTATTCCTCCAGGCACTGATCGGGTCGTTGTTACAGGTGATGAGTTTGCGGATTTTATAAAGTCTACTCGTTATTCTGATAATGGCGGGTCTAAGACCCAGGAGGGTATAGAATATCGTACGCGTGTTTTACGAGCGTATGGTGATTTCAAGCCTGTGATTGATGAGCTGCGTGCTGAATTAGCGGTGATGGAGGATCCTAAACTGCATCCCAATTTTTTGGGTAGCGGCAGCAATTCAAGAGTATATACAATTGAACTTAATGGCAAGATATATGTTGTTCGAATGGCAAGTGGTGTGCGTGGTGGTTTTGGCAACGGTGTATTGATCGATGGTCATCTTGCCGGCGCTGCGCTCGAACAAGATAATGATCGCTTTGAGAAGATTGTAGCCGCTTCATATGAGGAGTGTGTAACGGTATCAGAAAAGATGCCAGGTAAGAGCATTCGTGGGATGACCCCCGAAGATATTTTAGCTGTCACTGACGAGCAGCTTGAACTCTTAGTGTCAGATCTTGAAGAAGCTAGGGATAGGGGTGTCAGACTTGACACTCATCCGTCGAATATCTTTTATGATACTCAAAAAGGATTTGGGATAATTGATTATAACGCTGAAGATCTCAAATTACCACGAGAAAGCCACAGGATTCTCGCCTCCATTGCATCAACATTGTCTGGTGCTGGCCATGACACTCCATTGAACGGCACCGTGGATAGAAATACAATTACGGTAGACGATTATGCGTATGAGCTTGAGGTGTATAAGGCTAATCTGGGGCTTTTGAGACGGTATCGCGCACTAATTGTTGATAGGCCGGTATCGGAAGGTTCAGGTAATGCATTAATAAAGATCGACCTTAGGATTCAATATCTAGAAGAGCAGATAGCTGATTACTCAAATCCAGCTTGGGTTACAGAATCTATTGCCTATTATCAAGATTAGAATGGCCTGTAACAATTCTATGTTGTGGCGTAGACTTTTGCTGAATATCCTAGTCTGATCTACAAGTTGCTAATTTGTTAGCAAATTTAACTGTTATATAAAGGCTCACTACCACAATGGATTGGAGCTGTATCACATCAATCTTTTCAAGATTGTAATATTGCGTGGTCTGACTTACACTAAATGTAGGTAATGCGCTTATGAATATCCCGTTTACATTGATGAGAAATACTTGCTTAGGGTAGGAGAGTGATAAGTAGTATGAACAAAAAATATATAGTTATATCCATTGTGGTAATAGCTGCCATTGCTAGTACCGCTTGGCTATTTATTTCGGGCAGATTAGTGTGGTCAAACGGAGGAGCAAACAACTCCGTGAGTGCTGTTTGTGGTGCAAGTGTTGTTAACACATATAATGACGCAATGTATGTAATTGGCCGTAAGGGATCGCGCGAGCCAAGTATTGATGAGGCTGGCGTCAAATCTGTGCAGAGTGCCGTAAAAAGTAGGGCAGGATATAGGAATGATGCAACTTGTCAGACTTTGTTATTTTGGATTGCAATTCATGATGGCGACTACCAGGCAGCAAAGGATGCTGAAACTATAGTAAAGCGGCTCCATGACAAAGGACAGTTTGCCGATAGTAACATTCGGGGTAATGATGCAATCCTGACGTATGATACGGTACTATACGGCATATCACCTGAGGCAAAGGCAAAAGCCGGTGCTTCGTAGTAGATCTACGTTGGTTGCTGCAAGTTTCGTCGTACTCTGTGCGGTATTTTTTGCCGCGTGGCTTGTTCCACTTCATGCGAGTGCAGATGGTGGTGGTGCAGTCGGTGGCGGAGGTACCGGTGGTGGCGGTGGTGGCGGTAGTGAGCCTCAAACAAAGTATGGCTACGGATGGTACCAGTTTACTGTTGATAGCCCGGTGCATCCAAAGGATCTCCGCACTAACACTTTGTGGACTAATTCTGGTATTAACCAGACATGCAAGGCACTTGGCGCGAAATCTATTATTGCCTACGTCGTATATCGTTCGAGTGGTGGCCTTACGAATTCTATGGTCTATAATTATGTCGGTTGGGCGGATGGATGGCCTGGATGGAAAGGTGGCGATGGTTTCCCATGGATGACCACTCCTCAGGCGAAGGCTAAATACGATAGTGCTAGTTTTAATAAAACTGGATACACATGGGGTACTAATATTGGATGGTTTTGTTATGATTTTTCGAGTAACTGGACAATTAATGGACAGTCGTATATTCAGAAAGGTGCAGTTGCTAACCGAGCTTTTGAGACAAAAGGAACTATTACCGCGGCACCCGGTGATAGGATAAACTGGTATCACGACCTTCGCAATATGGGTCCAGACCCTATGGACAGGCAGGTGTATTACCAGATTGACAAAACAGGGTTTAGCAATGGATGGAATTCGACGGTGTATCCGAATGGTTGGGCAAGTGGAGGTGTCAATAGTCTCTTTTTCACGGACTATGCCACGAATGGTGGTGCCTATAGTTGGTATTATGTAACGCAAGCTGACGTCGGGAACACGTTATGTGAAAGGGTCTCATGGACGCCGGTAAGTTCGAGCGCGGGTTGGACGGGCTCAAGTGGATACGCATGTGCACAGATCCCGCGTAATTATACGTTGCAGCCACAGATTGCAACGTCGCCCTCTCTTTTGCGCGAGGGTGTTAATACGATTCAAGTGGCGGCGTCAGTCAATAATACAGGTACGACAAATTCTGATAATGTTGATTGGTCTATTACACGCTTTATCGTAGCACCAGGCGGTAATTATACGATAGGAGGGGCGCCCGCTCCCGCCTGTACACAGTTCTCTGGATATATGAGCGGGTCATGCCAGACGGTTAGAAATGGCACAACACAATTTCCATTAGGTGTAACATACATGGCTGGACCCAGTTTTACGGATACGATTCCGAATGGTATCCAACCAGGCTCACGGGTTTGTTATGTAACGTCTGTGAATAAGGGGTCATCCTCCTCTCCTGCATGGAAGCATAGTAATGTATCCTGTTCAACCATTGAGCGTGTTCCGTTTGTGCAAGTGCTGGGCAATGATTTACGTACAGGCTCGACCTTTAGCGGCACAAATATTAATGCAGGTGCAACAAGCTTTGTGTTTAGCGACGCCGGTTCGTGGGTAGAATATGGTATCTTAGCGCCTGGCTCTATTGCCAGTCTGGCGTCTGAGTCGGGGGCAAATGGAGGGAATGGAGGAGCTCAATCGAGCTGGAGCGGTCTAACGTTTGCCAATACGGGGACTCCTCCGGGCTGTTCGTCGGGATATGGCTGTTTTGACGGTGCCTCCAATATGGGTAAAATTCCAAACATAAGCGCATTTGTGAAGACTGCGCAATATGGCGGAGTACCGCTAAATTACGACCAGGGGTCAGCTTCATTTAAAGCAAGTGCTATCCCGGGCATAATAGCTGGGTCGAACATTGGTAACTTCACGAAGTCGGCTTCGATTACAACAACAGGGACTATTACGATCGATCAAGATATTATCTATAATCCAGGATCGTTAACGAGCTCAAGCGATATCCCACAACTTATTTTGATTGCAGGCAACATTCATATTACGAGTAATGTGAAACATATTGATGCATGGCTTATAGCGAATGGCACTATCGACACCTGTAGTGACGTTGCTCAATCTGCGATTCGTTCAACTAATTGTTCAAACCAACTTACGGTGAACGGTGCAATTATGGCAAATCAACTGCTGCTTGACCGCACCTACCATGATCAGTCGCAGCCTTCAGAGCCATCAGAGAAGCTAAATCTTAGGGGTGATAGCTACATATGGTCGAGCAATATTGCGCGCCAGAACGGTCAGTGGCAAACGGTTTATTCAACTGATTTACCGCCAAGGTATTAGCTAGTAGTTAAAAGCCTTGCAATCACTCATACTGCTTATGTATACTAAGAGCTAGTATGAATATATTGAAAGGGTTGGGCGACTTCTTTGCACTCGATATTGGCACTAATGCTATTCGAGTTGTTCAACTCAAAAAGACTGGGGCAGGGTACACACTGGAGCATTACGGATATGCGCCTATTGATAGTAAGCTAACCGGTAGTGATTCTGAGGAAGCTCGGCGTAAAGTTGGGGAAGTTATCATGACTGCTGTCGGTCAGAGCGGTATTAAATCGAAGAATGTTGTAATTGGTTTGCCATCAAGCAAGACATTCACGACAATCATTGATGTGCCCATGGTGAGCGAAGCTGAACTTAAGGCGACGATGAAGTACCAGATTGATCAGTACATTCCTATGTCTGTTGATGATGCAAAAGTAGACTGGGCATTACTTGGCAATTCGCTTCGCGCACAGAACCAACAAGAAGTACTTCTCTCGAGTGTTGCACGCCAGTATAGTGAAGATAGGCTTGAACTTGTTGAGTCACTTGGATTTAATGTAATTGCGGCCGAGCCTGATCCTATTGCGATGGTGCGCGCCTTGAGTATACCAGGGGTGACGGGTGCACTGCTACAGCTTGATATGGGCGAGAACTCAACGGATATTGCGATTGTATATGGGGATACGCCGCGCCTTGTGCGTACAATTCCAACTGGTGTTGGGTCACTTGTAAAGTCAACGGTTACAAATTTGAACGTTCAAGAAGACCAGGCGCGTCAGTTTATTCTTAAATTTGGACTTGCCCCTGATCGCCTTGAAGGACAAGTGCTTCGCGCGCTTGAATCGGTGCTTGATAACTTTGCTGCCGAGGTTGTAAAGTCGATCAAGTTCTTTGAAACGCGCTACCCAAGTATTGCTGTAGGAGGTGTGATTGTAACTGGATTTGCTGCAACGATCCCTCAGTTTGATCGATACCTGGCTGGCAAGGTTGGTAAGGGAGTGCAGCTCGGTAACCCTTGGCAAGGTATTCAGATGGCTGAAGCTGATCAGCGACAGCTTGCAGCCGTGGCTATGGAATTTTCGACAGCGATTGGTCTTGCGAAGCGAGGGGTTGAACAATGATTCAGATTAACCTCGTCCCTGACGTTAAACAGGAGATGCTTCATGCTCAGCGTATGCGGAATGTGGCAATCTCACTTTCAATTGTAATTGGACTCGTTGCAGTTGGTGTTGTTGTAGCGCTTGCATTAATCCTTGGTGGCCAAGTGGCGGTGCAGAAGATTGAGGAAGGCCAAATTAAGACAGGGTATAGTAAGCTTTCTTCGGTATCTGATCTTGATAGCGCGTTAACAATTCAAAATCAGCTCGGTACGATTTCGAGCCAGAATAATAAGCGTACGATTGATTCACGTCTCTTGGATGTGCTTGCAGCAATCAATCCGCCAGCGCCAAATGATGTGAAACTTTCTAAGGTAACTCTCGACCCGACACAGAATACCGTTACCCTTGAAGGTTCAGCGGTGGGCGGCTATCCTGCAACAGATGTATTTAGAAAGACTATCCTCAATACGAAGATTACCGCAAAGCAGCAGGGTAATGATACTGCAACAGAAACTTCGCTTACCTCAAATGTTACCTTGCAGGATACGAGCTACGGCGAAGACGCTGCAGGTGCAAAGGTAGTACGGTTTACAATTATCTTTACCTATCCAGACGGACTTTTTGATAACCGTATGAGTGATGTAAAGATTAGTACGCCGAGCGCCCGTGTGGATGTGACTGATTCGAAAACCCTGATTCCGGATAGTATGTTTAGCCAGGCAGCAACGGATTTGAAGGAGAACAAATAATGGCATCTCAAATGGTAAGCCCGAAACGTCGAGCGATTGCAGATTCAAGCCGTACGATGTTTATATGGGTAGCGGGCATGTCGGCAATTGTTGGCATCTGTGTGGTTGTAGCTATTTTCCTGGTACAACAAATTATGTTTAAGGTGAAGGTCGTTGGCGCAATGACCGAAACCGTGAATACGCTGAATTACAATAATAGGGTCGCCAAAGATCTTACTAGCAATGTTGTGGTGCTGCAGACAAACTCGGCGCTTAATTCTGTGAAAGCAAATGGCGATGAGAATGCGTTGCAGGTTCCGCTTGACGCACTCCCAGCAGATCGCAACTCGCTCGCACTTGGCGCGTCCCTCCAGCAGGTGTTGCTCGCGGGAGTAGATGGCCTTTCTATTGATTCGCTATCTGTTGATACGGTTGATTCGAATGCAAATACTAATATCGCTGATACTAGTGCAACGGCTGATAATTCGATTTCGTTGCAGATGCAGATTTCATCAAGTAATGTAAACACCATTAAAAACACTCTTGCACGACTAGAGAACTCGATTAGGGTCATTGATATTGATAGCTTTATCTTGGAGCGAAGTGATACTACATACCAGGCAACAATCACTGCCCATGCATACTATCAGCCAGGTATTAAATTACAATTACAGTCGAAATCAATTATGCCGGGAGGTAAATAATGAAGAAGAGCGATATAGCAATGGTTGTGCTTATTGCAAGCGTGTCAGTAATGATTTCGTTTGTGATCGCTAATCAAATCTCATTCTTGAAACCACCTCAAAAGGGCGAAGACGTGAAAACAATTGAGAAGATTAATCCAGACGTTACTGCACCAGACACTAAAGTTTTTAGGGCTGATGCAATTAACCCAACGGTTCAGACAGTAATTGGCGGTGGTCAGTCTGCGCAATAGTAGGAGTTTACTATGGCCCTGATGACTGATGATATCCAGCAGAAACTGATTACACTCCTCCAAGAAGAGGGGTTGGTTAGTACTGAGACTATCAAGGTGGCAACTGAACGCTCTCTCAAAGAGAGTAAGCCACTTCTTGCGATGCTTACGGCTGATGGAACGATTGATAATGAGCTCCTTACCCACGGGATTGCTCAGGTATCAGGTGTGCCCTACGTAAATCTTACAAACACGATCGTAGACCAGTCGATTTTATCACTTTTGCCATCTGATATTGCTGAGCGGTTTATGGCTGTACCACTTGCTGAGGTACAAAACCGTCTTGCAGTGGCGATGATTGATGCAAATAACGTGCAGGCGGTGGACTATTTGGCAAATCGTATTCAGCGCCCACTTAAGGTGTTTATGGCATCAGAAGCGGGCGTTCGTCACGTGCTCGACCAGTACAAAACTGACCTTTCTAGCGTCGATGTTGCTGCCCGCGCTTCACAAGAAGACGCGAAAGCTGAAAGCAGTGACATTAAGACCATCGTTCAGGATTCGCCAATTAGCCGAGCACTTAGTACCATCTTAGAGTATGCAGTGAAAGCGAGGGCGAGTGACATCCATATTGAGCCACTTGAGAAGGCACTCAAGATTCGTTGTCGCGTTGATGGCGTGCTTCGTGAGGTGATGCAGCTTCCGAAAAGTATTGAGCCAGCACTTGTAAGTCGTATTAAGATCTTGTCGAATCTAAAGATTGACGAGCATCGTATTCCACAGGATGGCCAGTTTACGGTAAAGGTCGGTAATAAAGAAGTAGACCTTCGTATTGCTATCAGCCCAGTGGTATGGGGCGAGCAAGTTGTGATCCGCTTGCTCGATAAGACAGGTAATTCATTTGATCTTGAGCAAATGGGATATGCAGGTCGCGCTCTCCGCGCTATTCGTAAAGGTATTAAGCGGCCAAATGGTATGATTCTTACGAGCGGCCCGACGGGTAGTGGTAAGTCGACTAGCCTCTACGCGCTTATCAAAGAGATAAAAGATGACACTGTGAATATTGTGACACTTGAAGATCCAGTTGAATACAAAATGGACGGTGTGAATCAGATTCAGGTGAATGCTGAGGTTGGCCTTACCTTTGCCTCAGGACTTCGTTCAATTCTACGCCAGGACCCAGATGTTGTAATGGTAGGTGAGATTCGTGATGGTGAGACTGCTAGTCTAGCGGTTCAGGCCGCGCTTACAGGACACCTTGTATTTAGCACGCTTCACACAAATTCATCAGCTGGCGTGTTACCGCGACTGCTTGATATGGAAATTGAGCCATTCTTGATTGCAAGTACAGTCAACACAATTATCGGTCAACGCTTGGTTCGTCGTGTTGCTGTAAAGCGTGATGCATACTGGTCGAGCCCCCTTGAAACGAAGAGCATTCTCGATAATGTAGGGCATTTATTGCCGAAAACGAAAGAGGAAGTAGCACAAGTTTCGGCTGATCTTGGCTACAAAGACTTGCCACTTGCCAACCAAACCGCTTATACTTTAGTGAAGGGGCATGATACGCCCGCGTCGCCACATGGCTACTCGGGTCGCGCTGGACTCTATGAGGTAATGGATGTCACAGAAGAAATTCGTGAGCTTATCGTGAAGCGCACAACGAGTGGTGAGATTCAGAGAAAGGCAATTGAGCAGGGTATGATTACTATGCGACAGGACGGATATCTCAAAGCCTTACAGGGCCTTACGACACTTGAAGAGGTTAACCGAGTAACATCAGATACGGCATAAAGGGGAAGGTAATGGAAGCACAGAATAATTTACGGATTGAGGTATTACTAGAAGAGGTTGTGAAGAAGCGAGCCTCCGACCTTCATATCCAGGTGGGCTTGCCTCCGATGCTGCGTGTGGATGGATCGCTGACGCCGATTGCAGGGTTTAACCCTCTTGACGAACAGCAGGTTGAAGCGCTTGTCTTTGCTATCTTAGACCAGGATCAGCAGCAAATTCTTATGAAAGATAAAGAATTCGACTTTAGCTTCGCCTTTGGTACACTTGGTCGCTTTCGCGTGAACGCATTTCATGAGCGTGGTAATCTTGCAGCGGCACTCCGGTTGATTCCAAATGAAATTAAATCTGTTACTGAACTCGGTATGCCGCCAATTGTCATGACATTTGCTGAATATCCTCGTGGACTTGTCCTTGTAACTGGCCCAACCGGCAGTGGCAAGTCAACGACGCTTGCGGCACTTGTTGACAAGATTAATACTGAAAAATCTCAGCATATTATTACGATTGAAGATCCAATTGAGTTTACTCACAAATCAAAGCGTTCAGTCGTCGTCCAACGAGAAGTGCATTACGACACCTATTCATTCTCTGCCGCACTTCGTTCGAGTTTGCGCCAAGACCCGGATGTTGTGCTTATCGGTGAGATGCGCGACCTTGAGACGATCAGCGCAGCAATCACTATCGCCGAGACAGGCCACTTGGTGTTTGCGACACTTCACACAAACTCTGCTGCTCAGAGTATCGACCGTATGATTGATGTGTTCCCGCCACACCAGCAGCCGCAGATTCGCTCACAGCTGGCAAACATTTTAATGGCGATTTGTAGTCAGCGTCTTGTACCGGCAATTGGTGGCGGACGAGTGGTTGCTGCTGAAATTTTGATTGCTAATCCTGCTGTTCGCAATGTGATTCGCGAAGGCAAGAGCCACCAGCTCGACGCTATTATCCAGACGGGGGCCGACCAGGGTATGCAGACGATGGACCGAACACTGGTTAGTTTAGTGCAGAGTGGTACCATTACCTACGATAGTGCACGAGAATTTGCTGTCGATCTTACAGAGTTCGAAAGGTTAATGCGAGGATAATATACGTGAGAAAGTTCAACTATCAGGCACGGGATAAGTCGAGCAACGAAGTTATTAGTTCGATGGTTCAGGCCGACAGCGAAACGGCGGCCGCAAAACTGTTGATCGAGCAGGGCTTGATGCCATTGAATATATCGGAGATCGATGAGGATGGCTCGCTTTTTGCTAAAATTGCTAACCGAGTTACTGAAAAAGATAAGATTGTCTTCTTGCGTCAGCTTGCAACCCTGATTGGTGCCGGCTTGCCACTTGCGCAGAGCCTGCGTACGGTACTTGAGCAGACCGAGAATAAAAAAATGCAGCGCGTTGTCGAAGAAATCATTGGTGAAGTTGAAGGCGGACATACCCTTTCTGATGCGTTTGGCAAACATCCAGAGGTATTTGATAAGATCGTGATTGCGTTAGTGTCGGCTGGTGAGGCTTCTGGTACGCTTGATGATGCGCTCAAGCGTGTTGCAGCGCAAAAAGAGAAAGATGCTGCAATGATGAGCAAGATCCGTGGTGCAATGATTTACCCTGCAATTGTGTTGGTCGTGATTGTGGGCGTGATGGTATTCATGCTGCTAACTGTGGTGCCACAGGTGGCGAAGCTGTATGTTGATATGCATAAAGAACTACCATTCCTGACGGCTATAATGATTGGCGCAACGAATTTCCTTGTGAATTTCTGGTGGCTTACTATCATCATTATTGGTATCGGGGGCTACTTCCTTAGACAGTACTTTAAAACGGACGCAGGTGTCCATATAAAAGACAGTGTAAAGCTCAATGTTCCAATGTTTAATGGGATGTTTCGTAAGCTCTATATGGCGCGATTTACTCGCACAGGGCAGACGTTGCTTGCGACGGGGGTTGCGATGCTTGATATGCTTCGTATTACTAGTGAGGGTGTGAATAACACGATTATCAGTGCGGCGATTGATCGCTCCGCAGAGAAAGTGAAAGGTGGTAAGGCGCTTTCTGTTGCCTTGAAGCCTGAAGAGTATATTTTGCCAATGGTGCCGCAGATGATTAAGATTGGTGAGCAATCAGGTAAAATTGATGAAATGATGGGTAAGACAGCGCAAGTGTATGAGGATGAGCTTGATGATGAGATCAAAGCAATCTCAACAGCAATTGAGCCGATCCTGATGGTGATACTTGCTGTGTTTGCTGGTGGCATGGTTGGAGCAATCCTATTCCCAATTTATGCACTTGTGGGCAGTATTCATTAAAAAGTGCTAGACACTAAGCCAATAAGTGCGATATTATTGTACATAAGCAGTTAGCTCTAACGTAAGGAAGGTGGAATTTCAGCAATGAGCAAACAGGAATTAAAACAGAAAGGCTTTACTATTATTGAGGTGGTATTGGTGCTCGCAATTGCAGCACTTATCTTCTTAATGGTGTTTATTGCATTGCCAGCATTACAGCGCAATCAGCGTGATGCGGCACGCAAGGATGTCCTTGGCAAGGTGACATCTGCAGTTACGACTTACCAGTCTAATAACCGAGGCCAGCAGCCTACAAATGGTACGGCGCTACAGGGCTATGTCGATGGTACAAGTGCAGGTAGTACTAAGAGTGACAACGGTAGTTACACCGCTTCAGCGAGCGACACGCTTGTCGATAACAACTATATCGTAACAGTTAAGAGTGGCCTTACTGGCGTAGGTAATGCTGATACGAATGTGGTTCAGATCATCACTGGTGCAAAATGTAACTCTGGCGGTAACGCTGCTGTTGCAGGATCAACCCGTAATGCAGCTGTTCTCATCAAAATGGAGAACGGTGGAGCGTACTTCTGTCAAGACGTGTAGAGCGTAAAAAAATGAACATAAAACTCCCGCTGGCCAGCGGGAGTTTTATGTTCGTGCTATTATAAGGTAATGGATATAGCGCTTATCGTTGTATTAGGAGTGCTGGGGGCATTGCTGGGTAGCTTTGCTGGTGCTCAAGTATGGCGTTTGCGCGCTCATCAGCTGGTTGAAGATACACGGGAAGGTGAGGAAGTGGATACGGCTGAGTTGAAGCGCCTCAAAGGGTTGGTGCGCCCAGCTCTTCAGGATAGGTCAGAATGCCTCTATTGCCATCATCAGCTTGCATGGTATGATCTTATTCCTATAGTGAGCTGGGTGTCACTTGGTGGGAAGTGTCGTTATTGCCGTCGACCAATTGGTATTACTGAAATACTGTTAGAAGTTGGGCTTGCTCTTGTATTTATAAGCTCGTATCTTTTATGGCCTTACACGCTTAACTCTGTACTTCATATTGCTGGTTTTGTAGTATGGCTCGTTGCGTGTGTAATAATGACAATTCTCTTTGTTTATGATGCGAAGTGGTCACTTTTACCTTTTATGATGAATGTTGCCCTTGTCATAGTTGGGATGTTATTTCAGATGATACTATTTATCTCGGATATACACGTAGACGTATGGTCGCTTATTGGCGGAACCATACTTCTGGGCGGGCTGTACTTAATGTTTTCTATCTTTGGATGGGTGGGTATAGGTGACGGAATCCTCGGCGTAGGTCTTGCGCTCTTCCTTGGTAGGTGGCAGTACGCGTTTTTGGCACTGTTTATCGCTAACTTGCTTGGATGTTTTATGCTTATTCCGCTTTATGCACGTCGCGAGCTTCATCGTCACGCGCGTATACCATTCGGGCCTTTTATGATTCTCGGTGCGCTTGTCGTGATGTTGTTCGGCGCTTGGCTACTTGCTATGATTTTTGGTCCAACGAGTTATCTCCAGAATATGCTTATGCTATAATCAAGATAGTATGGCGCACCCTCGCAACAGCGGTTTTACAATAGTCGAAACATCCCTTGTTCTTGCGGTAACAGGACTGTTGATTGCGATGATACTCACTGGCATTGGCTCGTCACTTAATCACGAGCGATACACGGACGCCGTGAATCAAGCGCTCGATTTCTTTAGAGGTCAATACTCGCAAACAACAAACGTGCTTAATAATAGGCCATCAGATGAGAGCTGTAATTTATCAGGTATTTCTACGTTAACTGGAGGCACAACGCGGGGTGCAAGTGATTGTTTGCTGCTCGGTAATATTATTCGTAGTTCGGATGGTCAGAATATGACCGTGAGCCAGGTTATTGCGCGCCATGACCCAAGCAGAGACGCGGGTATTAACACGAAAACCGACCGGGATATTCTTGCGGCATCACTACTGCAGCAGGGCAATCAAATAAGTAACTATACTGTTGAATGGGGCTCCTCGTTCTTACAGCCAGGTACACAGAATGCGGCACAATTTAGTATGATGGTGGTGCGTGTACCTGTGTCTGGTACAGTTGTGACCTATACCTCGAGCTCTGATACCATTAAAGTGACGGACCTTATTAATGCTACACCCGCAGATATGAAACTGTGCGTCGATCAGACTGGATTTATGGGACTTGGTGTTCAGCCAATGGGCGTACTTATCCAAAAAGATGCGGCAAATACAACCGGTGTACAGCCAATTACTTCGGGGAACTGCGTATAATGAGGCGAGCATCCCAAGGTGACACTATCGTAGAAATGGTGCTAGCATTTGCCATCTTTTCACTTGCGGCTGTGGGTACAATGACAGTTATCAATAATGGTGTAGCGACAACGCAGCGAAACCTTGAAATTACGCTGGTACGTGAACAGATTGATACACAGGCCGGATTAATTCGATATATCCGTGATACAAAAAGCCCGGCATGGCAGACGCTGATAAGTGGCGCAATCAGTAATCCGCTGCCACTTAATCAAAGCTGCCAGCAGGTCGCCTCTATTAGCCAAGGATTTTATATTAAGCCGGTAATTAATGCTGCGAATCCTGCAAATACAACCTTCACGCGGCAGTCGGTAACCTCTGCTTCATATGTGACGCCAGCTACCTATGCAAAGATTGACTATGCAGCCGGTGCAGTGCAATCTCAAGGGATATGGATTCAGGCAACAAAGGCACAGCAGAATGGTGTAGTAACGGCGTATGACTTTTATATTCACGCTTGTTGGGATAGCGTCGGTGTTCATATCCCAATGACGCTTGGCACGATTGTGAGGATTTATGACTAAAAGACAACAAGCTGGATTCACGCTCGTAGAGCTTACCCTTGCGATTGCGTTTCTGTCTATACTATTAATTGCAATTTTGACCATTACTGTAACGGCGGGAAAATTGTATATTAAAGGTAATACGAACCAGACGATTAACCAATCTGGCCGTGATTTTGCCGATACTATTAGACGAGATTTTTTGGCCTCCGGCGTTAGTATGATCGCTGGTTCGCCAACAGGAAGCGCACTTACACTGGGTAGTGGTAGTCTTACGAGCGGCCGTATCTGCCTGGGGGCGGTTAGCTATTTGTGGAATAGTGCGGCATTGCTTAATGCGCCAAATACCGATGAAGTTACAATAGGCGTGTCAAATACGCCCGTGAAGTTTGCGCGCGTGGTGAATCCGAAACAATCATACTGCGATAAAGATGCATCCGGGAAGTATCCGACGAGCATTCCGAGTACTGAGCAAGCAACCGATTTGTTTGGTGGTTCAGGTCGTGATTATGCGTTGTACTCTATGACTATGACTCCGGTAGCGATTACTGGCGACAGGGGTATGTATCAAATTTCATATACCCTAGGAACAAATGAGAGTGGTACAACACAGAAAGACGTAACAAATAGTTTTGTGCAGTGTAAACCAAATAATTCACTGACAGCCGACTTTAACTACTGCTCTGTTGATGATTTTGATATGATAGTGCGAGTTGGAGGGACAAAATAATGGTCATTATGTCAATGTATACCAGGCGTAACGCTGAACATGGCGCAACCGCACTCATGATTGTCGTGTTCACCGTCTTACTTTTGATGACGATATCAGTCAGCTTTATGCGGCTTGTTGTACAGGATCAAGAGCGCACGAATAATGACGAGCTTTCTCGGGGTGCCTACGACTCTGCCCTTGCGGGGGTTGAAGATGGTAAACGTGTTTTGCAGTCGTGTATTGGCCATAGTGATACATCGGCTTGTTCTGCGATCGCTGCTGCTGAATGTAATACTATACATTCAGCAAAAGTGCTTAGTGCAAGCGATTCAGGTGCAAATACCGATGAGGTTATGGTGCAGAATAGCTCCGGCTCCGATGGAGGATATGATCAAGCTTATAGCTGCGTAAAGATTGATCGTAATACCTCGGATTATCAGGGTAGCCTGGGCAATGATTCATCTGAGGTGGTTCCATTGCAAACGGTAGGCTCATTTACCCAAGTAACGATATCTTGGTTTAAGAACCCTGGCGCGAGTACGGTATTTGATTTGAATGCGAGCCCCTCTCCGCTTTTGCCTATAGCCACTAAATGGGCTGCAGTTGGGAAAACTCGTCCATCGTTGCTCCGTGTGCAGCTTATTCAGTATAATGGGCAGAACTTCAAGCTTGATGATTTTGATCAGAGCGGCGGATCGAATACGCTTTACCTCTACCCCTCGTCTGTGGGACTTTCGATTGCTGACTTTTCAAGTGATGCTCGACGCTCCAAAACGAATAACTTATTGATACCTGTTAGGTGTACTCCTGGCATTGGGAGTCAGTATATTTGTAGTGCAACACTTACATTGCCGCTTCCTGTAGGGCTTCCTGCTGCTCAACTTGCAGATCGAAAAGCATATTTGCGTGTTACGAGTTTGTATGGCGATACGGATTACACAATTCAGCCAGTTGGTACTGAACTGCAAGATGTTGAACCAGCTATTGATTCAACTGGGCGTGCAGCCGATGTGTATCGCCGTGTTCGCGCACGCGTACAGCTAGTAAGTCCTGCTGAGACAGAATTGTATCCACGTGCAACGGTTGATATTACTCACGATTTCTGTAAAGACTTTGGTGTATCTGACTCGCAGTATATTGCTGGTTCATGCGATTACGCAAAACCGTAGTTGAATAAATTATTTATCCGAATCAGAATGAAACTTTTCATATACCTCTTTGAGATGGGCATCTGTGACGTGTGTATATACCTGTGTTGTGCTGATATTGCTATGGCCAAGCATGCTTTGCACACTGCGAATATCAGCACCATTCATAAGGAGGTCGGTGGCAAAGCTGTGACGCATCGTATGCGGACTGACGTGTTTTGTGATGCCGGCTAGCTTGGCATACTGAACGATCATACGTTGAATACTGCGAGGTGTCAATCGCCGGTAGCCGCCGTCAGTAGATGCGATACTATTGCGGCTGTAATTCAAGAATAAAGGGGCAAGCGTATCGACTCTCGCTGCTATATACGTATTGACAGCGTCGGCCGCAGACTGGCTAATGAAGATAGGTCGGTCTTTCTGACCTTTACCACGAACCATAAACTCGCGTCGCTTAGTATTGATGTGATCGCGATCGAGATTGATAAGCTCAGATATACGAAGACCGCTGGAAAAAAGTAGCTCAAGGATTGCACGGTCACGAAGGTGAGATAGGGCATTATCATTAGGAATAACCTCAAGTATTCGCTCTACTTCATCGAAATGCAGGAAAGTAACTTGTTTACGGTGGACTTTAGGGAGCTCGATCATATTCGGTGCAAGAGTCTGAATACTTCTTTTACTCAGATAATTCAGGAATCCTCGAAGAGCAATGAGATGATATGCTTGTGTAATTGTTGCGAGTTCGACGCCAGCCTCTGTTCCGTACCGATTGAGCCAAAGCCGGTATTTGCGAACAACTTCATTTGTTATGTTTTCAACTTTTATGTTGTCGGCAAACTCAATAAAGCGTTCAAGGTAGCGTCTATAATTCTCGGAGGTTTTAGGTGAACGGCCGCGCTCTACTTCGAGATATTCGACAAAGTCGAGTATTAGTTCAGACATGTACATATATATATAATACCGCTTGTGACAGGATCTAGCGTCTAATTGTAAGAGTTTGATACAATGTAGGAAAATAACGAAAGGACCACCATAATGACATCAACTGTACAAAAAACGCTGGTAGTGTTTAAGCCGGACACAATTCAGCGCGGCGTCGTTGGAGAAATTCTTACGCGTTTTGAGCGAGTAGGACTTAAGATCGTTGGAACAAAAATGATCACCCCAACAAAGGAACATTACCACCACCACTACGAGGAGATCGGTCAGATGATTACTCGACGTGGTCAGAAGGCTTTCGACATCACGCTTGAAATGATGATTCAGGGCCCAGTTATTGCTATGGTGCTTGAAGGTGTTGAGGCCGTCGAACTTGTTCGTAAACTCGTTGGCACAACCGAGCCAAAGAGCGCGCTTCCTGGTACCATTCGTGGCGACTACTCGCACATGAGTTTTGGCTATGCGGACGACGCGGGTAAAGGTATACCAAACCTTATCCATGCAAGTGGCGATCCAGAGGAAGCTGCTAAAGAAATTGATCACTGGTTCAGTGACAGTGAACTGTACGATTACGCAGTCCTAAACGAAAAGTTCACTCGTTAAGTAGTGAAGATGAGAGCGGGTCTGCTTCTGTAATGCTCCGCTCTATGAGCTATCTCTAGCGATTAGGGGGTATATTCTATATACTGTAAGTATGCCTCGGTAGCTCAATTGGATAGAGCGGTTCCGTCCTAAGGAGAAGGTTGCAGGTTCGATTCCTGCCCGGGGTACCAATATACTATGACAAAGACACCAAGCGAAGCATTTGAAGGTCAGCATGAAGGTGAAGAGATACTCTTTGTGTTTCGCAGGCATATAATTGCCATGCGTAAGGGTTTTTATGCTCTTTTTGTCCCGTTTGTAATCACATCTATTCCACCACTTATTTGGCAACAGAATCTTACATTATTTTTGTTGCCAATTGGTGGGTTGGCTTTTGGTTTAATTCTCTTTTCTTATTATTTTGTTATGTGGTATTTCACGGTGTATATTGTGACATCTGAACGTATCCGGCAAATTACGCAGAAGGGTCTTTTTGGGAAGGATGTGGTCGAATTACGTTTGGCTAAAATTCAAAACATAAGCTATAATATACCTGGTCTTACCGGAGAAATCTTTAAGTTCGGCACCATTGTAGTACAGACATTTGTGGGCGATCTCGTAATCCATAAGGTTGAGCATCCGAGCGAGATTTACAATAAGCTGCAGGATGCCGTGCATGAAGCTACTCGCGGTGTCCAGCAAGAAGGACTTGATGAAGAAGCTAATTAAACGCATACAGCGTAAAAAAGAAGAAGCACCAGCGCCAACGCGTATTACTAATGATACTGTTGCGGAGCATCGTGAGAGAATTCTTGCCGGTGGTCGCCGATTTAAATATCCAGTTCAATATGCTCGCCATCGCCTTGTATTCAATACTATTGTCGTCTCTATTGTGTTTATTGTTTTACTTGTTGCTATTGGATGGTGGCAGCTCTATCCAATGCAAAACTCTAGCGCGTTTATGTATCGTTTAACGCGTATCCTCCCGGTGCCCGTAGCAGTTGTGGGTAGCGAGCAGGTTCCTTATAGTGATTATCTTGTGCAGTATCGTGGGTCTGAATATTATCTCAATAAGTATGGCGAGA
>Ga0207674_10000485_pt1 | contig 52515 bp, 45 predicted proteins | sample KBSCornC72_FD_184303 | JGI IMG/M metagenome (GOLD analysis project Ga0207674, IMG submission 184303) | Corn rhizosphere microbial communities from Kellogg Biological Station, Michigan, USA - KBS Corn C7-2 (SPAdes) (version 2) | ecosystem: Host-associated > Plants > Roots > Rhizosphere > Soil ... | reverse complement strand
CGGATGTTCGGAACGCCTAACGGGCGACCGTACGTCAAGGACTCGTTCCACGGCTACGTCATCCACGGCCGCCTCGACTGTGTCAATCCGACAAACAACGGCAGCAAAGCGGCGCTGTATTACCGCATGACGTTGCCTTCCGGGGCGACCGGGGTCCTGCGGCTCCGTCTCGTCGTCACCGAGGATGCGCCGGCCGAACCTTTCGGGACAGCGTTCGACGACACGTTCAAGGCACGACAGGCTGAAGCGGATGAGTTCTACGACGCGCGTCTCGCGCGAGCGGCGACGGCCGCGGAGCGCGCCGTCGTTCGGCAGGCGTACGCCGGTCTCCTCTGGACGAAGCAGTTCTACTATTACGTCGTCAAGGACTGGCTCGATGGCGATCCGGCACAGCCACCGCCTCCGCCCGAGCGACTGACGGGTCGCAATTCCGATTGGCGGCACCTGCACGCGCGCGACGTCATGTCGATGCCTGACAAGTGGGAGTATCCCTGGTTCGCGGCGTGGGATCTCGCGTTTCACGTCGTGCCGTTCTCGCAGATCGACCCCGAGTACGCGAAGCAGCAGATGATTCTGCTACTTCGCGAGTGGTACATGCATGCGAATGGCGAGCTCCCGGCGTACGAATTCGCGTTCGATGATGTGAACCCGCCCGTGCATGCGTGGGCGTGCTATCGCATCTACAAGATGACCGGACCGCGTGGGCATCGCGATCGGACCTTTCTCGAGCGCGTGTTCCACAAGCTGCTCATCAACTTCACCTGGTGGGTGAACCGCAAGGATACGGAGGGCAACAACCTGTTTGGGGGCGGGTTCCTGGGTCTCGACAACATCGGGATCTTCGATCGATCCAAGCCGCTGCCCACCGGCGGCACGCTCGAGCAGGCGGATGGCACGGCCTGGATGGCATTCTTCTGCGGCACAATGCTGTTCATCGCCCTCGAGCTGGCAAGCGAGGACCCGGCGTACGAGGACGTCGCCTCGAAGTTCTTCGAGCATTACGTCGCCATCTCCGACGCGATGAACGCGTTAGGCACGTCCGGCCTCTGGGACGAGAAGGACGGATTCTACTACGATGTGCTGCACTTCGACGGGCACCTCGCCCCACTCCGCATCCGGTCGATGGTGGGCATCATCCCGCTGTTCGTGTGCGGCATCCTCGAGGATGCCGTGCTCACTCGGCTCCCAGGATTTCGGAAGCGGCTCCAGTGGTTCGTCGACAACCGGGCCGAGCTCGCACGGCACATCACACCGGGCGCGTTCATCCGCGAACGGCGGGGCGCAGGCAGGCACAGCGACGGCGAGATGCTCGTTGGACGGCTCCTCTCGATCGCGTCACGCGAGCGTCTCGTTCGTGCCCTGCGGTATGTGCTGGACGAGAACGAGTTCCTGTCGCCCCACGGCGTCCGCTCACTGTCACGATTTCATGCCGACCATCCGTACACGCTCGAGGCGATGGGTACGACGTACAGCGTCGAGTACGCGCCAGGAGAGTCGACCTCAGGATTGTTCGGCGGGAACTCGAACTGGCGCGGGCCGGTGTGGTTCCCGCTCAACTACCTGCTGATCGAGGCGCTCGAGCGCTACGACCTGTTTTACGGCGATGACCTCAAGGTGGAGTGTCCGACAAATTCGGGCACATACATGACGTTGAGCGAGGTCGCGCGCGAGCTCGAGCGTCGTCTGTCCTCGATCTTCCTTCCCGACTCGTCAGGCGCGCGCCCGGTCCACGGCGGCGACCCTCGGTATGCGAGCGATCCGCACTGGAAGGATCTCGTGCTGTTCTACGAGTACTTCCACGGAGAAACCGGACGTGGAGTCGGCGCGAGCCATCAGACCGGATGGACGGCACTCGTCGTGCGGTGCATCGAAGGGGCGGCGCGACTGAGACCAAACAAATAGCCGGCAGCCTTGCTACCCCTCCGTCCGCATCGCGGCCAGCGGATCGACCCGCGCCGCACGACGCGCCGGTAGCCACGACGCGAGAATCGCCACGCCGCCGAGCAGCGCCGCCACCGCGACGAAAGTGAACGGATCTCTGGCGCCGACCCCGAACAGCAGGCCCTGAAGCACGCGCGACACGGCGTACGCGCCGGCCGAGCCTAACGCGATACCCGCCAGCGCCAGGAACAGCCCGCGCTGCACGACCATCGCGACCACGCGCTCGCGGCTCGCGCCGAGCGCGATCCGGATCCCGATCTCGCGAGTGCGCTGCTGCACCGTGTACGCGATCACGCCGTAGATGCCCACCACCGCGAGCACCACCGCGAGCGCCGCGAAGATGCTGAGCAGCAGCACATAGAAACGCGGCTGGCCAAGTGCACGGTCGACCATCGCCTCGAGCGTGAACACATCGTACAGCGGCAGATCGCGATCGAGCGACAGCACCGTCGACCGCGCAGCCTCCAGCGCCACGGCCGGATCGCCGCGTGACCGCATCACGACGGTGATCTCGTCGAGGGGCCACTGGTCCCACGCGGCGTAGATGTGCGGCGCCACCGCTTCGCGCAAGCCGTGCTGCCTGACGTCACCCACGACGCCGACGATCTCACCAGACAGATGCTGGCCGTCTTCCCGAGTCCAGCCGAAGTCGATGTGTTTGCCAATCGGGTCTTCGCCGGGGAAGTACCGGCGCACGGTCTCCTCGCTCACCACCATCGCCCGAGGACTCCCTTCCCTGTCGGCGTCACCGAACGCGCGCCCGCGCAGGAGCGGAATCCCGACGGTCGCGAAATAGCCCGGGCTGACAATGCGCAGCTGCGCACGCGGTTCGGCGTTAGGCGGCGGGGCAGGCCGGCCCTGGACGACGTAGCTCAGCTGAAAGCTCGTGCCCGAGAGCGGGATCCCGAAGGTCACGGCCGCCGAGTCCACGCCAGGGATCCGGTGAACGGCGTCGAGCAGTGTTGTCGAGAACGCACGCTGCTGCGCCAACGTCTTGTACTTCACCGGAGACAGCGTCACCGTGAACGTCGAGACTCGCGCGGCGTTGAACCCCGGGTTCACCTCCCTGAGCCGTGTGAAACTCTTGATCAGCAGTCCGGCGCCGACCAGGAGCATCAGCGCGAGCGTGATCTCCGCCACGACGAGCACGCTACGCGCGCGTGCGCTTCCCGGGCGCGAGCGAGAGCCACGATCTCCGGTCCGCAGGTGCAGAACCGTGTCCGCGCCGGAAGCCTGAAGCGCCGGTACCGCGCCGAAGAACAGCGCCGCCAGCGCTGTTGCGCCAAGCGTGAACAGCAGCACCGTAGCGTCCACTCGAACGTTGTACAGCCTCGGGATGTCGCTCGGCGCGAGTGAAAGGAGGAGCCGAGTCCCGACGAGAGCGATCGCGAGTCCCAACACTCCGCCCGCCACCGCGAGGCAACAACTCTCGGTCATCAGCTGCCTGACCAGTCGTCCGCGACCTGCGCCGAGTGCGGTGCGGACCGCCATCTCGGATTCGCGTGCTGCCGTACGACCCAGCATGAGGCTCGCGACGTTCGCGCACGCGATCAGCATCACGAAGCCAACCGCGGCGAGGAGGATGATGAGCGCCGGGCGCACTCCGCCGACCATGTCGTCGCGCAGGAGAAGCAGCTTGGTCGAATAGCCCGCGTTGTGTTTCGGGTCCTGCAGCTCCAGGCGGCGGGCGATCGCGTTCATCTCACTCTGCGCCTGCTCCGGCGTTGCGCCCGGCGCCAACCGGCCGATCACGTCGATCCACCGCGCTCCACGGTTACCGTCCGACAGATCCCTCGGCGTGAACCGTGTCGTGAGCCACAAGTCCACCGGCGATGGGTAGCGCATCTCCGGCGGCGCAACGCCGATCACTTCGGTAGGAAAATCGTCGAGGCGGATCGATTTCCCGATGATGGCCGCGTCGCCGCCGAAACGGCCGCGCCAGAGTCCATCGCTCAGGATGACCACGCGTGGCGCGTCCGGCGCGTCTTCTCCGGGGGCAAATGCGCGCCCCAGCGCGACGCGCACGCCGAGCAGTTGGAACATGTTCGCGCTGACGCGCGCCTGAGCGAAGCGTTCTGCCGTACCGCTCCCGGTCAGGTTGACGGTGCCTTCCGATGATGCGGCGAGTGCCGAGAATCTGGTCGCCTGCTCACACCAGTCCTTGAAGTCAGCCGGTGATATCGAGGTCATTCCGCGCTCGATCTTCGAGTACACCTTGACGAGGCGATTCGGCTCGGAATAGGGAAGTTCGGCGAGCAGCACGCCGCGGACGACGGAGAAGATCGCCGTGTTCGCACCGATCCCGAGGGCGAGGGTAACGAGCGCGATGGCGGTGAAGCCGGGATTGCGGCGGAGCTGTCGGAATGCGAAGCGCACATCGTTGGTGAGCTCATCGCCGAGCTCGACTCGTCGCTCCTGGTGCATGCGCGCGCGATCGGTGTCGTTGAGATAGCGGCGAGTGTATTCGAGGTCTCCGAACTCGGCGCGGGCGCGGCCGGGCGCCTCGGCCGGGGGTGCGCCGCCGTCGATCAGCTCCTGGGCTTTCATGTCGAGGTGGAATCGGAGCTCGTCATCGACTTCTCGCCGGACTCGCGAGGCGGAGAACCACGGGAGTCTGAAGGCTGGCCGGAGGCCGCGAATGCGTCTCATTGGAGTCAAGCGGAGGTGGTGCGTGTCAGGTCAGGTCACGCGGTCTCGAGAACCTTGAAGACGGCTTCGGCGTACTGTCTCCATTCGCTGGTTTCGGCGCGGAGTTGGGCGCGGCCGGCTTGGGTGAGCTGGTAGTACTTCGCGCGTCGATTGTTCTCGGAGAGTCCCCATTCGGATTCGATGAGGCCTTTGCGTTCGAGGCGGTGGAGTGCCTGATAGAGCGCCGCGTCTTCGACCGTGAGGACGTTGTCGGTGCGTTGGCGGATCCATCGTGAGATGGCGTAGCCGTGCATTGCCTCCCACGAGAGTGTCTTGAGGATCAGGACGTCGAGGGTGCCCTGGAGGAGATCCATCGCGGCGAATCGTTAGGCGGTGAGCGCGAAGCGGCTTCCACTCACAATGTGAGGGGAAGCGTCGGGAAATGTCAAGCGGTTACTACGGGACTCGGGACTCGCCCGGGAATGCTATTAGCGCCGAGGATGCCTCCGTGAGTAGAGCAGCTTGGGGAGGCGAGTCGCGAGTCCCGATGTCCCGATGAGTTAGCAACTGCACTGCGCCTCGATCGCGCCACTTTCGGCACATTCGCCTCAGTCGCCAATTAGGCCATATTAATTCGCGTAATGACTCAAAATTGACTAGCGGGCCGAACTTCGCGTGTCCTTGGACTTTGAGGTTGGTTGTTGGCGATCCCGGGCAGAGTTAACATCCGTATCCCTCGATCGTCGCTAGCATGCTCGGCCATCGTGTGCAACGATCGGGGTTGCTCCGACTGTCAGTATTGAAGTGGCGCTCTTCCTGCTCGAGCGATGCGGCGCCGGCAAACGCGCGACGATCGAACGAGCATTCTTCTGGACACGAACCGGGTAGCCGCAGTCGAGCGGCACTCTCATGGCGTCTCAGCACCGATGCACCGACGCCGATGGAGGCGAATAGAGTGACGAAGTCCGTCAAACCCGCTTCGTGGCTTTCGTGGCTGAAGCAGATCGCGGTGGCGGCCGGCGCGGTCGCCACGATCATCGTCACGACGCAGCACATCCGGCCGGTCTATGCCGGCCGCGCGCCGATCGTGCAAGATCTGCTCGATGGTCGCGGCTGGGGTGACTCGGCGCTCGCACGCGCACCCTGGGCAACCGGGTCCGGCGATGTCGCGCTCATGAGCCCTCAGTTCGAGATCGACCGCCGCGCCTTCATGGAGGACCTGATTCGCACGACCGGGAGCACGCCTGGTCGAGCGGATTCCGTCGCGACATTCGCCGTTCGCGAGGCGTACCGTCGTCGCATTCCGCCAGCGCTCGTCTTCGGCGTGTTGATGGTCGAGAACCGTGAGCTCAAGTCATCCGCGACGTCGAACGCCGGCGCCGTGGGCCTCATGCAGATCGACACCAGTACGTGGGTGAGCTCACTCGGCAAGCGCTTCGGCACGAACCTGCGCAACGACGAGACCAACCTCCAGTACGGCGTGTTCATCCTCAGTCATCTGCTGTACGACAGCGATGACGACACCGTCGCCACCGATTCGGCGAACGTGCACGGGTCGCTGCGACGCGGTCTGCTCCGATACAACGGATGCGTTCGTGGCACGAACACGAGGAATTGCTTCCGCTATCCGGAGATCGTGCGGACGCGCATCGACACGTTCGCCATCGCGCAATGCGGGTGGCGCGGCTACGAGCGATGCGTCGCCGAGCCGCTGCGATACGCGCTCGTCGACGAGTAGGGCGTCGATACTCGCTATTTCTTTCGCGCCGAACGCTTGCTCGTTCGCTTGCGCGGAACCTTCGCGCCCTTCTTTCGCGCCTCGGAGAGTCCGATCGCGATGGCCTGCTTGCGGCTCTTCACCTTGCCGCCTTTGCCGCCGCGACCACTCTTGAGCGTTCCCTTCTTGCGCCGACGCATCGCGCTCTCGACGCGCTTCGATGCGGACTTTCCGTATCGCCGTCCGCCGGATCGTTTCGACGAGCTCTTACGCTTTGCCGCGGCCATTGGCTCACCCCGGATAGAGTTGGCTTCGTGGACGGACCCAGGCCGGGCAAAAAACCAGCCACATGAGTCGAAAGTCGGCTAAAGCACCCCGTATCCCGCCAGGTGCTGCGCCAGCGATTCCGCGTCGGTGAAACGAATCGTGCGCATCCCGAGCGCGGCGGCCGGGGCGAGGTTCTGATCTCGGTCGTCGATCAGCAGCGATGACTTCGGGTCAGCCTGGGCGATGCCAAGCCCGCGCTCGAAGAACGCGCGCTGCGGCTTGCGGACGCCGAGCCAGCACGAGCTCAGGAACGTGGGGAAGATCTCCCGCAGGCCGAAGTGATCGATGCGGTAGACGTTGAGCACCGCGGACTCGTTGTTCATCGTCATGAGCCTAACGCGCCCCGTCGCCGCGAGGTCCTTCGCCACCTCGATGCTGTCCGGGTTCGGCTCGCTCAGCGACAGCATGTAGAGCTCGAAGTCCTCGCGCGAGAACAGGCGCGGCGTGTAGAACACCGTCACGTCGAGGTACTCCTCGAGTGACATCGCGCCGGTCTCGAACTCGCTCACCACCTGATGGTGGCGATGCTCGAAGTCCTCGTCCTCGATACCGAACTTCTGGAGAGCGCGGGCGCGCTGCTCGTGGTCCCAGCCGTTTGTCCCGAGGACTCCGCCGATGTCGAAGAACACGTGGGTCAGTGGCATGTCTGACTCCGGGTGCGAGCGTGGTCAGCGCCCGAACGGCGAATACGCGATTCCGTCAGGCCCCGCGCCTGTGGGCATATAGGCCACGACGCTTGCCTTGGCGATATCGATCATCGCCACGCGCGAGTTGCCCTGCAGCGCCACGAAGGCATAGCGCCCGTCGCGCGACAGCACGATCCCTTCCGGCGAGGGTGAGCCCGGGAACTCCGCGTTCGGCCCGACGCTGTCGGCCGGGATCTTCACGCTCGCCCGGTCCTTGCGCGTGGCGCGGTCGACGATGCGCACCACCGCGTTAGGCGGGTCCGTGATGATGACCGTGCGGCTATCCGGTGTGACGGCAAGCCGGTAGGGCATACCGAACCCCGATAGCGTCCCCACGGCTGCGCCGGCGCTCGGATCGAGGACGGTCACCGTCTTCGCCTGGTTACTGCCTACCCACACCTGCTCACCGCCCGGCGCCACCGTGATCCCCTCGACTGCTGGCGCGACGTTGAACTCCCGCACGAACTCCCGCCCAGGCACGTCGAGCTCACTCACCGTGCCGTCCGCGACGTTGCTCGTGTAGATACGCCGTCCGTCTGCAGTGAGCGCCAGCATGTGGGACGCCGGATGGTTCGTCGGAATCGACCCGACGACCGTACCCGTCCTGAAGTTCACCAGCACGACCGCCTTGCTCACCTCCGACGTCACCGCGAACAGCGAATCGCCGGGCAGGAACGCGGAGCCATGCGGACGTTTGAACTCGCCGAGATCGATCGTTCGGGCGACCGCGGCCTTGGGCACGTCGATCACCGTGAGTGAGTTGCCCGGAGCACCGCGTACACCATAGTTGCTCACGACAGCCCATCGCCCGTCATGCGAGACGGCCACCTCGTGCACACCGTTGCCGGCAGGCAACGTCGCCACGACGCGCTTCGAGGCGACGTCGAGCAGCGTCGCCGTGTTGTCGCCCATGTTGGCGACAATGACGGTACCGGACCCCGTTGCGGCATTCGTCGACGAGCTCGGGGCGCCTCCGGCCGTGACACCCGACCTCGCGCCGCCGGAACACGCCACGACGGCAAGCGCGAGAAACACGACCCCCATGCGCATCATGATGTGGCCTGCAGCTCCATGTTCACCTCTGCCTTCAGGCTCTCGATGTCGCGGAAAATGCTTGCGAGGGCCAGGGTGCGGCCACCGCGCTTGAATCGGACAGCCACATCCCTCGCCGGCGGATCTCCGTCCACCTCCACCGCGTCCCACTGCTCGGCGTGGCCAACGTAGTTGATCGACACGTCGTAGTGCGCGCTCCAGAAAAACGGGACGTCGTCGTAGGGCCAACCCAGGCCAAGCATGTTCCGTGCGGCAGCTTGCCCCTGGCGTTCCGCGTGCACCCAATGCTCCACACGAATGCGCTCTCCGGTATACGGGTCGGGATATCGAGCGATGTCCCCGGCGGCGAATACCTGTGGCGCGCTCGTCTCGAGAAATTCGCTCACGGTCACACCGCGGTCGATGGCCAATTTCGCTCGCTCGGCCAGACCAATGCGTGGCCTAACGCCGACACCGACGACCACCAGGTCGGCAGCGAGCGTCCCGCCGCTCTTGAGCGTCACATCGCGATCGCCGATTGCCGTCGCCGTGTCCTCGAGATGGAAGACGACGCCATGTTCCTCGTGCAGCGCCTTCACAAACGTCGCGAGCGCCGTTCCCATCACGCGCTCGAGCGGCAGCTTATCCGGCGCGACGACGTGCACCTCGATCCCACGCTTGCGCAGCGAGGCAGCAACCTCGAGGCCGATGAAGCTGGCGCCGATGACGACCGCGCGCTTCGACTGCTTGGCCTTCGCGATGATCGCCCGGCTGTCGGCCAGTGAACGCAGGTAGTGTACGTGCGCGCGATCTCCTCCGGGCAACGAAAGCCGGACAGGTTCGGCGCCGGTTGCGAGCAGGAGGCGGTCGAAGGCGTAGGATCGTCCGTCTGCCAGCTGCACTTGCCGTTTCGGGAGGTCAATCGCCGAGACCTGCACGTTGTGTACGAGGTCGATGCCGTGTTCGGCGTGGAATCCCGGAGGGCGCAGCGGGATCCATTCCTCTGGTGCGTCGCCGGCGAGGTAATCCTTCGAGAGGTTGGGTCGGTCGTACGGTGAGTCTTGCTCCGCATCGAGCATCGTGATCCGCCCGGCGTAGCCGAGCCGACGAAGCATCTCCCCCGACGCGTTCCCGGCCGCGCCGGCCCCGACGATGACGATGCTCTCCGGTGCACGCGCGGGCGGTGTCTGGCGGCTCGCCGCGTGCGCTTTCGCCCTGGTTCGCGTTACGCCGCGCTTGTCTTCGTCGCTGGATGCGAGGGGATCACGATCGGTCTTGCCGGCGAGTCGCACGCGATCGCCCGTACGCTCGACGCGCCAACACGAGACAGGGTTGAGTGCGGGCGCGCCAACGGCCTCGCCCGTGCGGAGGCTGAAGCACGCGTGATGCCAGGGGCACCGAACCGTGTCCTCGACGAGGAGTCCCTCGGCGAGCGGCCCGCTGTAGTGCGAGCAAGTAGCGCCGATCGCAAAGATCTCGTCGCCGCGTCGCGCGAGTAGCACGCTCTCGCCGTCTGCGTGCCCGAGCAGCATTGCGCCGTCGGCGATGTCAGTGAGTGGAATGCCTGACGAAAGATCAGGTCCCTTCAGTTCTTCTTGCCCGCCGCCCATATCCGCCCCGCGTGTAGTTATCGGTAATCAAATCGGGACAGGCGTGTATCGCGAGCATCAGTTGGTCGTCGTGTCGACTCGAATACGGCGAGAGAAGTCAGGAGATTTCACGAAGCGGCGAGCGCCGTCTTTCACGCGAAAGCGGCGACGAGCTTCGTCCAGTGAGATGGAGTTGTCTATCAGACCGAGGCTGTACGCGACCCCGTCGGCATAGCCGGGCAGAATGGTGCTGATCCCGTGCGGCACCGCTCGCGGCACGATATGGTTGACGTGATCGACCACGTTGCTCGTACAGTTGTTCGTGAGAGTGTTGTAGAACTCCGGTCGCGTTGCCAGCGCGTTCGCGCGCGCGAGCATCTCGAGGAACAGTGCGCGAATGCGCTCGCGGCTCGCGCGAATCGGATAGACGTACACGTCGTAGCCGCCGTACACGGCGCGCGACCCGATGAGATCGCGCTCGTCACCGATGACATAGATCAGCTCGTACTGCCGGAAGAGGCCCGTCAGTGCACTGTACGACCTTTCGTCGGGCTCGCGGCGCGCTTCGACCGAGACGCCGACGTACTGCGAGTCGGCGAACCCGAAGCTGACGAATGTGTGGGCCGGACCGCGCCATCGTTCTGAGAACGGCGTGACGATGAACCAGACGGTCTCGAGGTCGTTCAGGTCGTAGGCGCGATCGTCGTACGCCGGCGTGAACTCTTCCTCCGCCGTGTAGGAGAAGTTGCGTACATGCTTCACGAACACGGAATCGCCGCGGACATCTGCGTGCGGCATCACCGCCTGCTGCGGAATCCACTGCCGATCCGATCGTGGATGATCCGCGGCGAGTGCGATCCCGATCGCGAGGGCGATGATCGCGATCGTGATCGCGGCGAGCGCGACGCGACGACTCGTCAGCCGCTGAGAGCGGCTTGTCACAGACGATTGTATTGATTCGATCATCTCACTCGACGACGACGCCGAACGCGACGAGGTTACGGGCCCCTGACTGGCGACGGCGCCAGTGGATTTATTAGTATCGGTCGGCTACGAAATTGGAGACACGGCCATGAGTGAGACGAGCCCACGCGGACGCTTTGTCTGGTACGACCTGCTGACGACGGACCCTGACCGCGCCACGGAGTTCTACACGAAGGTCGCCGGCTGGGGCACCCAGGACTGGCCCGGCAGCGGCGCGAAACCGTACACGATGTGGACCACGCACGACACGCCCATCGGCGGTGTGATGGAGTTGGCGCCGGAGATGAAAGGATCTATGCCGCCGCACTGGATCGGGTACGTCGCCGTGCCGAATGTCGACGACAGTGCGAAGCAGGCCGAGTCGCTTGGCGGGAGGGTGCTGACGCAGCCGATGGACATTCCGGAAGTCGGGCGGTTCGCGGTGATCTCCGACCCGCAGGGCGCGGCGATCGCGATCTTCACGCCGAAACCCGGCGCGTCACAGCCGGAGCACGTGCCTAACGTCGGGGAGATCTCGTGGCACGAGCTCACGACGACGGACCACGCGTCGGCGTACGCCTTCTACGAGCAGCTGTTCGGGTGGGACAAGACCGGCGACTTCGACATGGGCGAGCCCATGGGCGTCTACCAGATGTATGGCCGCAACAACCAGTCGCTCGGCGGCATGTTCACCAAGCCGGCCGATATGCCGCTGCCGCCCAACTGGCTCTACTACATCCGGGTCCCGAACGTCGACGACGCCACGGAACGGGTGAAGGCGTTAGGCGGGCAGGTGCTGAACGGCCCGATGGACGTCCCCGGCGGAGACCGCATCGCCCAATGCATGGACCCGCAGGGCGCGGCGTTCGCGGTGCACGCCCGGGCGGACTGAGAATTTGTTAATCCAACCTTTAGCATCGGCAACCTGGCGTTCACGACTGTTTTAGGCGCACTGGTGCACTTTGGTCACACACGAACCAAGGTGCGCCAGTGCGTCTCGTCGTTCCGGTCCTTCTCGCCATCGCCGCGACCGCTGGTCACGCGCAATCGCCCGTCGCAAATATCGACTCCACGCGGAGCGACTCGGTCGCACGGTTAGGCAGCACCACACTTCCCGAGCTTGGCAAGAACACCGTTGGGATGATCCTCGGCGCTGCCGCCGTGGCCGGAGCAATGGCAGCGTTCGACGCACGGCTGTCCGCCGACGCACGGCGTATGGGCGGCGACGACATGTCGGCTCCGTCCGCGGTCGGGAGTTTCGTCGGCGGGCCCGGGCCTCTGGCGCTCGGCGCGTTGCTGTATGGCGTAGGACACGTTCGCGACAACGGGTTCGTTACCCAGACCGGTCGCGAAGTCATGCGTGCGGTGATCGTGAGCGGCGCCATAACCGCCGTCCTGAAGGGAACCGTCGGCCGTGCCCGCCCGTTCGCCGCGCCCGGTGACCCCGACGAGTTCAGCCCGGGGCATGGCTTCACGAATGCTTCCTTCGCATCGTTTCCGTCGGGACATACGAGCGCGGCGTTCGCGACCGCGACCGTTCTCTCGCGAGAGCTGAGCCTTTCGCATCCTGGCTCGCGGTGGTGGATAAACTCTCTGCTGTTCGGCGGCGCGACTTTTGTTGCGTTCTCAAGGGTGTACCAACGCCAGCACTGGCCGAGCGATGTGGCTGCCGGAGCAGCGTTCGGCACCATCACGGGCTACGAGGTGGTCGCGCACGCTCGCGGCGATCGGTCGAAGATCGGCTTGCCGTTCCTGTCGCACCTGTCGCATCTGTCGGTGGGACCGAGTCCGAATGGCACGTCGCTCCAATGGTCGCTTCACTAACGGAGGCCGCGGGCCGTTGAGTTCCATGAAAGCGAAGCGCGGCAGGCTGTGGCTGTTCGCGCTGGCAGCAATGCTTCCCGTGGCCGCGGTTGCGCAGAGCGCTACGCCGCCGGACTCGGTCAAGCGCGTCCGGGTGGGCAAGGCCGACGTGGTGCGACGTGATTCCGCGACGGGGTACGCGTACACTCGCCCCCGGCTACTGCACGCTGTGACGGACGTGCCGGCAGCGTTAGGTGGGTCCGCTCGCAACGCATTCCGCCCGAGCAACATTCCGGCGATGATTGCGGTCGTCGCCAGCACCGGCCTGCTGATCGCGGCTGACGAGCAGGTACTCTCAGGGACGCGACGAGTCGCCAGCTGGGTCGACCTGCCACAGAATCATCCATCCGCCAACGTCCGCATCGGGCCATTCAAGCAACCGTTCCCCACGACGGTGGCCTCCGGACTGTATTTCCTGGGCGACGGAATGACGAGCGTCTTTATGGCGGCGGGCTTCGCGGCGCGCGGAAGTCTGGCGGATGACATGCGAGCGCGCCGTACCGCGAGCGAGGTCATCGAGGCGTTGCTCGTATCGGGAACGGTGACACAGACCCTCAAGCACATTGCAGGGCGTCAGACGCCGTCCGAGGCGACGGTGCCGCGCGGGCGGTGGCGACCATTCCCGCCGCTCAACGCCTACAGCGCCAACGTGCCGGCATACGACGCGTTTCCGTCGGGTCACCTCGCGAGCACCATGGCGACGCTCACGGTGGTCGCGACGAACTACCACGAGCACAAGTGGATCTGGCCCGTGAGTGCCGCAGCCATGGGTGTGCTGGGATTCACTATGGTGAACAACGGCGTGCACTGGGCCAGCGACTACCCGCTGGCGCTCGCGATCGGCGCTGTCGTTGGCAAGACCGTGGCGGCGCGAGGTCGGACCGTCGCTCAGATGCCGACGGGACCATCGGGCGATGGTGTCAAAGCAGGCGAACGGAGTCGATTCTCGTTGTTCGACGTCAAACCGATTGTCGCGCCAGGAGTGCTGGGAATCAGGGCGACCTGGTAAGCCCGAGGGATCTGGCGTGAGAACGACCGACGGCCAGCGATCTACTTCGTCACGGCTCCGGCGGACGCCCGCTGTTCAGCGCGCGAGATTCGTTTCGGTGCGAGCTGTCGGCTTTACTGGCCGTGTCCAGCAGTCGCCGCGACTTGAGGTGGAGGCTGAGCGATCCGAACTTGAGGTGCGACGTCATCTGCAGGAGCAGATGATCCGCGTCGTTCGAGATCCAGATCTGCGCGCGGCCATCCTCCGAGAAGATTCCCTTGGCCTTGATCATGGGGCGGATGACGAGCGCGTCGAACCGGCCGGCAGGAACTTCGACCGTATCGCGACCCAGGACTTCGAGCTGAACGGGATTGCGATCGGGCATGAAGTACCGCTGGAACTCGTACGTGGCACCCAGCTCGAGCGGGACCGTGCGAATGAAGTACAGGAACGACCCGTCATCGAGCGGGTGTGAGACGCTCGGCCGTTCGCCCTTTCCTGTTTGGACGTAGACGGCCCGCTCCGGGTAGATCTCGTATTCGTACAATCGATCGCGCGAGCCCTCGGAGAGCTGTTGGCGGAAGCGCAGCGACGAGAAGGTCTCCACGTCGATCCAGCTCTCGAGCACATCGTTTACGCGGAAGAACAGCGTGCCGCCGGTGACCTGGAAGCGCGTGTGCCACGCCGGCCTGCCGCGGACATTTTCAATGTCCACGACCTCCATGCTCGCGCGCCCTACCTTGATCGGCCCGAACTTCACCTCGTACTCCAGCCGCTCCCCGACCGTAAGGGACTTCGGACGCTGCAGCGTATCGGACTGGGCTGCAGCGTTTCGGGACATGACGAGAACGCCCGCGACCAGGCCAAGAGCCGCGAGCGCCGATAAGCGAAACGCGCGGAATACCGACAGCATCCGGCCTAAGGTATCGATTGGAATGTGTATGGGGGCTGACAGCGACGCGTTGGCGTCTCGTGAAACTGGCCGGGGCGTCGATTCCCGCATGTCAGAACTTCACCGAGAAGGCCGCATACGGAATTCCGGGGAACACCATACGAGTCCCCGGTGTGTTCCAGAACGCGAGGTCGGTGGAGAGCTTCTCACCGTAGAACCTGAGGCCATACGAGATCACGCCGTGTACTTCCTCGTTCGGAATGAAGTAATTCTCGGTAACGACCGAGACACGACGGCCGAGCCGTGACTCGCCGCCAAGCATGGCGACCGGGCGATCGGCGAACTGGCCGGCCGCGTACGCGAGGCCGGTGCCGGCGGTAATGCTGGCGTCCGGCGACCCAAAGGTTCCCACACTGTATAGCACACCAAAGCTCGCGTTTTCCCCATCACCCACGAGCCCTCCGACGAAGCCGGCGAGCGCGCCCACCGCGAGGTTGAACTTGGGTGAGGCGACGACCCCGATCTTCGGCGTGATGAACAGCGCGTTGTCCGCGAAGTTGTCCAGCGGGAGCACCGACATGCCGCCGCCCAGATTGAAGCGCGAGCTCAGCCCGCCCTGGATGCTCAGGAACAGGAGGTACGTGTCGTTGAAGTAGCCCTCGCCCTTGGCGAGCATGCGACCGGTCGGCGCGAAGAAGAGGCGGGTCGCGTTAGGGTTGACCGGCCACACTTCGCCGCGACGCATGGACGACTTCGCGACATCGCGTACTTCGATGATGTCGGCTCGGGTCAGCGCGAGCGTGCCACCCGTCGCGGCGAAGCGGATCGTGTCGGGGCCCACTTCCGTGACGCGGCCGACGATCGACGACCCGTCCCTGAGGCGGATCACCTGCATCTGCGTCGAGTCGGCGACGCGGATGGTCGCGGTTCTCGCTGCAGAACCGGATTGCTGTGCGACGACGATCCTCCCGGTCCCGACGAGGGCTCCAAGCTCCGCGAGCAAGATGGCCGCAAGCCGGGCGGCCGATCGGACCATGGATGCGCGGTGCATTGGCGTCTCCGACGATGGCGGTCCATTCGAGCGTGCAGCGGTTCCGGCGACGTTAGCATGGACGTAGGGAGACGCGGATCAGCCACCAGACGTAGAAGGCTCTTTGAAATGACGTAGCAGTGCGCCCCAACGAAACGCGCGCCCCTTGAGTCGACCGTTTCCGACTGGTAGGCTGTGATCCATGACCGCGTCCGCCGGATCGCCGCTGGACCCGCAGCCGCCCGCTCAGGCGAGTTACCGCGAGTATGCGCCGTCCGAGAAGCTCCGCCCGTTCGTCGCATGCTTCTGGGCGCGCGACCCGGCCGTGGGACGCGAGGCTTCGAGCCCGTCGGTGCACCGCGTGCTGCCGGATGGATGCATCGACGTGGTGCTCGGGTTTGCGGGTCAGGCGGACGAACCCGAATCGGCGATGGCCGTGGGGACGATGACACGGGCGCTCGTTCTCGAGCCGGGAGCTTGGCGGGAGTGTTTCGTGGGCGTGCGGTTTCGCCCGGGGAAGGCCGCGGCCTTCCTGACCGTGCCGGCGAACGAGCTCACGGACCTGCGCGTGCCGCTCGACGAGCTGTGGCTCGATGCTGGGGAGGTTCGTGACGCGCTTTCGGCGCACGCCGGCGCGGTGGAGCGGGTGCGAGCATTGGAGCGGGTGCTCGCGGCGCGCGCGGCGCCGGGTGTCGTGTCGGCGCACCACGACGTGGACGAGGCGATTCGCCGGATCGTCGACGCCGGCGGGAGCCTCGGGATCACGCGGCTCGCTCCGGCGTTAGGCGTGACGCGGCAGCATCTGGCGCGGCGGTTCTCGCAGCTGGTCGGTGTCTCGCCGAAGACGTTCGCGCGCGTGGTGCGGTTGGGTCGTGTGATCGAGCGGGCGCGGGCGGTCCCCGCGGGTGAGGCAATCAACTGGAGCGCGCTGGCGGTGGAGCTTGGGTACTTCGACCAGTCGCATCTCGTGGACGAGTTCAAAGAGCTGACGGGGGTCAGTCCGACGGTTTGGCAGCGTGGGTGAAGACGGCGACGCCTCCTGGCCGCCCGTCGCCCGTCGCCCGTCGCCGGTCCCGTCCCCGTCAAATTCCATTTTTCCAATACGACCAGGCACCCGGTCGCTAGCTTCGGCTCCAGCACTTCAACCGGAGCGACCAACCATGCAGACCATGCAACAAAGCACGATGAAGAAGCTCGCGCCCGTGATCATGGTAGACGCCATCGAACCGTGCGTTCCGTTCTGGGAGCGGTTCGGGTTCACGAAGACTGCGGAGGTTCCCGAGGGCGACCGGCTCGGGTTCGTCATCCTCGCCAAGGACGGCGTCGAGGTCATGTATCAGACCCACGAGAGCGTTCAGAAGGACGCGGGCGGGCTCGTACCGCGGGCGCACGGGCACGGCGCCGGATTCTTCATCGAGGTGAGTGACATCGAGAGCGTCGTACGCGCCCTCGAAGGCGTGGACGTCGTCGTGCCGCGGCGGAAGACGTTCTACGGGATGGACGAGATCGGCGTACGGGAGCCCGGCGGCCACGTGGTCATGTTCGCGCAGCCCACGGGCTGACTGGCCGAGGATGGGGCGGCGTTCTAGCTTGGGCAGTGAACGGGTGACGCGTCACCGTAAGCGGCGCGCCACCCCGACTCGTCCCTTTCCCGCTCAGTCACCATGACCGGCCCACGCACCGAAGAGTTCAAGGTCAACGGCGCCAACCTGAAGGCCAAGCTGAAAGAGATCATTCGCAAGGGAACCGTTAGGCGAGTGGTCATCAAGAACGCGCAGGGTCGCACGGTCCTGGACATTCCGCTCACCGCCGGGATCCTGGGTGCTGCGCTGCTGCCCTTCTGGGCCGCCGTCGGGGGCATCGCGGCGCTGGCATCCGACTACACGATCGTCGTCGAGCACGCCGAGACGGGGCTCACAAAGAAGTAGCCCGTCGGGCACTCGCCTAACGCTGCTCCGCCAGCTCGGCCACGCGGTGCGCGAGATCGGCGAACGTCCGCAGCCGCTCCAGGTCGCTCGGCTCGAACTCGATGTGGAAGTGCTCCTCGATCGACATCACGAGCACGACGAGGTCGAGCGAGTTGACGCCAAGGTCGCGCAATGACGATGCGTCGAGCACGAGGTCGTCGCTCACGCCGAGCGATTTCGCCACGAGATGGCGGAGCTCCGTGTTGTTCGTGGTCGGGGGTGACGCGGTCGGTGTCACCGCCGCTTTCGACGTCGGAGGCTCCTGCCCGTTCCCGCGCAGCACAGGGTCGAGCAGCTCGCGCGCGTTGTCGCGGTAGCGCATCGCCGCCTCGTACACACGCTCGTCCACCTCGGTGAACCGACGCATCGTCTCGGCCACGGCGGCTTCGCCTCGCTCCGCCGCGTACCGATCGAGGCGGTCCTTCACCCAGCTAATGTGCCCAACCTCGTCCTCGATCATGCGATGGAGCGTCTCCGCCACCGCGGGATGGACGTTAGGCCACTTGAGGTGTGCGCGGAAATGGCGGATGACGCGTCGCTCGAACACCTGCGTGAGCGTGAGTATCTCGAGCAGGCTGGCCGGCATCCCGATCTCGGCGTAGTAGCGCGTCTGGTACGTTTCGGCCACGCGCTTCGGGGTGCCGCCCACCTTGAGGATCGTCTCCGTCCACAGCCACGCGTGGTGTGCCTCTTCGGCGCAATGCTCCGTGAGGTGCACACGCAGATCATCGTCGTCCGTCTCTCGGGCAAGGCGACCCATGACGAGCCCGCCCGCGAGCTCGGACTCGCGGTAGTAGCTCAGGATCCAGAGGTCGTTCTCGCTAATCTCCAATGGACTCCCTCAGGTGTTCAGTCGGTGCGAGGCCGCATAACAAGCGGATCTTTCGGTTCATGGCCATGATCGCCTCGAAATCGTTCTCCTCGGCCACGGGCACTTCGACGACGTCGCTTCCATAGTGGCGAAAACGCTCCGCGGCCGCGAGCACCTGTGCCGCCACCGCGGGGTCGCGGTCGATCCGCTTCTTCAGGACGTCGCCGGCGCTCGCGCTGTGGCGGAACTCATCGCGCGACATGTAGCCTAACAGCTCTCGCAGGACCGGCTCCTTGGTACGCCGGGAGATCCGCAGGAAGAAGTAGGCGGCGAAGAGCTCCGAGCACATGAAGTTCGTTAGGTGCGCGATGAGCTCGCCCTTGTCGTAGGCGATCGCCAGCGCCCGCTCCCGTGCGGCGACGAGCGACGCCTCGGACACTTCCTCGCGCTGGTAACCCACGCGGTCGAGGTATCGCGCGAGCCCGGTGAAGTGCTTGAGCCCCTCGTAGAGCTCCATACTGAGCACGGCGGTCGCATCGACGTCGTCCCAGAGCAGCTGCATGAGCCGCGCGGCGTACACGGGCAGGTAGCCCTCGATGAGCGCCGCGTCGTGCAGCGACCGATGCAGATCACGCTCGGTGCGCGCGGTATCGAGGTCGATCGCATCCCACGCGATGGACGTATCGAGAGGCCACGCGTTCTCCTCGGTGGCGCGGAGATGGGACTCGTAGATCACGTCGCGCTCGCCTTGTCTGCGCGGGTACGCCGCCGTTCGACGCGTCTGGCGACGACGAGCGTCTGGAGCCCCACGTCATCCTGGCGTGCGGACACCTCATAGAAACCGGCGGCGTGCAGCCAGCGAATGATCTCGTCCCCGCGTCGGTAGTGCGTGTGAAGCTCCGCGAGCTGGCGCATCAGATAGTCGGCCACGGGGTCGGGCTGCATGGAGGACGTGACGAACGTGCCGCCCGGCCGAAGGCGATCGTGACAGTTCTTGTAGAACTGGACGAGGAGATCATCCTTCAGGAACTCCCCGAGTCCTGTCGATACGATGACGTCGAGCTCCGACGGGAAGCATGTCACATCGAGGGCATCGCCGCGGGTGAAGAAGTAGTGGTCGTCCCCTCGCGCGAGATCGCGCGAGAGGTCGAGGGGCGCGGGATCGAGGTCCACACCGAAGAATGTGCTACGCGCGTACACCTCGGGGAGTTCCCGCTCGACTGCCTGGGCGGCGAGGACGAGGTCGCGTGCGATGCCACTCGGGATCGACAACACGCGAAAGGAGGCCGCGTCCGCAACGGGGTCCGCGGCGCTTCGGGCGGCGAGCGCTCTGGCGGCCACGAGGATCTCACGCTGCGCATGGTGGAAACGATTGCGCATCGACCGGGCCGCGCGCATACGCAGCAGCAGCGCATCGAGGGCGCGACCGATGCCGAACCGGCCGCTCGGTTGGTTCCTATAGACGTGATCCGCGAAGCGGTAGCTGCCCGAGTTCTCGATGCCTTCGCGCCCCAGGTCACTCGTGCGCATGAGCGCGTAGATGGGCAGAAGGTGCAGCTTGCCCTGGCGAAGCAACTTTCGCGGGATGGACTCCGACGTCCGCGTGCGATTGTGCAGCGGAGTCACGCACCAGCTCCCCGGGTGCGGTGTTGGGTCGCTTGATCGAGCCACGCACGCGCCGCGTTAGGCCAGGCGCTTCGCTCCACGCCGTGCTGCGCGAGCAGCGCGAGCACCCACCGCTCCAGGCCGAACGCGACGCACCCGCTGTGCGCCGGTGTGTCGTCCGCGAGGCGGATGCCGAAGCGTGTGCCGAAGAAGTCGTGGTGATGGTTGAACGATGCGGCCGCGATCGCGCGGCCGGTCGCGTCGACGGCGAGACGGAGCTCGTACTTGAGTGCGCCGGCCTGCTGCATGAGGCGGCGGCCCTCGTCACCGGCGGCGAAAAACGGGTCGCTGGCGGTTTCGATCGTGGCGTCCAGCTCCAGCGTGTCGACGAGTGCCGTGACTTGCCTGACGAGTGACTGTCGAACGTCTTCGACTTGCTGACGCGTTCCGATCACGATGATCTCGCGCATCGTGAACTCCCACAGTCGCTCGAGCGGGACGTGCTTGCCGTCCTCATAGCGGTAGCAGTGGCCGCGCGCTGTGAGGAGCGTTGCAGTGTCGCCGAGTTTCTGTCCGGACAACTCCGGGTAGGCGTGGTAGCAGACGGCGGGGGAGAGCGTAACGTCGTCGGCCCGGCCACTGTTGTCATCCCGAGCTCTGTTGTCATCCCGAGCACTGTTGTCATCCCGAGCACTGTTGTCATCCCGAGCGGAGCGAGGGATCCTCATTGTCCCGACCGAGGGCTCTCTTTCGGGAACCTGAGGATCCCTCGGCTGTTGGCTCGGGATGACAAACGATGCGCGCGCCAACACCGCCGCATCGATCAGGCTCGGGTAGCGGTGTTCCGGAGCGCCCAGCGATTCCGCCCAGCGCACGACGGTGGCGTCGACCGCCTCGAACACCTCGAGCGCGAAACCTGTCAGCGCCACGCGGCCCGCGGCGGCGCCTCTGACGTCGCCGCGCTGCGTGAGCAGTTCGAGAGGGGAGCCAAAGCGCGATCGATTTCCACGTCGCTCGAACAGCCGATCGGGAGCAGACGTTGCCTTCGCGGCGGCGTCCGGGTGAAACACGCTGACGATCGTGGCGATCGTCCGGAAGTTCGCGAGGCGGACCGAGCGGTCCGGGATACGTGCACCTAACGACTTCTCGACCATCGCGATCAGGTCGAGGATGCGCATCGAGTTCATGTAGCCGTCCTCGAACAGGCGCGTATCGCGGTCGACCGCGTCACCGCCCCCGAGCAGCGTGCCGTTGATGAAGTTCGCCAACTGCCGCTCGAGCTCCTCGGGCGTCGGTAATGGCTTCGGTGGCGAGATCGTCATGATGCTGTCCCCCAGTTCTTCTCGACGCACCACCGAACGACCCGATCGTAGTACTCGAGCACGTTCGGCGCCGCGATGCCCGCCGGCGCGAGCACGACGCCAGCGTGACGATTCTCGAAGACCTTGGGATACGCGAGCTGGTAAGCGAACGCCTGAACGGCTCGCGTTGCCTGGAGCAGCACCTGATTCCCCGCTTCCTCCACGGACCGCACGAAGAGCTCGTAGGTCTCCAGCTCGACGATTGCGGGCCGAGCGATGCTTCGTTTCCGCCATGCGGGGCGGTACCGCTCGAATGCGGTCATCGTCGCGTCCAGCAGCGCACCTAACGTGGCAGACGCCGAGGCGCCTGCGCACAGGTGATACGTCGCGCCCGCGCTGAACTCGTGCGCGAACAGGTAGTGGCTCGCGTCCGCGGCGAAGTCCACGGGGATGAGGTCCACCAGGCCCGTTTCCCGACCCGGCACCATGGGAGCGAGGCCCTGGTAGAGGAGCCTCAGCGCGTGGTGGATGGCGTTCGGGCCAGTGACCTCACCCGTACGAGAGTCGCCAATGATCGTGCTCAGCCGGTAGAGCGCGATCGGCAGCTCGCGCATCGCGTCGCGTACCACCGCTTCCATCTCGGCCTTCGACTGCTCATAGCTGTTCACGAACCCGTCCGCACCACCCACATCCTGCTCGGCGAAGCAGCCCGTCGTGCGTCCCGCGACGTAGACGGTGCTGAAGCACGCCATCCGTTGGAGGTGGCGGCACTCCTTCGCAAAGGCGAGGACCCCCTGCGTTCCCGCGACGTTGGTCGCGCGCGCTTCGGCGAGGGGGCGGTTGAACGTCGTGTCGGCCGCGCAGTGCACGATGTCCGTGACGCGCGCGCGCAGCGTTGCTGCGTCGGATGGATCGAGACCAAACGCGGAACCACAACGCAGGTCGCCCGTGACCATCTGGACATCTGGTGGCAGCGTCCCGGGACGCGGGCGCGCCGCGTCGCGCGTTAGCGCGACGACCGACGCATGGCTCCCGCCCGCAAGGCGCGCGACCAACTCAGCGCCTAACGTCCCGGTCCCACCCGTCACGAGGATCGTGCGTCGCTCGGACGCCGGTCGGCTCGCCATGCGCCGTGCTCAGTGCTCCAGCACCATGCAGCTCCAGTTCAGTCCATAGCCGAACGTGAAGAGGAGCAGCAGATCGCCCGGGCGGAGGAGCCCGGCGTCGGTCGCGTCGCGGAGGTTGATGAAGTTGTCCGCGGCGATCGTGTGGCCCACACGCCCAATGTTGGCGCTGAACAGCTTCTCGCGAGGGCACCCAATGAGCCCGAGTAGGATCTCCCAGCTCCGTAGGGAGACGTTATGCGGGATTACCCATCGGATGTCGTCGAGCGTCACACCCGCCTTCCGCAGCGTGTCCCCGATGACGTTGCGCGCGGTCGGGAAGTAGGCAGCGATGATCTCGTTCTCGAGCGACCCCGAATCCCAGAACGCCCCCTTCGTCACCTGATGTGTGGCGACGATGCGGTTTCGCTTGGGCTCGCGACGTACCAGCATCGCGCACGCGCCGTCCGACACGAGGTTGTAGACGACCTCGCGCGATGCTCCGTGCGGCAGCCGGTCCGCGCTCACACACAGCACCGTGCGCACGTCGGGTTCGGCGACCAGTGTCGCTCTCGCGAGCCGAACGCTCGAGAAGATCGCGGCACATCCCTGCTGATCGATGCCCGCCACCGACGCGTTCACGAGATCGAGCTCGCTCTGCAGCTGCGAGACCGGATACTTGAAGAAGTCCATGAAATCGCGCAGCTGCAGCACCGATCCGGCGGGCGCAGGCGCGCATTCCATCGTGGAGCTGGAGGTCAGCGCACCGGCGTACAGGACGAGATCGATCTCCTCGGGTGAGGTGTCTGTCTCGGCGAGCAGTGTGCGGACCGTATGCATCGCCATGTCCACGTGGCTCTCCGACTCGGCGACGCGCGCCCGCTCGAAGCCGAATCCGGCGAGGGTGGACGCCGGCCCGCGCAGTGCTCCGCGAGCCTCCAGCTCCGCCAGCGTTGGCGCGTACGCGGGCAGATAGTACGTCAGGGCGTCGATGCCGACGCGAGTCATCGACAGATCGCCAGAGCGATGGTGTACGGTCCGGCGACCCGGTGCCTGACGAGGATCGAGTGGGCAGGCAAACCGGTGCCGGCGATATGCGCGCGCATCGAGCGCCGCGGCGTCCACGAGAGCTCCACGTCGCGAAGCGTGTCACACAGGTGGCGGGCCGCCTTGAGCGTCGCTTCCTTCGCGGTCCACATCTCGAGCGCCGTCGGAGCGGTGTTGGAGAGCGCATCGAGGCAGGCGATCTCCTCGGGCCGCAGCACGCGTTTCAGCAGGTGCATCGGCAGCGGCTTCGTGACCTCCACGTCCACGCCGACGGTGCCTGACGCGAGTCGATCCGCGATCGCGGCGACGGCCGTGCCGTTCGAGTGAGCGATCGAGATGTCGAGGCGTTCGTCGAGATCCGGGCGTTCTGCGATCGCGAAGCGCGGTGCGCCGCGACTGTCATTGCGAATCTCGATCGCGGTGTACGCCGGCACGGGCTCGTCGCGACGACGGCATGCCGCGCGCAGCGCGCGCTTGGCTGCGAGACGTCCCGCGAGCCAATCGGCACGACGGCGCTCGAGCGGAAGCTCGTCCAGCACCGCGCGCTCGTTCTCCGTCAGGATTCCGTCCACGCCGCGACGCGCGACCACCCGGTCCACTGTAGACGGAGTCACGAGGTGTACGCGAGCCGAGTGTGGGGCTAGAGGGAATCGGACCAGCAACGTCTCGCTCAACGAGGAAGGTTCGAGTAAGGTAGTAGTCGCGCCGACCGTCTGGCGATATCGTCCAGCGGCACACGTTCACTCTGATTCAGCATCGCAATTTCGGAGGACAGCATGTCCCGGGTAGCCAAGTCAGCGGTCATCACGAACAAGGCCGATCGCATCATCGATTACCTCGCCGATGTGAAGAACCATCCGGCGTTTCTCGGACCGCTCAAGTCGATCGCGAACGTGAACGGCGATCCGAAGAAGCCGGGGACGTCGTGGGACTGGACGTTCGTGATGGGCGGCGTCGAGTTTTCCGGTCGTGCGGAGACAGTGACCTACGAGAGCGGGAAAAAGTTCAGCTTCAAGACGACGACGGGAATCCAGAGCACGTTTACGTACAATGCCGAGCCGCAGGGCAACGACGTGAAAGTGTCGATCGACGTGACGTACGATGTACCGCAGTCGCTCCTGTCCAGGATGCAGACGGGCGTCGTCGAGAAGTTGAATGACGCTGAAGGCGCCCGCGCCGTCGAGAATCTCAAGACGATTCTCGACCAGTAGGCAGGGCCGGTCGTGCTTGGCTGGGCGGCCGCGTACGTCGTACTGGTGGCTGCGGCGTTCGTGGTCGTCCTCGCGCGACGCGAACCGACCGTCGTGCGCGGGGATCGAATCTTCCTTCTGACCGCGCTCTATGTTCTCATGGCGGCGGGCGTGACGACCGTCCGCGGCGGCCGTCTGTCGTTAGGCGTTCTGGTCGTCAGCGTTGTCGTCCTGGCGGCCAGCTGGCTGCTGCGGTCGCGATGGTGGGTGGTCGGCGCGGAGCCCGATGTCGTCGCGACGACGATCGAGGAGTGCGCCTCGCGACTGTGCGCGCCGTCCGAGCGCGGAACCGGCGAATGTCGGGTGATGGTGCCGGGAGGCGCGCTGCATCTACGCGTCGTCCCGGCCGGGAGGTCGACGATGATCGTCTTCGTGGCTGACGCGAAGCATCGGAAGGCGCACCTCTTTCGACGCTTGCTGGCCAAGCAGTACCGAGCCGTGACGCCGACGATTCGGCTCGGGCCGTCCCCGAGGCCCGGCTGACGATGGCGCGGCGATGGAAGGCGCAACTTGGCGTGCTGATGCTCGTGCTGGCCGTCGTGGTCGCGGGCGTGCGGCGCTTCGCATTCATGGAGGTCGAACGCAGTGGGTTGATCGTCGTGCCCGATGGGCCCGAGACGCCAGCAACGTTCGGTGCGCCATTCGAGCGGTTCTCGCTCGCGAGCGGCGATCGGAAGCTCGACGCGGCGCTCGTGCGCGCTGCTCAGGACACCGCCCCTGCCCTGCTCATCTTCCACGGCACCGCCGAAGCCGTGTCGTACTGGGCGGACGTGCAGGCGCTCCTCTACCGCCACGGCATTACTTCGATGGTGTTCGACTATTCGGGTTTCGGCCGCAGCACCGGCCGCCCCACCGCCGCGCATCTCGAGGAGGACGCGGACTCGGCGTACGCCGACTTCGTGCGACGCGTGGGCACGCGGGCACGCCGTTACGTGTTGGGATATTCGTTAGGTACGGGAGTCGTATTCGACGCCGTTCGTCGATTCACGCCCCCACCGAACGGCGTGATCTTCGTGGCATCCTACTCCTCCGCGCGGGAGGGCGCCGTGGCCTTCGGGCTCATCCCGCGGTGGGCGACGTTTCTCCTGCCGGATCTCTGGAACAACGTCCGTGACACGCGCAATCTCCGCCAGCCGCTCCTCGTCGTGCAGAGCGACTCCGATGAGCTCTTTCCATTGAGCATGGCGAAGGCCGTGTACGACGCGGCGACCGTGCCCAAGCAGATGGTCGTGCTGCACGGCTTTACTCACGATGCCGGTCACGCGCGTCCGACCGACGAGTACTGGGCGCCGGTCGTGCGCTTCGTGACAAGTGCGCGATCAGTTGAGTGATCGAACGAGCGAGGGCGGCGGCGTGAAGCGCCCGCTCGTCTGGAACGGGATGTTCGGGTTGCCGATCGGCGTTTCCAGGGTGACCGAGCCCTTGAGGACGTAGTCGACAGTTCCATCTCGAGACGCGTCCCGCGCGGCCGCGCGAAGTCCCTGCCATGAGACGTCGACCGGAAGCGCGACGACGGTGGAGTCATGCGCGGGGACTGTGAACGCCACCGGTGATTCGCCGTGGCCCACTTCGGTGGAGTCCCTGAGCGCGAAGCTGTACACGGCGTGCTGAACCGGGAGCGGATAGGGATTCGGGTTCGCGATGGCGAGCGCAAGCTCGATCGATCCGCCCGAGAGTCCGACGCTCTTGAGCTTCACGCTGCGCACGCCGATGGTCGGCTGCGCGAAGGCATGCTCGGCGATGCGGCTGCACGATGACAGGGCGATTCCCGCGACGGCAATCGTGACGCTCAGTACTCGATTCATGGCGCCTAACGCCCCCAGCGATTGTTCGTTCGATCGATGTCCGGAAAGGCGTTCTCCGGGTCGATCTCGACTTTCATGATCTTCGGCGATGCCGCCACGCGAAGAATCGCTCGTCGCTCGCCGCGAAGCCACACGTCGACGGGAATTTCCCGCCGCTCGACCCCGGACGCGCCCTGCCGAGTGATCGCGAGCCTGACCGGCATCGGCGCGAGACCGCGATCCTCGACCGTGATCGTCGCGCTGTCACCGCTCACGTCTACACCCGCAATCGCCTGGTCCAGCGTCCAGATCTCGTAGAACCATGTGCGCCAGAACCAGGACAGGTCCCGCTTGCTCACGTCGTTGAACGTGTTGAAGAAATCGTACTCCGTGGGATGCTTGCCGATCCATCGGTGCCCGTACTCGCGGTACGCCTGCATGAACACCTCGTCCCCGAGCAGCGCGCGCAGCGCGACGAGGTTCGTCGCCATCTTCTGGTAGCTCGCCACGGAGTAGGCCGGCGTCCCCACGGAGTAGAGGTCGCCGTGCCGCATGAGCGCCACCTCGTCACCCGTGCGTGCGAACCCGAGGTACGCGTCACGCACGATGCGCTCGAGGTCGTACCCGCCGAAGAACGACCGCATCGCCTGCGCCTGGTTGAAGCGTGTGAGCCCTTCGTCCTGCCAGGCGTGGCGCTTCTCGTCGGACCCGACCTGCATGGGGAACCACATGTGCCCAAACTCGTGTACGATGACCGAGTACAGGCCTAACGTGTCACGCTGACCGCCGATGCAGGTGATCATCGGATATTCCATCCCGCTGCACGACACGACCCCGTCGAGCGCCGTCATCTGCGGGTAGGGGTACGGCCACAGGAACCCCGACAGGAACTCGATCGCGTGTCGCGCATAACGCGCCGACTGATCCCATGCCCACTCGATCCGTGAGGGGCGATAGAAGGAGTTGATCGTCGCGCTGTCCATGCGCGTCGCGTCCCACAGATACTTGTCGGACGTCCCCCATGCGAAGTCGCGGACGTTGTGCGCCTCGAACAGCCACGTCACTTTGCCGCCGGTCCCCGTCGTGGTCGACCGTCCCGGCGCGCGGTCGGCCTCGGTCACCACGTGCACGACCTCCGCTGACCGACGCGCTTCGGCGAGCCGCTGGCGCGTTTCCGGGGTCAGCACCTCCGCCGCGTTCTTCAGCTGCCCCGTTGCGCCAATGAGCCATCCGGCTGGTACCGTGAGCGCCACGTCATAATCCGCATAGTCCATGTAGAACTCGGCGTTCCCCATGTACCAGTCCGTCTGCCACCCGTTCACATCGTCGTAGACGGCGAACTGCGGGTACCAGTAGCTGATCATGAACACTTCGCCATCGGTGCCCGAGCGCGGGGCGCCATCCGGCGGAATCGTGTACTCCCAGGAGAACTCGAAATCGGCTTCGCTGCCGGGGGCGAGCGGTGTCGGCAGACGGATCCACGCGATCGTCCCTTCGATCTGGAATCCGGGCTGAACGCTGGCGTCGACGTCGCGGAGCTGCGGCAGCGGCCGGCCCTGGGCCGAGACGCGCGACAGCGTCATCCCGTTCGTGGGTGGGACCTCGACGTTCCGCGCCGCGCCGGGCGCGAAGAGGTTCTGGTACAGTTGGACCGCGACGAAGCGGAGCGTGTCGGGCGATCGGTTCTGGTATCGCGCGCGCGCGTCACCCGTTAGGCGCTTGTCCTTGGGATCGAGCTCGGCCCGCAGGGCGTACCGCGCGTATTGCGTCCAGTTCTTTGGCCCTGGCTCGCCGGTGCGTGTCCGGGTACCACGGTCGACCGCTCGCTTGAACGCTGGCGTCTCGAAGACCGGGTACGGAATCGGACGAGCGCTGGCTGCCGGTACGGAGGCGACTGGCGCCGGCGCGCTCGCCGCCGGCTGGGTGCCTGACGAGCACGCGAGGATCGTGGCGGACGAGACCGCGGTGACCACAACGCGCGCCATGCGGCCAATCCGGGCGTTGCGCTGGTTCAACCGCTCACGTGTCGTCATGATGGGCTCGTTGGATGCCTGGCCGGGAAAGCATGCCGCGCGCCAAGTGGCCGGAGACTCCGCCAATCTATCGCGCTCGATACGTTATGCGCTCCCCGGGTGGTGTGGTCGGTCAACACCTTACTTTTTTGATCCGTCGCTAGCCCGACGTGCGCGAGCACGGCCACTAGTTTGTTGGAATGGCCGTTCGAAGCCTATGTTCTCGTTTCGTTGGGCGTCACGGGAACCCCACATGGTCTTAGGACATTACGGACTCGCGCTCGCCATGAAGCGTGCGGCACCACGGGTGTCGCTCGGTACCCTGACCGGAGCCGCACAACTGGCGGATCTCATCTGGCCCGTGCTGCTGCTCGTCGGACTGGAGCACGTGACCATCGTCCCGAACGCGAATCCATTCCTCCGGCTCTCGTTCGACTCGTATCCGTGGACGCACAGCCTCCTCATGTCAGGCGTGCTGGGCGTGCTCGTCGGCGTCGCGTACGCCTCCATTTACGCCGATCGACGAGGCGGTGTGGTTGTCGGGCTGCTGGTACTTAGCCACTGGGTCCTCGACTGGATCGTGCATTTGCCTGATCTGCCACTCTATCCGGGTGGTCCGCGCTTTGGCCTGGGACTCTGGCGATCGGTGTCCGGAACGATTGCGCTGGAAGCTCTCATGTTCGTGGTTGGTGTCGCGCTGTACACGCGAGCTACCCGGGCGACCGATCGAATTGGCCGCTGGGCATTCTGGGGATTCTCGGTTTTGTTGGTGGTGCTCTATGTCGCGAGCATCTACACGCCGCCGCCGGCCACCGTCTCGTCGCTTGCGTGGGCCGCGCTCGCGGGATGGCTCATCCCGCTCTTCGGCTGGTGGGTCGACCGTCATCGTGCGGCGTCGTGAACGCGCGTGCTGGGGCGCCAGTAAAGACGACGCGAAGGCGGCGCCTGCGGCTGTCGTTAGGCGAGGCGCGGCGCATCGCGCTCGCCGCGCAGGGCTTCGACCGCCCACGACCCGGCGGCATGGCGACGGCGGCGCATCTGCGACGCGCCATTCGCCAAATCGGCCTCCTCCAGATCGATTCGGTGAGCGTGCTGCTCCCCGCGCACTACCAGGTCCCCTTCTCGCGCGTCGGCCCGTACGACCGCGCGCGGCTCGACGCGCTCATCTACCGCGACCGCGAGTTCACCGAGCAGTGGGCACACGAAGCGTCCATCCTGCCGGTCGAGCACTGGCCGCTGATTCGGCATCACCTGAGCCCACACGAACGGCGGTGGGGAGCGCTCGCGAAGTGGATGCACGCGAACGCGGACTACGCCTCGCGCGTGCTCGACGAGGTCCGCACGCGCGGCCCACTCCTGGCCGGCGACGTTGACGAACCGAACGGGACACGCGGCAAAGGCGGAGGCTGGTGGGGGTGGACCCAGGCGAAGATCGCGCTGGAAGGCCATTTCGCCCGCGGCGCGATCGCGATCGCCGAGCGCCGGTCGGCCGGATTCGCACGGGCGTACGACCTGGCCGAGCGTGTCGTGCCTAACGCGTACCACACCCAGACGCTGGCGCGTGAGGAAGCGCAGCGCGAGCTCGTGCGCCTCGCCGCGCGGGCGAACGGCGTCGCCACCGCGAGCGACCTCGCCGATTACTATAGAATGGCGCCGCGTGAGGCTCGGCAACGAGTGGCGGAGCTGACGAGCGCGGGCGAGTTGCTCGAGGTCGAGGTCGAAGGCTGGCGCGACAAGGCGTATCTGCACCGTGACGCACGGGCACCGCGGCGGATCGATGCCGCTGCGTTGTTATCACCGTTCGACCCGGTGATCTGGTATCGCCCGCGGGCGGAGCGTCTTTTCGAGTTCGATTACCGCATCGAGATCTACGTCCCGCGGGAGAAGCGGAAGTTCGGCTACTACGTGCTGCCATTTCTGCTCGGCGACCGGTTGGTGGGGCGCGTGGACCTCAAGGCCGATCGCGCCGAGGGTTGCCTGCGCGTGCTCGGCGCGTACATCGAGCCGCACGCGCGAGCCGGCGATGTGGCGCCTGCCCTCGCGCACGAGCTCGGAACGATGGCGCGCTGGCTCGACCTGGATGAGGTGTCGGTCGCGCGACGCGGTACGCTGGCGCGCGAGCTCGCCGCGGCCGTGCGCCGCTAAAACGCGTCGTATGGGGTCAGACTCCTTACACATCCAATCGCCGCACGCTCTGCCATATTGTTGCGGCGCAGCTGTACTGATTCGACTTGACGCGCTGGACGATTACGTGCGCGGCTCGTAGCGTAGCGACAGCTGGCGCGAGGTGGGTGTGGCAATGGTATCGGAGAAGTACGAACTCGGGTACGAGAAGCAGCCGGTGGTCGAGCCCACGCTCGGTGCGTTGGCAACGCGGCTCGTCAGAACGACGATGCCGCGCCGGTTATATCAGGTCTTCCATCTCGCGCTGCCGGTGGCGATCGATCTCGCAATGCGCGGCTGGTGGCGCGGGGCGGGCTGGTCGCTGGCGATCGCGTCGTTCGGTGCGTGGGGGCTCGCCGACCGCTGGCCGGCGGAGTCGGCTCCCGATAATCCGTCTCGGGCTCGGTGGGTACAGGTGGTTCGCGTGATCGCCGGCGGGTTGGTCGTCGTTCCGCCGATCGTGCTGGTGTTGGAGGCGTTTCTGCGCTTGTTAGGCAGTGCGCCAATATCGTGAAGGTCTTCGTGTTTCTATCGCCACGAGCGGTATGAGAGGACGGCGCAATCCGGTCTTCGACTTCCCCTCAATTAACAACCATGCCCGCCTACGTCGTCGTCGAAGTCGACATCCACGATCCCGAGCGCTACTCCACCTACAAGGACCTCGCGCCGCCATCCATCTACCAGTACGGCGGCCGCTACATCGCCCGTGGTGGCAAGACTGAATGCCTCGAGGGCGACTGGAGCCCGCCGCGCTTCGTGATCCTCGAGTTCGAGAACGCCGACCAGGCCCGTGCCTGGTGGTCCTCGCCCGAGTACGCGGATGCCAAGAAGCTCCGCCATGCAACGGCGCAGACGCGCATGCTGCTCGTCGAGGGACTGCCGCCCGGCTGGATGCCCTAACGATCCCCGAGCGCGCTGCTCCCGAGCGTCGTTAGTCGGTCGTCACCATCTCGGCGAGCTTCTCGATCGCGCCCGGCCCCGTCGCCCATCGCGCGAGGTTCGGGAGCGCTTTGAGTAGCGCCTCGCTCGCGAAAAATCGGCAGCGTCGGTCGAGCTCGAGCGCACGAAACGTCGGGCGTGCGAGCTCGCGCCGCACCCGCGGGAGCCGCGAGGCTGGAGCAACCACGTAGAGTGGAAAGCTTAGGTTCGGCGACATCGCAGCCAGGTCCGCCATCCGGAGCAATCCGGAGTAGACCGACGTCGTGTGCTCGACCTCGAACGCGGCGGCCACCTGGTTCACACCCGTCAGCCAGACGACGTCGATCATCGAGACGATGCGTTGCGAGTCGGGACTCAGGCCGACCGGAGGAAGCGCGCGTACGCTCAGCGAGCCAAGTCGCTCGCCACCCCACTCGCGACGCTGGTCGTTCGCCGCAATCCATACCCGGCAGCCGAGCTGCCTGCCGACTTTCGCCAGCAGCCACTGCACGTGCGTGTGGTCGAGCGCTGGCGGCTCGGTGAATGGCACGTACGGCGGAGGAGTTTCCCGAACGATGCTGTCATTCCGAGCGTCGCGGCTGTCAGGCCGCGAAGGCGCCGGCCGAACCGAATGCCTTCTCCGTCCACGTCGACTCGGCGCCTCCTCGAACCCGAAGAGTGGCTCGTCCGTTTCGCGGAGCCGTCGCGATTGCCACCAGCACAGATGCTCGAGCTGCCACGTCGTGAGCGAAAGCACCGCGGCGAGCGACAGGAATGACTCGCGAAACAGGAGATAGTCGTGGACCGGGTCGCCGGTCGCGATGAAGAGCTCCTCTTCGTCATGCAGCACTTGACGCGACGACGGCTGGAACGCCGGCCACTCATCCGGCGCCTGCAGATGCCAGCACATCGTCGTGAAGAAGACAGCATTCGTCGGCGCGACGACCGAGCGCGCGGCCGAGCTCTCGGCTTGATCGTTCCCGTCAAGCGGCAGAGCCGGCGGTGCGATCGCGCCGATGAGCTCAGCCAGCTGGGCCGCGGCAACATCCGCGCTGCCGGGCTCGCGAAACGCAGCGCGCAACTGCCGCGCGAGCACGATTCGGTGTTCCGTATGCTTCACGAGCGCGTTGAGGAACATCGCACCGGCGGCGCCCTTGAGCGCGAAGGCGTCCCAGTCGGTTCGTGTACGACCATCGAACGTCGATCGAAACTGCTCGAGCCCGATGCCACCGCGGAAAAACCGCTGGAGCAACGCGGCCATCTGGTGTCGTACGCGAGCGCGGTCGCGCGCCCACGTCTCACACTCGGCCGCGGCCGCCGAGTCGGCCGCCCACTCGTCGCGCAGCATGCGCCACGACGCGGTCTGCAGGTCGGTGCGCGGACGCGGCGTCACGAGGTCCGCGACGCGCGCTGACTGTACTACCACAGCAAACTGCCCCCTCCAGAGACTACAGGTCCAAGTCTAGACCGCGGGCCAGGCGAGCGCGAGCCTGGCCACAACTCCACTAGCCGATCACATCTCCCCACGTAATGCTTAGAGCCTTGCTCGAGATCCTCCCGCGCACCTCGAACCGCGCCCGCCTCATGCGCCACTTTCGTCTTGCTCTCGTCCTCGCGGCTGTATCAGCCGCACCAGCCGCCGCGCAGACCCGTATGCTGCGCAGCCCGACCATCAGCGAAAAGCACATCGCGTTCGCGTACGCAAACAACATCTGGATCGTCGACCGCGCCGGCGGAGCAGCGCGGCGCCTCACGAGCTTCCAGGGCGAAACCCAGAACCCGAAGTTCTCGCCCGATGGCAAGTGGATCGCGTTCAGCGCCGAATACGGCGGGAACACCGACGTGTACGTCGTGCCGACCGATCCGGCTGCCGCGGCGGACAACGGCGGTCAGCCAAAGCGCCTGACGTGGCACCCCGGCGCCGACCTCGTCCAGGGATGGACGCCCGACGGCAAGCGGATCATGTTCTCGACCGGCCGGGCAGCGAACGCGCCTAACGCTGCACCACGCTTCTATACGGTGCCGCTCGAAGGCGGTGTCGAGGAGCCGATGCCGCTGCCGCGCGCCTATCAGGGCAAGATCTCGCCCGACGGCAAGCGGATCGCCTACCGCATGAACAACTCGTGGGACGAGGAGCGCCGCAACTACCGCGGCGGCCAGAACCGTCCCATCTGGATCGTCGATCTCAAGACGTTCGACCTCGAGTCACCGCCGTGGAAGGACTCGAAGGACATGGACCCGGTGTGGTTAGGCGACGTCGTATACTTCCTCTCGGACCGCGACGGCGTCTCCAACGTCTGGGCCTACGACACGCGCAGCAAGAAGCTCGGGCAGATCACGAACTACAGCGACTTCGACGTGAAGACGCTGGATGCCGGCGCCGGCGCGCTCGTGTTCGAGCAGGCCGGCTACATCCACGAGATCGACCCGGGCTCCGAGCGCGACCGCGTCGTGAACATCGCGGCCACCGGCGACTTCCCCTGGATGATGCCGCAGTGGAAGGACGTGTCGAACCGCATGACGAACCTCGCCCTGTCCGCGACCGGCAAGCGCGCTGCGGTCGAGGCACGCGGCGAGATCTTCACGATCCCGGCCGAGCATGGCGATGTCCGTGACATCACGAGCGCGAGCGGGTCGGCCGAGATCTGGCCGGCGTGGTCGCCCGACGGGCGATCGATCTCGTACTTCAGCGACAAGTCCGGCGAGTACAAGCTCTACATCGCACCGCAGGACGGTCTCACCCCGCCTCGCGAGATCACGCTCCCGGAGCCCAGCCGGCCGTACTCTCCGGCGTGGTCGCCTAACGGGCGCAAGCTCGCGTTCCAGGACAGCCACTTCCGGCTCTGGCTCGTGGACGTCGCGAGCGGCACCGTGAAGGTCGCCGATGGGGACCTGGTCTACAACGGCGATCGGTCCATCGTGCCGGTGTGGAGTCCGGACTCGCGCTACATCGCGTACCCGAAGCATCTGCCGTCGCTGTTCCGCGCGATCACGCTCTACGACGTCGAGACGGGCGAAAAGCATCAGATCACGGACGGCCTCGCCGACGCGACGTCGCCGGCCTGGGACGCGAGCGGCAAGTACCTCTGGTTCTTCGGATCCACGAACTACGGTCTCAACTCGTCCGTGCTCGACATGTCGGCGTACGAGCGCGCGACGACGCGTGGTCTCTATCTCATGGTCCTGTCAAAGGCCGACTCGTCGCCGCTCCTCCCCGAGAGCGATGAGGAAGCCGCGCGCGCCGGTCGCCCGCCGCGAGAACCGGGTCGCGAGATCCCGAACCGCCCCGACAGCGCCGCTCCCACAGCGCGGAGTGCCACCGCCAATCGCGCGCCGAACGCGGAAGCCCCGGACTCGATGCCTAACGCACAGCGCTCGGCCGCAGGCAAACCGGTTCGCATCGACTTCGACGGCATCGAGCAGCGCATCGTCGCGGTTCCGGATCTCGCGCTTCGCGATTACGCGCAGCTCCACGCGGGTCCACCGGGAACGGTGTTCTTCCTCGAGCCCGTGCCGGCGGCCGGCACGCAGGATCGCCCAGGTGGCGGCGGGGGGCCGAACAACGGTAACAACACGCTGCACCGCTACCAGCTGAGCACTCGCAAGGCAGTGCCGTTCGTTGCCCAGGGCGTGGCGCAGTACGTCGTGAGCGCGGATGGGAAGAAGCTGCTCTACCGCACGGCCGGTGGCGGCGGTCAGGGTGGCGCGCCGGGTGGAGCCGGTGCCGCTGCGCTGTACCTCGTGGACACGGACAAGCAGCCACCGCAGGCCGCTCAGGGTCGACTGACGGCCCAGCTCCGGGCGTACATCGACCCGAAGGCGGAGTTCCAGCAGATCTTCAACGAGGGATGGCGCAACGAGCGCAACAACCTGTACGTGCGCAACATGCACGGCAGCGACTGGCCGAAGATGAAGCAGATGTACGGCCAGCTCCTGCCCTACGTGAATCACCGCGCGGACCTCAACTACCTGCTGGATATGATGGGTGCCGAGATCGCGATCGGGCACTCGTACGTGCGCGGGGGCGACATGCCGGAGGTGCCGCCGGCCAACGGCGGTTTGTTAGGCGCCGACTTCACGGTCGAGAACGGACGCTATCGCATTACCCGGATCTACGACACCGAAGCCTGGAATCCCGAGCTGCGTGCGCCGCTCGCCACGCCCGGGGTCAACGTGAGCAAGGGCGACTACATCGTCGCGATCAATGGCGTCGAGCTGAAGGCGCCCGACAACATCTATCGTCTGCTCGACGGCACAGCGAACAAGCAGACGGTCATCTCGGTGAACTCTCGGCCCGCGCTCGAGGGGGCACGACAGGAGACGGTCATCCCGGTCGCCAACGAGCAGGGCCTCCGCACGCGTGCCTGGGTCGAGCGCAACCGGCACATCGTCGATTCGCTCTCGAACGGCAAGCTCGCCTACGTGTACATCCCGAACACTGGACAGCCGGGCTACACGAGCTTCAACCGCTATTACTTCGCGCAGCAGGACCGCAAAGGCGCCGTGATCGACGAGCGTTACAACGGCGGCGGATCCGCTGCCGACTACATCGTGGACATCCTGGGCCGCGACTACGACGGGTACTTCAACAACCCGGCTGGTAACCGCGTGCCGTTCACGAGCCCCGCGTCAGGCATCTGGGGGCCGAAGGTCATGATCATCAACGAGATGGCCGGCTCCGGGGGCGATCTCATGCCGTACATGTTCAAGCGTCGCAAGATCGGGCCGCTCGTGGGCAAGCGGACGTGGGGTGGTCTCGTCGCCACGAGCGACACGCCGCCGTTCGTTGACGGCGGGTCGATGATCGCGCCGCGGTTTGGATTCTTCGCTCGCGACAACAAGTGGGCGGTAGAAAACGAGGGCGTGGCCCCCGACGTCGATGTGGAAAACTGGCCGAAGGACGTGATTGCGGGGCGAGACCCGCAGCTCGAGCGCTCGGTCCAGGAGGCAATGCGGCTCCTCGCCGCGAATCCCGGCGATCGTTTGATGGCCGAACCCCCACCGCCGACGTGGGGCAAGCGCGTGAAGCCGTAAGAAAATGGGGTCAGAGTCGAATTTCATCGTTCCCCACATGGCCGCGTGGGAACGATGAAATTCGACTCTGCCGCATTTTCCCGCGATCCAAACTGGTCTGGTGGTCTGACGTCAAACCCGATTGTCCCGCCCGATCCGCAACCGAGGGGCGCCGGGCCTAACGCCTGACGAGTTACGAACGGGAAAGTGGTCTGGTCGACCTTGACCGACCGCTCCCGCCGCCCGAACATACCGCGCGGAATTCCGCGAACTGCCTCCCGCCTTACGACTCGCCGACTCGTCTCGGCCGGTCGGCTCTGACTTCATTATGGAGGATTCATGCATCTCGCACGTCTACTGCGTTGCGTCACCCTGTGTCTCATCGCAGTCGCAGGCTCGGGGTTCGCCGCTGACGCACAGGCCCAAACAGGGTCGATCAGGGGCACCGTGCTTGCCACCGACTCGACAACCTCGACCCGACGCCCCATCCCTGGCGCGCAGGTCACCGTCGTCGGCACACAGATCGGCGCTCTTACGAACGACGCCGGCGAATACACCATTCGCAACGTTCCGCCGGGCACCGTCACCGTCCGCGCACAACGCATCGGGTTCACGCCCAGCGATGTGCGCGTCGCCGTTTCCGCGGGTGCGACCGCCACGGCTGACTTCTCGCTCGTCCCCGTGGCGCGCACGCTCTCCGAGGTCGTCGTTGTCGGCTACGGCACGACGAACCGCCAGAACGTGAGCAGCGCGATCGCGTCCGTCACGGCGACCGAGATCGCGAACAACCCAACGGCAGGCGTCGATGCCGCGCTCCAGGGCAAGGCCCCGGGCGTCCAGGTGATGCAGAACGCCGGCAACCCCGGTAACGGCATCTCCATCCGTGTGCGCGGCCCCGCATCGATCAACGCCGGCAACCAGCCGCTCTACGTCGTCGACGGCGTTCCGATCATCCAGGAGAACTACTCGCAGCTCGGCATGGGCGGCCAGGACGTCAACGCCGTCAGCGGCATCAACCCTGACGAGATCGAGACGATCGACATCCTGAAGGATGCCGCGGCTGCCGCGATCTACGGCTCGCGCGGCTCGAACGGCGTCGTGATGATCACCACCAAGCGCGGAAGCGCCGGCAAGACCCACATCACGTTCAGCGGCTACAACGGTTGGCAGAACAACCCGGCAACGATTCCGATGCTCGACGCGAAGCAGTACGTCGAGATCTTCAACGAGAGCGCGAAGAACGACGGCTACGACCCCAGCGACTACGACTTCGAGCCTGGTGTCGATGACGCCCAGTCGTATGACTGGCAGAAAGCGGTGTTCCGCAGCGCGCCCGTACGCAACCTGCAACTCGGGGCGACCGGCGGCAGCGAGCGAACGTCCTACTACCTCTCCGGCACGTACTTCGACCAGCAGGGCATCGTCATCGGCTCGCGCTACCGGCGCGGCGCCGGACGGACGAACCTCGACTTCACCGCCACCAACAAGCTCACCGTGCGCACGTCGCTCGGTCTCAGTCGCGAGGACAACGAGCGGATCGAAGGCGACGGCAGCCTCGATGGCGTGGTGACGAACGCGCTCGGCATGCAGCCCATGCGGCCGGTGTACCGCGCCGACGGCAGCTACGCCGGCCGTCCGGAAGGGCTCCGCTACTCGAACCCCGTCGCGCTCGCGAACCTCAACTCCACCGAGCTGGAAACGATGCGGGCGTTCGGAAACCTCGAGGCGAACTACCAGCTGGCGAGCAAGCTCCGCCTAACGGGACGCGGCGGATTCGACGTCCTCGGGCTCGACGAAACGCAGTGGGAGTCGCCCCAGGTCGACCGTACCTACGCCGCCAGCGCGTCCGGCGTCGGCAAGTCGGGCCACACCGGTGTGTCGAAGTACCTCGGCGAGGGCTTCGCTACGTACGAAGCGCTGTCCGCGCCGGACAACCACCTGTCCATCGTCGGCGGCGCGAGCGTCGAGTACAACAAAAGCACGCTCAACTTCATCCGCGGCGAAGGCTTCACCAGCGGCTTCAAGACGTACGTCCGCAACGCCGCGAACGTCACCGAATACGACGGCGCGCAGACGACCAACAATCTCGTCGGCTTCTTCTCCCGTGCCGACTGGTCGCTCAAGGAACGTTATCTCGTCTCGGCCAGCGTGCGCGCGGATGGCTCATCGCGCTTCGGCGAGGACAACCGCTACGGTCTCTTCCCGGCGGCGTCGCTTGGTTGGGTCGTGTCCGAGGAGCCGTTCGCGCGTGGCCTGCAAAAGGTCATGAACCTCAAGCTCCGCGCGAGCTACGGTGCGACGGGCAATCAGGGCATCGGCGACTTTGCCGCACGCGCGCTGGCGAGCGGCGCGCCGTACAGCGGCACCCCAGGCAGCGCCGTCACGCAGCTGGCGAACCCCGATCTGCGGTGGGAAACCACCCGCGAGTTCGACACCGGCGCCGACCTGCTGTTCTTCAACGGCCGCGTGAGCCTGACGGCAGACTACTACCTCCGCAACACGTCGAACCTGCTCGTGCAGCGCCCGATCCCATCGACGACCGGATTCACGACATACTGGGGCAACATCGGCGACGTCCGGAACAAGGGCGTCGACCTCGGCCTCAACACGACCAACGTCCAGCTGGGCGGCACGAACGGCTTTACCTGGCGCAGCATCCTGACGATGACCTTCAACCGCAACGAGGTCACGTCGCTCTTCGACGGCCAGCCGTTCACAACCGGCATCAACGGCCGCGAGACCAGCATCGCCCAGGTCGGCAAGCCGTTAGGCTCGTTCTTCATGTACAAGTTCGACGGCGTCGACCCGCAGACCGGCGACGCGATTCTTCGCGACGTCGACGGCGATGGGGAGATCACCGCCAACGACCGCATGATCGTCGGCAACCCGCACCCGAACTACTTCGGCGGCTTCACCAACACGTTCACGCTCAAGGATTTCGAGCTGAACACGTTCCTCCAGTTCAGCCAGGGGAACGACGTGTTCAACATGATGCGCATCTTCGCCGATGACGGCGCGTGCACGTACGACAACAAGTTCGCCGACGTGATGCGCCGCTGGCAGAAGCCCGGCGACATCACCAACGTCCCGCGCATGAGCTACGACTGCGCCTCCGGCGCGGACGCGATCTCGAGCCGGTTCATCGAGGACGGATCGTACCTCCGCGTCGGAGAGGTCACGCTAGCCTGGCGCGTTCCCGCGAAGATCGCGGGCAAGGCGCGGCTCGACAACGCGCGGTTCTACGTCTCCGGTCGCAATCTTCATACGTTCACCAAGTACTCGGGATACAATCCCGACGTGAACAGCGCAGGCTCCGATGAGAACGTCATCATCGGCACCGACTACTACGCGTACCCGCTCCCGCGGACGTTCACCCTCGGTATCAGCGCTGGCTGGTGACCGGCATCCCGGCCAACGTGAACCCTCTAACTCGACTCGAAATCATGCGACTTCGCTTCCTGATGCCGGCCGCGCTTCTCATCGCCGCCGCCGGCTGCGATTCCACACTGACTACACAACCTGCCGACCGCGTTCCGGCGGAGCAGGTGATCGTTGACGCGTCCTCCGCACGTGCCGCGCTCGTTGGCGCGTACGACGCGCTGCAGAGCCTCGACTACTATGGGCTCGGCATCGAGATGTTAGGCGACCTGTCGGCCGACAACGCCGACCATGTCGGCACGTTCCAGTACCTCGGCCAGGTCGACCGCAATCAGCTGCAGGCCGACAACACCGCCGTCACCGACACCTGGATCGCTATCTATGACGCGATCGCGCGGGTGAATCTCATCCTGCAGAAGGTGCCTAACGTCCCAGGGATCACCGACGCGGAGCGCGACCAGATCCTCGGCGAGGCCCATTTCCTCCGCGCACTCCACTACCACAATCTCGTCAAGCTGTGGGGTGATGTGCCGATGCCGCTCGAGCCGCTCAACAGCCCGACGGAGGCAGCCGCGATGACGCGGACGCCGAAAGCGGACGTGTACACGCAGATCCTGCAGGACCTGGCGCAGGCCGAGCAGCTCATGGCGACGCCGAAGCAGGCGCGTCAGGCATCGCTCGGAGCCGTGCGGGCACTGCGCTCGCGAGTCCTGCTGTACAAGGAGGACTGGCAGGGCACGCTCGACGCAGCGAACTCCGTCGGCGCGATGGGCTACGTACTCGCCCAGAATTTCGGGGACCTGTTCACCGACGAGGGGACCGACACACCGGAAGACATCTTCCGCGTGAGCTTCACGGCGGTCGAGTTCAACGAGATGGGCTACTACTACCTCTTTGACGGCCGATGGGAAATCGCGCCGACGGCGGACCTGTACTCGGCCTACTCTGCCTCGGATCTGCGGCGCGACCTGACCGTCGGGGAAGACGATGGCGACTACGAGGGCACGAAGTTCCCGACGACCATCGGCGCCGAGGATCTGCACGTGATCCGCTACGCCGAGGTGATCCTCAACAAGGCCGAGGCGCTCGCCCGCCTGGGTCGTTTGGCCGAAGCGGTGACTGAGTACAACGCCATTCGCGTTAGGGCCGGGCTCCTGCCGCACGTGCTCGGCACGGATGTCACGTCGCAGACGGACGTGCTGAACGCGATCTGGAACGAGCGGCGGCTCGAGCTCGCGCTCGAGGGCGATCGCTGGTCAGATCTGGTTCGCACCGGTCGGGCGATGGAGGTGCTCGGCTTGACTCCGGACCGCGCCTTCCAGCAGCTCTATCCGATCCCGGCGCGAGAGCTGATCGTGTCCACCGGGCTGACGCAGAACCCGGGCTACTAGTGAATCAAAGGGGATCAAAGGGGTCAGAGTCGTTTGAACTTCAGGAACTGTGCAGCCGCAGATATCCCAAAAATTCAACGACTCTGACCCCTTTGATCCCCAAGCACGTTGCCTGCTCCGCCGATATGTTTCCGTAGGACACTCGCCACCGGCGAAGCAGTGGGGGCGGCATGGCGACAATGCAGAATCGTCCGGCCATCATCAGCACAACCCTGCTCGAGGACGTCGGGCCGATGCGCGACCGCGACCTCTGGCTCGAGTTGCGGATACGCGAGCCGGAGAACCCCGCCCGCGGGTGGGTCCCTGCCTATCGGTTCGCGATGCGCCTCGACGGAGTGGGACACGCCGTCGGCCGGCTCGGATTTCGCGTCGGTACCACCCACACGATCGAACGGTACGCGGGCCATCTGGGGTACGAGGTGTCCCCCGCGTTTCGCGGCAACCGGCTCGCGGAGCGATCGTGCCGACTGATATTTTCGCTGGCGCGCCGCCACGGATTCCAGGAGCTGTGGATCACGTGCAACCCGGACAACTGGCCCTCGCGACGGACCTGCGAGCGACTCGGTGCCGAGCTGATTGACACAGTGGACGTGCCACGTGACAGTGACGTGTTCGGGCCCGGGAGCGAACGCAAATGCCGCTACCTTCTAGCCTTATGAACGGCCAGGAAACTGACCGGCAGTGACACAACTCTCGATCCCGACCACCGAGCTCTATCGCCTGCTGGTAGAGAGCGTCAAGGATTACGCGATCTTTGCGCTCGATCCCAACGGGTACGTCGTGAGCTGGAATCCGGGCGCGCAGCGCTTCAAGGGTTATACCGCCCCTGAGATCATCGGAAAACACTTTTCCGTCTTCTATCCGCCCGAGGATCTGGCGGTAAACAAGCCGCAGATCGAGCTCGAGATCGCCGCCGAAGTGGGACGCCTCGAGGATGAAGGGTGGCGCGTCCGGAAGGACGGTACGCAGTTCTGGGCGAACGTCGTCATCACGGCGCTGCGCGGGGCGGACGGTGAGCTGGTAGGCTTCGCGAAGGTCACCCGGGATCTCACCCAGCGCCGCGCGGCCGAGTTGCAAGCGGTGGAAGATGCCCGTCGCATTGCGGCCGAGGAGGCACTGCGCCGCGCGGCAGAGATGCGGTCGACCGAGCTGGCGGACCTTCTCGATCGAACGCGGCGTCAGGCAGAGGAGATCGAGCGTCGCCGGAACGAGGCGGATGTCGCCAACCGCACGAAGACAGAGTTCCTCGCCGCCATGTCGCACGAGCTCCGAACGCCGCTCAACGCGATCGCCGGCTACGTGCAGTTGCTGTTGCTCGGCGTGCGAGGTCCCCTCAGCAGCGAGCAGTCCGGCGACCTCACGCGCATCCAGCGCAGCCAGCAGCATCTGTTGAGCCTCATCAATGACATCCTGAATTTCAGCCGCCTAGAGGCGGGAGCCGTCACGTACGAGATCGGGCCGGTGCCGCTAAGCACCGTCCTCGACGCCGCCGCCGCCATGATCGGGCCACAGGCCGCCGCGAAACGCATCACCTTCGCGCTCGAGCCCTGCCCGCCCACGGTCCGTGCACTCGCCGACGCGTCCAAGCTCGAGCAGATTCTGCTCAACCTCGTGTCGAATGCGGTGAAGTTCACGCAGACCGGTGGTCACGTGTCCATCCGATGTGTCGTGGCGGATGACCACGTCCTGACGTGTGTCCAGGATAACGGTCCAGGCATTCCGGCGGACCGACTCGCGGACATCTTCGAGCCGTTCGTCCAACTCGATCGCACCCTGGGCAACCCACGCGAAGGAGTCGGGCTCGGGCTGGCGATCAGTCGGGATCTCGCGCGCGGGATGCAGGGCGACCTCACCGTAGAGAGCGCGCTGGGCAAGGGCTCGACGTTCACGGTCTCGCTGAAGCGGGCAACCGCCGCGACCGACGCGGAGCCTCGAGTCGCCTCCGACAGCCGTTAGGCGTCGCCGCACGACTCGGCGTCATGGCGCGGTCGTACCTCGAATCAGCGCTTGCGGGCACGCTCCCGTCGTTCGCCACCGAATGGGATGCGCATCGACGCGCGTACCCGCCCACCTTGCCGCCGGGCGACGCTGATTTTCTCGCGGCGTTCCGCGCGCACGTGGTGTCCCTGCTCATCGCGGGGCGTGTCGCCGAAACCTCACGCTTCTTCTACGCCCTCGAGCGCCTGCTCGGGGAAGCGGACCCGATCCTGCGCGAACTGCTCGACCGCGATCTCGTCCGGGCGCTCGCGGCTGAATGCCGGCTGGCAGGAATCGACTCGCGTCGCGTCGAGCCGTACCTCGGACAACGCAGCCGAGTCGTCTGGAGGTCGCCGAGTGCTGAGACACCGTAGTCGAGCTGTTATTCGCGAAGCACGACAGCCGGCGCAACGCGCGTAGCTCGGCGAGCCGGAATCAGACACGCCACGAGCGCCACGAGCGCGAGCACCACAGTGGCCGCAACGAACGTCGGCACGTCGAACGCGCTCACACGGAACAGCAGTGACCGCAGGAACCGCACGACCCACATCGCACCGAGCAACCCGAGCGCGATCCCCGCACCAGCCAGCCACACGCCCTCCTGCAGCACGAGCTGCAGCACGTTCCCTGGCTTCGCGCCAAGCGCGATGCGAACCCCGAACTCCCGCATGCGCCCGGCGACCCCGATCGAGATCACACCATAGATCCCGATGGCCGCTAGCAGGAACGCCGCCGTCGCGAAGGCCGCGAGCAGCCCGTTCGTTAGGCGCCGAGTGAGGAGGGATCGTGACACCGCCTCCTCCATGGTCCGGACTCCGTACAACGGAATCTCCGGGTCGACCGCCGCGACCTGCGCGCGGATTGCCGACACGAGCGACTGCGGCTCGCGCGTGCTTCGCACGATCACGTACGTCGCCCAGACGGTCTGCTGAGCGAACGACTCGTAGACCTGCAGGCTCGGATCTTCACCGAGACTGGTATGCCGCACGTTAGGTACGATACCGATGATCGTCCGCCAATGACGAGCACTCGTATCACCCTGAGGGCTGATGCGCTTGCCAAGGGCCTCCCCGTTCGGCCAGTGGTGCCGAGCGAAGCGCTCGTCCACGATGGCCACGCGCGGCGCGTCCGGCCCGTCACTCGCGCGGAACGACCGGCCCTCCAGAATCGGCGTCCCCATGGCGTCGAAGAATCCAGGCGTGATGGTGCGAACGTTCGAGACAACCACCTGCTCGCCCGGCTTCGGCTCCTGGCCCTCGGCGATCACGTTCGACTGCGGGTTCCCGCGCGTGAATGGAGCACTCTGTGTCAATCCAACTGAGCGCACGCCGGGAATCGCGGCCACTCGCTCGAGCACCTGATCGTAGAAGCGGCGAACCATCTGCGGGTTGTCATAACGCGGATACGGCGTCTGCAACCGCGCCATGAGAACATTTTCGGCGCGAAATCCCGGATCGACCGAGAGAAGTCGCTGGAAGCTCTTGAGGAGCAGCCCGGATCCGGCGAGCAGCACGAGCGATAGCGCGAACTGGACGACCACGAACGCGTTGCTCATGCGTCGCGCGGCGCCTGACGCGGAACCGCGCGAGCCATCCTTCAGGTTGGTCTGGAGATCGACGCGTGCAGCACGAACGGCTGGGGCGAGCCCGAACAGCAGCGCACACGCCACGGTCACACCGGTTGCGAACAGCACGACGATCGGGTCGACTTTCACATGGTCGATCCGCGGGATCTGCCCTTCCGGCAACTGTCGCAGAAGCTTGAGCGCCACGGCGGCGAAGATGAGGCCCAGCCCGGCACCCGTCCCGGCCAGCATTGCGCTCTCCGTCAGCAGCTGCGTCGCGATCCGGCGAGGGCTCGCGCCAAGGCAGCATCGCACCGCCATCTCACGATTGCGAGCTGCCGCGCGTGCCAGCAGGAGATTCGCGATGTTGGCGCACGCAATGAGCAGGACGACGCCGACCGCGGCGATGAGCACGAGCAGCGGCGTGCGAATGTCGCCCGCGATCCGATTCACGAGCGGCATCACGATGATCTTTGCGTGATCCTCGGGTTTCGCGCCGGGGAAGATGTCGTGCCGCGACAGCGTGAACGCGTCGACGGTGGCAATGAGGTCTCGCTTTGCCTGGTCGACGGTTATGCCCGGCTTCATGTGCCCGACCATATCGAGGCACCAGCACCCGAAGGCCGCGGGATCGAGCGCCAGTGGCAGCCAGACCTCAGTGCGTTCCGGCATCGCGAACGCGCGCGGCATCACGCCCACGACGGTCGACGGACTGCCATTGAGCTTGATCACGCGACCAAGGATCTTCGGGTCGCCTCCGAACATCCGCTGCCAGAGCCCGTAGCTGATCACGCTGACGGTGATGTTGTCGGGCCGGTACTCGCCGGCAACGAAGGTCCGGCCCATGAGCGGCGCCGTTCCAAATACGCGGAAGAAATCCTCCGACACGGTCGCTGCGTCGACGCGAACGGGATCGCCACTCCCCGTCAGGGTGAATCCGGGCTGATCGAACGCCGCCATGCTGTCGAACGCCCGGCTTTTTTCGCGAACTGCTACGAAGAGCCCCGACGGAAAGCTCACCTCGGCGAGTTGCTTCTCGGGCGACGTGCCGTAGAACACGACCAGCTGCTGTGGGTCTCGATATGGCAGTGGGGTCAGTAGCACGCCGTTCACGACACTGAAGATCGTCGTCGCCGCGCCGATGCCTAACGCCAAGGTGAGTACGACGACCGCCGTAAACCCGGGCGAGCGCCGCATCGTTCGCATCGCGTAGCGCGCGTCCTGACGCAGCTGCCCCAGAGCGCTCCCGCGAGCCGGTGTGCCGAGTGTCGCCGGTACTGTTCCTCGCCGGACGACATCTCGAAGCGTCGAAGCCAGATTTCCATCTCCGTCCAGCTCCTCGAGCACCAGACGTCTGGCCTCCGCGTCGCTCATGCCCCGGATACGGAGCTCGCGAAACCGATCCTCGAGATGTTGCGAAAGCTCGTCGGCAAGATCGGCTTCTTCCGCAGGTCCCAGCCGAAGGCTCGTCAGGCGCTCGGCGATCTCGGCTCGCCAGTCTCGCGAGCTCGCGTCGCTGTGTGCGTCACGCATGCTGTACCCCCGTTATGCGGGCAATGGCTTCCACGAACTGACGCCAGTTCCGCCGCTGTGCCGCGAGCACGCGACGCCCTTCTGCCGTGAGTCGGTAGTACCGTCGCCGCCGTTGGCCGGCCTTCTCGACCCAGCGCCCTTCGATCCACCCGCGTTTCTCGAGGCGGTAGAGCAATGGGTAGAGCGACGCGACGTGGAACCGGATCGCGCCGTTCGACCGTGAGTCGATCAGCTTGCTCAGCTCGTAGCCGTGGCGCGGCTCGTGTTCGACGAGCGAGAGGATGAGGAGCTCCGCACTGCCCTTCTTGAGTTCGCGATCCAGCATTGCCGATGCCATGTATGGTTATGCCACATATGACACAGACACTGGTTCGAGGGCAAGGGTTGCGTTGTTTGGCGACGGGCGACGGACGTGGGGGCAGGCGGCAGGCGGCAGGCGGCAGGCGGCAGGCGGCGCGAAAGCGTGTCATTCCGAGCGAGCGGCAGCGAGTCGAGGAATGACAACGGCTCGGTGCGCTAATAGCAGTAGCTCTAGTCTCGCAATGCGATGACAGGGTCGACTTGCGTGGCTCGCCGAGCGGGAATGAAGGTCGCCAACAACCCCGCCACACCAACCGTCGCAACGACGGCGGCGTACGTCAGAGCGTCCGACCGCCCCACGCCAAACAGGAAGCTAGAAAGCAGCCGCGATGCCGCCACCGCGCCCGCCACGCCTAACACCACGCCGCCGATCGTCAATCCAATCCCCTGACGGAACACGAGCGCCAGCACGGACGACGGCATCGCCCCGATCGCCATGCGCACGCCGAACTCTCGCTTTCGCTGCGACACGAGGTACGCCAGCACCCCGTACACGCCTAACGCCGCCAGTAGCGCCGCCAGCACGCCAAAGCTCGACAGCAGAGTCGTAACGAAGCGCGTGCTCGACGCCGCACGGGTGAGCATCTCTTCGCCTGTCGCGACCTCGTAGATCGCTGCTGTCGGATCCGATTCCGCGATGATCCGTCGAATCGCCGGCAGCGACGCGGTGGCGTCTCCACGCGAGCGTGCAAAGACGACCGACCCGCCGGACGTGCTGAACTGGCCGGCCGCGTAATAGACCGCCGGCCGAACCGGCGCGTCGATCGCCTCGTACTTCACGTCCGCCACCACGCCAATGACCTCGACCGACAACTGGCCCGCCTGGAACGTCGACAGCCGCCGACCAATCGGGGACTCGCCGTTCCAGAGCAGGTGCGCGGCTGTCTCGTTGAGCATCACTGCACTCGGCACCCCTTGCATCTCTCGCGCAGTGAACTGGCGACCGCGCCGCAGCGGGATCCGCAAGGTTCGCAGCATGTCCCCCGCCACCGTATGCACCTCGACGGGCGGATACTCATCCCGCTCCGCCCGATGCGAGTCGACCATGGTGATGGGCATCATGGCGCAGTCGCCTTCGAGCGGGGCGCAGTTCATCGCGACCACCGACTCCATTCCGGGCAGCGTCGCGATACGTCCGAGCATCTCGGTCCGACGCTCGGGCGTGGACGCGACCGAATCGCCTCCCGCAAGTCGAAGCTTGATCATGTTGTCGGGCACGAACCCGATGTCGGTCTTGAGGAGCGCCTGAAAGCTCCGCACCATGAGTCCCGCACCGACAAGGAGTGTCGTTGCCAGCGCCACCTGCCCGATCACGAGCGCGCGACGCCCCCTCGCCCGGGTCGTTGCACCGCGGCTTGCCGCAACCTTGATCAGATCTGCGATGTTCGTCCGAGACGCCGCGATCGCCGGAGCAGCCCCGAACGCGACCCCGACCGCCAGCGTGATCGCGACGGCGAACGTCAGCACACGCCAGTCCGGCACGAGTGACGCCCCCTGCAGCAGGTCGACACTGCGCAGCAAGATGTAGTTAGGCGGAAGTGCCGGACGCAGGCGCGCGAGCGCCACGGCGCCACCGTACGCGATCGCAAGGCCCGGAATGCCGCCGAGGAGGGCAAGCACCATACTCTCGGTGAGCAGTTGCCTCGCGAGCCGGCCACGACCGGCCCCCAACGCGATGCGCAGGCCCATCTCCGCCTCGCGCGCGCGGGCTCGCGCGAGGAGAAGGCCCGCGACGTTCGCGCAGACGATCAGCAGCACGCCCGCAACCGCGATCGACAAGACGACCAGTAGCGGTCGGATCAGGGGATGCTGTCGCGCCTCGGCGAAACTCACCACGCCGCCACTCCGCGTCGCGTTCCGCGGACCGAACGCCGGCGGCGGAAAGATCGCGTTGAGGGTGCGCGCAGCCGCCTTGAGTTGCGCGTCCGCCATCGCGAGCGTCGCGTTAGGCGCGAGCCGCGCGATGACCGCTCCCATCCCACCTTCCATCTGCTCGCGGCGGCGCGGTGAGTCCAGCACGTTCACCGCCTCGAGCGGAACCCACATCTCCGCATTCTCGCGAATACCGGTGAAGCTGGCCGGCATGACCCCGATGATCGTGACCGGCAGCTTGTCGAGCGCGGCAGTCGACCCGATGACGCCGGGATCGGCACCAAAATGACGACGCCAGAGCGACTCCGAGATGACCGCGACCGCACCGGTGGCCGATGGACTCGAGTCCGCGGCGGTGATCGTTCGTCCGAGCGAGGCACGAGCGCCGAGTGTCGAGAAGAGGTTCGCCGTGACGAGCTCCGCCCGCACTCGGGCGGCGGATTCCGGTTCACTCCCCATGCCCAGACCGGTGCGTCGCAGATTGTACTCTTCCCAGCTCGAGAATCCGGCATCGGCAAACGCCGGGACCAGCTCCTCGAGCCGTCGGTACTTCTCGTACGACCACGGCATGGAGTCCACGGGGAAGAAAACGCCCGGCGTTGTTGTCTGGAACGCGAGCACGAGCCGGTTGGCGTCGGGAAACGGCAGCGGCCGCAGCAGCATGGCGTTCACCAGGGTGAAGACCCCCGTGGTGGCTCCGATGCCTAACGCCAACGACGCGACGGCCACCGCCGCGAACGCCGGCGATTGGCGGAGCGAGCGAACCGTGTAGCGCGCGTCCTGGATTGCCGCCTCGACCCACCCCACCGCCATCACGTCGCCCGTCTCGTCCTTGATTCGCCTTGCGTTCCCGAACCGCCGCCGTGCGGCCCATTCCGCCTCGGGCACCGTCATACCGGCGCGCTCCTGATCACGCGCTTTCAGCTCGACGTGAAACTGCATCTCTTCGGCGAGCTCGCGCTCGAACCGCTCGCGATGGAGATAGAACCGAGCACGCCGCACGAGCGTGGCGAGGAAGTCGATCGGTCCGGTCACGGAAAAATCCTTGGAGACGAGGGTGCAGCCTGCGCGACGAGGCCGTCAGGCGGTTCCGAGAATGCGCTGAATCGCCAGGAGCATCCGATCGAACTCGGCGACTTCCTGAGCGAGCTGCTTCTTGCCGAGTGGCGTGAGCTTGTAGTACCGGGCGCGCCGCTTCGTGGGCGTGAGCCCCCACTCTGACGACACCCAGCCTTTGAGCTGCATACGCTGGAGCGCGGGATAGAGCGACCCTTCCTCTACCTGCAGCACGTCCTGCGAGAGTTGCTGTAGATGCTGGGCGATCCCGTACCCGTGCATCGAACCGATCGAGAGCGTCTTGAGGATCAGCATCTCGAGCGTGCCGGGGAGCAATTCACTTCGTTCAGCTCTTGCCATAGATAGTCTATATATAGAGTATCTATCCGTGTCAAGCCAGAACATGGCGCGAATGCATCCCAGAACGAGAGAGAAACGAATCGAAGGGAAAGGGCTGATCCAACGGATTTCGGTCCGTTTGATCCGCCGTTTCCGTTGCATCCGCGTTCCCTTTATCTGGATGTCGGCCTGGCCAGTCTCCTTCTTGCATTGCCGGGGGAGTCCGTACTGCTTTCGCTCTAAAGGATCTACCGGACTCGAGCTATGCCGCGCGTAAAGAAGAAGAAACTGGCCGTCGAACCCGCATCACGCGGCCTCGACGCCCGCCGCGTCGCCAGCGCCGCCCCACCCACGAGCGTCATGACGCTCGCCCGTACCATCGAAGACGACGGCGGCACCGCGCTCGCCAGCTACCGCGACCCACTCGGCGGACACTGGCAGATCCTCGCGTCCCTGCCCATCGACCGCGTCGAGCCAACGCCCTTCCAGCGCGATCTCTCGGAGACGCATGTCGAACGGCTCGCAGGCGCGATCGACAAGCTCGATCGCTTCCTCGACCCCGTCATCGCTGTCCCCGCGGGCGACGGAAAGTACTGGTCGCCTAACGGGTACCACCGGCTGGGCGCAATGAAGCAGCTGGGAGCCAAGTCGATCGTGGCGCTCGTGGTGCCGGAGGCCGAAGTCGCCCACCGCATCCTGCTCCTCAACACGGAGAAGGCACACAACCTCCGCGAGCGGGCGCTCGAGGTGGCACGACTGGCCGAGGCGCTCGCGGCGCTCGACGACCGTCCGGAGCGCGAGTTCGCGGTCGAGTTCGAGGAAGCCGCGCTCGTGACGCTCGGCTTCTGCTACCAGCAAAACGGCCGCTTCGCCGGTGGTGCGTTCCACCCGGTGCTCAAGCGCTGCGACAAGTTCCTCGGCTCCAAGCTCCCCAAGGCGATCGAGACGCGGCGCGAGCGCGCGAACAAGCTCCTCGAGCTCAACGAGGCGGTGAACGCGGCTGTCGCGAGCCTCAAGGAGCGTGGCTTTGAAAGCCCATACCTCAAGGCGTTCGTAGTCGCGCGCATCAACCCGCTCCGTTTCCAGCGGAAGCCGACCGCGGATTTCGATGAGACGATCGACAAGATGATCGCCTCGGCCACGCGATTCGACGCGGGCAAGATCCGCGTGGACCAGGTCGCTCGCACCGGCGGCGCCCCGGAAGAGTCGGCCTGAGGAGTTGTCATCCGAGCGCTGGAGGTTGTCATCCCCAGCGCTGGAGGTTGTCATCCCGAGCGCAGCGAGGGATCTTCATCCTCCCGATAGAGAGCTCTCTTTCGGGATGTTGAGGATCCCTCGCCTGAAGGCTCGGGATGACAGCAATGACGTTTCTCACCTCGCTCGCATGTCTCGCTTTCTTTTATCCCTCGCTGCCCCGCTCCTGATCGCCGGCGTCGCCCAGGCTCAGAGCACCGACTCCACCGCCGGCAAATCCGTCTGGCAAGGCGTTTATACCGAGGAGCAGGCCACGCGCGGCGACACCGAGCACCAGAACAACTGCAGCTCCTGCCACGGCACCGAGAAGTACTCCGGCGACGCCTTCACGAAGAACTGGGTCGGCCGCACCGTCTTCGATCTCTTCGACCAGATCAAGACGACGATGCCCGACGACAACCCCGGCGGGCTGTCGGCTCAACAGTACAAGGACGTTGTTGCGTACATCCTGAAGACCAACGGCTTCCCGGCGGGCACCGATTCCCTTCCGAGCGATCCGGAAGCGATGCGGCTTCTCAAGATCGACGCGAAGCCGAACAAGCAGTCGGCGCTTCGGCCGATGTACCACCCGCACGCTCACATCCCGGTAACCGCGACGCGATAGTCGCCCGCTCTTCCTCTCCGCGTGACGAAGGACGACGACAGCAAGAACACCCTCGACCGGCGGCGCTTTCTCAAGGTCGCGGGCGCCCAGACGGGATTGCTCGTCGCTGCCGCGTCAGGCGCGAAGGCAATCGCGCAGCAGCAACAACCCTCACCACGTCGCGCGCCGGCGGTCATCACTTCGAAGTCTCCCGACATCGCCGTCATCGGTGCGGGCGCCTTCGGCGGTTGGACCGCCTATCACCTCCAGAAAATGGGCGCGCGTGTCACGCTCGTCGACACGTGGGGGCCTGGCAACTCGAGATCGACATCGGGCGAGGAGACGCGCGGCGTGCGAAGCTCCTACGGTGATCGACCCCACGGAGTGCTGTGGGCGCGCTGGGCAACACAGGCGATGGAGCGCTGGAAGGCCTGGGACGACGAGTTCTCGCGCACGACCCAGGAGCGTGTCTTCTACACTACGGGCGACCTGATCTTCCGCAAGGACTGGGAGCCCTTCATGAAGGACACGCGGAAGAACTGGGACACGGTGGGCGTCAAGTACGAGGTGCTCGAGCC
>Ga0207674_10000482_pt1 | contig 52611 bp, 46 predicted proteins | sample KBSCornC72_FD_184303 | JGI IMG/M metagenome (GOLD analysis project Ga0207674, IMG submission 184303) | Corn rhizosphere microbial communities from Kellogg Biological Station, Michigan, USA - KBS Corn C7-2 (SPAdes) (version 2) | ecosystem: Host-associated > Plants > Roots > Rhizosphere > Soil ... | reverse complement strand
TTTCTTGTGCATTTACCGGGCATTCTTATTTGGCAATGCACGTGCAATCGGAACGGGCAGAACGGAAATCTCGCCCGGATCAGACAACCCGGATTCCACGGGTTCCTGCTAAGCCCGATGTCCGTGCTGAGGCATAGCGGAGAAGTATGCCGTTTTATGCGTTGTGCAAATTTGAATTGCTGTGAGGGAGACCTTATGTATCTATTTCTTCTGCCATCCATGGTTGCAATCGTCGTTATCGGCTTCATCCAGCTTCGCGATCAATTTGCAGTGTCAAAGTCGTCTTAGCTGTCAGGAGAGCCCAAATTCTTCACTTACTTGCCGCCCAACTCCCAGGTCTGAATGGAACGGTAAGTAGCAAGAGGAGACCGGGCACAATAGACCCGGCTCCTCTTTGCCAAATCGGCGAAGGGGCTCTACTTCGCCTTTTTACTTCTCCTGTAGCACTGCCACTCCATAGTGGTCCAGTGACACTGTGCCGGTATCTTTGTCCTCAAGAACATTGTGCATCGTTGAGGGCAGCTTGACGGTTTGCGGCGTCTTGTCGAAGTTGACAAGGATGAAGACTTTCTTTCCCTCGCCTTCGCGCGGATAGACGTCAACGCCCTCCGGCACCGGTCCAAACGCAGGCGTGACACCGCTGGTTTCGGTCATCCACTGTGCCGCCTTCAGCATTGCCGCATCGTCCATCCATGCGCCAATGTAGGTGATCTGTCCGTTTCCCACTTTGCGGGTGATTGCAGCAGGCTGCCCGTCGAGCCAGCCGTTGCTCTTGCCGTAGCGCATCAGGACCTTTGTATCCGGCGACGATGTGCTCAGTTGCTCTGCCCAGATCTTTGACGTTGTATTGCCCCAGATCCCACTCAGGGGAACGGTGTCCTCCGGCTTGTCGTCAATTGCATAGAACTGATCGACGCGTCCGCCCAGTAAAGCGACGAGGGGCCCGGGGCCGCGCTCTGGCTGGAGTCCGTTGTCGCCGTCTTTCATCCCTGCGCGCTGCCCCAGGACGAGATGCCCGCCATTTTTGACGTAGGCAATCAGGTTCTTTGCGTCTGCATCCGTCAGCACTTCCAGCCCCGGCGCGACGACCAGCTTGTAGCCGTCGAGCGACGCCGTTGGCGGCACGATGTCGATCGATTGCGCGATCTCACGCAGCGGCTTGTAGTAGCTCACAATCTGCGCGACCGGATCGAAGTTCTTGTTGTGACGCTGCCAATTGATGGCCCAACGGCTGTCGTACGAGTGCAGGATGGCGACCTGTGAGTGGACGCTGGTTCCCGCCAGCGCGGGGCCGGCCTTGGCAAACTCCTTGCCGATCTGCGCGACCTCGGAGTAGAGCGGAACCGGCGTGCCGTCCGCCCCGACCAGCGTGCCGTGCATCTCTTCCTGTCCATTCAGATCGGAGCGCCACTGCCAGTAGCTCACCGCGTCCGCGCCATGGCCGATATCGTGCCATGCCATGGCACGTACCTCGCCCTTGTCGAGAACGGTGTTGACCGGAGACCAGTTGACGAAGCCCGGCTGCGTCTCCATGACCCAGAAGTTTTTGCGCAGGAAGCCTCGCGTCAGATCGTGCGCCGCGCCGTTGCGGTTGGGGTCGAGATGTCCGCGGCCGACGTAGTCGTCCCACGAAGCGAAGTCGAGGTCCTGCGAGACCGTGTAGTGGTCAAACCCGTCGAACCATCCCATGAAGTTGGTGGTGATGAACTGTCTTCGGTCGCTGTTGGCGCGGATTACGTCGAGCTGGTTCTTCTGGTAGCTTCGCCATGTGTCTGAGACGAACCGCTTCCAGCTGAGCAGCAGACCCGGGTTGCCGTACTTCTCTTCGATCGGGATCTGCGACCAGTCCGTGTATGTCTCGCTCCAGTAGGCGGTCGTCCAGCGCTTGTTGAGGTTATCGAGCGTGCCGTAGCGTGCCTTCAACCAATCCTGGAACTGCTTCTGCACGTCCGGGCCATACGATTCGGCGGCGTATTCGTTGTCGATCTGCCAGCCGATTACGTTGGGATTGTGGCCATAGCGCTCTGCCATCTTCTCCGCGATGCCGCGGGCCAGCTCGCGATACTTTGGATTGGCCCAGTTGAACTGCTGGCGGTTGCCATGCTCGTCGCGGCGGCCGTCTTCCTTGATGCGCAGTGTCTCGGGATACTTCTGCGTCAGCCACGCCGGGGGAGCGGCGGTCGGCGTTCCCAACACCACAAAGATATGATGGCGCGCGGCATCGGCAATCGCATGATCGACCCAGTCGAATTTGTAGACGCCTTCGGTAGGTTCAATCGACGACCAGGCGAACTCGGTGATGCGGACGAAGCGAATACCCGCCTGCTGCATCAGCGTCAGGTCGGCGTCCCAGCGGGACTCGGGCCACTGTTCGGGATACCACGCGGTGCCCAGATAGAGCGGCGGCTGCGCCTCGGGTTGAGGCTGCTGCGCACGGGCAGGCACAGCCGGTGCGGCGATGAGAAGCGCTCCCAATGCAAGCGGGAGAAGGGTGCGAAGCGATGGCATCATGTGCGGGTTCTCCAGTGGCCTTCAGCAAAAGAGTCGTCTGTGCGACGGCGTCTTTGCAAGCGGGTCGACGACCCCATACTAATCGCAATACGCGGGCATCCAAATTAAAAAAGCGAGAGGTTGACAGATCAAATGTGCAGAGGCTAAAACGCTTGAACAGATGGTCTGACGATATTCGCGGTTGCTCACGGCAAGCGGCGAACGGCTTGCGTGGCCTGGTCAGTTCAAGGAGAGGCAAACGGATTATCGCAGTGACATTATGCGGCGCTTATAGTAAAAGCTATAAGGCAATGACATCGGTGCAAATTCTGCCGGATTTTCAGCGGGAGACGATGTGCGCATTTTGAGAGTGGACGAAGCGTATGGGAGTGTTTGAGGAGAAGATCGCAGCCGCCGAGGATATGGGCTTCCGCGGGAAACCCGATTTTGTGACGCTTCGCGCGGCGGGCCACATCGCTTTCGGCAACGGCGCGAGCCATTGAAGACTCTACCGTCAGATCGGAATGTTCCGGAAGCGCGGCAGAGAGGTTCGCGCGGTTTTCGGCGAATCGACCTTGCCTATGTTGAACTAGCGTCGAGCGAGGTAGCCCGCGACATCAACCGCGACATCGTTCTGGAGCTTATTCGGACCAAGCAGCCCATTGCGCGCGCTGGCCTCTCCCGCTGGTCGGGACTTCAGCCCAGCACCGTCTCCAACATCGTCGAGCAACTGATCGCCGAAGGCTGGATCGAAGAAGGAGCAGAATCGCGCCGGCCGAGAGGGCGACCGGCAACCCTGCTATCGCTGAATGCAAATCTTGCCATGATTGCAGCGGACATCCGTCCGCACCAGGCGATCATCGCCGTCGTCGATCTGAACGGACGGTTTCTCTCGCGCGAGGTGATTCCCATCGCATCCGATCCGGAGCGCGGCGTGCAGCGGGTGATCGAGTGCATGAAGAGTCTGCGCGCGAGCCATAGCGACAAGTCCTTCGAGGGCATCGGCATCAGCCTGCCGGGCCGGGTTGACCCCGTCGCGCAGCGGCTGATCCTGGCGCCGAATCTGAAGTGGTACGACTACGACATCAAGAGCGCCATCGAACGCGCCATGAAGTTGCAGGTGGAGATGGACAACGCGGCGAACGCCTGTCTGCTGTCGGAGCTATGGTTCGGCAGGATGAATGGCGTGCGCAATGCGGTCCTCGTCACCATCTCCGAAGGTGTCGGCTCTGCAATTCTGGCGAACGGCCAACTGGTCGTCGGCAAGTCCGGCCTCGCAGGCGAGTTTGGCCATATTCCCATCGATCCCCTTGGCCCTCGTTGTGGTTGCGGCAGGACCGGCTGCTGGGAGATGTACGCGTCGTCGCGCGCCGCACTGCGTTTCTACGCCGAGTCCTCACCGGAGATTCCCGTCACGGGATTTCAGGGCTTGCTGAATCTGGCGGAGGATGGCGACAAGAAGGCTACTGCGGCGCTCAGGCGGCAGGCTGCTTATCTGGGCATCGGGTTGCGGCTAATCTCCTCGGCGCTCGCACCTGAACTCATCCTGCTGAGCGGCGATCTAACCTCGGCGTGGTCGCGGCTGGGACCCATCGTCGAGAAGGAACTCGGCGAGCAGATGCTGGCAGGGACGCCGCCGCGCATCGTGGTCACGACCGATCCCGAGCTGGCGCGTCTGCGAGGAGCGGCTGCACTCGTGCTGCAACGCCACTCAGGTCATCATCGTTCCACTCATGCTGGGGGCAAGGGGCAGAAGGCTGCAAAGCGAAAGGGCCGCCGCTCTGGGTCAAAGGCCAGCGGAGAAAAGAAGTAGCACCCAGGATGACGCATCTCCGCTCGACCTCTACTATCTTCGATTCGTGAAGAACGATTGGGCTTATTCAAGCTCTCTGTTTCGCTCGTGTGGCGGTAATCTCAGGGGCGAGTAACAGCAGCAGCACCGCTCCCGCCGCGGGAACGGCCAGCCCATCTCGCAGCGCATGGAAGTGGGTGGAGATGGCGCCGGTCAGCCAGGGAAGCGTTGCGCCTCCCAGAGAGGCCACGGCGAAGACAGGTCCGAGACGGGGATGATTGCCGGTGCGGGCCAGGAAGAAGGAGACGATCAGCGGATAGATCGGCGCGAGAGCCAGGCCGCTCAGGATCGTGAGCGCAATCACCCCTCCAGACCCGAGATGGGTTGCCGCAATCAAGACCGCCGTCGCGACGATAAGCAGCAGAACGCTTCCCCGGTAGAGTGCCGCTTCGCCGAACAGGCTCGTCAGCGCAGCCAGCAGCAGGCGTCCGCTCAGCTCCGCTATCCAGAAGTACAGCGCCACCGACGAGGCGAGCATGGTTGTGGTGCGGATGCCGTAGCTCGGCAGCCACCCGCCCAGAGCGCTTTCGATGCCGACAAACAAAAGCATCGCGAGCGAGAAGATGAGCAGGGGAAGCATCGGCATCGGCATCTTCGTCAGCTTCGTCCCCTGCCCCAGGGAGACGGTCTCGGCGGCTATCCGCGGTGCTGCAGGCGGTATCCTGATCGCGAAGAGGGCGGCAAGGAGAAGGAAGGCCGCAAGGACAAGAAAGAAGAGCGGCACTCGTTCCGGCCCGCAGGCGCGCACCAGCAGAGAACAGACGATTGCGCCCACTCCCCATGCTACGTTCAGCAGTGCCAGCAGACGGGTGCGGGAGGAGGTCGCCGCCGTACCGACGATGACGTTTCCCGCCGTCAGTCCCGCGCCCAGTCCCAGCCCTACGCAGAACAGCGCGACGTGTGCTGTGCCGAAGTCGGCCCACGCCATCAACACGCATCCGGCTGCCGTCATGCATGATCCGGCCAGAACGCTAAGGCGAAGGTTGCGCGTGGCGAACCATGCCCCGCAGAGCTCTCCCACGAACACGACCGTGAACAGGGTTCCTGCCTGCTCATCCTGAATATGCCATCGACCAATTAACGCCGGCAGCAGCGGCCCCAGCATCACGGTCGCGATTCCCGCCACGAAGAAATAGAAGAACGCCGGACCGATCGCGCGGAAGGCTCCGGCCGATGGATTCGAGGATCCCGTTGCAGATGGCGTGGTCTCTGGCAATGCGTTCGGCTAGGCCCTTCAGTCGTAGCGTAACTGCGTGGTCGATTCTGCCAACGATGCTGGAGCAATTCTCCTGTTGCCGTGCAGTGGAAGATTCCGAGGAGTGCCGTTTTCCTTGAGAGAAAACGTCCAGGACTCCGAAGCCTTTTTTGTACGCCTACAGGAGAATTGCTCTATCGACCTAGAGTTTATCCCTGCGCGGCTTTACCGTCCGTTCCTCGCGAACGCCCGCGGTCGATTCTCTCACTACCAGTTCGGGCTCGAACCAGATCGATTCAGGGTAGCTCTCATCCGGCGACTGGATGCGGCGAACCAGCATCTGCGCCGCCGCCCAGCCCATCTTGTGCAGCGGCTGGCGTATTGTCGTCAGCCGAGGGTTGTAGTACTCGGCCACGATAATGTCGTCGAACCCTATGACCGAGATGTCGCGGGGGCAACTCAGTCCCACATCTTCGATGGCGCGGATGGCGCCGATGGCCGCCGTATCGTTGAAGCAGAACATCGCCGTGAAATCGCGTGTGCGCGCAAGCAGCTCCCGCACTGGGGGGTAGCCCAGCTCCGGTGACCATGAATTCTTTTCGAGATGAATGCACAGCTCTGGCCGGATGGTAATACCAATCTCCTGCGCCATGCTGACGATGGCCTCCCAGCGGGCATCGGTGTCGCTGACATAACGTGAGCCCCGCATGAACGCGATACGGCGGTGGCCAAGATCGTACAGGTGGCGGAGCGCCATCTTCGCGGCGCGTCCGTGGTCGAGCACAACGTTGGTGACGCCCGGCATCTTGCTATGCGACGAGATGCCGACTACCGGGAGAGGCACTTTATGGCGAAGCTCGGTATTGACCATCAAAAATCCGTCGATGGCGCGGTTCATCAACAATTGCGGATACTCTTCGACAAGGTCGGGGCGGCCGAGATGGCTGACCGTGAAGTAGAGGAAGCCCTCCTGTAGCAGATACTGCTCAACCCCAAGCATGACGCCCGTAAAGTATCCCTCGCTAACCTCGGGAACGATCAGGCCGACGGTATTGGTGACTCGCGTGCGCAACATGCGCGCGTGAAGGTTGGGGCGATACTCGAACTTCTTCGCCGCTGCGTGAACCCGCACCTTGGTTGCGTCGGAGATCGACTTCGCCACCGGCGAGTTGTTGAGCACGATGGAGACGGTCGCAGGGGAGAGATCCAGATACTCGGCAAGGATCTTCAGCGTAACCGGCTTGCCGGCCTCGGATATTTTTTTCTTTCCTGTCATGGTTCTCCAGGCAGATGGTTGAAATTGGTGCAACCTTTGTACACCTTTGACACGCTTGATCGCGACCGCTCGCGAAAGGGCGGCTACTCGCCGTCCGCGCTTACCATGCAAATTACCATGCCATATCCAGGAAAAGCCATGCCTTTCAAAGGGTTGTCCCAGAATGGCGCTTAGTTTGTTGCCGGGCGTTATCTTTTGCCGAAGACGTCTCCCATCCGCCGGATCTGCGCCCCTACGCCGCGCAGCTTTTCTTCCAGACGCTCATAGCCGCGGTCCATGTGGTATACCCGGTCCAGAATGGTCTCTCCATCGGCCACCAGCGCCGCCAGCACCAGCGACGCCGAGGCGCGCAGGTCCGAGCACATCACCGCTGCCGACTGCAGCGGCGTCTTGCCGCGAACCGTGGCCGTGCGTCCCTGCACGGTGATGTTTGCGCCCATGCGGTTCAACTCCTGCACGTGCATGAAGCGGTTCTCGAAGATGTTCTCCGTGACGATCGTTGTTCCTTCGGATTGCGTGGCCAGCGCCATGTACTGGGCCTGCATGTCGGTGGGAAAGCCGGGGTACTCTTCCGTCGATATGTCGGCAGCTTTCAGCTCTCCGCCTGAACGAACGCGAATGTGGTCGCTGCCGACGTCGATGCGGACGCCGCACTGCTCCAGCTTGTGGATAAGGGAGCTGAGGTGAACCGGCTCGCAGGCGTCTACATTCAGATCGCCGCCTGTGATCGCGCCGGCAATGAGGAACGTTCCGGCCTCGATGCGGTCGGGGTTGATGCGGTGGCGCGCGCCGTGGAGCTTTGCCACTCCCTGAACCCGGATTGTCGAGGTTCCTGCGCCTTCGATGTTGGCTCCCATGGCGATGAGCAGGGCGGCGAGGTCGGTTACCTCGGGCTCGCGGGCGCAGTTCTCGAAGACGGTCTCGCCCTCGGCCAGGGTGGCGGCCATCAGCAGATCTTCGGTTCCGGTGACGGTGATCTTGTCGAAGACGATGCGCGCGCCCTTGAGGCGGTCGGTACGGGCTTCGAGGTAGCCATGCTCCTGGGTGATTGTTGCTCCCATTGCTTCGAGGCCCTTGATGTGGAGGTCGATGGGACGGCCTCCGATGGCGCAGCCGCCGGGCATGGCGACGCGGGCGACTCCGGTGCGGGCGATCAGCGGGCCGAGGACGAGCGAACTGGCGCGCATGGTCTTGACGATCTCGTACTTGGCCACCGGATCGGAGAGGACGGCACAGCGGATGCGGGTGCGGTGCTGGGCGCGCCCATAGCCGAGTTCGACCTCGGCACCCATGCTGGCGAGCAGCTTGCGCTCGGTTTCGATGTCGCGGACCTGGGGGATATTTTCGAGGATGACCTCGTCCTCGGTGAGGATGGCGGCGGCCATGCAGGGAAGGGCGGAGTTCTTGGCTCCGGAAATTTTGATGGTGCCGAGAAGGGGATTGCCGCCGCGTACAACAAACTTGTCCATTCTGCCAGTTTACGGGGTGACGGCGTGGAAATGGGTGCCTGCTCTGGTACTCCCGACAGGGCGAGAGCATCTGAAGAGATGGTGATAGGGGAGTTTCGGTGATGAAGAACATAGAACGGTTCAGGATTTCACCCGGGGCACGAGTGGGCAGGGTGCGGCTGGCAGTATCGAATCTGGAGCAGTCGCTGGCGTTTTACGAGCGCGTGATCGGATTTCGAGTAGTTCAGAGGGAGGGGTTGCGCGTCGCGTTGGGAGTCCATGGCTCTGAGCGTGAACTGCTGGAGTTGCAGGAGATGCCGGACCTGCGCCCGCTGGCCTCGCCGCGGCTGGGGTTGTACCACTTTGCCGTGCTGTTGCCGACGCGTGCGGCGCTTGGCTCGTTTGCGGAGCATCTGGCCCGGCTGGTCGTGCGGGCCGGCTCGGCGGACCATCTGGTCAGCGAGGCATTTTATCTGGTCGATCCGGACGGTCTGACAATAGAGGTGTATGCGGACAGGGATCGTTCGGAGTGGAGGTACAAGGGAGATGAGGTGCTGATGGCTGTCGACCCGCTGGATATGGCCGGGCTCATTGCGGAGTCGGCGGGAACGAAGTGGGAGGGATTGCCGGCGGGGACGACGGTCGGGCATATGCACTTCTATGTGGGCGAGATGGAGGCTGGCAGAGCGTTTTACGATAGGGGGCTGGGCCTGGATGTGATGAGCCGGTTGGGGGATGCCGCGCTGTTTCTCGCGGCGGGCGGATACCACCATCATGTGGGGATTAATACCTGGGCGCGAGGTTCGGGCATCGCGGCGGCGGGCGATCCGCGACTGCTGGAGTGGGAACTGGTGGTTCCCGGGGAAGGCGATGTGGAGAAAGTGAGCCGCAGTCTCGAAAAGGACGGTCATGCGGTGGATCGTAGCGAGGGCAAGGTGCGGTTCCGCGATCCGTGGGGAATCGTGGTTTCGCTGGTGGCGGAGAGGACTTAGAGTGAGCCTCCGACGAAGATTCAGATCTCTTGAGGCGGATTCTGGTAGATGCCGAGGACGTTTCCTGCCGGGTCGCGGAAACGGGCGGTGATCTCGGGAGCGTCGGCTCCGATGGGTTGGACGATCTGGCAGCCGTTGGCGACGATCCGGTCGATGGTTGCGGCTACACTGTCCACCATGATGTAGATGAGAAGTCCGGGCTGGGTAGAGGGTGGGCGGCCAAGGGTCCATGTGCCGCTTACTTCGCCGACGCCATCGTCAAAGGAGGTGGCGCCGTCCCCGCGCTGCCGGATGTTCCAGCCAAAGACATTTTTGTAGAAGTCGGCCGAGCGAGCTACGTCGATGGCAGGCATATCGATGTAACAGATCTTTCCATTTCCGATGGTGGGAGGCATGGGTCGCTCCTTCGAGAGTGTGCGACTTTTAGTATGTACTCATTTGCGATGCCAGTTCGATGATCGAGGAGCGAAATCGTCTGAAGGCACCCGCGATGATCTTTCTAACGTTCTTCGTTATGTCGGTCGCTTTGCTCCAATGTTGCCCGCGCCGCTGCCTGTTCCTTTGCTTCCATCCACCCGCGCAGGATCACTACGGCGGCGACCTGATCGATTACATATTTGCGGTTCCGGGAATCATGTCCGGTTTCGTTGAGAATCTCGTGCGCCGCGACCGAACTGAGCCGCTCATCCCACAGTGTCACCGGCAGTGTGGAGCGTTTACGCAACTCATCGGCGAACTCCTGCACCTTCGCCGCCCACGGGCTCACATCTCCCGACATGTGCAGCGGATTCCCAACAATAATCTCCACTACCTCATGCTTGCGAATCAACCGCAGCAGGCTGCGCAGGTCCTCGCCCCGGCTTTTGCGCCACAGCGTCAGCAGTGGCTGCGCGGTGTAGCCCAAAGGGTCCGAGAGCGCAACGCCCACGCGCACCTTTCCCACATCCAGCGCCATTACCCGACCGGTTGCCATGTGCCTAGTCTAACTGTCCTGGACCGCGTCTTGATGGCTTAGACGATCTGGCGATACACCATGGGGGCTGTTGTAGCTTCGGCGGGAATCTTTGCTGGGCTTGCGTCGTGAGACTGATGCGCTCCCGCTACCCAGAGGCCAGGATCGACGTCGGGGAAGATGCTGTCGCGGCGCTCGATCTCGGCCAGGCGGGTCTCCTGGCTCGGGGTGATGGCGCCGCTGGACTCGAACGCCTGCCAGATGGCCTTCACCTCGTTGAACTGATCATTGTGGGTGAGGAAGCGAATCTCCGCGTAGTCGCGGGCCGCGCCGGTGGTGATGAGGAACTGCCAATCGGAGGACTCGAGCAGCAGAAGCTCGCGGCAGAGCTGCTGCATGATGCGTTTGCCGAGGGCGCTGTCACGCCAGCTTCCGGCGGTGCAGGCCTCGCGGGTGTAGAGTTCGGCGGGATAGATGTGCGTGTAGGTCCACGAAGTCTCGGGGTTCATCCAGACGTGGTTGTTGCCCTCGGCTCCCCAGGAGCCTTCGTGCATGGCGATGAAGCCCGCGCGAGGGAAGCGGTCGAGATATTCAGCGCAACTGATGAGCTCGATGCGCGTATCGTAGTCATGCAGGGTGCGGGCCACGGCCTCAAGCCAAAGGACGCCTTCAAACCACCAGTGGCCGAAGAGCTCGGCGTCGAAGGGCGAGCAGAGAATGGGCGGGATGGAGTCGTTGAACCCGGATTGCAGAGCCTCCCATACCAGGTGAACGTAGTTTGCCGCATGAGACTTGACGCGCTCGGCGGCTTCCTTGGGGTAGTAAGGCTGCTTGTCGCCCATGTCCACCTTGGAGCCGGTGACGCGCCAGTAGCGATGGCCGCCGGGCCAGCGCTTCTTGTGGAAGTCGAGATAGGTGCCGTCACCGGGGTAGCCGGAGTCGCCCGACCATACCTGCACACCAGTACGGGGATCGCGAGGGAAGATCGTTGTAGCGTAATGCTTGTCGTACGGGCCGTCCACATAATAAGGCTGATAGAGTCGGCGGTAGTCGTGATGCGTCATCTCCTCGGAGATCTCGTCGATGGGCACACCGCCGTTGAGCAGCTCATACGGCGAGGGGACACGGTGCGACTCCTCGACGAGATGCGTGTCGACGAAGAAGAACTCGATACCTGATTCGGAGAGCGCCTGCTCAACGCCGATGCGGTCGAATCCGGGAGGCGTGGGCGAACCGTCGGCGTTGGGGACGGGATAGTTCCAGAAGCCCGCCGGTCGGTAGCCGCATTCAGGAGCCCAGATGCCCTTCGGCGCCGAACCGATGTGACGGATATGGGTGGCGACCGCGGTACGGACCTGCGCGCGGACGCTCTCATCGGTTCCCAGCAGCGGCATGTAGCCATGGGTCGCGCCGCAGGTGATGATGTCGATCAGTCCGATGTCGTTGAAGTGGCGAAAGCCTTTGATGATGCTCTGGTCGAAATCGTTGAAGTCTTCGAGCGCCTGCGAGAAGAAGCGATGCCAGAAGCGCGCCGTTTCGGCATAATGGGCCTCGCCCGTCTGGGTGAAGAATGCCTCGTCCTCCTGGGCGGCGACGATCTTGCGGCCCAGATATTTAGGAAACTCCGCGATGAAAACGGGGTGCGAGAGCTGTTCGAGCAGAATGGGGGAGAGATTGAGATTGCAGTTAAAGCGGACGTTATCGCGCTCAAGGTTCTTGAGCATACGCAGCAGCGGCAGGTAAGTCTCGGCGGCAGCCTCGTGGAGCCACTCCATGCCATGCGGCCACGTGCCGTGATTGACGACGTAGGGCAGGTGGGCGTGCAGGGTGAAGGTGAGGAACCCTGCTGGCCCTTTATTGTTGCTGGACGGTGCTTTGGGCGTTGCCTTCGTCAAGACGGTGTACCTCGAAAGAAGCCTATTTCTTTGGGTAAAAACAGCATCCTGGGCGTATTTCTGGCCGCTGATACCGAGTTTACACGATGGACGAGAGCCAAAATCTCCGTTCTGAGGCAGCGGCAATCCGAAAGCCCTTGTCGATCCCGTGCAGAGGGGGACCGTCGACTATTGGTGATACCCCTCCCGTTGGTTCAGAGTTGGGTTGGCAGGTGCGTTCCGGTTGTTGCCGGTGGAGACGCGAAGCGCGATGGCGTTGGTGAGACGGAAGCGGATCAGGCTCTCCGAGGGAATCTGAACCTGCTCTCCCTTGGTGACTGCGTTGGCTCCGGCTCCGAGACCGCCGCCTGCCGCTGCTCCAATGGCGGCGCCCTTGCCACCGCCGAAGATGCCTCCGAGGATGGCTCCGACCGCTGCGCCGCCGCCCACCTTCTCAGCCGTATTCTTGCCGCGTCCCTTTCCCTGTACGCTGTAGGGCTCGGTGGCCAGGGAGACGCTCCCGTTGCGATTCCTCAAGGTCGTCAGCTCAATGCTGAGCAGAGAGTTGCCTTTGAAGTGAGCTGCCTCTTGCACGGTATCGACGCGGCCGGAGACTGCGGCGCCCTGGGGAATGGCGACAGCGCCGTCGATGATGATGTCGGTAGCGACGGTGCCGCTGAAGCTGTCACCCTGCTGGGTGGTAGCACTGTCCAGCGTCTGGGTTATGCGAATCGGAAGGGTTGTTCCCGCCGGCACGGTGACGTCGCGAAAGGCAGGAACCGGCGGTGGCGGAGGAGCCGCAGGCGCCGGCGGAGGGGTAGACTGGGCGCGCTCGACAGGAGCGGAAGGCGTCACGCGCTCGATCGGAGCAGGCGAATGTTTAACCGGCTCGATATACGGCTTGGGCGCGGGCTTCTTTTTCTCTGCCGTGCGCACCGGCTCCGGTGCGGGTGCGGGTTCGGTCGCAACGGGAGTTGGAGATGGCTGCTGAACGACCAGATTGTTGACGACCGTTCGGAGGCCAGCCACCTGGGCGGCGTCCGAAGCTGCGAGCGAGCGTGCTGCCTCGCTGCTGACAGTGCCATTGAGGGTGGCGACGCCGTTTTCAACCGACGCCTGGATCGATTCCGGCTTGAGGGCGCTGTCGGCGGCGATGCGGCTTTGCAGTGCCGAACTCAGGGCCGCGTCGTCAGACGCCGGTGCTGCGGCTTTTTTGCAGCCGCCGATACCGAAGGCCAGGGTAAGAAGGGCAGCGAACGTGATGGCGCGCGATGAAGAGAGGATACGGTAGGCGTACATGTGACCTCGGTGTGCGGTAGAACTGCTTCAAATACTGTAACTGACCTTATAGTTATCAGATGCTTTGGCTGGCTCGGAAGCTGTATCAATAGACTCCGGACTCCGCGCTTCTGCTGATTATGACGAATGCCATTGCAAAAGGAAATGGTGATGGAGGACGGCGGCCCGGCCGATGACGCACAACCTATTCCACCGGAGGGGCATCTTCACTAGGATACTTCGGACCTGGGCTGGTCCGGATGCTGCGGAGGCGCGTGAAGCTATGCGCAAAGGGGTATGCTGGAGTCTCCGATGGGGACTACGGTTTCCGATTGGGGTATAAAAGCTGAGAGCGATTTGCATTGACCCATTATTGACCCATGCATTCATGGAAGAGGAGAGAGGATATGTCTGACAACGACAACAATGTAGGCGGATTGGGATGGTTTCTGGCGGGTCTTGGCGTCGGTGCGCTTGTAGGAGTGCTGTATGCGCCAAAGGCAGGGAAGGAGACGCGCGAAGATCTGATGGCCAGCGCCCAGGACGTGAAGGAGAGGGCGGCGGTTCTGGCTCAGCAGGGCAGAGAACGCGCTGCCGAACTGGCGCAGCAGGGCAAGCAGCAGGTGGGCGAGTATGTCGATCGCGGCAAGGAGTACTATGATCGCGGTCGCACTCAATGGGCTGAATATGTTGAAAAGGGCAAGGGGCTGATTCAGGAGCAGCAGGACAAGGTCTCCGCTGCGATCGATGCCGGTAAGGATGCCTATGCAACCACGACGCACGAGCCGGCCAAGTCGTAGCCCTTCAGAGACTTGGTGTTTCATCCAAGGCCAGGTCTCAAATTCTGTGGTGATTGAAAGAGAGGCTGCATGGTAGCGGCACAAATTGTTATGTCAGGCATGTGGCTGCAGGATGTGGACTCGATCTCATCGGGGAACTCCAGGCTGCTCATGATCTTTGTGGGTATGGTTGCCTTGGCGATGGTGGTTCAGGCTATCGCACTCATTATGTTGGCCGTAGGCGCGGCCAAGGCTCGCAAACGGACGATGGCGATAGTCGAGGAGATTCGGGCGAAAGCGATGCCGGCCATCGACAGCACGCAGGAGTTTGTGAAGAACTATGCGCCGAAGCTGATGACGCTCGCCGAGAACCTTGCCGAGACCAGCAACGTCGTTCGCGGCAGCGCCGAGGACTTCAATACGACGTTGGCCGACCTGAACAACAAGACGCGCGTGCAGGCAGCCCGGCTGGACGATATTGTAAGTTCAGTCCTTGCCAGCACAGCATCGGCGGTCAGTGCGGTGGATCGCGGCATCCGCAGCCCCGTGCGCAAGTTCAACGGCTTTCTGAATGGGCTGCGTGCCGGATGCGATGTGCTGGCTGGCCGGATGAAGGGCTTTGGCAGTCACAGTCAGGCCAGCCGCGCCTACCGGGAACGGGGCTATCCGGAAGATGATGTCGATCTGGAGTAAGTAAAAACCTGCGCCTAATAAATCCAGCCACCCCCGACCACCTCGTCTTCCTGATAGAAGACGGCAGCCTGGCCGGGGGTGATTGCACGTTGGGGCTCATCGAAGACGGCGGTGACGGTGTTGTCCGGCGCGGGGCTGAGTGTCGCCGGTGCAGGCAGGTGGCGGTGGCGAACCTTGATGGTGACGCGGATGTTCTCGGTCAGCCTGGGGATGGAGATCCAGTTGAGGCGGTTGGCGCGAAGCTCGCGGGACATGAGCTGATCGTTCGAGCCGACGGTGACCTGATGGCTGTCCGGATGAATGGCGAGGACGTAGAGCGGATCGGGCGAGGTGAGTCCCAGCCCCTTGCGCTGGCCGACGGTAAAACTCTGGATGCCCTCGTGATGGCCGATAACCTCGCCCGATGCTGAGACGAGTTCTCCTGAAGAGTCGGGCAGGTCTTCGCCCTGCTCGTCAAGATAAGCCTTGAGGAAGGCGTTGTAGTCACCGCCGGGGATGAAGCAGATCTCCTGCGAATCGGGCTTGGCGGCGACGTCGAGACCGGCGTCGGACGCCATCTCGCGGACCGCGGGCTTCTTCATTTCGCCGAGAGGGAAGAGAGTGCGCGAGAGCTGCTCCTGCGTCAGTCCGAAGAGAAAATAAGTCTGGTCCTTGGTGTGGTCGGCGGGGCGAGAGAGAATCCAGCGGCCCCGGGCCTCGTCGAAGTGATTGCGGGCGTAGTGGCCGGTGGCGATACGGTCGGCGCCGATCTGACGGGCCGTGACAAGAAGCTGGTCGAACTTCAGATGGTTGTTGCAGAGGGTGCAGGGAATTGGGGTGCGTCCGGCAAGGTACTCGGCGACAAAGGGCTTGACCACGTCGGCCTCGAAGCGGTCCTGCTGGTTGATGAGGTAGTAGGGAATGCCTAACTGCTCTGCGACGTGGCGGGCGTCGTACACGTCGTCGATGGAGCAGCAGCGTCCGCGGACGGCCTCGGGCATGCCCTCGTGACCGGCGAGGCGGCGCTGGTTCCAGAGTTGCAGCGTAAGGCCGACGAGCGTATACCCCTGCGAACGCAACAGTGCGGCGACGGCGGAGGAGTCGACTCCTCCGGACATGGCGACGGCAATGGTTTCCTGAGACATCCTGCTTCTATTTTCGCAGATGTGGGCTAGGACCGTTCCGCCAGGTCTTTGCGGAAAAAGCTGTTCAGTTCTGCGAAGGGGACGGCGTCGTCCAGCCCGACCATGCTGTTCTCTTCGGCCATCTTGCGGGCAGCATGGATGAACCCGGTCCACGCGGCGCGTGCCAGCGCGGAGCCCACGCTGATGCGCCGGACGCCGATCTCGGCCAGTTCCGGAATCTTCAGCCCCTTGCTGGAGGTGAGCAGAACGTTGACAGGTCTGGGGTGAACTGCCTTGACGATGGCTTCAATATCGGAACGCTTTGCCGCGCCAGGAGCGTAAAGCACGTCCGCTCCCGCTTCAGCAAAGGCTTCGAGACGGCGGATGGATTCACGCAGCGGATCGGGATGGCCGACGAGATAGCATTCAGCCCTGGCAACCAGCAAAACGCCGGTGCCGGAGGCGTCGATGGCGACCTTTGCCGCCTTGATTCGCTCCACGGCAAGAGGCAGATCGTAGAGCGGCTCTTCGCGATCGCCGCTTGCGTCTTCGATGGAGAGGCCCGCGACGCCGGTCTCGACGCAGAGGCGGACATTTTCGGCGACAGCCTCCGGTTCATGGGCGTAGCCGGATTCAAAGTCGGCGTTGACGGGGAGATCGACCGAGGCGACGATGGCCGCGATGTGTTCGAGGACGATGTCGCGGGGAACGGCCCAGTCTGCGTCCGGAAGGCCGCGCGAAAAGGAAAAGCCGCCGCTGGTCGTCGCCAGCGCCTTGAAGCCGAGACTGCGAAGGTATCGTGCGGAACCGACGTCCCAGGGATTGGGGATGACGAAACAACCGCTCTGGTGAAGCTTGCGGAATTCGGCTCGGCGTGCGGTGAAATCGGTCATTGTTGCTCCTTGGAAGAGTAGCCTCTGTAACTGAAGCATACGAAGTCTCAATGAAAAAGACCATCGCAAGGCCAGCTTCTCTCAATATCTGAATTTGAGCGGATTGCGGTAGCGGTTGAACTGAAGAGCGTTAGACCCGCCGTAGCGGAGATGTATCGGCCCTTTCTCCTTCTCCCATTTCTATTTATGGTGAGTTGGAGGAGACTGATTTAACAGAAAAGATGCGGTAGAAGAGAGGTAGGCGTGAAGTCTGGAAGACAGATTCAGGATTGGCTGAGACCGCGGCTTTGTCGCGAGTGGGTCTGTCTGCTGCTGCTTTTGTCAGGAACGCTGACGGCGATCGCAGGGCCGCCATTTCAAACCGATGATCCAGAGCCGGTTGACTTCCATCACTTCGAGATGTACGCCTTTGAGCTCTCAGACAGCTCCCACGGAGGGACTTCGTTGTCGATTCCGGCGTATGAGGTGAACTGGGGTGCGGCGCCGAATCTGCAACTGCATCTGGTGGTACCGCTGACGGCGAACATTCCATCGGACGGCAACGGGACGAACTACGGGATCGGCGATACGGAAGTGGGCGCGAAGTATCGCTTTGTGAAAGAGACGAAGCGGGTGCCGCAGATTGGGATCTTTCCTTTTGTGGAACTGCCCACCGGCAGCGCCGACCGGGGACTGGGAGTCGGCAGGACCTGGTATCGCTTGCCCGTGTGGGTCCAGAAGAGCTGGGGAGCCGGAGATGCGTGGACGAGTTACGGTGGTGGCGGAGTGGTTGTCGTACCTGAGTCGGGATACAAAAACTATCCGTTCGCCGGATGGCTCGTGCAACGCCAGCTAAACAAAAAACTGATGTTGGGAATGGAAGTGTTTGGGCACGGAGCGCTGGGCGAATCGGCAGACAGCATGCGCTATTCGACGATGGCAGATGGGGGAGGATCGTTCGAGTTCAGACCGGGGTTCGACCTGCTGTTTGCGGCGGGCAGGACGATTGCCGGCCAGCCGGAGACGTACAGTTATCTGGCGCTTTACTGGACGTGGGGCAAGGATGCCAAGGGCGGCGCTCCGACGGGGATGTTCGAGAGCATCCATCTGCGTCCGGTTGTCTCCGGCAAGCCCTTCTAGAGTGCTTGCAGACACGATGTACCCACGAAAAAATCATGCCTCTGACTGCGAAGATGACTATCGCGGAGGTCCCGGCGATTGCCCCGGCGTCACTTTTTGGCGAACGAGCGCACCAGGATCACCATGTTCCAGATGCCCTCCGGCTTCAGACGGTCGCCTTCTCCGGTCATCTGGCCTTTGCCGTTCTTGATGATGTAGAAGATCTCCCCGTCAGTCAGGTCTTTCAGCGCCGCCGGGTCGGTATAGTCCTTGAGGGCGAGCTTGGAATCGACGGCGAGATCGCCCTTGCCGTTGCCGTTCTCTCCGTGGCACATGGCGCAGTCGTACCCGTACATCTTCTTTGCCTGCGCCAGGGATTCGGGAGTTGGCTTTACCGGGTTGACCAGAGTCTTGGCGTCGGCGGGCATTGCAGGTTGGGCTGGAGCGGCGGGTGCTGGTTTCGCGGCGGTCGGCGGGACGGGTGCGGTTGCCGGCTGTTGAGGCAGTAAAACGAAGAGCAGTAATGCAGAGATCACGAACAAAGGCTGCAACATACGAGCCTCCTGTCTTGTCGGACGAAATCCTATGCCTCAGCGAGGTCGATGGAAAGCCTTATTTTTCAAGGCATGAGAACTTTAATCAGAACAGGGATCAAAGCGAACCCCAATGTGTTACTTCGGCTTGGTCTGGCGGAGGAAATCGACGAGGTAGTCCTTCCAGACGGCGGCCTGGGTGTGGGTGCCGTGGCCGCGGGTGGCATCGGAGATGGGAATGAGGATGAACTTTGCGTGCGGCATGTGCTTGACCATCTGCTCGGCGATGCCAAGCTCGGGAGGGTTGATGTAGTCGTCGGCGGAGTTGATCCAGAGCACAGGCGCGGTGATGTTGCCGAGGTGGGCGCTGGGATCGTAGTTGCGGGATGCGTCCATGTAATAGAGGAGGTTGTTGGCGTCGGTGTTGGCGGTGGTGCGGGCGAGGTAGCTGTCGGCGTATTTTTCGGCGGCGGCGCGGGTGGGCGCGGCCTTCTGCATCTGGAGGGGACTGGAGCCCATGACCAGCAGCATCTCGTTGGCAGTGCGCAGACCGACGGTGGGTTCGGTGGTATATTCGCCGTTCTTCCACGCGGGATCGTTCTTGACGTTCTCGATGGCCATGTAGCGCATCATGCGGTTGCGACCGGCGATCTCGGTGGGAAGGCAGGCCATGGGCATGAGGGCGTCGGAGAAGCCGGGGTAGGTCTCACCCCAGACGAAGGACTGCATGCATCCCATGGAGGTGCCGAAGATGAGGCGGGCGTGATCGACGTGGAGGCCCTCGGTGAGCATGGTGTGCTGGCTAGCGACCATGTCGTCGTAGTCGTAGTGCGGGAAGCGCATGTGCAGGCCGTCGCTGGGCTTGCTGGACTGGCCGTGACCGATATCGTCGGGGAGGATGAGGTAAAACTTCGTAATGTCGAGGGGCTGGCCAGGACCGAAGAGAACGTTGGAGAACTGCGGCGCGAGCAGCGAGTGCGCGCTGCCTCCGGTGCCGTGGAGTAGAAGGACGGCATTGTCGATGAAGCCGACAGTGTTGCGGTGGGGGTGACCGAGGGTGAGGTAGTGGAGGTGGAGAACGGGGATGCTCTCGCCGTCTTTGAAGCGGAAGTTGGGAATGTCGAAAGAGCCGTCCTGCGTAGGCCAGGCGACGGCAGCGGGAGGCGCTTGCGCCGCGGGTGTCGACATGGTCTGGGCGGAGGCGGCGATGGCGCAGGAAAAGAGAATGGCAGCGATTGCGAGGCGCATAGTGGTTCCTCGGATGTTTGCTGCCATTTGAATGGAAGAGAGGTGCAAAGGCAAGAACAGTTTCGATATCGGCGAGGGAATGCAGACTGGACGAGGAGAGTGGCTCGTCCAGCCGCTAGACGCGATCTACGATTTCGCGAGGGCCGCTTCGATAGCGGAGACGATGGCGGGATCGTCGGGCACCATCTCGGGGGAGAAGCGGGCGATGACATTGCCTTGGCGGTCGACGAGGAACTTCTCGAAGTTCCAGAGGATGCCCGGCTCAGGATTAGTGGTGGAATTGTGCTTGCTCTGGAGGAAGCCGTTGAGATTTTCGCGCATGGCCGCGCGGCCATCGCCGGTGGCCTTGGGTTGGGCGGCGATGAGAGCCTTGTAGAGGGGGTGGGTATCCGGGCCGGTGACGGCGATCTTCGAGAACATTGGGAAGTCGACGCCGAAGGTGCTGCGGCAGAAAGTCTGGATCTCGTCGTCGGTACCCGGTTCCTGGCCACCGAAGTCGTTGGCGGGGAATCCGGCGACGACGAGCCCGGAATCTTTAAAACGGGCATAGAGCTTTTCAAGAGCCTCGTACTGAGGCGTCAGACCGCACTTGGAGGCGACGTTGACGATGAGCAGAACTTTGCCGCGATAATCGGCGAGCGATGTCTCCGCGCCGGTGATGCGGCGAAGGGAAATGTCATAGAGCGAGATGGACATGGAGGGCTCCTGAGATTCGGATATTGGCTTCACGCTCGATTATAGAAATTCGGCGAACTGCGTGCACCGGGGAGGGAATTTGCAAAGAGACGCACTTAAAGGTGCGCATTATAGCGCGCAACCGGGTATGCGCATTCTGCTTGACAGAAGCATTACCATACAAAGGCGATGTCCTTTGTAGACTCCCTTTTGGGGAAGCCGTTAGCAACAAGTGAAGAGCACGCCGAGCGTATCGGCGTCGCTGCCGGAGTTCCGATCTTCGGTCTGGATGCGCTCACCAGCGCAGCGTATGGACCAGAGGCGGCGATGACGCTGCTGATTCCACTGGGATTGGCGGGACTTCAATATATTGTTCCGATCGTCTCGGCGGTTTTGATCCTGCTGGGAATTGTGTTCTTCAGTTATCTGCAGACGATCGCCGCCTATCCCAACGGCGGTGGATCGTACACCGTCGCGAATGAGAATCTGGGTATTGGCCCTGCTCTGCTGGCGGCGGCAGCGCTGATGATCGACTACATTTTGACGGCGGCGGTGGGCATATCGGCCGGCGTCAATGCCCTAACCTCGGCCATCCCCAGCCTGCAGCCGGACACCGTGCTGATCTGTTTAGTGATCCTGGCAATTCTGACCATTGTGAATCTGCGGGGAGTAAAGGAAGCCGGAGCGGCATTCATTGTGCCGACCTTCATGTTTGTCGGAACGCTGCTGGTGGTAATCGGTTTCGGCGTCTATCACACCATTCTGTCCGGCGGCCATCCAATACCGGTGGCGGCTCCTCCGCCGGCGGTGCCCTCGACCGTGAAGTACCTGGGGATCTGGCTGCTGCTCAAGTCGTTCTCCAACGGGTGCGCCGCCATGACCGGCGTTGAGGCCGTATCGAATGGCGTGAACGCATTCGCGGAGCCTCGGGCAAGAAAAGCCCAGACCTCGCTGGCCATCATTATTGGGATACTCGCCGTTCTGCTGTTTGGAATCACATATCTGGCCCGGTCGTATGGCATCACGGCGATGGAGCCGGATGCTCACCACTACCAGACAGTGGTGAGCATTCTGACGACTGCGGTTTTTGGCCGCGGATGGTTTTATTACCTGACCATGGGGTCGATCCTGGTGGCTTTATCCATCAGCGCCAACACGGCATTTGCCGGATTTCCGCGATTGGCCCGGGCGATTGCCGCCAATGAGTATCTGCCGCATGTGTTTCTCCTGCGCGGCCGTCGCCTGCTGTTCTCGCATGGCATTTACGCGCTCACCGCATTTACCGCGATTATTCTCTTCCTGTTCGACGGCGTTACGGACAAGTTGATCCCACTTTATGCGATCGGCGCCTTCATCGCTTTCACCCTCTCGCAAGCCGGGATGGTGGTTCACTGGAAGAGGCAAGAGGGCGGTTACAAGAGGCATTGGTGGCACATGTTTGTCAATGGCTTCGGCGCATTGGCGACGGGTCTGACGACACTGGTGGTGCTGGTAACGAAGTTTACCTCGGGGGCCTGGGTGACGGCGCTTCTGATACCTCTACTGATCCTGATCATGCTCGGAGTGAAGCGGCACTACACGCGGGTAAAGCGGGAGATGAAGGATATGACCCCGCTGAATCTTGTAAACCTGGAGCAGCCCATTGTGGTGATTCCGATGGCTCGGTGGGACCGGGTTACGGAGAAGGCGATGCGGTTTGGCCTGTTGCTCTCCCAGGAGATCAAGGTCGTGCATATTCACTCCGATGATGAAATCGACGGAGATGAAGGGCTGGATGGGATCTGGGCGGAGAAGGTGCTGACCCCGATCAGGAAAGAGGGGTTGAAAGATCCGGAACTGGTGACGATACCGTCGAACTACAGGTTCGTTCTTTCCCCGCTGATGGAATATATTCTGCAATTGGAAGATGAGAATCCGGGACGGAAGGTCGCAGTCATCCTTCCGGAGATGGTGGTGGCGCACTGGTGGGAGAATGCGCTGCACGGGCAGCGGGTACAGTTGCTGAAGTTCATGTTGCTGTTGAGGGGAAATCAGCGGATTGTCATCGTAAATATTCCCTGGTACCTCTGAGAGCCTGTCCTCGCCAGGATCTGGGATTCAGAGGGCGAGAGCCGGTTCCGCGCTTTTGTACATCGGGCTTAGATCGCGGAGGCGGGCTACGGCGGTGGGGACCAGTGCGAGCGCCTGTTCGACTTCTTCTTCGGTCGTCAACTTGGAGAGAGAGAATCGAATGCTGGCACGCGCGCGTGCCGGGGAGAGGCCCATGGAGGTGAGGACATGGGAAGGTTCAGTGGCTCCCGACTGGCAGGCGGAGCCTCCGCTGACGGAGAGGCCCTTCAGATCGAGCGCGATGACGAGAGCCTCGGCCTCGACGTGATCGAAGTAGAGGTTGCTGGTGTTCGAGACGCGGGGTGCGCCCTCGCCATTGACGCCGCATTCTTCCACGCTCGAGAGAATGCCCTGCTCAAGGCGGTCGCGGAGAGCGGCGAGATGCGTCGGGCCATTTGCGGGCGAGTCTTCGGCGAGCCACTGCTGCGCCAACTCGGCAGCCTTGCCGAGACCTACGATGCCTGCTACGTTTTCCGTTCCGGCGCGGCGCTGGCGCTCATGGGGGCCGCCGTGCAGCATGGGAGCGAGCCGGACGTTGCGCCGGACGAAGAGGACGCCGATGCCCTTGGGACCGTGAATCTTGTGGCCGGATAAGGTGAGCAGATCAACGTCCTTGAGCGGGCCGCGCGGGCTGAGATCGAGCGGCATCTTGCCTGCGGCCTGGACGGCATCGGCATGGAAGAGCGCTCCGGCGGCGTGGGCGATGCGAGCGAGTTCGGCGATGGGCTGGATGACGCCGGTTTCGTTGTTGGCGAAGATGACGCTGACCAGCTTTGTATTGGGGCGAATCGCCGCTTCGAGCGTTGCGGGTTCGATAAGCCCCTGCGGTGTGCAGGGAAGAAAGGTGACGTCGATGTTCTGTGCCGAGAGCGATTGCGCGGCGTGAAGGACGGCATCATGCTCGATGGACGTGGTGATGAGATGAGGCTTTTCTCCGGAGGCGGAAGGCTCTGCGGAGAGGACGCCGAAGAGAGCGAGGTTATCGCCTTCGGTGCCGCCTGAGGTGAAGACGACCTCGGAGGTGCGGCAGCGCAGAAATCCGGCGACGGCGGCGCGGGCCTGGTCGACGGCGGCGCGGGCGTACTGGCCCTGCTGGTGGATGGAACTGGCGTTGCCGAAGTGCTCGATCCAGAAGGGGCGCATGGCCTCGAAGACTTCGGTGAGAAGAGGGGTGGTGGCATTCGCGTCCATGTAGATATGGCGCATGAAGCTATTTTACTGCGGATGGGGACGCTGTACGAGGTCCGGCCCTTACCGCTCGGCGATGGGAATGTAGGGCGAGGGGTAGGCGGGGCCGATGTAGTCGGCGCGGGGACGGATGAGGCGGTTGTCGTCATGCTGCTCGATGACGTGAGCGGCCCACCCGGCGATGCGACTGATGGCGAAGATTGGGGTGAAGAGGTCGATGTCGATGCCGAGAGTTGTGTAGGTCGAGGCGGAGTAGAAGTCCACGTTGGCGTTGAGCTTCTTCTGTTCCTTGACAAATAGCTCGATCTTGCGCGACATGTCGAACCACTTGGTGCTGCCCGCGGCGCGGCCCAACTCCTCGGACATGCGGCGGAGATGAGTGGCTCGCGGGTCTTCAGTGTGATAGACACGGTGGCCGAAGCCGGAGATCTTCTTCTTCTCGGCGAACATCTGTTTGACGTGCTCGATGGGGTCGACGCCCGCCTTGTCGATGGCATAGAGCAGACGCATCGTCGCTTCGTTGGCTCCGCCATGCAGCGGACCTTTGAGCGCGCCGAGAGCGCCGGTGATGGCGGAGTGAATGTCGGCCAGGGTAGCGGCGATGACGCGTGCGGCGAAGGTGCTGGCGTTCAGTTCGTGGTCGGCGTGAAGGATCAGCGCAATGTCGAAGGCGCGGGTGGCGGTCTCGGAGGGCTTTTCGCCGTTGAGCATCCAGAGGAAGTTTGCCGCGTGCGAGAGCTTGTGGTCCGGCTCGATGACCGGCTTGCCCTTGCGAATGCGGTCGAAGGCGGCGACGATCATCGCAATCTGCGAGGTAAGGCGGAAGGACTTGCGGACGTTGGCGTCGTGGGTGTTCTCAGCCTCGTCGGCGTCGTAGAGGCTGAGCAGGGAGACCGCGGTGCGCAGCACCTGCATGGGAGTCGCGCTGGCGGGAACGTTGTGCAGAAGGTCGATGACTCTGGGATTGAGCTGGCGTCCGGCGGTCAACTGGGCAGCAAAGCCGGCAAGCTCGGAGGTGGTGGGAAGCTTGCCATTCCAAAGGAGATAGGCAGTCTCTTCAAAGGTGGAGCGCTGCGCGAGTTCGTGGATGTCGATACCGCGATAGGAAAGCACACCTGCGTCGCCGTCGATAAAGCAGATGGAAGAGCTGGTGGCGACGATGCCTTCCAGCCCTTTAGGAGCGACGGCAGGGGACGGGAGCGGCTTTTCCGAAGAGGTAAACATTACATCGTTTATAGCGCAGCGATGAAAGGGTTGTCACGGCAGCGTGCGCGAATATCGGCATTACTGTGCGATAGGAGAGGACGGGAGCGGACGCGACGGCGAGTAGTCGGCGAGGTCGATGGAAGGACGTTCCCCGGAGAGAATCTGACCCATAACGTGCGCGGTCGCCGGGGTGAGGAGAATGCCGTTGCGATAGTGCCCGGCGGCGATGAACTGATTGCGGATTTCTGGCATGGCGCCGAGGAAGGGCAGGCCATCGGGGCTGGAGGGCCGGAGTCCGGCCCAGGCGTCGAGTTGCCGCGCTTCGGCAAGAGCGGGCAAGAGGGAGTTGGCCAGCGACCGAAGATGGGCGATGTCTCTGGGGTGGACGGTCTTGTCGAACCCGGCGTCTTCGATGGTCGCGCCAATGATGGCTCGACCGGCATTGGGACCAGTGGTACGGGGAACAATATACATGCCGTGAGTACGGAGAACGAGGCGGAGTGGGAGCGAAGGCGGAAGCGCAATGGCCAGCATCTGCCCCTTTCTGGGAGCGATGGCAAGATTGGGAGCCAGTGAAGAGCAGGAGGCCCAGGCGCCGGTACAGTTGATGAAGCGTGCTGCGCGGACGATGCCCGTGGCGGTATGAACTTCCACGGAGTCTCCGGCGGATTGCGCGGAGAGAACGCGGACACCGGTGCGGAGGTCGATTGCGGTGGCCCGAACCGCGGCGAGGACGGCTTCAGCGAGATGGCGGGGATCGAGGCTGTGCTCGTCGATAAGCGTGAAGTGCCGATTGTCGGCGGTGAGTTCGGGCAGGACTTCGGCCAGCGCCTCCGTCGAGAGTTCGTTCGATGGAGGATCTAGGTGCGCCTGAAGGGTAGCGTTGGTATGGAAGGGAACGCGGATGCCGGAGAGTTCGTGGAGGCGATCGAGAAAGGCCGGGTAGACTGAGAGGCTCAAATCGGAGAGCTTGCGCAGCGCTGCCGGGTTGTCGGGATCGCCGGCGGCGAGCATTCCGGCGGCGGCGGTGGAGGCTTCGGAGAGTGGCTGTCCCTGTTCGAGGACGGTGACGCTGAAACCGCGGCGATGGAGTTCAAGAGCGAGCGAGAGACCGATGACGCCGCCTCCCGCAATGCAAATATCGAAGTCGTGCATACAACCAGTTTAGTGCGATCGGGAAAACGGCGTAGCGAAAGGGCTGGTCACAGAGGTGTAAGTTTGAGAGACTGACGTGCAGCTTATTCTGAATCAGCAGGTTGAATTGAATTGCGGCAGAGTACGAGGAGAGTGTGATGACCGAAGAAGGATACGTGGAACAGCGATCGATGTCGGGAGCGTTCATTGCCGTTGTTGCGGTGGCATTGCTGGCCGCGCTTGGTTCTCTGGTGTGGTGCTACGGTCTGCAGAACCATCTCAAGGTTACCGAGCAGAAGTTGGCAACAGCTGACAAGAAAAACGCTGACCTGGCGGAGGAACTGGATGCGACGAACGCCCGCTTGCGGGCGACCAGCGAGACGTTGGGACAGAGCGTCGGCATCGCGCAGAAGCAGATCGAGACGCGTGCGCAGAGCATCCTCGCGGCGCAGGCTGCGGCCACGACGAAGCTGGAACGCGAGCAGGCGGCGACCAAGCAACAGATCGGCGCGGTGTCGAGCGACGTAGCCAACGTGAAGACGGATGTAGGAGGCGTGAAGACGGACGTGGCGACGACCCGGTCCGATCTGGAGGCGACCAAGTCGCAGCTGAACCGGGTGGTGGGCGATGCCGGCGTGATGAGCGGTCTGATTGCGACCAACCACAGCGAGCTCGAAATTCTTAAGCACAAGGGTGACCGGAACTACTTCGAGTTCACTTTGAAAAAGGGCGAAAAGCCGTTGCTGCTGTCGACGATCAAGATTCAATTGAAGAAGGTGAACCAGAAACACTCGCGATATACGCTGAACGTGAGCGCGGACGACCGCAACATCGAGAAGAAGGATAAGAACCTCGACGAGCCGGTGCAGTTCTATACGGGCAAGACTCCGGTGCTGTACGAACTGGTGGTCAACGACATTCAGAAGAACAGCGTGTCCGGTTATCTCTCGACGCCGAAGGGGCCAGGCCAGCCTGCCGGGCAATAGCGTTCTACGATTGCAGCGCAAACGTAGAACGGGGGACGCTTATGAAGCGTCCCCCGTTTCTATTTGCCTTGATTGCTACTTCTTTTTTGCGGCTTTCTTTGCCGGCTTCTTTGCTGCTTTTGTGGCTGCCTTTTTCGTTGCCATTTGTCTATTCTCCCTATTGATTAGACATCGCTGCTGCAACATGCTGCATTGCAGCTAACGAAGGTATAGATTCACTGAAATTTACTGTCAAGAAAAATCGATGCGTTCGCGAAATTTTTTTTGCGCGTGAGCCGGAACGGTTCGCGCGAAGAGAACGGAAAAGTAGGTCGACCGACGCTCGAAAAGTTCGAGATGGCGCGATTCAATCTCGCGTTCAGCACTCGATGATGTTGAGAGCAAGACCGGCGAGCGACGTCTCCTTGTAGCGCGACTGCATATCGAGACCCGTCTGATACATCGTCGCAATCACCTGGTCGAGCGAAAGTTTGTGGCCGCCGGTCTCATGCATCGCCATGCGGGCAGCGTTGATTGCCTTGACCGCGCCCATGCCGTTGCGTTCGATGCAGGGTATCTGGACGAGGCCGCCGATGGGATCGCAGGTCATGCCGAGGTTATGCTCCATGGCGATCTCGGCGGCGTGTTCGATCTCGGCGTTCGTTCCGTTGAGGGCGGCAACGAGGCCACCGGCAGCCATCGAGCAGGCAACTCCTACTTCGCCCTGGCATCCCACCTCGGCGCCGGAGATGCTCGCATTCTCTTTGTAGAGGATGCCGATGGCGGCGGCGGTGAGAAAGTAGCGGATGAGCCCCGCCTCCTCTGCGCCGTCGACGAAACGCAGGTAGTAGTGGGCGAGGGCGGGAATTACGCCGGCAGCTCCATTGGTGGGCGCGGTGACGACTCTTCCTCCGGCAGCGTTCTCCTCGTTGACGGCCATGGCATAGACCGTGACCCAATCGAGCGGGGCGAGCGGGTCTTTGGAGCCTTCGGTTTCGAGCCTGCGGGCAAGGTGTGGAGCGCGGCGACGGACGTTCAGACCTCCGGGGAGGATGCCTTCCGTAGCAATGCCGCGCGCGGTGCAGGACTGCATGACGCGCCAGAGGGTGAGGATGCTCGTCTTGATCTTTTGTTCGGGAGTGGCTTCGCTCCATAGCGGTGCGTCTGGAATCGGACGATGGATGGAGATGGTGGGATCGCCGAGGAGCGCGACCTCGTTGGCCAGCAGAAGCTCGGCGATAGTCAGGTCGTTGGCGTCGGCATTAGCGAGGAGTTCAGCCGCGCTGCGGAACGGATAGGGAACGGATCGAGCACTGGCGGATGCACCGGCCGCGCGTTCCGCTTGGAACTCGCCGTCGGAGAGGATGAATCCGCCGCCGACGGAGTAAAAGATTTCTTCGGACAGCAGCGCGTGGGCATCGTCGAAGGCGGAGAAGTGCATTCCGTTGGGATGGGTAGGATCGGCGGGATTGGGGTACATCTGGTTGCGATGGAAGAGGAGGTGCTTTCCTTCGGTGAAGGGAATCTCGTGAAGGTCGAGAAGGTAGAGCGTCCCGGTCGAACGGATGGCGGCGAGATAGGTATCGATCAGTTCGGGATCGACAGTATCGGGAGCTTCGCCCAGCAGTCCGAGCAAAATGGCGCGGTCGGTACCGTGGCCGGTTCCGGTGAGTGCAAGGGAGCCATAGAGATCGACGCGGACTGCTGCCGTTCTCGCAAGCAGTCCCAAGGCGTCGAGCGAACGGACGAAGCGGAGAGCAGCGCGCATGGGGCCGACGGTGTGCGAACTGGAGGGACCGATACCGATCTTAAAGAGCTCAAAGAGGCTGGTATTCACGGTTTGTCACTCTCAAGTCATTCTAGTCGCGTATTTGTTTATAAAATGCGATGGAGTACCCCAAGGTGTCAGTCGGAGTTGCGAGTCTCTCGGAGAGTTCTCTGGGGACCGTTTCAGTTCAATCCAGGTGGTATTTATATGAGTCTTTGGCAAAAAGTCGATGAGCGATTCAGAATCGCGAACTCTCTGATGTGGGCCGCGGACTCTACCCGGCCGGCGATGGAGATCGTTTATCGGGAACTGTTTTTGAGGGACCTGTCCCGGCTCGGGCTGGAGGATTTGTATTACCCGGTCGGATCGGCGGCGAACCACAGCTTGTTGTATCTGATTACGAGGTGCTTTACAGAACTGCCGGTGAGCCGTGTCCTTGAGATGGGAGCGGGACAGTCCAGCATCCTGATGAGTCAACTTAATGATCGCCTGCAGAGGGAGGCGGTCATTACCACGGTGGAGCATGATCCGCAGTGGGCCGCCAGGATTCAGGGCCAGGTGAAGCATCGGGTGGAGATTGCGGCCCTTGTGCCGAAGACTATAGATGGACATAGCATTTCTCACTATGGCGGCGAATACTTTGATTCGTCGGCGCTCTATGACTTTGTGCTCGTGGATGGTCCTCCTGCCCACGGCAACAAGGATATGGCGCTGAATCGAATTGGCGCTGTCGAGCTTCTTGAAAAGAATCTGGCGGAGAGCTTTGTCATCGTCGTTGACGATGCGGAGCGTCGTGGAGAGGACGTGCTGGTCGAGCTGATCCGCCGGAAGCTCCGAAAGGATAGCCGCGATTTTAAGGAGACTGCTATTATGGCTGCGAAGCAGCAGCATGTCTTTGCCGCAGGCCATTGTTCAGGCGCTGTATTTTTCTGATCGCTATCGAGCAACGCGAATAGCGACTGGAATTCGTCATCGTGTCCCTAAGATGCGGGCAGGGTATCCATTGTTTTTAACTGCCTCATGGCTCCATCAGGCTTAAGAGAATGCTCTTTACGGCTCGCAGCGCGGCGGTTTATGGAATCGACGCACACATCATCGATGTAGAGGTCGATTTCTCCGGCGTCAAGCTGGACAAAGAATTGTTCAATACCGTAGGCCTGCCGGATGCGGCTGTGCGCGAGAGTCGCGACCGGGTACGGTCGGCGATCAAGAACTCCGGCTTTGATATTCCGCCCACGCGGATCACCATTAACCTCGCTCCGGCGGATCTGAAGAAGGAAGGCTCGGGTTTCGATCTTCCCATTGCGATTGGCATCCTCGGGGCTTATGGCGCGCTCCACATTAAAGACCTGAGCGATTTTCTGCTGGTGGGAGAGCTGGGGCTGGACGGAAGCCTGCGAGCGGTGCAGGGGATGTTGCCGATTGCGGTTGCGGCGCGAGCGAAGGGGATTGCCAATCTCGTCATTCCGGCCAGCAATGCGCGCGAGGCGGCGGTGGTCGAGGGGGTGAACGTCTACCCGGTCAAGAGCCTGCTCGAAGTGCGCGAGCTGCTCAATGCCGCGGCCTTCGGCACGGTGACCGCAGTACCGCTGAAGGTGGAGACGGCGAATCTGTTGAACGAGATGCAGCACTTTCCGTTCGACTTCAAGGATGTGCGCGGGCAGCATGTGGCCAAGCGTGCGCTGGAGGTAGCGGCTGCGGGCGGACACAATATTCTGATGATCGGACCGCCGGGGTCGGGTAAGACGATGCTGGCCAAGCGGCTGCCTTCGATCCTCGCCCCGCTGCGGTTTGAGGAGGCGCTGGAGACAACGAAGATTCATTCCGTGGCCGGGGTGCTCGATGCGGAGCAGGGACTGGTGACGCACCGGCCGTTCCGGTCGCCGCACCATACCATCTCCGATGCGGGACTGATTGGCGGCGGGATGATACCTCGTCCCGGTGAAGTCTCGCTGGCGCACAATGGTCTGCTCTTTCTGGACGAACTTCCGGAGTTTCCCCGGAACGTTCTGGAGGTGATGCGGCAGCCGCTCGAGGATGGAGTCGTGACGATCGCGCGGGCGGCGATGAGCCTGAGCTTCCCGGCGAGGTTTATGCTGGCGGCTGCAATGAATCCTTGCCCGTGCGGCTACTTCAATGACAAATCCCGGGAGTGCATGTGTACTCCGCCGATGATCCAGCGGTACGTCTCCAAGGTCTCAGGACCGCTGCTGGATCGGATAGATATCCATATTGAGGTTCCGGCGGTGCAATATAAGGAGTTGCGCGGCGGTGCGGCGGCCGAGGGATCGGAAGAGATACGAAATCGGGTTCTCGCCGCCCGGGAGCTACAGCATGAGCGCTTCAGCGAGGCCGGGGAGCGGACAAATGGCTCGGCAAAGGCTGCCTCGCGGCAGATATTCGCCAATGCGCAGATGAATACACGGCAGATCCGTACCTATTGCGAGCTGTCGTCGGATGCGGAGCGGCTACTGGAACGAGCGATGCAACAGCAGGGGCTAAGCGCCCGGGCGCATGATCGGATTCTTAAGGTGGCGCGGACCATTGCCGACTTGGGCGGAGAGGAGGACATCGGAGTCAAGCATATCGCCGAGGCCATCCAATACCGGACTCTGGACAGGAGTTACTGGTCATAAGATAGGTAGTTAGGGAATGAATTCAGGGCAGGCGTTGAAATCCCATTTATGGAATATTGTTATCCACAGTTTTCCAAAAAAAGTATTGACCTGCGGCTTAGGACCATTTACTTTGCTAAATGAGTCGAGTCGCTCCGGGCTATCGAGAAGTCTCCGGTAGGGCCCGGAGTGATCGCCGAGAGATCGAGACTTCTCAGAAGGATTTAGTTGGTTTTTAATTTTTCACGCCGAGGCGCAGGCAGCGCTGAATCGCAAGCAAAGATTCTAGTTGCAGGGAATGCCGGTTGAGGCCAGGCCGTAGGAGGTTTTGTCTGCAAGTCGTTGCAGTACAACACCTCGATTGAGATTAAAGGATAGAGAGAAAGAGTCCTAAAGGGTTTTTTCTGCGTCTAACAAGTGGCAGAGTTGTCGTTTTATCGAGTTTCGTAAAGATTGAAATTTCGGGCGGGGGAGCGCTGGCAAGATGCTTACGCCTGTAGATAAATAAAGAGGAGAATTATGCGCTCAGACCTTATTTTTGGAGCACTTACACACGTGAACAACCGCTACGAGCTTTGCCAGTTGGCGTCGAAGGCGACGCGTAAGCTGCACAAGCCCAACACGCGGTTACAGGACACGACCAATGAGGTGCTGGATCGCTTCAAGGATACAATTCCTATGAGCGAATCAGAAGATTCCATTGTCAAGAAGGTAGAATTACAGGAACGCCGCGCTGCATAGCGCGGCGCGTTCCTGCCAACCCTTAACCGATTGCCCGCCTTATAACCCCATCCGCAACGCCGCTTTTACACCTCTGGCCTTCCGCACGACCCCCGTCAGGCAGATCCCGCCTCCGTTTCAAACAATCCCTCCTTATCAAATCAAATTCCAGGTAAAACATGACTATTTCTGAGTTGAAAGAACACAATATTGCGGAGCTAGGCAAGCTTGCGCGTGGTCTCGACATCGCCGGCACCAGCGGCCTGCGCAAGCAGGACCTTATCTTCAAGATTCTCCAGGCGCAGAGCGAGAAGGAAGGACACATCTTCGCCGAAGGTGTGCTGGAGATTCTGCCCGACGGCTACGGCTTCCTCCGTTCTCCCGACTACAACTACTTGCCCGGCCCGGACGATATCTACGTCTCCCCATCGCAGATTCGCAAGTTCGACCTGAAGACCGGCGACACCATCAGCGGAAATGTCCGCCCGCCGCATGAAGGCGAAAAGTACTTCGCGCTGGTCAAGATCGAGGCCATCAACTTCGAGTCGCCGGAAGAGACACGCAACAAGATCCTGTTCGACAACCTCACGCCGCTCTATGCCGAGGAGCGGGTCAAGATGGAGACGGTGCGCGAGCACATCTCCGGCCGGGTGATGGACCTGCTGACGCCGATGGGCAAGGGACAGCGCGGGTTGATCGTCGCTCCTCCTCGAACCGGCAAGACCATGCTGCTGCAGTCGATCGCGAACAGCATTACAACGAACCACCCTGAGATCGTGCTGATCGTCCTGCTGATCGACGAGCGTCCGGAAGAAGTGACGGACATGCAGCGCAGCGTTAAGGGCGAAGTCATCAGCTCCACCTTTGACGAGCCGGCGGCCCGCCACGTGCAGGTCGCCGAGATGGTGATCGAAAAAGCGAAGCGTCTGGTGGAGCATAAGCGCGACGTTGTCATCCTGCTGGACTCGATCACGCGCCTGGCGCGCGCCTACAACACCATCGTTCCGCCGTCGGGCAAGGTGCTTTCGGGCGGTGTGGATTCAAACGCGCTGCAAAGGCCGAAGCGGTTCTTTGGCGCGGCCCGCAACATCGAAGAGGGCGGGTCTTTGACGATCATTGCGACGGCTCTCGTCGACACCGGCTCGCGCATGGACGAGGTCATCTTCGAAGAGTTCAAGGGTACCGGCAACATGGAAGTCATTCTGGATCGCAAGCTGGTGGATAAGCGCGTCTTCCCGGCCATCGACATCCAGCGCTCCGGTACGCGTAAGGAAGAGCTGTTGATCCCGAAGGAAGATCTGCAACGTGTTTGGATTCTGCGCAAGGTGCTGAACCCGCTTTCGCCGGTCGAAGCGATGGAACTGCTCACCGACAAGCTGGCGAAGACACGGAACAACCAGGAGTTTCTGCACAATATGAGTTCCATCTAACAACGGCATCTACACCGAATAAATAAAAGGCGCAGCCTCCGGGCTGCGCTTTTTGTCTGGCACAAAGCCTTGGCTAGTAGCCGTTGGCGAGGAGGTACTTTTCGGTCAGGGTAACGTGCTCCGGTTGTTGCTGCCGCTCGGCATATTTGGCGAGAACGTCAACCTCGATGTTGAGGGGAGCGCCGACGGCGAGCGTGTGCAGGCTGGTGGCGGCATAGGTATGAGGGATGATGGCTACCTCGACCTCGTTGCCCTGGAGTGCGGCAACGGTGAGGCTGATGCCTTCGATGGTGATCGACCCCTTCTCGACGACATAGGTCAGCAGCGCTTCGGGGATGGCGATGCGCAGACGCCAGTCGGTGGCGGGAGACTCGGGATGGATGGCGTCGAGCGCGAGCAGGGTTCCGGTGCCGTCGACGTGGCCCTGGACGACGTGACCGCCGAGCGGCGAGCCGGCAGGCGTGGGGAGTTCTAGGTTGACGACGGAGTTGGGCTGGAGGCGGGAGAGCGTCGTGCGGGCGATGGTCTCGGCTGCGAGATCGGCGGAGAAGCGCGGCGGAAAGGCGTGGGGTTCGATCGACAGCGCGGTGAGGCAGACGCCGCTGACCGAGATGCTGTCTCCGCTGTTGAGGCGCGCGGCGAGCATGGGAGCGGCGACGGTGATGCGCGTTGCCCCCGAGGTCGGCGTGATGGCGAGGATGGTTCCGGTGGTTTCGATCAATCCGGTGAACATGGATATAGGTTACAGCGGTTTTGGAGGATGGCTCGGCTCGGAGCCGGCTCTGAAGAGCGGCAGCCGGCCGTATTTCCTCCCCCACCGGCGTCTTACTACTCTGCGTTGATTTACAATCAGACCTTGAGCATGGCCAAACACCAGCATCATGGCGGGAGCAGTTTTGCATTTAGCAAGAATTGAGTCAGAAGCAAACACACAGCCACACGGACCGTGCCCCTCGCGGCGTGTATCGCGGTCCGGCGCTCGGTCCACAGCCCGGTTCATTGTCCGATTCGCTCTGGCTGCCGTCACTTCGGCATCGCTGATCGGATGCGGCAACACCTATCGGCCTGTCGTCACCGCCATCAACCCGGTAGGACCCGCAGGCCAGCCGCAGAAGTTCGCCGTCGCCATCTCGACGACGGGACCGACGACACCGGGACTTGTGACCTTCGTCGATGTGTCAGGCGATACGGTTCTCATCACAGCCACCATTGGCGTGGATCCCTACTACCTGATCCTCAATGGGAGTAGCAGCACGACCGCCACCACCGGCTATACGTTGAACCGCGACACCACGGTAAACAGCTTCGACATCTCCACCTCTTTGCTGAGCAGCCAGGTCCTACAGACCACGCTGCTGGCGGGTGCGGCTCCGGTCAGCATCTTCCCCCAGGGCGCGTATACCTACATCACGGAGCCCGGACGGAATCAGATCGCCACGCTCCAGGGGACCCCTCCGGTGCTGAAGCAGGAGTTTCCCGTCGAGAACCCGATCTACGTCGTAGGCGTCTCCAAGGCTCCTCGCATCTACGCCACGGGCTCGGACAGCGCGGGAAACGGTCAGGTCTGGCCGTTCGACACGGTTAACAATCTTCCTGACGGCACCGTCATTCCGGTTGGCAGGGACCCGGTCTATGGTGTGATGACGGCGGACTATAAGCGCGCCTTCATTCTCAACAAAGGCGACGGCACGGTCAGCGTCATCAACTCGCAGACCAACCAGTTGGATGTGCTGCCAGCTGGCAAGACCAATCCTATCTCTGTCGGCACGGCTCCGCTGTGGGCTGACTTCGCGCCGACCCGCAACGAACTGGTCGTCGCCAACGCGGGCGATGGAACAACGCCGGGATCGGTGAGCATCATCAGTATTCCGCTCTGCTCAGCGACCTCGCTGCCCGGCAATCCAAACTGCGATGCTACTAATCCGGTGGATGCCAACGGCTTTGGCACGGTGCTCGCCACGGTTCCAGTGGGGGTCAATCCGCAGATGGTCGGCGTGTTGCAGGACGGCTCACGGGCCTATGTCGTAAATCAGGCAGACAGCACCGTCTCGGTCATCAACCTGAACACCAACACAGTGACCGCCGTGATTCCGGTGCCCGCCACCGTTCATCCAAACTACATCGCCGTTACCACCGGCACGCCGACGGGGAAGGTCTACGTTACATCTCCGGAGTCGACCAACATGACAGTCATTCGTACTGACACGGACTCCGTCGATACGGTTATTCCCCTCCAGGGTAAGGGCGTATCCGTCCGGGTTACGGTTCCATAACCGCCTTCCTGACCGCTTCATTACCGATACAAATTGAGTGCCCCATGTCCGAGGATTCAGGAGATGGGGCATTCGTTTGTTGAGGCTTTCGGTAACGAGCGGCGGAGGCTACTTCAGAATCTGTGTCAGCGGCTTGCCCTGAATGTTGCCAAGGGAGAGGTGCAGCAGATGCGCGATGGTGGGTGCGATATCGACGTTCGGAAACGCCGGAATCTCTCCCTTTGCCTCGATGCCGGAGCCAGCTGCAATGAAGATGGCCTGCATCAGCGGCACAGTGTTTGGATAGCCATGCGACCCGATCTCTTTCGTGTCCGTCACAAAGCTGCCGGTATCGCCGCCGCTGAAGGCGTAGTCATCGGCGGCATAGAGAAGAAGATCGGGAGCCTGATCGGTCTCGTCCGGTGTTGGCCAGCCCTGCTTCGCCGCTTCGCTGGGAGTGAGCGCGGAGCGGATTCCGGGTTTGCCTGAGAAGAGAGATTTCAGTTTTTCCCGCGAAGAATCCGTGGCGTGTTGCTGAAAGACGAGCGCAAAACCTCCATCGGGCATGCAAAAGGCGGGGCTGGCCGCGGCAGGCGCTTGAAGTCCAGCCTGCTTGAGCAGAACGTTCGGGTGTAGTTGCTGATGAACGCTTTGCTGGCCGTGGTCGGAGACGATGAGGAACGTGGTGCGGTCGAAGTCGCCCGCTGCACGTACCGCGTCGACGATATCCTTCACGCGGTCATCGAGGAAGGCGATGGTGTTACGGCCGGAGTCGTTGCCGAAGCCGGTCTTGTGCTCGATGCCGTCGAGCGCGAGCAGGTGGAGGAGCAGCAGATCCGGATGATGCTTCTCGATGATGTCGATGGCGGCGCGAGTGTAGATCCGGTCGCGCCAGGCCTGCGATGGCTTGTTGAAGTGGGCTAACTCATCGGTGGTGACGATTCCCTGCGCTTCGAGATCGTGCTCGATGGGGCCGTCGAGATGGGGACGCTCGGAGAAGCGCCAGGTGATGCTCTTGGCATCTCCGATGGCTACCCAATCTATCTCGGCGGTCGTGAGGCCAGCCTCATGCGCGGCGTCGTAGACGGTGGGCACGGCGACGAGGCGCGACTTGGGAGCCTCGGCGTCTACCTTGGGAGGAGTTGTGGTGCGCTGGTTGACGATGAGCCCGTTGACGAGGACATGGTGCCGGCTAGCATTGACCCCAGTGATCATGGCGGTGTGATTCGGCCAGGTGACGGTGGGATTGATGGGCTGCATGGACGTCGCATAGGCGCCCTGCTTCATGAGCGCATGGAGCGTCGGGGCCGGTAGCTGCGGATCGTGCAGGCTGGCTGCTCCGAAGGCGTCAAGACTGATGACGATAACTTTGGGGCCATGCTTTGAGGTTTGTTGCGCGCAGAGCGGGAGAAGACTCGTGAAGACGATTGCAGCGGCGGCACGCCGAAGCAAGCCGGGAAAGGAAGTCATCTGTGGGAATACTCCTTTGAAGATGTCTATGCACCGACCATGATGATCGGCATGGTCGGGGTTTGTGAGCCTCCCTCGTTTTCGATGGTGACTCCGAAGGCCTTGGCCTCGACTCCCTTGGGGATCGGCGGCATAATGACGCTGGCGTTGCCATGCTCGTCGGGATGGAAGACTCCGGCAGGCATCGGATCGCCGCCGCTGGCGGGAATTAGCCACAGTTCGTAGACCTTGGCGGGCTGAAGCGGGGCCATGTTATCCGCCTGGAAGAGCAGCGTGCCCTTTTCCGCGACATAGATCGCCCTGCCTTGGGGAACGGGCGCAGCCTTAGCCATGGTGAGCGTAACGCGCATGGCGCTGCGATCGGTCATGGCATCCATGATCTGTTGAGCGGTCTCGGCCTCGGTCGAAAGCTGGGCGATCTGGGTATTCTGCTCGTCAGTAGACCCGCGTAGCGTCTCGCGCTGGAGATACAGGTTGCCGGAGGTGACGGCCAATCCGGCGGCCAGCGCCCAGCCTATCCAGGGAAAGACCTTGCCCACAAAACTGCGCCTTGGGAGATCGTCTTCGGTGAGAGGCGATCGGTTGCCAGATCCGCGAATGGGAAGCTCGGGTTCCACTTCGACCTCTGGCACCGGAGCTGGCGGAATGACTTTTTTCTCGAGCGTCACCTGTTGCAGCAGACGCTCTCGCGCCTCTGCGGGCGGCGATTGCAGATCGACGGTGTGGGCGTAGACGGCGAGGTCGCCTTGCACCTCCGCCAGTTCACGGCGGCAATCCGGGCAATTCTCAAGATGAGCCGCGGCGGCGCGGGCGTCTTCCGGGGAGAGCAACTGCATGGCAAACAGCACCAGGTCGTCGCGTTCGATATGTCCGGCCATGTTCATGCTGTGAATGCCTTTCTCAACGTCGTCAGCGCGCTGCGTATTCTTGTCTTGACCGTGCCTAGAGGGTCCCCTGTCATCTCGGCGATCTCGGAGTGGGTAAGGCCGTCGAAGAAGGCCATCTCCAGGGTCTTGCGCTGTTCGGCGGGGAGCTGATGGATCACGATTTTTGCCTTCTCCATCATGTTGTTGCGCTCGGCCTCGTCGGCCAGATTGTAGTCCGATGCCAGCGCGATGTCGTCAATGTCCTCTGTGGGCCGTTTTCGGCGCAGCGCGTCGATGGAGCGGTTGCGAGAGACTACGGCGAGCCAGCCGCCGAGGCTTCCCCGGCCTGCAACGAATCCATCGGGATTGCGCCAGACCTGCATGAAGATTTCCTGTAGAACGTCTTCAGCCGCGGCCGGATCGCGCAGCACGCGCAGGGCAACGGAGTACACGATCTTCGAGTAGCGGTCGAATAACGACGCCATGGCAGGTTCGTTGCCTGTGCGCACCTGAGCAAGCAGGGTGGCATCATCGAGGCTGGATGGTGGCGGCGTGTTGACGATTCGCGTCTCTCTATACATAGAACGCGCCTGCGTCGGCAGTAGATTGCTCGGAGCTGGAATTTCCGCGGCCGTTGCCGGGTTCTGCCTTCTGCATGATAGTTGGCTTCATTACAGATGCAACTTTACCTGAAATTGTCCCAAGAGAGGTATTCGTTCGGGCTCCCGTACAACATGTACGCTTATAGATAGATGCAAAGGACGTCCGAGATTACGAAGTCAAAGGCTGAAAGAATTCGTCTGGACAAATTGCTGGTCGACCAGGGGTATGCGGCCTCGCGGGAGCGGGCCCAGGCGCTGATTCTGGCGGGCCGGGTGCTGGTCGATGAGCAGCGCGTCGACAAGCCGGGGACGGCTGTGCGCGGGGAAGTCTCCATTCGTCTGTTGGGCTCCGACCTGAAGTACGTTGGCCGGGGCGGGTTGAAGCTCGAACAAGCCCTGGCGCATTGGGCGATCGTGCTGGAGGGAGTGGTTTGCGTCGATATCGGCGCGTCCACGGGCGGGTTCACCGACTGCATGTTGCAGAGCGGCGCAGCCAGCGTATTGGCTGTTGACACCGGCTATGGACAGATCGCGCAGAAACTGCGCGACGACTCACGCGTGACACTGCGGGAGCGAACCAATGCCCGACTATTGCAGCGAGGAGAGTTGCTTAGCGGAGAAATTGTGCCGAAATTCTTCGCGATGGACGTCTCTTTTATCTCGGTGACGCTGGTTCTTCCGGCGGTTCTGGGGGCGCTTTCGACGGAGGAGCGACGATGGCAGGGAACCGGCGTGATTCTGGTCAAGCCTCAGTTTGAGGCGGGCCGCGCGCATGTGGGCAAGGGAGGCATCGTTCGCGACGATAGTGCCCGTCGGATGGCGGTGGAGCGGGTTCGAGAGTGCGTGATAGAGCAGGGAGGCAGCGGGGTTGAGGTTATCGATTCCCCGATTCTCGGAATGGAAGGCAACCACGAATACTTACTCCGCGCGGACTTCGGGGTGCGGGAAATCTCGTAGGTTCGCAGGCAGACTACCGTTACACTAGACAACATGCCCCTCGCCGCTATCGTTTCCAAGCCGCAGAAGCCGGAGCTTGCCGGGATTCTGCACGAACTTGTCACCTGGCTTGATGGCCATGGCTATCGGTACATTCTGGACCCGGACAGCGCCGCCTATCTGGGCTCGGCGGAGGCGATTGAGCGGCCGGACCTTCCGGGACACAAGCCGAACCTGGTGATCGTGCTGGGCGGAGATGGGACTTTGCTTGCCGCGGCGCGGGCGTTTGCACGGACGACGACACCTATCCTCTCGGTCAACCTGGGGTCGTTGGGATTCCTTACGGAGATTCCCCTGGGCGATCTCTATGCAACGCTTCAGGCTTGGTGCGCAGGTTGTGCCGGCGTCGAGGTTCGGGCGATGATGCATGCGCAACTCCACCGCGGCGGCAAGCTGCTGCACGAGTGGGATGCACTGAACGACGTGGTCGTATCCAAGGGAACTATTGCCCGGATGGCGGACTTTACCGTCGAGATCGATGAGCAGTTCGTTGCGAAGTTTCGCGCGGATGGCGTCATCGTGGCCACGCCTACGGGATCGACTGCCTACAACCTTGCTGCGAACGGACCGATTGTCATGCCCAATGTGAACGCGATGCTGGTTACGCCAATCTGCCCTCATCTGTTGACGTTACGACCTATTGTCGTTCCTGGGGATTCGTCCGTAAGTATTCATATTGAGGGAGTTCCAAATCAGACCTATCTGACCGTGGATGGGCAGGAGGCGGTCGAGCTGTTGCTGGGCGACGCGGTCCATTGTTGCCGCTCTCAATACAGCGTGCGGCTGCTGCGTCAGCACCCGAATGGGGTCTTCAATGTACTGCGGTCGAAGTTGAAGTGGGGAGAGCGGTAGAGCTTTATCGGGATCAGCGCTTCAGGGTGACGACCTGGGAGGCGATAGGGTGGCAGAAGACCTTGCCATGGCTGAGGGCGATCTTGCGTTGCGCGAGCGCGGCCATCTCGGGATCGTGGGTGACCATGACGATGGTGTGGCCGTTGCGGTGAAGCTCCTGCAGCAGCTCGGCAACGATGGTCTGGTTGGCGGCGTCGAGGTTGCCTGTGGGCTCGTCGGCCAGCAGGATGGGCGGGTTGTTGATGAGGGCGCGGGCGATGCAGACGCGCTGCTGCTCGCCGCCGGAGAGTTCGCTGGGGAGGTGCTCGGCGCGGGCGGCAAGGCCGACATGGGCAAGCGCGGCGCGGGCTTCGGTCTCGTCGGTCATGGAGTGGAAATATTGGGCCAGCATGACATTTTCCAGCGCGGAGAGGTAAGGGATGAGGTGAAACTGCTGGAAGATGAAGCCGATCTTGTCGGCGCGGAAACGGTCGAGTTCAGCGGCAGACATGGTGGCAACATCGACGCCGTCGATGCGAAGCACGCCTCCGGTGGGGCGGTCGAGGCAGCCGATGAGGTTGACGAGGGTGGATTTGCCCGATCCCGAGGGGCCGGTGATGGCGACCCATTCGCCGGCGACGATGCTGAATGTCGCGTGGTCGAGGGCGCGGACGGCTCCGGCGCGGCCCGCGTACTCGCGTGTGACCCCGTTGAGAGAGATGACAGCGCAATCGGGACGGGTTTCGAGTTCGGAAAGGGAAGAGGCGGTGGGGTCAGTCATTGGGCTGCTTTCATTTTAGGGGATGGGAGGTGGGAAGCGAGTCTGCGGAGAGATGGGCGCTATCAATTTCAGAGTCCGGATATCGGAAGAGAAAGGAAGTTGTCAGGGAAGAGGCTAATTTCCTCCAGGGAATAATTTCCCAGTCGCACGTTGATGGGTGTATAAATCTTTCGCGCCCTCAAATGTCGTACCAATGGTTTTGGATGCGCGCTTGTGTCATGCGGCGGGGTCATGATCCTGCCGGCTGCCCGCATGGCGATTTTCGCGGCACGCCGCCGTTATAAGGAGCATCTTGCTGATGTATCGTTTTTTTCGCTTCGCTCTATCCACGCTGGCTCTCTCTGCCGTGATAGCCCCGCTTGCGTTTGCCCAGAGCCTGCCGACCTCGTGGGTGGACAAGGACACCGGGCATCGCATCTTCCGGGTTACCAATGAACCGGGCTCTTCCGGCTTTTACTTCAACGTCAACGCGTATACGCCTGACGGCAAGGAGATGGTCTACAACGCGCCGGATGGAATTCATGTCATGGACCTTGTCACGCGCAAGACCAAATTGCTGGTCCCGAATCCTCCGCATGGAACGAATGTGGCCGATGCGCGCACTTTTCGGACGGGAGTGCATGCAATCGTCGTGGGCGCGAAGACTCCAAGCGTCTTCTTCTCCAAGTTCGATGCCGCAACCAAAACGAGTTCGGTCTACTCCGCCAACGTGTATACGGGTGCGGTCAAAAAACTGGCGACTCTGCCGCCGCGCGCGAACGTTGTTACGATCAATGCCGATGAGACGCTGGCCGCCGGAACCTACATCGAAGGCAAGGGAGAGGACTACGGAGCGCGTCGCGTGAACCCTCCCGGAGTCAAGCCGGGCTTTCTGGTGCAACCTCAGAACAAGGGACAGATGATGGAGCAGCGCCTCGCAGCGCGGCTTCCCCTGGTGTTGTTCACCATCAACCTGCAGACGGGCAAGATGACCACGCTGCTGCACAGCACCGATTGGATCAACCATTTGCTCTTCTCGCCGACCGATCCGACCCTGCTGATGTATTGCCACGAAGGGCCATGGCAGAAGGTCGACCGCATCTGGATGATCCACACCGATGGCACCCACAACACGCTGATCCACAAGCGCACCATGGCGATGGAGATCGCCGGGCACGAGTTCTGGGGGCTGGATGGCAAGACCATCTGGTATGACTGGCAATATCCCAAGGGAGAAGACTTCTTCCTTGCCGGCTATAACCTTGAGACTCATAAGCGGACTGCCTTTCACATGCAGCGGAACGAGTGGTCGATTCACTTCAACCTCACAAGGGATCTCGATATCTTCACCGGCGACGGCGGCGATCCCGGCCAGGTGGCGAAGGCGAAGGACGGCGAGTGGATCGAACTCTTCCATCCGGAGATGCTGAAGGTTACAGGTATCAACCAACCGGATTTCTGGCAGCCCGGAGTTTTTCATTCCGAGCATCTGGTGAACATGTCTCACCACAACTACCGGCTGGAGCCGAACGTCCGCTTCTCGCCGGATAAGAAGATGGTGTTCTTTACCAGCAATATGTTCGGTGACAGCTATGTCTTCGGGGTTGAGGTGGCCAAGGCGGTGAACCCGCCGGCATCGGAGGTGCATTCCACTCCTGAACTGGCGAAGAAGTTTAATCCCGTCGATCCGACGCCGCTGCATACGCCTCTTCCCGCGGCTAAATAGGAATGTTTTCCGATCCGGGCGCGTCGCGGCATCTCCCGGCGCGTCCGGCTATTTCTGCCAGCAGACTCAATCTTTAGCCTCAGGAGCTTTTATGCATCTTTCTGCCCGCCTTCTTGCCTTCGCCTCTGCATGTTGTATGGCTATGCCGCTTGTGGCGCAATCCAATCTGCCTAAATCCTGGGTCGACAAGGATACCGGCCATCGCATCTTCCGGCTTACGGATGAAGCCGGATCGTCGGGCTTCTATTTCAACGTCAATGCCTACTCGCCCGACGGCAAGCTGATGGCCTACAGCGCGCCCGATGGCATTCACGTGCTGGAGCTTGCCACGAGGAAGACGCGGCTTCTGGTGCCGAATCCGCCGCGCCCGGCCGATGCTCCGGCAGGCGGTAGAGGCTACTTTCGCGGCGGCGTCCACGCCATCGTCGTAGGCAGAAAGACCAACAGCGTCTTCTTCTCGAAGTTCGACGCGGCGAGCAACGCCACGACGCTGTACAAGGCGGATATGTACACGGGCAAGGTGACGAAGCTGGTGACGCTGCCTCCGCGCGTCGGCGTTTCGACGATCAATGCGGACGAGACGCTGGGTGTGGGCAGCTACGCCGAGACAGCAGCCGGGGCCGCGCAGGAGTATGGGCGGCGCAATCGTACTCCGGCCGCGAATGCGAAGCAGGCTCCGCGGCAGGCCGGCAATCTTGTTCAGGCCGAGGACAAGCAGCAGATGATGGAGCGCCGGCTTGCAGCGCACATTCCGGTGGTGCTCTTCAAAGTCGATCTCCAAACCGGCAAGATCACGCCGCTGCTTCATTCGACCGACTGGATCGGGCACATGCTCTTTTCGCCCACCGATCCCACACTGCTGATGTATTGCCACGAAGGGCCCTGGCATAAGGTGGACCGTGTGTGGATGATCCATACCGACGGTACGCACAATATTCTGATCCACAAGCGCACCATGGCGATGGAGATTGCCGGGCACGAGTTCTGGGGGCTGGACGGACAAACGATCTGGTACGACTGGCAGTTTCCCAAGGGGCAGGATTTTTTCCTTGCGGGCTACAATTTGCAGACGCATAAGCGGACTGCCTTCCACATGCAGCGGAATGAGTGGTCGATTCACTTCAACCTCACTCAGGACCTCGATCTGTTTACCGGGGATGGCGGCGACTCCGGGCAGGTGGCGCGCTCGCACGATGGCACGTGGATCGAGCTCTTCCATCCGGAGATGCTAAAGGTTACGGGAATCAACGGTCCTGACTTCTGGCAGCCCGGCGTCTTTCACTCCGAGCATCTGGTGAACATGGCGCACCACAACTATCGTCTGGAGCCGAACGTGCGCTTCTCGCCGGACAAGAAGCTGGTCATCTTTACCAGCAACATGTTCGGGCCGAGCTACGTGTTCGGGGTTGAGGTAGAGAAGGCGACGAACGCCCCGGCCTCCGAGGTGCGCTCCACGCCTGAATTGGCGAAGGAGTTCAACCCGGTTGACCCAACACCTACGCCCGACGATAAGTGATTGCATCGAAGTCGGGCGTGCCGAATCATGGCGCGCCCACTTTGAGTTTGGACCGCAAATCGCCCGAGCCCATTCAGGGCGGATCGATATTCGTGTAGTCTGGGCGGACTGCTATTCCACTACGATTGGATTGCCTAACTGACACCGGATACGACATCGAGAGAAGAGATTCGCGTACAGCGCAGGCGCTGGCGCATCGCCTGGCTGCTGGGAATCGGGGTTCTGGTCAACTACTTTGACCGGGTGAACCTGTCGGTTTCGCACGAGGCGCTGATCGAGACCTTCGGCATCTCCGCGGTGACCTTCGGCTATCTTTCGGGTGCCTATAACTGGACCTATGCAATGTGCCAGTTGCCGATCGGCGTGTTGCTGGACAAGTGCGGCGTCAAACGCATTGGACGCATCGGCATCTTTCTGTGGAGCGTTGCCTCGTTCGCTGCTGCGGTGACACCGAACCTGGCTGGTTTTTTTGGGGCAAGGCTGCTGCTGGGAGTGGGCGAAGCGCCGACGTTTCCGGCCAACGCCAAGGCTGTCGGCTATTGGTTTCCGGACAAGGAGCGAAGCTTCGCGACGGCGATCTTCGACTCGGCAGCGAAGTTTTCTTCCGCAATTGGAGTACCGCTGATCGGGATATTGCTATTGAAAGTCGGCTGGCGCTGGAGCTTTGCTGTTACCGGCCTGATCAGCCTGATCTATTTTTTCTACTTCTGGAAGGTCTATCGCGACCCGCAGGACGATCTGGCGTTGACGGAGGCCGAGCGAAGACACATCGAGCAGGACGCCAAGCCTCAGACCGTGGACGACAGGCTGACGGGGAATGCATCGCTGGGCTATCTGATCAAACAGCGGAAGGTGCTGGGGCTGGCGATTGGTTTCGGTTCTTATAACTATGTTTTCTACCTGCTGCTGACGTGGCTGCCGAGTTATCTCTCTTCGGCGCTGCATATCGATCTGCTGCACTCGTTTCTTTATACAGGGGTGCCATGGCTGGTGGCGACGGCAGGCGACTTGGTGGTTGGCGGATGGCTGGTAGATACGCTGATTCATCGGGGATGGAACGCGAACACGGTGCGCAAGGTGATTCTGATCGGCGGCACTGCGATGGGACTGGGCATTCTTGGCGCGGCGCATGCGCATTCGGCCACGCGGGCGATTATCTGGATCAGCATCTCGATTGGAGGCTTGTCGGCGGCGGCTCCCGTGGGATGGTCGATTCCTTCGCTGATCGCGCCCCGGCACAGCGTGGGGAAGGTCGGCGGCATCATGAATTTTTCCAACCAGATCTCCGGGATCGCCGCGCCGATTATTACCGGCTATGTGGTGGCGGCGACGCGGTCGTTTGCCTGGGCATTTGGCGTGTCTGCGGTATACCTGCTGATCGGCATCGCGGCATACATCTTTATGCTTGGCCGGATCGAGCCGGTGCCTCCCGAGCCGCAGCGGGGCTGATGGGATAGGGATTACCGGTGCGGCGAAAGGTGGAATACAGGGTCTCTCCACTGCGCCGTGCAATAAAGCTGCACGGCTTCGGTCGAGATGACGTGCGTTGATGCGCAAGCGAATAGCGGCAACGGTTACAGGGTTGCCCGCATGGCTCCGGTGGAGATGCCGCCGTCGATCAGCAGAGTTTGGCCGGTCATGTAGCGGCTGGACTCCGAGGCCAGGAAGACGACGGCTCCGTCGAGATCGTTCGGTGCTCCGGGACGCTTCATGGGGATGCGGTCTTTGAGGTATTCGACCCACTTCTCATTTTCGTAGAGGACGGTGTTCTGCTTGGTGTGGAACCAGCCGGGGGCGAGGCAGTTGACGGTGATGCCGTGCTGGCCCCAGTCGTCGGCGAGGCTCATGGTGAGCTGGCGGATGCCGCCGCGGCTGGCGCCGTAGGGAGCGAGGCCGGAGTAGCCAAAGACGCTGGTCACGGATCCGATGTTGATGATGCGGCCATAGCCGAAGGGAACCATGCGGCGAGCCATCTGCTGGGCGACGAAGAAGCTGCCGCGGAGGTTGGTGTCGAGGACAAGGTTCCAGTCGTCCCAGGTGACGTCGAGGGCGGGCTTGCGGACGTTGCAGCCGGCGTTGTTGACCAGAATGTGAATCTGGCCACAGGCGGCTTCGGCGGCGGCGGCCATGCGCTCGATGCTGCCCTGATCGCGCACGTCGAGCGCGAGCGGGACGGCCTTGCGGCCGAGAGCCTCGATCTCGGGAAGGAAGGGGGTGAGGTCTTCGACGCGGCGGCTGGTGAGGATGAGGTCGGCACCGGCCGCCGCGAGGGCGCGGGCGAAGTATTGGCCGAGGCCGCGGCTGGCCCCGGTGATGAGAGCGGTCTGTCCGGTGAGATCGAAGAGAGCGTTGGGCATTATTTAGTTGCGCTTTCGTTTGATTTAGCTGCGCCTTCACGCGGGTCGAGGACGATCTTCATCAGGTTGGGCTCGTGGGAGTAGAGGCGCTCGAACCAACTGGGGCCATCGGTCAAGGGAGCGACGGCGGTGATGAGCGGGCCGACCTTGATCTTTCCTTCGGCGATCAGTTGCATCGCCTGCGGGTATTCGCCGTTGGAAGCGCAGGAGCCTTGCAGACGGATCTGGCGGGAGACGACCTTTTGCAGGTGGATGGTGACTTCGGGCGTGATGTTACCGACCAGCGTGACGGTGCCGCCCTTGCGCACGCAATCGATGGCCGAGGTAACGGTCTCGTTGCGGCCTACGGCTTCGAGGACGAGGTCGACACCTCTGCCTTCGGTGAGGCGAAGGACCTCAGCCAGCAGATCGGCACCGGAGAGCTTGAGCGTCTGGTCGGCTCCGAGATCGGCGGCGAGTTTGAGGCGGGTGGCGTCGATGTCGGCGACGAAGACGCGGGAGCAGCCGGCGGCGCGAGCGGATTGGAGCAGCAGCAGGCCGATCATGCCGGCACCGATGACCAGTGCCGTCTCGCCGCCCTTAATCTCGGAGACGCCAACTCCGTGGAGAGCGACGGAGACGGCTTCAAGCATGGCGGCTTCGGCGAAGGAAAGGGCAGAGGGCAGGGAGTAGAGGATGCGTTCGGGAACGGTGACGTACTCGGCGAAGGCGCCGTGGCGTCTGAATTCACCGCAGGAGACGCCGACAACCTGGCGGTTGTCGCAGAGGTTGAACTCGCCGCGGCGGCAGAAGTCGCAAGCGCCGCAGTAGACGGTGGAGTCGAAGGTGACGCGGTCGCCGGGGGCAAATCCTTTGACCGCCGAGCCAACGGCGGCGATGATGCCCGCGGCCTCATGACCCATGACGATGGGAGGAATGCGGCGTCCGGTGGAACCATCGTATCCGTGCACATCGCTGCCGCAGATGCCGCATGCGGCGACCTGGACGAGGACCTCGTCGGGGCCGGGAACAGGCTGGGGAAGATCCTGGAGTTCAAGGTGTTTGTATTCGGAGAGCAGCATTGCCTGCATGTTGGCGGCGACCTTTCAGATCAAAATACGGCTGTTTCGATGATACCCCGCGCTCGTGAGTGGCCACAGGAACGGGAAACAGTAGTTCATTTTGGCTTACAGCATTGACACAAAAGCAGCGGAAACGGAGTCGATTATTTGCGCTTGGCGGTCTTGATGCGGGCGATCTCTTCCATGCGCTGGGCTAGGAGTTTTTCGCGGCCCTCGCTGGTGGGCTGGTAGTAGCGGCGGCCAGCGAGTGAGGGAGGCAGGCACTCCATGTCGGCGACGCGGCCTTCGACGTCGTGGGCGTACTGGTAGTCCTTGCCGTAGTCGAGGCTCTTCATCAATTTGGTGGGAGCGTTGCGCAGATGGAGGGGGACAGGCTCTGCCGCCGTGGCTTCAATGTCGGCCTTGACCGCGCTGTAGGCGGTGTAGACGGCGTTCGATTTGGGCGCGAGCGCGAGGTAGACAACGGCTTGCGCCAGAGCCAGACCACCTTCGGGCTGGCCGAGGAAGTGCATGGCGTCTTTGGCCGAGAGGCAGAGATTGAGCGCTTCGGGCGCGGCGAGGCCGATGTCTTCGACCGCCATGCGCACGATGCGGCGGGCACAGTACATGGGGTCTTCGCCGGCTTCGAGCATTCGGCCCAGCCAGTAGAGTGCGGCGTCGGGATCGGAGTTGCGCACGCTCTTGTGCAGCGCGGAGATGATGTCGTAGTGCTGCTCTCCCTTCTTGTCGTAGAGGAGGACGCGGCGCTGCATGGCTTCGGAGGCGAGGGCTTTGGTGATGACGCGCTCTTTGCGGCCTTCGGCGAGTTTGGCGGCTACGTCGAGGGCGTTGAGAGCGTTGCGGGCGTCGCCGCTGGAGTAGGAGGCGATGGTGGAGAGGGCATCCTCGTCCGCTGTGAGGCCGGAGGCTCCGAGGCCGCGCTTGCCGTCGGTGAGGGCGCGTTGGAGCAATGCGACGATCTCGTCTTCGCTGAGTGCGAGCAGGGTGTAGACGCGGCAGCGCGAGAGCAGGGCGGCGATGATCTCGAAGGAGGGATTTTCCGTGGTCGCGCCGATCAGGCGAATGGTGCCGCGTTCCACGTAGGGGAGGAAGGCGTCCTGCTGGGCCTTGTTGAAGCGGTGAATCTCGTCGACGAAGAGGATGGTACGAGAGCCGAAGCCGGCGGCCTTTTCGGCCTCTGCCATGACCTGCTTGATCTCCTTGATGCCGGAGAGGACGGCGGAAAACTCGATGAAACTGGATTGGGTCATACGCGCGATAATCTTGGCCAGCGTGGTCTTGCCGGTGCCGGGAGGTCCCCAGAAGATCATCGAGGTGGCGTCGTCGGATTCGATGGCCAGACGAAGGGGCTTGCCGGGGCCGAGGAGGTGCTGCTGGCCGACGTACTCGTCGAGAGTCTTAGGGCGCATGCGCTCGGCCAACGGAGACTGGCGGTTGTGCGTGGAGGCGGCGGCGATAGGGGAGGCGTCGAAGAGGCTCATGGTTGACTCCCGTGGCGGCTTCTTTGCCGCGATGCCTCGTAGAGCAGCAGCGATCCGGCTATCGCCGCGTTGAGGCTTTCGACCGGGCCGGGGCAAGGGATGGTTATGCGCTCGTCGGCCATCTCCATCCACTCCGGGGTCAGGCCTGCGCCTTCGTTGCCGATCAGCAGGGCGGTGGGTCGGGAGAGATCGATCTTTTGCACGTCGGTGGGATCGAGATTGTCGGAGCCTACGGCGGCAAGCAATCTGACGCCGTGCGATTTCAGAGCGGCGACCTCCGCGGCGGTTGCGACTACGACCGGCATACGAAAGATGCTGCCGACACTGGCGCGGAGGGCCTTCTGGTTCCAGGCGCTCACGGTTCCGGGTGTGGTGAGGACGCCGGTTGCTCCGAAGGCCTCGGCGGAGCGGACCAATGTTCCCATATTGCCGGGGTCCTGCAGGCCGGCGGCGATGAGAATGAGTGGCGTACCGTGGAGGACGGCGTCGATTTTGGGGACAGGAGGAACGAGGAGAGCGGCGACTCCCTGAGGCGACGGGGTTTCGACGGCGCTGGCGAAGACTTCATCGGTCAGGGTAAGCACCTCGACGCCACGGGGAAGGATGGAGGGAACGGCGCGGCGCTCGCTGATGAAGGCGGTCTTGAGCACCATGCCGCTGCGCAGGGCTTCGGTGAGCAGATGGTCGCCTTCGATGGCAACCATTCCGCCGCTGAGACGCGCCTGGTCGGCAAAGGCGGCGCGCAATTGTTTGACGCGGCTGTTGGACCGGCTGGAGACAGCGGCTTTTTCAAAGTGAGGCATCAAGGCAAATCTTACCTGTTGAATGGCATGTCCGGTGAAAAGTGGAGTGGCACGGCGGAAGACGCAATGCTGGTATTCTGGTGCAGGTTCGCGGCTTTTTATCCCGTATCTATCCCATATTCTCGGTCCAGGCGACTGAACCCCAGGCATAGGAGCCAGATTTTGACGGCTGAAACACTCCGCATCCACCCCGACGAACCTGAACCAGAGTTGATCCGCCAGGTTGCCGGCAGCTTGAATTGCGGCAACGTCGTCGCTTTACCAACGGATACTTTTTATGGCCTCGCGGTCGATCCGGTGAATCTGAAGGCGGTGGATCGTATCTACGAGCTGAAGACGCGGGCGCGGCATAAACCGCTTTCGCTGCTGATCGCCGAGGTGGCGCAGGCTTATGAGATTGCGCGGCAGCTCGACTCGGCGTTTGACCGGCTGGCGGAGAAGTTCTGGCCGGGGCCGCTGACGATCATTGTTCGGGCGGGCTCCAAACTTCCGCTTCGGGTGACGGCCAACACAGGCAATGTGGCGCTTCGGGTGCCGGAGGCAGCGATCTCGCGCGCGGTGGTGGCGAAGCTGGGGCTGCCGATTACGGCAACCTCGGCGAATTTGCAGGGCTATCCCGAGTGCACCTATGCCAACTGCGTGCGCGAGCAGTTGGGCGACAAGATACCGCTGATCGTCGATGGCGGGCCGACTGCCCGGTCGACGCCGACGACTATCGTCGATCTCTCGAGTGGGGGGAGTTCATGGATGATTCTTCGCGAGGGGGCTATACCGACGCACGAGATCGCACTTGCGCTGCAACGGTGAGATTTGACGCTGGCGATGAGCAGAGATTTTTCCGCTTGATGGCCGCTTGCCGTAAACTCATCTTTCACTGCCGATGATTGTTTCCTCGTCCAATCTGCGCCATGGCCGCCGTACCTCTGACGGTCGCACGTTCTGGCGACTGCTGCTCACACTTCTCCTGCTGGGGACGCTGGGGTGGTTTGCCTGGGTGGCTCAGCAGATTGCCGAGGTTGCCAGCCTCGACCAGGCGCAGCCCGCTGACGCTATCGCGGTTTTTGGCGCGGCGGAGTATAGGGGACGTCCTTCGCCGGTCTTTCATGCGCGGCTCGACCATGCCGTGGACCTATACCGCAAACAGATCGCCCCGCTGGTGATTACGCTTGGCGGCGGCGGCGACAAGGATTCCGGACATACCGAGGGCGGAGTGGGGCGCGATTATCTGCTGGCCAATGGCATTCCCTTCGGCAAGATCATTGCCGAGACTCGTTCGACCGACACCGAACAGCAGGTGCGTCGGTTGGCGGCGATTGCACGGGAGAACAACCTGCAATCGATCGTGGTGGTCAGTGATGGGACGCACCTGTTCCGCATCCGCGAGCTTTGCCGGAATGTGGGATTGCGCGTCTATACTTCACCGCGTCCGGCCTTGGGGAACATCAGCGACTATGACCTGGCGATGCGGTATATCCACGAGATATTGGGATACACGGCGATGCGGCTCCACTTGGATGAAGGATGGCTGCGGGACTGGCAGGATTAAGATTTCGTGCCGACGGAGACGTGCCTGTATTGGGGTGAGTAGCCGAGTTGCCGAGCGTAGTTGAGCATGCGCTCGAAGTCGAGGCTGATGGTTGCCCCGGCCTTCTGCGTGACCTCGTCTTCGATGGGCAGATCGAAGTCGTCCGCGCCGTACCGGAGACCGTCGAGGGCGTGCTCGTTCTGGGTGAGCACGGAGGTGCGAATGCGCGGGATGTTGTCCAGATAGATCCGGCTGAGAGCGAGATGGCGGAGATACTCGGCGGTGGTGATCTCGATGCCGCCGATCTGGGTGAAATAGGGCTTGAAGGTCCAGCAGAGAAAGCTGGACAGTCCGCCGGTCTCGTCCTGGAAGCGGCGGGTGCGGTCAAGGTGCTCAATGCGTTCGTCGAGGGTCTCGTCGAAGCCGATGACCATGGTGGCCGTGGTCTTGAGGCCGGCGTCAAGGATCGCTTTTTGCGCGAGGAAGTACTCGGCGACCGTGTACTTGAACTTGGAGTGGCGGGTGCGGAAGTCTTCGGTGAGAATCTCGGAGCCGCCACCGGTAATCCAGCGGACCCCGGCATCTTTTAGGCGTTGGGCGGCTTCGGCATAGGAGAGCTTAGCGTGGTCGGCGAGGTAGAGGAACTCGGCGATGGTGAGCGCGTAGAACTCGATGGAGTCGCCGTAGCGGGTGCGAATGGCGGCAAAGAGATCGCAGTAGTAGCTGAGTGGAAGCTGGGGATTGAAGCCGCCGTTGAAGGCCGCCAGATCGCCGCCGAGGACGAGCAGTTCATCGAGTTTGGCAAAGACCTCTTCCTGGCTGAGCACGTAACCGCCGCTGACGCCGGGAAG
>Ga0207674_10000481_pt1 | contig 52642 bp, 55 predicted proteins | sample KBSCornC72_FD_184303 | JGI IMG/M metagenome (GOLD analysis project Ga0207674, IMG submission 184303) | Corn rhizosphere microbial communities from Kellogg Biological Station, Michigan, USA - KBS Corn C7-2 (SPAdes) (version 2) | ecosystem: Host-associated > Plants > Roots > Rhizosphere > Soil ... | reverse complement strand
ACCCTTCTCCCTCCGGGAGAAGGTGGCGGCAGCCGGATGAGGGTACGGGCGGAGCGGTGCACATCACTCTTGCGCTCCGCCCGTACCCTCACCCCAACCCCTCTCCCGGAGGGAGAGGGGCTCAGCGTCGTGGCACCCACCGACGCTGCGGTATTCCTCAACACTCAAGTTGAAACCCTTCTCCCTCCGGGAGAAGGTGGCGGCAGCCGGATGAGGGTACGGCCGGGGCGGTGCACATCACTCTTGCCACTCCGCCCGTACCCTCACCCCGACCCCTCTCTCCCACGGGGACTACCTTCGGGTCGCCGGAGGGAGAGGGGCTAAAGCTCAAGCTCAGAGCACCCCGCGGCGCATCTGGTCGCGTTCGATCGACTCGAACAGCGCTTGGAAGTTGCCCTCGCCGAAGCCCTCGTTGCCCTTGCGCTGGATGATCTCGAAGAAGATCGGGCCGATGTTGTTCTGGGTGAAGATCTGCAGCAGCTTGCGCTGCTTGGTCTCCGGGTCGGCGTCGATCAGGATCTTGTTTCTGGCCAGGCGCGGCACGTCCTCGCCGTGATTGGGGATGCGCAGGTCGATCACGTCGAAATACGTGTCCGGCGTGTCGAGGAAGCTCACGCCCTTGGCGCGCATCGCCTCGACGGTCTCGTAGATGTTGTCGGTGAAGCAGGCGATGTGCTGGATGCCTTCGCCGTGGTACGCATCGAGGTATTCGTTGATCTGCGACTTCGGATCGCTCGACTCGTTGAGCGGGATGCGCACGATGCCGTCCGGCGCGGTCATCGCCTTGGACACCAGGCCGGTCTTGGCGCCCTTGATGTCGAAGTAGCGGATCTCGCGGAAGTTGAACAGGCGCTCGTAGTAGTCGGACCACTTCTGCATGTTGCCGAAGTAGAGATTGTGCGTGAGATGGTCGATGAAGGTCAGGCCGAAGCCGGCGGGGTTCTGCTCCACGCCCGGGATCGGCGCGTAGTCGCCGTCATAGATGCTGCCCTTGTCGCCGTAGCGGTCGACCAGATACAGCATGCAGTCGCCGATGCCCTTCACCACCGGCGCGCCCACCGCCTTGCTCGCTTCCTTGTCGCCGACCGCCTCGCCGCCGTTGGCCAGCACCTTGGCATAGACCTCCGCCGCGGGCTGCTTGAAGCGGATGGCGAAGCCGGCGGCGCAGGGGCCATGCTGGGCGGCGAATTCGGCGGCGAAGGAATCCGGGTCCTCGTTGACCAGGAAGTTCACCCCGCCCTGGCGATACACCGTGATCGGCCGGCGCTTGTGCTTGAGCACCGCGGTAAAGCCCATGCTGCCGAACAGCTCGTGCAGCTCGGCGCCGCGGCCGGCCGGGGCGGCGAATTCGACGAATTCGAAGCCGTCGATCCCCATCGGGTTCTCGAAAGTGGTCACCTGCATGCCAAGATTGGGCTGCGCGCTCATGGGGATCTCCTGGGTCGGATGCCTGGATTGGATGCGTGGGAGTCGGATTCGCCCCGCCGGTCGCGGCATCGCTGGAAGGATGCGACCGCCGGTATCACCTGAGCGTTATAGTTACACATGAAACCATTTGCAAGGAGTGGTGCAGCAGTGCCCGCCGAACCCCAAGACGCCCATCGTCCCGACCACGCCCCGCTGGAGCTGGAGCGCTTCCTGCCCTACCGCCTGTCGATCCTGTCCAACACGGTCAGCCAGGCCATCGCCGACGACTACCAGGCGCGCTTCGACCTCAGCGTCACCGAATGGCGCGTGATGGCGGTGCTGGCCCGGTTCGAAGGCCTTTCCGCCCGCGAAGTGGCCGAGCGCACGGCGATGGACAAGGTCGCGGTCAGCCGCGCCCTGGCCCGCCTGGTCGAAGCCGGCCGGGTCAACCGCGGCACTCACGAGGGCGACAAGCGCCGTTCCGTGCTCTCCTTGAGCGAAGCCGGTTGGGAGGTGCACGACGTGGTCGCGCCGATGGCGCGGGCACGCGAACGCGAGGTGCTGGCCAAGCTGGACGCGGACGAACAAGCCTGGCTGTCGCGCATCCTGGACAAGCTGCTGGGCCCGCCGGTGCCGCCGCGCAGCGGACAGCCGCAAAGCGGCGCCGAGGCGACGGTGGCATAAAAAAAGAGGCGGCCCGGGGCCGCCTCTTCGTATGCCGGGAAAGGACGGCCTGGCCGTCACTTCACCCCATGCATCAGCCGGTTGATCAGCGGCGCCACCAGCAACAGGATCACCGCGGCGACGCCCAGCAGCCAGAAGCTGAAAGTGAAGCCGCTCAGCGCCGAGGCCACCGTCATGCCGGTGGTGCCGCTGACGTGGCCGGCGAAGATGCCCGACAGGTTGTTGCCGATGCCGGTGGACAGGAACCAGCCGCCCATGGCCAGGCCGACCAGCCGGCCGGGCGCCAGCTTGGTCACCATCGACAGGCCGATCGGCGACAGGCACAGCTCGCCCACCGTCTGCAGCACGTAGACCAGCACCAGCGGCCAGAACGGGATCAGGCCCTGCGCATCGACCAGGCTCGACAGCGCATACATCAGCACCACGAAGGCCACCGCATTGCCGAGCAGGCCGAAACCGAACTTGCGCGGGATCGACGGCTCCAGCCTGCGCTTGTCCAGCCAGCCCCACAGCATCGACATCGGCGGCGCCAGCAGCACCAGGGCCAGCGGCGCGACGGACTGGAACCAGCCCACCGGGAACTCCCAGCCGCCGAACATCTTGCGGTCGACGATGTTCTCGGCGAGGAAGTTGAACGAGCTGCCGGCCTGTTCGTAGAACATCCAGAACAGCACGTTGAACACGAAGATCACCAGCATCGCGATCACGCGGTCGCGCTGCACCTTGCCCTCGCGCACGCCGTCGATCATCAGCATCACGCACAGGCCCACGAACAGGATGCTGAGCAGCCACTGCAGCACCACCGCGCCGGCCTTGGCCATCACCAGGTAGACCAGCGGGATCGCGATGACGCAGCCGATCAGCACGTAGACCACGCGCATGCGGTTGGCCTGGTCCGGCAGCGGACGGCCCACGCCCTTGAGCTGGCGGCGACCGATCCAGAACCACACCAGGCTGACCAGCATGCCCAGCCCCGAGGCCAGGAACACCAGCTTGTAGTTCTGCTGCACCGGGGTGTCGGTGAAATAGCTGGCCAGCCAGCCGGTCAGCAGCGGCGACACCAGCGCGCCGGCGTTGATGCCCATGTAGAACAGGGTGAAGCCGCGGTCGCGGCGCGGGTCGCCGACGCCGTAGAGCTGGCCCACCATCGAGGAAATGTTCGGCTTGAACAGGCCATTGCCCACGATCACCGTGGACAGGCCCAGCAGGAAGATGTCCTGGTTGGGCAGCATGATCATGAACAGGCCCGCCGACATCACCACCGCGCCGACCAGGATCGAGCGCTGATAGCCGATGACCTTGTCCGCCACGTAGCCGCCGAACACCGCCGCCGCATAGACCAGCGCCAGGTAGGCGCCGTAGGTGCGGCTGGCGAAGGCCTGGCCGGTGGGGCTGCCGCCGAAGAACTCCGCCACGATGTACAGCGTGAGCGCCCAGCGCATGCCGTAGAAGGCGAAGCGCTCCCAGAACTCGGTCATGAACAGCATCCACAGCGGACGCGGATGACCCATGGTCTGGGGGTAGTCGGGCACCGTGGGCGCCGTGGTGGTGGTATCGGTCATGCGATCCCCTGTCGTGCTGGAAAAAATGTACTGATCCGCACATCGCGTACAGATCGGAAATTCAAAACGCGCGACATGTAACCGGCCCGGAGCCATTGCGTCAAATGCGGCGCAGCATCTTGCGAAAAATCCGGCGCGGGAGGATCCGAAAGCCCCGCTCACAAAAAAAGCGGCTTGGCCGCTTTTTTGTTCCGCTTCGCCTCGGCTCAGGTGCCCAGCACCGTCCGCACGTCCAGCAATTCCGGGAAAAACTCCAGTTCCAGCGCTTTTTTCAGGAACGCCACGCCCGACGAGCCGCCCGTGCCGCGCCGGTGGCCGATGATCCGCTCCACCGTCTTCATATGGCGGAACCGCCACTGCTGGAACTGGCCCTCCACGTCCACCAGCTGCTCGCACATGTAGTACTCGGGCCAATGCTCCGCGCGGTTCTCGTAGATGCGCTTGAGCACCGGCAGCAGGCCTTCGTTGCGCTGGTAGGGCTGCGTCCAGTCGCGCCCCAGCAGCTCGGCCGGCACCGCATGGCCGCGGCGCGCGAGATAGGCCAGGAATTCGTCGTACAGGCTCGGCGCTTCCAGCACTTCGCGCAGCGCGGCCTGTGCCGCCGGATCGTAGGCGAACACCGCCAGCATCTGCTCGTTCTTATTGCCGAGCAGGAATTCGATCTGGCGGTACTGCAGCGACTGGAAACCCGAGGAAGAACCGAGGATGTCGCGGAATTCCAGGTATTCGGCGGGGGTCAGCGTTTCCAGCACGCCCCACTGCTCGTACAGCTGCCGCTGCACGTGCTTGACCCGGGCCAGGATCTTCAGGCACGGATCGATGTCATCCCGGTGCAGATGCTCGATGGCCGCCTTCAGCTCGTGAATGATCAGCTTCATCCACAGCTCCGCCACCTGGTGCTGCACGATGAACAGCATCTCGTCGTGATGCGGCGGCTGGCTCAGCGGCTGTTGGGCGGACAGCAGCGCGTCCAGCCGCAGGTAGCCGCCGTAGGTGAGCCGGCCCTGCAGGTCGACCTCGATGCCGGCTTCCAGGTCGCGCCGATTGTCGGTCATGGCGTTCCGATCACGGGGAAAGCAGCCATATTACCTGCCTTTAACGCAAGCCCCCTACCCTCGCGCATGCTGCACCATGCCTTGCGGCGCAACATGCCCGCCTGCTTCAATTGCGGTCTTGCCAGGGCCCTGTACGCGCGCTTGACCCCACTGGATGGGTCGCGCCGGCTCCCAACTCCCTCACCCGTTTTCGTCTTTACTCACTCCCGGAGCGAGTCGTGTCCATCGCCGCCAAGTTCGAAATCGAATACCTGCAGTATCTCGATGCCGAGGGCAACCAGGTCCGTGACGACCTGCCCGCCTTCGCCAAGGATCTCGACCACATGGTCGAGCTGTACAAGCTGATGATGTCCACCCGCGTATTCGACGCCAAGTCGGTGGCGCTGCAGCGCACCGGCAAGCTGGGCACCTATGCCAGCTGCCTGGGCCACGAGGCCGCGCACGTGGGCATCGGCAGCGCGATGAAGCCCGAGGACGTGTTCGCGCCCAGCTATCGCGAATACGGCGCGCAGCTGTACCGCGGCGTGCAGCCGCGCGAGGTGTACATGTACTGGGGCGGCGACGAGCGCGGCAACGACTACCAGAAGGAACCGGCGCGCCATGACTTCGCCTGGTCGGTGCCGATCGCCACGCAGTGCCTGCACGCGGCGGGTTCCGCGCTGGCCTTCAAGATCCGCAACGAGAAGCGCGTGGCCGTGTGCACCATCGGCGACGGCGGCTCGTCCAAGGGCGACTTCTACGGCGCCATCAACATCACCGGCGCGCAGAACCTGCCGATGGTGGCGGTGATCGTCAACAACCAGTGGGCGATCTCGGTGCCGCGCAAGATCCAGTCCGGCGCGCCCACGCTGGCGCAGAAGGGCATCGCCGCGGGCCTGTTCTCGATCCAGGTGGACGGCAACGACATCATCGCCGTGCGCAAGGCGATGGAAGACGCACTCGACCGCGCCCGCAACGGCCAGGGCGGCAGCGTGCTGGAGCTGGTCACCTATCGCCTCTCCGACCACACCACCGCCGACGACGCCCGCCGCTACCGCGGCGAGCAGGAAGTGAAGGACGCCTGGGCGAAGGAGCCGATGAAGCGCCTGCGCGCCTGGCTGGTGGCCAAGAACGTGTGGGACGACGCCAAGGAAGAAGCCTGGAAAGCCGAGTGCGACGAGTGGATGGACAACGAGGTCAACGCCTACCTCGAGACCAAGACCCAGCCCGTCACCGCGATGTTCGACTACACCTTCGCCGAAGTGCCGGCGGACCTGGCCAAGCAGCGCGACCTCGCCCTTTCGCTCGACAAGAAGGCCCACTAAGCCATGGCACAGATCACTCTTATCGAAGCCGTCACCCAGGCGCTCGCCTATGAAATGGCCCGCGACCCGAGCGTCGTGGTGCTGGGCGAGGACGTCGGCGTCAACGGCGGCGTGTTCCGCGCCACCCAGGGCCTGCAGGAGAAGTTCGGCGAGCTGCGCGTGCTGGACACCCCGCTGGACGAGACCACCATCGCCGGCGTCACCGTCGGCATGGCCGCGCAGGGCATGAAGCCGGTGGCCGAGGCGCAGTTCGAAGGCTTCATCTATCCGATGATGGAGCAGATCGCCTGCCACGCCGCGCGCCTGCGCAACCGCACCCGCGGCCGCATCACCGTGCCGGCCGTGTGGCGCGCCCCGTGGGGCGGCGGCATCCGCGCGCCGGAGCACCACTCCGAAGCGAACGAGCACCTGTTCACCAACATCCCCGGCCTGCGCGTGGTGATGCCCTCCTCGCCGGCGCGCGCCTACGGCCTGCTGCTGGCGGCGATCCGCGATCCGGATCCGGTGATGTTCTTCGAGCCCAAGCGCATCTATCGCCAGTACAAGGAAGAAGTGCCGGACGACGGCGAGGCGCTGCCGCTGGACGTGTGCTTCGTGCTGCGCGACGGCACCGACGTCACCATCGTGACCTGGGGCGCGCAGGTGAAGGAGGCCCTGGAGGCCGCCGACGAACTGGCCGCCGAAGGCATCAGCGCCGAAGTGATCGACGTGGCCACGCTGACCCCGCTGGATTTCGACACCATCGCCGAGTCGGTGCAGAAGACCGGCCGCTGCGTGATCGTGCACGAAGCCCCCAAGACCGCCGGCTTCGGCGCCGAGATCGCCGCGCGCGTCGCCGAGGAATGCCTGTACGAGCTGCTGGCGCCGGTCGAGCGCGTCACCGGCTACGACACCCACATCCCGCTGTTCCGCCTGGAAATGAAGTACATGCCCAGCACCGAGCGCGTGGTCGAAGCGGCCAAGCGCACGCTGGCGGTCTCGTAACCTCGACAGTTCCACGAAGCGTCATTCCGGCGAAGGCCGGAATCCAGTGAAAAATGCGTGCGAAGCACACAAAACCTTCGCGACAATCCAGCGGTATCGCTACTGGATCCCGGCCTGCGCCGGGATGACGAGCAGAAAACAAGCCTGATTACCGGAACCTACTCATGGCCGACATCAAGACATTCCACCTGCCCGACCTCGGCGAAGGCCTGCCCGACGCCACCATCGTCGAGTGGCACGTGAAGGAAGGCGACTACATCAAGCTCGACGCCCCGCTGTGCTCGATGGAAACCGCCAAGGCGGTGGTCGACGTACCGTCGCCCTACACCGGCACGGTGCAGAAGCTGTACGGCGCGCCGGGCGACATCATCGAGACCGGCGCCGCGCTGGCCGACTTCGCGCCCGATCCGAACGCCAAGCAGCGCGCCGAGGCCGAAGCCACCGGCCACCACCACGGCCCGAAGAAAAGCGTGGGCAGCCCCGCGCCGGACAACGCCGCCAAGGTGGTCGCCTCCGACGAGGGCGGCGAAGTCGAAGCCAAGGGCGAGCGCGAAGACGAAGGCACCGTGGTCGGCGCCATGGTCAGCGGCAACACCGTGCACGTGGAGCAGGTCAGCAGCGCCGGCGGCGTGAAGGCCGTGCCGGCGGTGCGCGCGCTGGCCAAGAAGCTCAAGGTCGATCTCACCCGCGTGCGCCCCACCGGCGCCGACGGCGTAGTCACCCTGCAGGACGTGAAGACCGCCGCCGCCAACGGCTCCGCCCCGCTCGGCGCCGCGCCGGCGCGCGCGGTGCCGGCCTCGGCCGGCCGCCACCTGGCGCCGGAACTGCCGGAGCCGGGCCCGGCGCCGTCGCGCACGGCCGTATCGCTCGCCGGCAAGCCGGTGCGCACCGCGCCGCCGAGCGTGCAGGCCAGCGGCCAGCCGGAACAGCTCAAGGGCGTGCGCCGCAACATGGCCCGCGTGATGGCCGAGGCCCACGCCAACGTGGTGCCGACCACCCTGGTCGACGATGCCGACCTGCACGGCTGGATCGGCAAGCAGGACATCACCGCCCGCCTGATCCGCGCCATCGTCGCCGCATGCAAGGCCGTGCCGGCGCTCAACGCCTGGTTCGACGGCAAGAACCTCACCCGCACCCTGCATCCGCACGTGGACATCGGCATCGCCGTGGACACCGAGGACGGCCTGTTCGTGCCGGCCCTGCGCAATGCCGACGTGCTGGACGGCGCCGGCGTGCGCGCGGCGATCAAGCGCCTGCGCGCGCAGGTGGAAGACCGCTCGATCCCGGCCTCCGAGCTGAGCGGCTACACCATCAGCCTGTCCAACTTCGGCATGTTCGCCGGCCGCTACGCCACCCCCGTGGTGGTGCCGCCGACCGTCGCCATCATCGGTGCCGGCAAGCTGTGCCATGACGTGGTGGCGGTGATGGGCGGCATCGAAGTGCATCGCCGCATGCCGATCAGCCTCACCTTCGACCACCGCGCCGCCACCGGCGGCGAAGCCGCGCGCTTCCTCAAGGCGCTGCTGGATGACCTGTCGCTGCCGAACTGAGGCAGTCGCACCGGACGAAAGAAAGGCGCCGCGAGGCGCCTTTCTTTTTGGCTCGACATCGTCACGCCTATAGTGCCGCGTGCTTTCCCACCCGGAGACCGCGCCATGCATCACAGCCGCCTCAGCACGCTGGTCATCGACTGCCAGTCCGTCGACCTCAAGCAGGCCACCGACTTCTGGAGCCAGGCCCTGGGCAAACCCATCGTCACCTACGACTCGGAAGGCGACGGCAAGTACGCCGAACTGGCCACCCTCGCCGACGAACCGATCATCCTGCTGCAGCGGGTCGAACACGAAAGCCGCGTGCACCTGGACATCGAGACCGACGACATCGAAGCGGAAGCCTCACGCCTGGAAAAGCTCGGCGCCAGGCGCCTCGAATTCGTGCGCGGCCGCTGGTGGGTGATGCAGGCGCCGAGCGGGCACCGCTTCTGCGTGGTGAAGAGGCAGCGGGAGCAGTTCGGGCCGCATTTGAACAAGTGGGAGTGATGCAAGCTTCCAGCGCTACGCGCCAATAAGGCTTTCCAGCGGAATATCGAAATTCTTGTGCAGGTTGCGCACCATCTCCATGGTGAGTCCGCGCTTGCCATTCAGCACTTCATAGACGCGATTGGGCTTGCCGATGGAAGGCACGAGATCCTTGGCCGTGAGCCCCTGTTGCTCCATCCGGAACTTGATCGCTTCGATCGGACTTGCTGCCTCGATCGGGAAGGTTTTCGCCTCGTAGTCTTCGACGAGCAGCGTCAGGATCTCGAAGCGATCGCCGTCGGCGGAATCGGGCTCCGGCTCATTGTCGAAGTAGAAGGAAACCTCGCGCAGCGCTTCCTCATAATCCTGTTTGGTGCGAATGGGGTGGATGTCGCGCATAGTCATAGATCCTCCACGGTCGCCACATCGATCTTGTCGTACTCGGCATGGGTACCGATGAACTTGATGTAGACCGCCTGAAACCGATAGGCGACAGCAACGATCAAGCGGTAGCTGTTGCCTTTGATATTGAAGACCACGCGATTCCTGCCAACGAAACTGGCATGAGCGTACTGGTGCTTGATGGCCTGCGGACTGGACCAGGATGCCGCCTTGGCTTCGTCATGCCAGGCCTTCAAAGGCTGCTCGGTATCGGCGTGGCGTTCCCAAAAAGCCCTTAGCGTTCCGATCGCGATGACTTTCATGGAGCGATGATAGTCCCAACTTGGGACTATCACAATCCCAAATTGGGACTTCCTTATGCGGAAATCACGACCGCGAGCGCTTGCGCCCCCACGTGAAAGCCCGAAACAGCAGCGCCCCCAGCAACACTGCGACACACGCCCCATACCCATAAAGCGCCGGCAGCACCTGCTGCCAGATCGCCCCGCTCGACGGCCCGAACTGCCCCGCGGCAGGCACCGCCGCCCCCTCGAACCCGGCGATCGCTGCCCATCCGGCCGCCACCGAGGCCAGTACCAGCGCCAGCACATCGAACACCCGCCGCCCCTTCGTGCGCGGCAAGCTCTTCGGATAAGCCCAATAGGCCCAGGCCAGGATCAACAGCCACGGCGCCAGCAGCAGGATCGAGAGATAACGCATCGGTCAGGTCACTCCAGGAAACGGTTCATCGCCTCCGCGCGACCCGCCGCGCATCACTCCTGCGCGGACAACTGGTCCAGCGCCTCGCGCAAACGCGTCAAGGCACCGTCGCGGGCCGGTTCGTCGCCGTATTCGGGCGTGCTGCCAACGAATTCGCCGTCCAGTTCCAGATGCAGCGCGCGCGGCTGCACCTGCAGCACGGCGGCGATCGCGCCCGGACCCTTCAGCTTCTTCTGCCAGGCCCCGGCCGCCTTCGGGTCGGCGAACGATTTGGACAGCAGCAGCTCTTCGCCTTCGGCGGAGAACAGACGGAAGCGGAAGCTACCATCGGCCTCGCGGAAACTGGCGAAGCGCGGCAATTTGCCCGCCCGGCCTTCCGCCTTGCCCGCCGCCGGCGCGGGCGCCGCCGCCACCAGCGCGCCCGAGCGCAGGCCGATCGCGTCGCGCAACGCGGCGATCTTCGGCGCGGCGATGGCGCGCGCTTTGAGCGCGCCTTCGCGCAGGATCGCTTCGATCCGCTCCGGCCGGGCCATCAGCTCGTCGTAGCGCTCGCGCATCGGCGCCACGTCGGCCTCGATGCGCTCGAACAGCACCTGCTTGGCCTCGCCCCAGCCGATGCCGTCGAGCAGCGCCTGGTGGAAGGCGCCGGCTTCGGCTTCGGTGGCGAAGGCGCGGAAGATGGTGAACAGCGAAGAGCTGTCCGGATCCTTGGCCTCGCCCGGCAGGCGCGAGTCGGTGACGATGCGCATGATGCTGTCGCGCAGGTGCTTCTGGCCGCCGGCGAACAGCGGGATGGTGTTGTCGTAGCTCTTGGACATCTTGCGTCCGTCCAGGCCCGGCAAGGTCGCCACCTGTTCCTCGATCACCACTTCCGGTAGCACGAAGTAGTCGCGGCCGTAGATATGGTTGAAGCGCTGCGCGATGTCGCGCGCCATCTCGATGTGCTGGATCTGGTCGCGGCCCACCGGCACCTTGTGCGCGTCGAAGGCGAGGATGTCCGCCGCCATCAGCACCGGATACATGTACAGGCCGGCGGTGACGCCCGCATCGGCGTCCTCGCCCGCCTCGCTGTTCTTGTCCACCGCCGCCTTGTAGGCGTGCGCGCGGTTGAGCAGGCCCTTGGCGGTGACGCAGGTGAGGAACCAGGTGAGCTCCGGGATCTCCGGGATGTCCGACTGCCGATAGAAGGTGACGCGATCCGGATCCAGCCCCGCGGCCAGCCACGTCGCGGCGATCTCCAGGCGTGAGCGTTCGATGCGCGCCGGATCGTCGCTCTTGATCAGCGCGTGGTAGTCGGCCATGAAATAGAACGCATCCACTTCCGGGCGGAGGCTGGCGGCGACGGCCGGGCGGATCGCGCCGACGTAGTTGCCCAGGTGCGGCGTGCCGGTGGTGGTGATGCCGGTCAGTACACGGGTTCGCATGTGTCTTCTGCTTTGCTCTTGTGGTCTTGGCTCAGCGGATCAGCGTGGACTTGCCGAACAGCGATTCGACCAGGTCCACCGCCAGCTTGGCGGTCTGGTTGCGCTTGTCGAAGGCCGGATTGAGTTCCACGATGTCCAGCGAGGCGAGGCGGCCGGTGTCGGCGATCATCTCCATGCACAGCTGGGCTTCGCGGTAGTTCGGGCCGCCGCGCACGGTGGTGCCCACGCCCGGCGCGATGGCCGGATCGAGGAAGTCGACGTCGAAGCTCACGTGCAGGTGCGTGTCGGCGTCGACGCCTTCCAGCGCCTCTTCCATTACGCGCTTCATGCCGGACTCGTCGATCTGGCGCATGTCGAAGATGCTCACGCGCGCCTCGCGCACCAGGCGCTTCTCGCCCTCGTCGACCGAGCGGATGCCGATCTGGCGGAACACGTCCGGCGCGGTGGCCGGCTTGCTGCCGCCCAGCGTGGTGAGCTCTTCCGGGCCCATGCCGCACAGGCAGGCCACCGGCATGCCGTGGATATTGCCCGAGGGGGTGATCTGCGCGGTGTTGAAGTCGGCGTGCGCGTCCAGCCACAGCACGCGCAGCTTCTTGTGGTGCTCGCGGCAGTGGCGCGCGACGGCGGTGATCGAGCCGATCGCCAGGCAATGGTCGCCGCCGAGCATCACTGGCAGGCGGCCCAGGCTCAGCTCGCCGTAGATCGCCTCGTACACGGCGCGGTTCCAGTCCACCACCGCGGAGAGGTGGCGATAGCCTTCGCGCGGCGGTTCCCACGGATTGAGCGGACCTTGCAGGTTGCCGCGGTCGACCACGTCGATGCCGCGCGCCTTCAGCCGCGCCTGCAGGTTGGCCACGCGCAAGGCCTCCGGGCCCATCGAGGCGCCGCGGTGCCCCGCTCCGATATCGGTGGGCGCACCGATCAGCGATACAGCCTGATTACCCATGCTTCCTCGGTCGTTGCTCAAGTCTTAAGGGATGCGCGGCGCGCCCAAGCGCGCGGCATCGCCCAAGTCTACAAGAACGCTTCCGCGGCTTCCGCGCCGGGCCGGCCGGGGTAAAACCGCTTCAGACGCCCGCGCCGGGCTCCAGCGGGAAGCTCCCGCGCCGTCCCAGGTCGGCGCCATGGTGCGCCAGCCAGCGCTCGGCGCTGTCCCGGCCCAGGTCGTACAGGGCGCGCAGCTGGCTGGTGCGCGTATCCGCGGCGGAATGGCCGAGCGCGGCCAGTCCTTCCGGCGGCGCCAGCACGTGCAGGCGCAGGTCGCGCAGCTTGCGCTCCGCGGCGCTGGGCCACAGGTGGCCGGCCGCCTGCGCGCGCGCCGCCGCCAGGTCGCGCAGCTCGCGCGAGAACGCCGCGCCGAACGACAGCTCCGCCGACAACAGCAGTGCCTCGCGCGCCGTGCGCGGCATCGCCTCGCGCTGCTGCGGCTGCAGCAGGACGCACAGCAGGTCGTCGCCGCCCAGGCCGAGCAGCGGCTCCAGCGCGGGATTGCCGGCGAAGCCGCCGTCCCAGTAGGCCTCGCCGTCGATCTCGGTGGGCGGGAACCAGGGCGGCAGGCTGGCCGAAGCGAGCAGGGCATCGTGGCTCAGGCGCGCGCCGGAGAACACCTCCAGCGCGCCGTCGCGCATGCGCGTGGCGGCCACGTACAGCGCCACCGGGCCATGGCGCAGCGCGTCTACGTCGAAGAACTCCTCCACCATCGAGCGCAATGGATTGACGCCGCCATGGCCGGCCGTCGCCGGCTGCGGCCAGGGCAGCGCATCGCCGAACAGCCGCGACTGCGCATGCCACCAGTCGGCCACCGCATTGCGTCCGGCCAGGCCCTGCCAGAACGCATCGAGCGAAGCGCGCGCGCCGTCCGCGCCGCCGCGTGCCCAGCCCTGCGCCAGTGCCGCGGCGTTCATCGCACCGCTGCTGGTGCCGCTGATCGCTTCGATCGCCAGCCCGGGCAGTTCCAGCAGCCGGGCCAGCGCGCCCCAGGTAAACGCGCCGTGCGCGCCGCCGCCTTGCAGGGCAAGCTTCAGCGTGAGCATGGCGCGGGAGGATTGTTGCATCGCATCAGGCGATCTTCGAAGGCGCCCGCGCGGGGGTCAAGTGAAGTCTTGCTTACAACCCTTCGACCACCAGGCGATAACAGGCGCGCCCCGCTTCCTTCGCTTCATACAGCGCCTCGTCGGCCTTCTGCACCAGCTCGTCCAGCGAGAACACGTCGCGGCACAGCGCCGCGCCCACGCTGAGCGTGACCTTCAGCCGCGCCGCATCCAGCGACACCGGCGCGCCCATCGAGGTAATCACCTTGTTCGCCAGGCTTTCGGCCGCGTAGGTGGCGTCGACGTCGTCGCACAGGATCACGAATTCGTCGCCGCCCAGGCGCGCCACCAGGTCCGACTTGCGCACCGAGGCCTTCAGCCGCCGCGCCACCTCGCGCAGCACCGCATCGCCGGCGGCATGGCCGTGGCCGTCATTGATCTGCTTGAAGTAGTCGACGTCGATCAGCATCAGCAGCATCGGCGCGCGCGTGACCGAGGCGCGGTCCAGCGCGGCCTGGGCGCATTCGGTGAAATAACGCCGGTTGGCCAGGTTGGTCAGGGTGTCGTAGTGGGCGAGGAAGGAGAGCTTCTGTTCGGCCAGCTTGATCCGCGTGACGTCGGTGGTCAGCGCATAGAAGCCGATGCTCTCGCCGGTGACCGAGGTCGCGGGCAGGTAGGTGGCCTGCAGGTAGAAATAGCGTCCGTCGCGCTCGAACTCGTATTCGAAGGTGGTTTCCCTGCCCTGCAGCACCGCGGCGATATGCGGCTTCATCAAGCTGTACAGCGCCGCGCCGCGCGTTTCGCGCACGCTGCGCCCGACCATCGCTTCCGGCTCCAGTCCGGTGATCTCGCGCGCATAGCCGCTGACGAAGATATAGCGCTCGTCGTTGCCGACGTGGGTGATCAGCGCCGGCACCTTGTCGGTGATGCGGCGCAGGCGCGTCTCGCTGTCGGCCAGGGCCTGTTCGGCAACGATGCTTTCGGTGATGTCGCGGCCGGTGTAGATCAGTTCCATCTCGCCAGGGTGATCCGGGCTGGGCGCCACGCGCACGAGGGCTTCGATCCACACGTAGTAGCCTTTCTTGTGCCGCAGCCGGTAGCGGGTCAACGAGACCTTGCCGGTATCCCACAGCTGCACGACCGCCTCGGCCACCCGCTCGCGATCGTCGGCATGGATCAGGTCCGGACGGGGCAGCATGAATTCGCCGACTTCCCAGCCGAGCAGGTCCTTGATCGACGGTGAGACGTAGCGTCGCGTGCCGTCGCGCGCGATGCGCATCACCAAGTCGCTGGCGTAGTCCGCCAGCAGGCGATAGCGCACTTCGCTGTCGCGCACACGCCGCGTCAGGCGGCGGCGATCGGCCTGGGCCAGCGCGATCGGCACCGCCACCAGGCACACCATGCCCAGGAACGACTGGCCCAGCAGCGAGCGCTCGACCGGGCTGGAACCGGGAATCAGGCTCAGCGGGCCGCCGCCCATCGCGATGGCGATATTGACGATCAGCGTGACCACCGCCACGCCGATCACCAGGCCCGGAAAGCGATGGCGGATCACCACGTAGAACAGCGGCCCGAACACCACGAACAGCAATGGATAGCGCGACTGCGCGAACACCCCGGCCGTGGTCGCGCCCAGCAGCAGCAGGTCGCGCAGCAGCCGCAGGCGATGGCCCGGCTGCCCCAGCATGCGCCAGCCCTGGACCAGCACGACCAGGGTCAGCGTCGCCACGATCACCATGCCCAGCAGGTGGGCGCGGAACCACCAGTCGAACGTGGTCCAGAAATCCGTGTTGTTGAAGGCGTAGAGCATGAACGCGGCGAGCCCGGCCGATACCAGCGACGCCACCAGCGTCGACAGCATCGCCACCTGGCCCAGGCGCAGGAACGGCGTGTCGTCCTCGATGCGCGGAAAGCGCCAGCGCACGCCGCGCGCCACGATCATCACCTCGACGCCGTTGACCAACCCCAGCAGCGCGCTGGAAAGGAGCGGATCGCCCAGCAGCATCTTGCCGGCGAAATAACCCACGAACGCCGCGGCCAGATACAGGGGCCAGCGCTCGTCCGGCACGCGCAGCAAGGCACCGACCACCACGCCGTTGGCGATCCACATCGTGACATTGGTGCCGGTATGGCGCGTGAGCAGCAGCGAATACGCCGTGGCACCGAGCACGGCGACCAGCAGCGCCAACGCTTCGGCCCAGCGCGTCCAGCGCAGGTTCGGTTCTATCCGCAGCTGCATCGCAATTCCTTGAGGAGAAGGCGTGCCGAGTCCGTGCGGATGGTTATATAGCGAGCGGGCGCTGAAAAAAATGTCGACTGCGCTTTGATTAAGCCCCTCGCCCCGCTGGAGAGGGGTTGCGAGGGTTCAGGCGGAGCGCAGGAGTGATGCGCTCCGCTCCGCCCGCACCCTCATCCGGCTGCCGCCACCTTCTCCCGGAGGGAGAAGGGTTCGCCATCGAAAACCTGAGGGGAAAATGCCGCGCGAGGAATGGTGCCGACAGTCTGACTCGAACAGACGACCTACCGCTTACAAGGCGGTTGCTCTACCAACTGAGCTATGCCGGCGAGGGGGAGGCGCAGTCTAACAGGTCGCCTGCGGCGCCTGCAGGCGGCGGAATCGCTCAGAAACAGCCGGTGCTGTGCGAACCGACGCCGGCGGCATTGCGCAGGCGGCTGCGCCAGTCGAAGTGCGCGCCGTCGGCGACGGCGAGGTCGAGCCAGTATTCGGGCACCGTCTCGCTGCGTTCGGCCATCTGCGCGGGGAAGCCGGCGGCGGCCACTTCGTCGCGGCGCTTGCGCGCGTTGGCCGGATCCTTGAACAGGCCCAGCGAGATGGTGTTCGGCTGGCCGCCGGCGCCGACCACGAAGTAATCGCTGATATTGGCCGCGCTGAGCCGGCGCGCCTGCGCCAGTGCCTGGTCGCGGCTGGGGCTGGCCGGCAGGTAGACCCACCAGCCGCGCGACTGCGTGGTCTGTTCCTGGCGCGAGCGCATGCGCGCGGCCTGGGCGGTGAGCGCATTGCGTGCGTTGTGCAGGTCCACCGGCGTGGCGAACGGGCCGATCGAGATGCAGGTGTAGGTGTTGGCGCGCGACGGCGTCGGGGCCAGCGTGGCCTGCGCCGGTGCGGGCTGGGCCGGCGCCTTCGCCGCGGCGCTCGCCGGAGCGGCGGGTGCGGCCGGGGCCGCCGGTGCCTGGGCCGTCGCGGCGCTGGCGGTCGCCGGGGCGCTGGCCGGCGGCGCGGGGCGCTCGGCCAGCAGGTGCAGGGTGGGCACGTCCGGATCGCTGGCGCTGCGGCCGTGCACATCGTCCTGCCCCAACCACAGCCATGCCCCCACGGCGATGTTGAGCGCAATCAGCAGGACGAACAGCAGACGCAGAACCATGCAACGACCTAGGTGGGATTAACGGCAGCGGATCATTCTAGAGAGCGCGGGTGGCCGCCGGATGCGCATTCGCCCACACGGCCAGACCGTGGAGCACGCCGTCCTCGGCCAGAGCCGCCGGCAGTTCCAGCAGCGGCAGCAGTGCCGCGGCGTCGCCGCCGCCCAGGCGCAGCGCGGGCGCGCCGCCCAGCGCAGGCCCCATGCGCCGCGCAAAGCGCTCGATCAGCGCGGCCGCCGCCTGCCAGCAGCCGGAGGCCACAGCGTCGGCGGTATTGGCCGCCGCATCGAGCACCTCGCCGGGACGCTCCGGGCGCACGCGCACGGTGGCGCCGACCAGCGCCTGCTGCATCAGCTGCGGACCTGGCGCGATCAGGCCGCCGAGATGGCGGCCGTCGGCGGCCAGGGCATCCAGGGTGAGCGCGGTGCCCACGCCGGCCAGGATGCAGGGCGCATGGCCCGCGGCGTAGGCCGCGACCATGGCCAGGAAGCGGTCCACGCCCAGGCGCTGCGGTTCGTCGTAGGCGTTGCGTACGCCGCAGGCTTCGGCAGGGGTGCGCAACCAGAAAGTGTCGAGCGGCCAGCAGGCGTGCACGGCGGCGGCGACCGTGGCTTCGCGCGCGGCATCGACCACCGAGGCACCGGTCGCTTCAGCCGGCGCCGGCAGCTCGCGCCAGGCCTCACGCAGCGCGGCGGCGACATCGCTGTCCCAGCCGACCGCACCGCGCGCGCGCCAGTCGGCGCCTTCGCACAGCGCCCATTTCAGCCGGGTATTGCCCAGATCCAGCAGCAGCTTCATGCGCGGCGCACCGAGACGTCGGCGCTGTCGATCCGGTGCAGGCCATCGGCGGCCCGCAGCAGCAGCGCGCCGCGTTCGTCCACGCCGGCGCCGATGCCTTCGAGCACGCCCTGCGCGCCCTGCACGCGCAGTGGGGCGTCCAGCAGCAGGTCGCGTGCGGCGTAATCCTCGACGAAACCGCCGAAGCCGTCGCGCTCGAACCGGGTGAGTCCTTCCGCCAGCGCCGTCACCAGGGCGGCGGCGACCAGGTTGCGCTCGGGCGGCTCGCCGCCGGCCAGGCTGGCCAGGTCGCAGGCGGGCTGGCCGGCCTGCTCGCGCAGGGCGTCGGTCAGGCGCAGGTTGAGGCCGATGCCGATCACCGCCGCGCATGGTCCCTGGTACTCGCCGCTCAGCTCGACCAGGATGCCGGCCAGTTTGCCGCCGCGCGCCAGCGCGTCGTTCGGCCATTTCAGGCCGGCCTCGGCGATGCCCAGCGATTCCAGCGCGCGCAGCAGGATCACGCCCACTGCCAGCGACAACCCCGACAGCGCGGCGAAGCCGGCGTCGAAGCGCTTGAGGCAGGACAGATAGAGGTTCAACCCCGGCGGGGACAGCCAGCTGCGGCCGCGGCGGCCGCGGCCGGCGCTCTGGGTCTCGGCGATCATCACGCTCAGGTCCGGCAGCTCCGCCGCGCGGCGCTGCAGTTCGCTGGAGGTGGAATCGAGTTCCCAGTGCACCTCCAGCTCGCCCAGCCGCTTGCGCCAGGGCGCCGGCACGGCGGCGCGGATCTGCCTGGCATCGAGCATCTGCAGTGCCCACGGCAAGCGGTAGCCGGCGGCGCCGCGCGCCTCGATCGGCACGCCGCGCGAGCGCAGGGCCTGGATCTGCTTCCAGATGGCGGCGCGGGTCACCCCGCCCTGTTCGGCCAGGCGTTCGCCCGAGAGCGCTTCGCCCGGCGCCAGCAGCGCGAGCAGTTCCCGCGCCTGCATCAGGGCCGCCCGCTGGCGTGGTGGACCCGGCGCGGAGCAAGCCTCGCCAGGGGTAGGTCAATCGCATGCATCCGAGCATCTTAGAGCCTGGGCCGGATGCCGAGTAGCTGCCCAGTGCGCACTGCGCCTAGTACTTGTGGGACTGGCGCGCTCCGCTCGGACAAAACCCGGCACTGGTATCCTAGTGACGATTCTGCGACGATCCGGGCCTTGGTTTGCGGATCAAGGGGTTGAGCCGCCATGGGCATCAGGCAGTTCCTGTTCGCGTGTGTGCTGAGTGTCGGCGGCATCGGAGCCGCATCGGCCATGGACGCCGATACCCAGGAATTGGGTGGCCTGCAGCGCTCCGGTGTGGACAGCACCGTGGTCAGCCACGAAGTCAGTGGCAACGGCGGCGACGCCCTCGGCGTGCCGCACGACGCCAGTTCCCAGAACGCCCCGGCTTCCGGCTCCTCCAGCGAGAACTGCCCGACCGGCGGCAGCGGTTCCTCCAGCACGCAACGCAGCCGCCGCATCAGCCTGGGCTGGCAGTCGCTGCTGCCGGGCTCCATCCAGTAAGCCGTTTCCGTGGCGGGGGCCTGGTGGCGACGGTGGCTGTCGCGCTTCGACCCGCCACAGATTCCCGATAGCCTCTGGCGTCGCACGCTCACTTCGTGCCCCTTGGCGCGCCGTCTCGACGACGACCGCCAGCACGAACTGCGCCGGCTCGCCACGCAGTTCCTCGCCCGCAAACGCTTCCACCCGCTGGCCGGCGCCGAGCTCGACGAGCGCCTGCGCCTGCTGATCGCCATGCAGGCCTGCCTGCCGGCGTTGCGCCAGGGCGCCGTCGGCCTGCGCGGCTGGCGCGAGATCCTGGTCTATCCGGGCGAGTTCAAGGTGCGCCGCAGCCATCACGACGAACACAGCGGCGTGGTCAGCGAAGCGGATGACGTGCTGATCGGCGAGGCCTGGGAACGCGGCCCGCTGATCCTCTCGCTGGCCGACGTGCAGCTGGACCTGGAGCAGCCGTGGGACGGCTACAACGTGGTCGTGCACGAGATGGCGCACAAGTTCGACATGCTCGACGGCGCGCCGGACGGTGTGCCGCCACTGCCGGAAGAGATCAGCCGGCGCGACTGGATCGTGGCGTTCCAGCGCGCCTACGACCATCTCTCCAACGATGTGGCGCGCGGCCGCGATACCTTGATCGATCCCTATGCCGCCGAAGGCGCGGACGAGTTCTTCGCGGTGACCAGCGAACTGCACTGGTCGCAGCCGGGGGTGCTCAAGCGCGCAGATCCGGTGGTGGCGGCGCTGCTGGATGCCTACTACGGCCCCTCGCCCGCGCCGTGCTGACGCTCAGCTCGGCGGCAGCCTCACGCTGAAGCGCGCGCCGCCGAATTCCGGCGAGCGGTCCACGCTCAGCTCGCCGCGATAGGCCTTGATGATGTCCTGCACGATCGACAGGCCGATGCCGTGGCCCTGCACGCGCTCGTCGCCGCGCACGCCGCGCTGGAGCACCTTCTCGATCTTGTCGTCGTCGATGCCGGGGCCATCGTCTTCCACGCTCATCAACAGGCCGGGACGCTGGCGGCCGGCGACCGGCTCCACCTTCACCACCAGCAGCACGCGGTGGCCGGCCCACTTGAAGGCGTTCTCCAGCAGGTTGCCCATCAGCTCGAGCAGGTCGCCCTGCTCGCCGTAGAAGGCGGCGCCTTCCTCAATGTCGAATTCGCACAGCACGTTCTTGGCGGCATAGACCTTCTCCAGGCTCTGCACCAGGTCTTCCGCATGGCCGGCGATCGGGATCGCCGAGGCGAAGGTCTGCCGGCCGGTGGTGGCCGCGCGCGCCAGCTGGTAGGCCACCAGTTCGTCCATGCGGCGCACCTGTTCGACCACGTCGCTGCGCACCGGCGACGGATTGCCTTCGGTGGCTTCCAGGCGCGAGCGGATCACCGCCAGCGGCGTCTTCAGGCTGTGCGCGAGGTCGGCCAGGGTGTTGCGGTAACGGGTGCGCTGTTCGCGTTCGCTGTCGATGAAGGCGTTGATGCGTTCGGTGAGGCCGATCAGCTCCAGCGGATAGCTGCTGTCCAGGTGCTCCGCCTCGCCGCGCTCCACCCGGCTCATGTCGCTGGCCACTCGGCGCAGCGGCGTCAGGCTCCAGCGCAGCAGCAGCAGCTGCAGCAGGATCAGCATCACGCCCAGCGTGGCCAGCCAGAAGATCAGGCTGCGCCGGAACACCGCGTTCTGGCCTTCGAGCTGGTCCTCGGCCTGCGCCACCATGAAGGTGAGCTTCACCGACTTCTTCTCGGACGTGTCCAGCGCCACGCCATACGCGTAGTAATAGATGCGGCCCATGCGCGTATCGATGGGACCGATGAATTGGGCCTGCCCCGGCTCCAGCCGCTTCAGGAAGGCGAAATCGCGTCCGATCGCCGAGGGCGATTCCAGCTTGGCGCCGTTCTCGCCCAGCGCCAGCGCATACAGGCCCGAACCCGGCTGGGAGAAGCGCGGGTCCGGCGGCGTATCGGGCAGCAGCACCTTGCCGGAGCGGCCGACTTCGGTGCCGGCAAGGTAGGCGACGACGTAGTTCTGCAGTCGGTCCTGCAATTCCTTCAGTGAGGTCTCGGCGGTGGAGCGGGAGAGCGTAAGGCCCACGACGCCGAGGAAGGCCGCCAGCGCGAAGCCGGTAGCCAGGGCCGCGCGCGCCGCAAGCGAGAGCGCGCGGCGCTGGCCGGATTCATTCGCCTTCGTTTTCGCTGCGGGGGATGGCAAAGCGGTATCCGCGTCCACGTACCGTCTCGATGGGCTTGAGGGTGCCTTCCGGGTCGAGCTTCCTGCGCAGACGGCCGATGAAGACCTCCAGCACATTGGAGTCGCGGTCGAAATCCTGCTGGTAGATGTGCTCGGTCAGGTCGGCCTTGGAGACCAGCTCGCCCGCGTGCAGCATCAGGTATTCCAGCACCTTGTACTCATAGCTGGTGAGGTCGACCAGCTTGCCTTCCACCGACACCGTCTGCGCGGTGGTATCGAGCTTGATCGGGCCGCAGGCCAGCACCGGCTTGGACCAGCCGCTGGCGCGGCGCACCAGCGCGTTGATGCGCGCCAGCAGTTCTTCCACATGGAACGGCTTGACCAGGTAGTCGTCGGCGCCGTGCTTGAGGCCTTCGACCTTGTCCTGCCAACTGCCGCGCGCGGTGAGGATCAGGATCGGATAGCGCTGGCCGACTTCGCGCAGCGCCTTGACCAGGTCCATGCCGGACATCTTGGGCAGCCCCAGGTCGATGATGGCCAGGTCGAACGGCACTTCGCGGCCGAGGTAGAGGCCCTCTTCGCCGTCCTGTGCCGCGTCGACGGCGAAGCCGTCGCGCTTCAGGCGCGCGGCGAGTGTTTCACGCAGCGGCGCCTCGTCCTCTACCAGAAGGATGCGCATCAGTGTTTCTCCTTATTGCCCTCGCCGTCGCCGGCCGGGTTCTTGGTGGATTCGGAGGAAGCCGGGGCCTTGCCCGCTTCCGTGTTCACGGTGACCACGCGCACGTGGCCGGAGGGCGTGAGCACCTTGATCCGGTGCTCGAACGCATTACGACCGCGCCGCACGGTACTGGCCGACAGGATCTTGCCCCCTGTCTCCCGCTGGACCTGGTTGACCGCCTGCTCGAGCGTCATGGCCGGCTCCTGCCCCTGCGCAGCCACCGAAGCGGTTGCCAGGAGCAACAAAAGAGCCGAAATGCGCAGGATTGTCTTCATATCGCCAACAAAACCCCGGGGAACGGTGGCTATCCTCGTTCAGACTATGGAACCGGGCCTGAATACTGACCCGATCGCCCCCGGCTGTCACGCCGCTACAGCCCGCCTGGGCGCCATGGCCCGCTCGATCAGCTCCCAGCCCGCTCCCGGCAGATGCGCCCCCTCGCTGAGCATCCGGCGGAAGCCCCGCGCGCCCGGCTCGCCCTGGTAGAGCCCGAGCAGATGGCGCGTGATGTGCTTGAGCCCCGTGCCGCGGGCGAGCTCGGCCTCGATGTAGGGGCGCATGCGGCGGAGCACGTCGTCGCGGTCCGGCAGCGGCTCGCCGTAGAGCGCCGCCTCGACCCGGGCCAGCACGTAGGGATCGTGATAGGCCGCGCGGCCGAGCATCACGCCATCGACCCGGGCCAGATGGGCCTGGACCTGCTCGGCGGTGGTGATGCCGCCGTTGATGACGATGGTGAGCTGCGGGAACTCGCGCTTGAGGCGATAGACGCGCTCATAGTCCAGCGGGGGGATCTCGCGGTTTTCCTTCGGGCTCAGCCCCTGCAGCCAGGCCTTGCGGGCGTGCACCACCAGGATTTCCACGCCCGCGCCGATCATCGTCTCGGTGAAGTGCTGCAGGTCGGCGTATTCGTCCTGGTCGTCGACGCCGATGCGGCATTTGACCGTAACCGGGACATCCACCGCATCGCGCATGGCCTTTACGCAGTCGCCGACCAGCACCGGCTCGCGCATCAGGCAGGCGCCGAATTTGCCGGACTGGACGCGATCGGAGGGGCAGCCGACGTTGAGGTTGATTTCATCGTAGCCCGCCGTCGCGCCATGCTTAGCCGCCTCAGACAACTCCACCGGATCGCTGCCACCGAGCTGCAACGCCACCGGGTGCTCCTGCTGGCTATGTTCCAGCAGGCGCAGTTGCTTGCCTCGCACCAGCGCGGCGCTGGTCACCATTTCGGTGTAGAGGCGGGCGTGGGGGGAGATCAGGCGGTGGAAGTAGCGGCAGTGGCGGTCGGTCCAGTCCATCATGGGGGCCACGGACACACGAAACGAGTGGACCCCACCACCTAAGCCTTGCTGAATCTGGTTTTCCGGGGCGATTGCAAGCATCTCTTCCATACTCATTTCGTGTGATTTCAACTCATTTTTCCGGCACCGGTGTAACATTTAGTGCAACACAGGGAGAAATGTTGCACCGTGGGTACCATCCTTACTCGCCGTCGCAAGGACGGCCAATCAAGCTATACGGCGGTCATCCGCCTCAAGAAATCCGGCAAGGTGATCCACAGCGAGACGGAGACGTTTGGCCGCAAGGCGCTCGCTCAGGAATGGATGCGACGGCGCGAGGCTGAACTTGACCAGCACCGCGCACGCGGCACGCTGCACGGCGCCAAGACCACGCTGGCCAGCTTGATTAAATGGTACCGCGAGACGGTTGGTCCTACCGCTAAATGGGGGCGAACCAAGGCTTACGACCTGACCCGCCTGGAAGGCTGCGATATCGCCAATAAGGTGGCCATGGAACTCACCACCGCCGACTACATCGCCCACGTGATGACCAGGCGCAAAGACGGCGCGGGTACCGCCACCGTGGGCAACGACCTGGTATGGATAGGCCAAGTGCTCCGCTCAGCGCGCGCCGGGTTCAATCTCCCGCTTCGTCTCGATCTGCTGGCCGACGCCCGCCACGAACTGCGACAACGGAAGGTCATCCGCAAATCCCGGTGGCGGGATCGACGTGTAACGGCCGCGGAGGACGTCGCACTTCGTGACTACTTCGCGCGTCGCGACAAGCGCTCGCAGATACCCATGTCGGATATCTACGACTTCGCCGTGCTTACGACACGCCGGCAGGAAGAGATAACAGAGATTCGTCGTTCGAACTTCGAGCGACCCTGCGCCTGGTTGGATGACGTGAAACATCCCACGATGAAAGAGGGCAACCGGAAGAAATTCCGCATGCTCCCCGAAGCTTGGAACATCATCGATAGGCAACCGGAGGTCGACGGCGAAGACCGGGTGTTTCCGTACAACCCTAAATCAATCGGCGCCGCTTTCGCGCGCGCATGCAAGGTACTAGATATTGAAAACCTGACGTTTCACGACCTACGCCACGAAGCTACGTCACGTCTTTTCGAGCGAGGCTATGCCATCCAAGAAGTGGCGCAATTCTCGCTGCACGAATCCTGGCAAACGCTCAAACGCTATACGCACCTACGTCCCGAGCACCTGGTTGACCGTTGAGCCAACTCACGCCATGCAGCACACACCAACACAGTAGATGCGTATGGCTGCCACTCCTTCGGCCGATACAGACGCCGGGGGGATTTTTTAGTGGCAAGGAGTACCACCGTGAAATACAGCACCACCATCCTCACAGCACTGGATCGCGCGATCGAACAGGTAGACGCCATCGAGACGCTAGGCGCGAGCCTCGCCGCGGGGATGCACGCCGGCGTGGTAGTTCCCGACCATGTGCAAACGCTCACCGCCGTGATGGCCACACACATACGTGAGCAGTTGGTCGAGCTGGCAGCGTTGCTGCAGGAGGCAAACGAGTAGGCAGCAGGGAAGCGATAGCGAGCACCACCACCTTATATAGCCCCAATAGGTGGCTTCGTCGGAAACGGGTAATTTTGGTAATCATGTTGATCACCACCCCCGTTTTTGTCGATACAACAAGCGGTTGCGAGATTCGGGCAAAGGTAACCAAAAGGTAATTTCTGAGTAATTTGATTACCTTTACTGATGGTAATTTTTCACTCACACATAGTCGTTTAGATTCAATTGCTTAACGGCCACGGGCAACTTCGATTACCCTCAAATTACCTTTTCAGGTGACCCGCATTATCGTTTCACATCAATTGGTTAGGGCGTGACTGAGGCTCCTGGTTACCTTCATCACCTTTTCCCGCGCCCAACCTCCTGGCTACTGACATCGTGTGCCCTGCCAGGCGCGCAGACCCGTAAGTAGGTCAGCACGCCCTCAGGCGCATCAATTCGCATCGCCGACCCGACCCCATACGTCATCTCTGAGCCAGCACCACGCCTCAGTCCGAAGCACTGCGTCCGCTGCATCAAAAGAGAAGGGGGAAGTGCGCAGGCGAGGAGGGGGGACGACCGCGCGCGCAGGGTAGCGAACCCATTCAGTTAACCTTAGTCGGCCCCAGGCCCGTGCAGGCGGCTTCCCAGGCGCCTCATCGCACCCGCGGCCGGTGCCCACCCAAAGCGGCCGATGCGGTCATAGCGTCGTATCTAAAGGCCATTGCACACGCTCGGCATTGATCATGCAGGCCGATCCATCGTGATCAGCAACGATGTCTTCGCATTGAGTAGGCTTTTGTGATTCAGGGCAGGACTGGAAAGGGAATGAACGAGCCAGTGAAGCAGCATGTGGCGCCAAGCAGCTACCTAGAACAATTCAGTAGGGACGGGGCGATCTGGGTATTTGACCGAACGACAGGCGAAATTCGACCGCAGCCGCCGAAGACCTCGACGATATCCCGTAACTTCTACACCTTCATTGATAATGACGGGAACAATCGGTACGACATCGAGAAGTTCCTCGGCAATATCGAAGGCAATGCGAAGCCCGCAATGGGCAAGCTGTCCTCTGGCGCCGCTATCACCGCTGACGAAAAGGAATGGCTGTGCTGGTTTCTAGGTTTTGCGGTAACTAGGACCGTTAGGTTTCAACGTCAAGTCAACGGCATGCACGAGCAACTCGCCACCCTTATTGGTGACGAAGCGTTCGGTACAGTCGAGCGAGCGGCGGAGACAATGAAAGCCTATGCGGACATAGGCAACGAGTTGGGTGGCACGCCTGAAGAAGCCGCCGCATTCTTCAGCGAGCGGCGATTCATTGTAGAGGTGCACCGCAATGCGAGCTTAGACTCGATGATGACAGTGACCGACAAGATCGCACATGCGTTCTTGAACATGGATTGGATTGTCTGGCACGCCCCTCGCCGCACTTCTTTTATAACGAGCGATAACCCTATAGCGCTGGTGCCGACGCAACCAACGAATCATCTGATGGGAATCGGCATCAATACGCCTGGTGTACTGAAGATATTTCCGCTCTCACTTGGCGCTGCGCTCGTGATGTACGACCGTGGCCAAAGCATCGACCACAGGGAAACGGATCAGGGCGCGGTGCGGAGTATGAATTTCCGGCTTGCCCTAAATGGTGATCGCTGGGTCATTGCACGCGATGAAGCACTCCTCACATCTATCGTCCAACGTCTCCCTCGCGGTGGAAGGTCGTAGTCGCCCCAGCAGCACCGCGCAGCTTTGATGTAAAGGCATACCGCCACTGCGCAGACGTTCCACATATATCGTCCGCGCGACCTGATGTGTGCTGGCCTCCCTCAAGGCGAACCGCTGCCTTTAGGCAGCGAAGGCGGCGCCCCAATGTACCGCCGCTCGATCTTCACATCTTCTTGACATCCCGACCTGAGATGCTGGCACATGGCCCCGGGTTGGCCCTGTCGACCTGCAGTTGTAATACGCCAATGATTTTATGGATGACGCCGCGCCGCTGAGGGAACGCCGCGCGAACTCAGGATTGAGAACGTAACAGTCAAGGAGACAGGGGATGACCGCTAAGCTGTGGAGTAATAGCCGCACACGTCGCGTGTGGCTTTCAGTGTGGGCGTTGGCCCTGTGTTTGGGATGGGTAGGCGCTATCAGCGCCACGACCTACTACGCCATCCCGTTCTACATCAAAGATGTCGATACGAACAACAACCCTGTGCAGTACACATGGGGCGCGATCGACCTGGCGCTCAACGGGACCAAACAGTTCCTTGCCGCCCGCTACCCTGCCGGCGCGAATTGCCAAGTCACCTCAGCCTACGAAAACGCCACGCAGCAGGCGCAAGGCAACGTGGCGAAGGTCTACTACGTCTCGACTGACCCGAGCAGCTTCGTCTGCCCCAGCCACACCATCGAGGTTCAGTTGTCGGCCTACGACAACAACCCCGAAAAGAACACTGGGGATTCGGGCAACTGCAATGGCGGCACGGGCGTGGATGGCGGCGACGGTATGATTATCTGCCCGGCGCAAACGTTCGGCGGCGATCCGATCAATCTGGCGACCGGCAACAAGTACGAGCAGGACACCGATTTCGACGCCCTGTCGTGGCTGACGTTCCGGCGTTTCTACAACAGCCAGGCCAGCGTGCGACCCGCGAGCCTAGGGCCTCAGTGGCGCCACTCCTTTGATCGTTCCCTGCTGTTCCAGAACACGCTGGTGGGTGGCGGTGGCACCTCGTACATCCAGTTGCTCCGACCCGATGGGCGCAGCGAGCGCTTCTTACCCACGGCGAATGGCGGCTGGGCGGCCGACCCCAACATCCCCGACACGCTGACGGCCGATAGCACCGGCTTCACGGTCTACGTCGCCGGCCCCAACCAGTTCGAGCGCTATTCAACCTCCGGCCAATTGCAGTACATCGCCGATGCGACCGGCCAGATGACCACGCTCACCTACAGTGGCGGGAAGCTGCAGACCGTGACCAACCCGTTCGGCCGCACCCTGCAGTTTGCCTACGACGGCGCCGGGTTACTGCACACGGTAACGCTTCCAGATGGTGGCGTGCTGACCTATGGCTACACCAACGGCACACTGACCTCCGTCCAGTATCCCGATAGCAAGACCAAGCAATACGTCTATAACGAACCGGCTTATACGGGTGGCGCCAGCTTCCCGTATGCGATGACTGGCGTCATCGATGAGGCCGGCGTCCGGTACGACACGACCGGCTACAGCGCCACCAATGGTCGCGCGGTGTCGTCCTCCCACGCCGGCGGAGCCAATGCCACTAGTATTTCGGGTGGTAGCAGCACGTTCGCTACGATGACGTTTCCACTCGGCGCCTCGGGCAATGTCTCGATGAAAGATGATGGCTATGGCGCCATCAAGCTGACCGGTACGTTTGCCGCCTGCAATACGGACTGGTGCAAGCAGAAGTATCAGTCGATTCAGTACGACACGAATGGCTATCCCAGCCAGTACACGGACTTCACCTTCAACGTCACCAAGCTCACCTACAACACGGCGGGCCTGGAAACGCAGCGGATCGAAGGCTACAACCTGGCGTCGCTCGGGCAGCAACGCACAATCAATACCACTTGGGACACGACGCTTCGCAACCCCTTGACGCGGATCACGCTCGACAGCAACAACAACCCCATCACGCAAAGCGCCTGGGTGTACAACAGCACCGGCCAAGTGACCGCGCGTTGCGAGATCGACCCGGCGATCAGTGGTGCGTCCAGCTACACCTGCGGCAGTAACGCGCAGGCGCCTGCCGGTGTGCGTCAGTGGACCTATACGTACTGCACGAGCGTGGACACCACCCAATGCCCCGTCGTCGGCCTGAAGCTGACGGAAGACGGTCCGCGCACGGATGTCTCCGACATCACGCACTACAGCTACTACATGACCACCGATACGTCCGGCTGCGCCACGGCGGGCGGCGCGTGTCACCGGGCAGGCGACCTCTATCAAATCACCGACGCGCTCGGCCACGTGACCACCACCTCCACCTACGACCTGGCGGGTCGCCCAACCCGTCAGATGGACGCCAATGGCGTGATCACGGACCTGGCCTATACCCCGCGCGGCTGGCTCAAGACGCGCACGGTCGGAGGGGCGACGACGACATATACCTATAAGCCCTATGGCGCCGTGGAATCCGTCACCGATGCCGATGGCGTGACCGTCACCTATGGTTACGACAACGCCCACCGGCTGACCGACATTACGGATGCCCAAGGCAACCACATTCACTACACGCTCGACGCGGCGGGCAATCGTACAGACGAGGCAACCTATGCCGTGGGTAGCTCCACACCGAGCCGCCATCTGTCTCGCACATTCAATAACCTGGGTCGGCTTACCAAGGTCATTGACGGCTTGAACCACACCGTCTTCGATGCCAGCGCCAGTGGCGCCTACGATGCGAACGGCAACTTGGTAACGTCGGTCGATGCGCTGGGCGTGACCCAGACGCGAAGCTATGATGGCCTGAATCGCTACTCTGGCCTCCAGAGCAGCGCCACGGTCAACGGTTCGACGGTGGTGTCGTCCACCAGCTACACCTACGACGTGCTGGACAACCTTACCCAGACGCTCACGCCGGACTACAAGTACACGACCAGTGCTTACGACGGCCTGAGCAACCGGAAGACGTTGACCAGCCCCGACACGGGCACGACCTCCTCCACATTCGATGTGGCTGGCAACGTGCTGACCCGGATGGACGCCAAGAACATCGTTGCGACGTCAAGCTACGACGCGCTCAGCCGCGTTCTAGCGACCACGTACGTCGATACCAGTCTCAATGTCGCCTATCACTACGACGAGGCCGACAGCGTCACCGGTTGTGTAGGCTCGTACCCTGTGGGACGCCTGACCCGCATCGTCGAAGCCACCCTCACCACGGTGTACTGCTACGACGCCCGCGGCAATGTCACGCAGAAGAGCCAGACCCAGGGTTCAGTGACGGACGTTACGGGCTACTCGTATACCTCGGCGGACCGCCTTGCCGGCGTCGTCACGCCGAGTGGCACGTCCGTCCAGTACCAGTACGATACCGTGGGTCGCGTCAGCGCCATCACGGCGCTACCGCCCGGCACGACGGGCGCCGGCACCGGCAACATCGCGACCGGTATCACCTATCTGCCCTTCGGCCCGGTCGCGAGCTACACCCTGGGGAACGGCCAGACCGTCACGCGCACCTACGACCTGAACTATCAGGTGACGGACGCCACCAGCCCGGCGCTCAACCTGCACTTCGCCCGTGATGCTATGGGGCGCATCACGGCCCTGGGCAACGCGCCTGGCGCCACCCCCGCCACGGAGACCTACGGCTACGATTGGTTGTCGCGCCTCACAGGCGTGAACAATTCCGCCGGCACGAGCGTGGAGTCCTACACATACGACGCCATCGGCAACCGTACGAGCAAGACCGGCAGCGGAATCGCGACGGGTACGTATAGCTACTATCAGTATCCCCACAACTGGCTCAGCTATATCGGCAGCGCCGCCCGCGCGTACGACAACAACGGCAACACGACCGCCAGCTCGGTGGGTGGCGAATCGTTTGGCTTCGGCTACAACGGTCGAAATCGGATGACCATCGCGCAGCGCAATGGCAGCACAGTCGGCACCTATACCTATAACGTCCTTGGCGAGCGTATCGCCAAGGTGGCTACGCTGCCGGCGTCGCTAAGCCAGCGCTTCGCTTACAACGAAAGCAGCCAGCTCATCGGCGAGTACGGTGGCACCACCCGCGATTACATTTGGCTGGAAGATCTCCCGCTGGCAGTCATTGATACACAAGGCGCAGTGAGCACGACCAACTACGTGCATGCCGATGGCCTCAACACGCCGCGAGCGATCACCGACAGCACCGGCGCGACGGTATGGCAATGGGCGTATCAGTCCAACCCGTTCGGCGAGACGCAGCCCACCTCGACCAGTGGCTACACCTTCAATCTGCGATTTGCAGGGCAGTACTACGATGCTGAGTCACGCATCGCTTACAACATCAACCGTGGCTATGAAGCCGCCACTGGCCGCTACCTTCAGAGCGATCCGCTGGGACTCAACGGTGGCACCAGTACTTACTTGTACGCCAGCGGGAATCCTATGCTGTACGTCGACCCGTTGGGGCTGTGCCCAGATGATGGTAATTGGTGGGCAAGTGGCCTGAAGGAGTCTGATGGGGAAACCAAGAAGGCAAAAAAGTGCCCCCTCCCAAAACCCAACGACCAGCTTGAACCCAAATATATTCCAGGCAGCCCCCTGCACCCATGCCACAATGCCATGCTCGAAAAGATACAAAAATGCACCGAGAGCTGCCCCACCGTACTTAATCGCACATCATGTATCGAAGAATGGCGAGTAAGGGAACCGGCCTGTGTTTTCGATCACGCGGAGGAATGAGATGCAAAGCAAATTCAAGCCATTGATTAAAGTCAGCCTTCTGGTCATTGGGGGCTTCCTGATCGGCTGGATGTCCTACTGGGCCGGCTTCAGCAAGAGCCTCGAAATCGGCTTGCATATAAATCAGCGCAACTGGTCATCTCAGGCGACTGAGTACGATCGCTTCGTCACCAAGCTCGACTCAGGGAAGGCCGAAGAAGTCAGTGCTGAGCTGAAGGCAATGAGCGCGATGCTGAAGGAGCAAGCAAGCGTTCCCGCCGGCGCGCCCAATTCCGTTTCGGACCTACTTGTGCCGACGGGCGGGTTGGCGCTGCTTCGTGACTACAACGCAGATCGGGTAAAGTCGGCGCAGCCACAACACGCAAATTGAAGCTCACTGGCTTGAGTAGCGATATGCATAGCAAGAAAGAAAGGCGGCCCTTTGACCGCCTTTCTCTTTTACGCGTCTTTGAAGCAGAAGACCCTAGCACCTAATATGTCGTTCAATCCGAGCATGCGGGCAATCAGAGGGTCGATCTCATTCTCGTTGAAGACATCCCTTGCCTTGCCCACATCGCCAAAACCGCCGGCATTAGTCGGAATCATCCCCAGCAGCTGAGGCGGCACGCGATGCGCCGCGAGGATGTCGTCGCGACTCGCATTCTTGATCGACGCAAAGTCGTCCTTGGCCGCGACCTCACTGATTGGAATTAACTGCAGGCCGTCCTTCTTACCGCTCGGCGCGTACATGAAGAGGTTGCGGAAATTCCCCGGCCCCTTCGCACCCTTAAGAGCCTTACGCAGGTTGTCCACGTCGTCGGGGTTCTGGGCCGGATCGGTCATGTAGAGGATGAAACCCGCGTGCGAACCGTTGTCGTAGTACTTGCGGCGGAACAGCGTGGCCGAGCGGTTGAGCTGCGCCGCATGCAGCGCGCTCAGGTACTCGGGGACGCCATACACCTCTTGCCGCACATCCGGCGCCTTCATCTGCACCACCGGCCGCTCAAACTGGAAGGCTTGGCGGTTCAGCGGCGCGAACCAGAACGTGCCCTCTTCGACCCCGCGACGCGTGAACAGAGACGGCGTGTGCTTGGTCCGAAGCAAGCGGCCCGATAACGCCTCCTCGCATTCCAGGTACGCCTGGCCAAAGGTCAGGTAGTCCATGGCGAAGGCCTCGAACTCCGCCACCGACAGGTAACGGGTCGGCTGGAACGCGGAAATGAGCAGGTTCCGCTTCACATAGATGGCCGACGAGTGATGCGGCGCAATCTGTAACATGTTGGCCAGGCCGGCCTGACTCACCGGCGGCTCATACCATCGGCTGTTGTGCCACACCTGCACATAGTCCAGAAGGTTGGACCGGTCGATGGGCTCGGGATCGCCGAAGGTGAACGCCTCGAAGCGACCGCCCGCCGTGGTGTCCTTGACGGGCTCGCTGTGTTCGACACGGCGCTTGCGCTTGCTCATTAGAAAATCTCCATGACGTTCTGGCTGTGGGCCGCGCGGCCTTCCAGCGGTTCGTAGATGAGGGAGTGCATGACCGACCAAGCGAGATCTGCGTGGCCGACGTCCGCCGAGCGGCTGGCGTCATAGGTCACATGGCGGCCGCTGGCAGTCATGGTCTTGCGGATCGCCATGAAGGCTGCCGCCAGGTCGGTCCAGCCGGCATCGAACTCCAGGCGCCCCTTGTTCATGACGTCCTGGGTCTTCATGACCATCTGGCCTTTGGTCTCGGGCGAGTACTGGATCGCCCGAGCCATTGGGAAGAACTGCTTCACTAGCTGATACACGCCCGTACCCATGCCCGTGGTATCGATGGCGATATCTGCCACGCGGTAGCGGTCGCACAGCGCTTTGATATTGCCGGCCTGGGCATCGAAGTCCTGCCCCGGCCACTGGAATTTCTCCAGCACACGGAACACGTCGCGTTGCCGGGTAGGCAGCGCATTGACGGTGCAGCCGGAGGGATCACCACCCGTCGCGCCTTTCGACGGATCGAAACCAATGGACACTTCGGCATCGCCGACCGGTCGCGGCGCATAGACGCGGAAGTCGTCCCAGGTATCCCAGCTGTCCACCATGCAGCGCTTGACCAGGTTGAACGGGAACACCGACGCGCTGTCGTCAATGAACGCGCACATGAACAACTGCTGGAATTCGTCGTCGCCGTATTCCAAGCGCAGCTGATCGATGTCAAACAGGTCGCAGCCGCCGGCCAGCGCGTCGATCACCGAGACGATTTGCCGCCACTGTCCATCCCCGCAGAACAGGCCCGCGGCGAGCGCAGCGTGCGAAGTATCGATATCGACCCGGTCGGCTTTCGCGCGGCCCTTGTTGAACTGCGCACCGGACCAGAACGGATAGGCGTCGTGGCTCAGCGATGACGGCGTGGAGAAATAGGTCTGCCGCCACTTCTTGTGGCTGGACATGCCCGACGCGACCTTGCGCAGCGTCTGGAAGCTGTGGACCCAGAAGTATTCGTCGAAATATAGATTGCCGTGATAGCTCTGCGCCGTGCGCGAGTTCGTACCCAGGAAGTACAGCGTGGCATCGTTGGGCAGGATCAGCGGATCGCCCTTGAACTCGATCTCGGCCGCATCCTTGGCGAACTGTGTCAGGTACTGCCGAAACACATCCGCCTGCGCGCGACTGGCTGACAGAAAAATCTGGTTCCTGCCGGTGTCCATCGCATCGACCAGCGCTTCGCGGGCGAAGTACCAGGTCGCGCCAATCTGGCGGGACTTGAGGATGTTGCGGATGCGCCTTTCCAGACCTTGTTCGTGCCAGGTGCGCTGGTAGGCGAACAGCGAATCGAGAAAGGCTTCCCGTAGCCGCACGGCCTGCTCGGGGCTGTACTCGTTGCGTACCGGCTTGCGCCGCGCCTTGGCATTGCGGTTGGCCACCGCGGGGTTGAGGTCGCCCTCGTGCCCGCCCGGCGCTTCGTAGCGGCGTACGCGCGCCAGGCGCTCAATCTGCCGCGCGAGCAGATCGATCTCCTTGTAGTCGCCGCCGCTCTTGGGCTCTTTCATGATGAGCTGACACAGGCGCACGTCCAGCTGCATTTCCACGCGATCAATGGAGCGTGCGGACGCCCATGCGTCGCGTTGTTTCCACGATTCCACCGTGGCGCGGGGCAGCACCAGGTGCTGCGCAATCTCGGTCACACCCCAGCCTTGAAAGAACAGGCTGCGCGCGTGTCGTCGGGGATCCATCGTCGGCATGAGCATGCGCGACAGCGTAGGGATGCCCCGTCAGTGCTTCGCGCTGCCTTCGTTCTGTTGCATGGCGTGCAGAACAAGCGCGCATTGCCGCGCTCTGCGTGCGTCCCGATGCTGGCCGCCTACCGACCCCCATCATCTGCACCGAGGCCCACGCATGCCGGCACCGACCAAGAAGTCCAAGAAGTTCCGCATCTTCACCGAGGGCGCCACCGTCGATGGCCGCGTGGTCGAACGCGGTTGGATCAGGGATATGGCCGCTACCTACGATCCGGCGAAATACCGCGCCGGCATCAACATCGAACACATCCGCAGCGCCCTGCCCGACAGCCCGTTCAAGAACTACGGCTTCGTGGATGCGCTTGACGCGGTGGAGAACGCCATCGGCAAGCTGGAATTGTTCGCCACCATCACGCCAAGCGATGACCTGGTGAAGCTGGTCGGTTCCATGCAGAAGGTGTTCACCAGCGCCGAGGTCTCACCGAAGTTTGCCGACACCGGCCGCGCCTACCTAGTCGGCCTGGCCGTCACCGACACGCCGGCGAGCCTGGGCACGGAAATGCTCAGGTTCACCGCCCAGCATCCGGAGTCCAGTCCGCTCACCGCGCGCAAGCAGCACCCCGACAACGTGTTCGGCGAAGCCACCGAGACGGTGATCGAGTTCACCACCGAGGACGCGCCCAAGCCGAGCGTACTGGCGAAGGTACGCGAGATGTTCCGCCGCAAGGACGCGTCCGACGACGCGCGCTTCACCGACCTGGCCGCCGCCATCGAAGAAGTGGCCGAGCATGGCGAAACGCAGAGCACCCAGACCGCGCAGATGTTCCAGACCGTGGACGCCACGGTGGCGCAGCACAAGCAGCGCGTGGACGAACTCACCCAGCGCCTGGACGCCATCGAGCAGAAGTTCCACACCACGCCCGCACCGGCCGCCAATCGCCCTCAGGCCAACGGCCCCGGTCTGGTGCTGACCGAGTTCTGATCGCCGCCCCGCGCCCCACACCCCGCTAAAGGACACCCATGAAGAAACACACCCGCTTGGCCTTCAACGCCCTGGCCGCACAGATCGCCAAGCTCAACGACGTACCGAGCGCCACCGAGAAGTTCGATGTGCAGCCCTCCGTGCAGCAGACCATGGAGACCCGCATCCAGGAGTCCAGCGACTACCTGCGCCTGGTCAACATCCAGCCGGTGACCGAGAAGAACGGCGAGAAGCTGGGCCTCGGCATCAAGGGACCGTCGGCCAGTCGCACGAACACCAGCGGCGGCAAGCGGCGCAACCCGCGCGAAATGCACGACCTGGATGCCAAGCCCTACGAGTGCTTCCAGACCAACTTTGATACCTCCATCCGCTACGCCACCCTGGACGCCTGGGCGCACTTCCCGGATTTCCAGCCGCGCGTGGCCGGCGAGCTGGTCCAGCAGCAGGCGCTGGATCGCCTGATGATCGGCTGGAATGGCACGAGCGTGGCCGCGGATACCGACATCGACAAGAACCCGCTGCTGCAGGACGTCAACAAGGGCTGGCTGCAGATGCTGCGCGAGCAGGCGCCGGCGCAGGTCATGAAGGAAGGCAAGGCGGGCGCCGGTGAGGTGCGTATCGGCCCCGGCGGCCATTACGCCAATCTGGACGCCCTGGTGTACGACGCGATCCAGATCCTGGCCCCGTGGTTTCAGGAAGACACGGGCCTGCGCGTGCATGTGAACCGCAAGCTCCTGCACGACAAGTACTTCCCCAAGATCAACCAGGAACAGCGCGCCACCGACGAACTGGCCACCCAGGTACTGGTGAGCCAGAAGCTGATGGGCGGCCTGACCGCGCTGGGCCTGCCGTACTTCCCCGGCACGTCGCTCCTGATCAGCCGCCCCGACAACCTCTCGATCTACTACCAGACCGGTGGCCGCCGTCGCCTGCTCAAGGACGAGCCGGAGTACGACCGTATCGCCGACTACCAGTCCAGCAACGACGCCTACGTGATCGAGCGTCTGCGCGGTGCGGTGCTGATCGAGAACATCGTGCTCGGCGACTGGACCCAGGCTCCGTAAGGCCCGCCTCGATGCCCTCACCCGCCATGGAACACCTGATGCGCGTGCAGGCGGCCCAGGCGACCGCGAACGCGGCGCCGGGCGCGGCGGTGGATAGTTCCACCTCCCACGCTCATGCCCTGATCCGCGCCAAGCTGGACACCGACCGCCGCCGCTTGAAGCTCCTGCAATCGGTGGAGCGGAAGATCGAGGCCAAGCGCGAACTGCTGCCCGACTACGAAGCCTATGTGGACGGCGTCTTGGCCGGCGGCCAGGGCGTGCAGGACGACGTGCTCGGCTACGTGCTGTGCTGGCGGATCGACGTGGGCGACTTCGCCGGTGCGCTGCCCATCGCCCGCTACGTGCTGACGCACAACCTGTCCATGCCCGACCGCTTCCAGCGCACCACCGCCACGCTGGTGGCCGAGGAACCGGCCGAACAGGCGCTCAAGGCGTACACCGCCGGTAAGCCCTTCGACGTGGCGGTCCTGCGCGAGGTCATGGACGTGACCTTGCCCTACGACATGCCCGACCAAGTGCGCGCCAAGCTGCACTTCGCACTCGGTCGCTTGCTGGCCGAGACCGAACCCGGCGAAGCGCTGGTGTATCTGCGCCGCGCGGTGGAGCTGCACGACAAGGTCGGCGCCAAGAAAGACATCGAGCAGCTGGAACGCCGGCTGCGCCACCTTCCCGGCGATAGCGCCGCCACCGAACCGCCGCCGCAAGGCGGCCCCTGAGCCTCCCCCTGGCGCCGCGGCGGCACGGGTGGCGAGGGTCGCCCCCAGGCGAACACCGACCCACCCGTCCACCGCCGCATTTGACGAGACCCCGATGGGCACCCTGACTGGCAACGGCGGCACGGCCGCTACTCCTCCCTCCGACGACGGCCCGCCGATCCGCAACGACGGCTTCTGGCCCGATATCGACCTCGGCGCCCTGCGCGCCTCCACCCGCCTCACCGGCAACGTCACGGCGGCGCGCCTGCGCACCGCCGCTGTCGCCGCGGTGCTGTTCATCAATCCGCAGCTCGCTGCGTTTCGCGCGACGAAGATCGCGCAGGGCTGGGTGTCGGCCGCGGACATGGACGAGACCATCGACGGTAAGTCGGTGCTCGTGCAGCGCTATCTCCGCGCCGTCGCGTGCAGCGTGCAGGCGGACCTGGCCGAGCACTACCGCGATTGGGATACCACCCGTGCCGGCGATTACCGCGCCGAATCGGAGACCGCCGCGGCCGACGAATTCCGGCGCAACGCGCAATGGGCGCTGGCCGACATCCTGGGCCGCGCGCGCAACGTCGTGGAGCTGATCTAGTGCCCGCGGTGCGCTCGCTCCAAGGCGACACGGTGGACGCGCTGTGCTGGCGGGAGCTGGGCGCCACCACGGGCGTGGTGGAAGCCGTGCTCGAACTCAATCGTGACCTGGCCGACCTGGGCCTCGTCCTTCCGACGGGCACCGTCGTGCAGCTACCGGAGCGCTCGCCCGCCACAGCGACACCCGTCCTTCCTACCCAACAGCTATGGGACTGAGCATGACCGAACCGGCCAGCACCTACCTCCTTGCCGCCGCGGTCACCGCCACGGCCGCCACCACCGCGCTGCTTCCCGGCATCGACGGCGACGCCCTGGTGGGCGCGCTGGCCGGCGGCACGCTGTACGTCACCAGTGCGCGCGACCTGCCGCTGCTGCGCCGCGCCGTCTACCTGCTGGTGAGCACGGCCGCCGGCTACTTCGGCGCGCCGGAGCTGCGCGGTCTGCTGCCGCTGCAAAGCAACGGCCTGGCCGGCTTTCTCGGCGGCGCCGTCGCGGTGACGGTCGCCACCCAAGCCATCGAGCGGGTGAAGACCCTCGATCTCTCGTCCCTGTTTACCAAGCGCGGAGCCTGACCCATGTCCCAGCTCATCACCCCGAACGCCTGGCCACTGATCCAGCTGATCGCGTGCCTGGTTATCGCCTGGCAGTTGGCCATGTACCGCCGCGGCCGCTCGCCCCATCGCCGCGGCGTGGCCTGGTTGGCCTGGCTGCTGGTGGTCGGCTGCCTGATGACCGCGGTGAAGCTCTTGTGCGGCGTGCGGCCGCCACCGGGGCCGCTGGAAGCGCTCGGATGCACTGCGCTGGCTGCGCTGCTCACCGGGCACCGTGGCGACCTGGCGCATACCCTCCGCGCCGTGTGGGACGCCGCGCGCGCCGTGCATCGTCGGGCGCGCCGATGATCGCGCTGGCCGAGCAGCGCATCGAGCGCCTGCTGTCGGACCTGATCGCGGTGGAAGGCGGCTACGTCCACGACGCGGCCGACCGCGGCGGCGAGACCCGGTGGGGCATCACCGTGGCGACGGCGCGCGCCCATGGCTACACCGGCCCGATGGCGGCATTGCCCGAAGCGAACGCCCGTGCGATCTACCGCACGACCTACGTGGACGCGCCTCGCTTCGGCGAGGTGGTCGCCATCGATCCCGAGATCGGCGCCACGCTGGTGAATATCGGCGTCAATATGGGACCGGCGGTCGCCGCCCGTTTCCTGCAACGCTGGCTCAATGCGTTCAACGACACCGGCACCCGCTACGCGGAGCTGGTGGTCGACGGCCAGGTGGGCAACAAGACGCTCGACGCGCTGCGTGCCTTCCTGCGCTGGCGTGGCCCGATGGGCGCTGCCACCTTGCTAAAGGGCATCCATAGCTCCCAGGGCACACGCTACCTCGACATCACCGAGGGGAACCGTTCACAGCGACGGTTCGTGTTCGGTTGGGTCACCAACCGGGTGGGGACGTAGGCCATGCGCTACGCCCTCACCGTCCTGCTCGCCCTGCTCGCCGTGGCCGGTGGCTTACTGGCCTGGCAGCACCACCGTATCCAAGGCCTAGCTACCGACGTGGCCCAGGCACAAACGCAAGCGGTCATCGCCGGCTTCGAGGCCAGCGCGGCGCGCGCGGACGTGCATGTCATTACCAAGTACGTGGACCACGAGCGCGTGGTTCACCAGGTCATCCACACTATCCAGCGCGAGACGCCCCGCTATGTCACGCCCCGCACCGATGCTGCTTTTCCTCTCCCTGTCGGCTTTGTCCGCCTGCACGACGCCGCCGCCGCGGCCGATCTGCCCGGCCCTCCCGGCGCTGCTGATGCGCAGGCCTCCGGCGTTACAGCCTCTGACGCCGCCGTCGTCATCGCCGGCAACTACGGTACCTGCCACGCCATCCGCGACCAGCTCAACGCGCTGATCGATCGCTTGCAGATGCCGCCCTATCACGAGGCCGCGCCGGATGAATAAGCCCGGCCGCCTGCGCGAGGCGCTGATCCGTGGACTACCCGATCTCGCCCTCGATCCGCAGAAGCTGCTGATCTTCGCCGAGCGTGGCTCGGTGGTGGCTACCGGTGAACCGGGTGAGAGTTGGGAATACGCCTACCAGCTGACGGTGATCGTGCAGGACTTCGCGGGCGACATGGACGCACTCACGGCCACCGTGTTGCGCTGGCTCGCCGCGGAGCAGCCGGACCTGCTGCTGAGCGCGGAGAGCCGGCGTAACGGCATACGCTTCGAGGCCGAATTGATGACCGCCGAACTGGCCGATGTGCAATTCCAGCTGGACATCACCGAACCGGTGATGCGCCGCCGTGACGGCTTCGAGCACCCAGCACCACCGCCGGCCGATCCGACGGCGATGTGGTGAGCAGCGATCCGCTGCGCCAGCTGGACGAATGGGCCGGCGCGTTGCTGGCCAAGTTGGAGGCACCTGCGCGGCGCACCCTAGCCGTGACCATCGCCCGAGAGCTGCGCCGCTCCCAACAGCAGCGCATCGCCTGGCAGCACGATACGGAGGGCTCGCCCTTCGTGCCACGCAAGCCGCGGCTGCGTGATCGGCGCGGGGCCATCCGCCGGCGTGCGGCGATGTTCGCCAAGCTTCGCACCGCGCGGTGGCTGCGTATCGCCGGCACACCCGATGCCGCCGAGGTAGGTTTCGCCAGTCGTGTCGCGCGGATCGCGCGCATCCACCAAGAAGGACTGCGCGACCGCGCAGCACCGGACGCACAAGAGGTCCGTTACCCCCGCCGCGCGCTTCTCGGCTTCACCGAAGCAGATCGGGAATGCGTCCGCGACTTGCTGTTGCTCCAAATCACCGGCCGATAAGGGCGGCCAACGAAGCCTAGCGGTTCGACAAAAGGGCCCTGATCGCTGAATATTCGTCGCGCAGGCTCTCTCGATTGCACGCAAGGACAGCGCCATGACGTTTCACTCGCATAAATTCGAAGACGCAGACCTTCAACGTCGCCTCATTTTGGGCCTAAAAGAGCTGACATCTGCTCCCGACTACACAGTGGAAGACGACGGCACAGTCTTCTTCGATAGAAGCGACTACGCCGGCATGAACAAGGTCATTCATCCCATCCGAAGAAGCTGCTTTCGTTGGTACCTTCGATGGTCGGAAGACCCCATCTGGTCAGCTGCCTTTTGGGAAGCCATGAAGCAATCTGGCACACCCTTTCAAATCGAGTATCACAACAGACGCATCGCCTTCCTTCTACCGAAGGATCTTGAAGAACTCCATGAAGAAATCTCCTATCGCACCGCGATAGAGTGCTATCCCATCGACGAGGACTAACTACGCGGCGAACGCAACATACCTAGTCACATCGGATAGTCATTTGATGAATAGGAGGCCCGATCAAGATGCCGATAGTAGCCTTCCATATGGGGAATCCGGTCAGGCAAAACCTGATTGCCGCACACCGGTTCTACGTCGAACAAGCTCGAAAGCGGCTGCTTTCACAGTTTGAAAATCTTGACGACGAGGTCAATGAGACAGCGGAGATGCTACTCAACGAAATCGAGTATGACCCGCAAATCGTTGATCCTTACGATGTCTACGAGGCTGTCCGAGAAAAGAGCATTGAGCTGTGCCAGATGCTCAGCGACTTGCAGGACCGCACACGACTTTCCGTCATTGCGGGCATGTATCACGAATGGGACAAAAAGCTTCGGGAATGGATGACACGCGAAATGAGACATTGGCATAACGCCGACCTCCTCAAGCGGGCCGTATGGGACGCAGACATGCCCGATCTTCTCGAACTCCTTACGTCATTCGACTGGGATGTCGCCGCGCTTGAGTGCCACGACCGTTTAGATGTAATGCGCCTGGTAGTGAATGTCTTTAAACATGGCAAAGGTACGTCGCTCGAACGGCTCAAGCTACAGCGCCCTGAGTTTTTCCCGTCCATAGGCGCTATCCAAGGTGGCTTGCCGTCTCATCTTATCGACCACACCCAAATGATGGTCAAAGACCGACATGTCGAAGAATTCTCCGAAGCCATCGTGGCTTTCTGGGAGGCGGTGCCAGAAAGCATCATCGCCAAAGATGAGGTCGAAGTTCCACGGCGGTTTGAAAAGGCCTTCAACAAGGACCGCTCCGCGACGTCCTGACAAAGGCTAATCTTCCCCTTCGCCGAACGGAAGCGCATCCGCGACCTCTTGCAGAGATACCCAGAACCACCTAGAGAAATAGCACGCAAGTCCCGCATCACGAGCCGTAGCTCACCTTCGTCCCATCCACTTGGATATGACCTGAGGCCTTCATGGTCTCCAGCACGTTGGCGACTTCCTCATCCGTCAGCCGCTTGGAAAAGATCGCCTGAATGGTATTGGTAAGCGTCTTGATGGAGCGCGGCTTGGTCACCCGCTGATGAAGGCTCGCTAAAACTAAGCCCATCTTTTCTTCGGCCTTCCCTGTCTTAGCGATCTGCGTTGCCTTGAGCATAGGTATCTCATCAATGCTCTTAGACCTACACGCGAGGACTTTCTGTCCTTTCAGATGCTTGATGAGGGGATCGAATCCCGAATCCTTGCTAATGATGTGAAAGAACGCATTCGCATCCTTCGCGACGATATGGCCAATGTAGTAGGCGATGTGGAAATCCAAGGCATTGGGACCGTTGCCGGCAATTTTGACGTAACGAGCGTGCTCACCGAGCGCCTGCATCGCCTCGGCCACTTCAAATGAAACCTTGGCTTGGCTTGCCCCCACAAACAGCAAGACCTTGAAGAGGGCATCGCCCTTCAAGGGACTCAAGGTTTTCGGCTGCACATTCTCATAGTCGATGAGGATGTAATTGGTCTTCATGACTCCCTCCCTTCGTTTCTTTGGTTCAGTCCTTGGGGTACATCACACCTTCAACCCATGCATCCGGCTTGAAATCGAAAGCATGCCTTTCAGGATATACCTAGTGGGCCAATAAAACGGTGGCTCGCCGCAAGTCAGCAACTAGCGCTCGTCGGGCGCCGTGTCCGGGCTAGCCAGAATCCTCGCCCCTGTTCTGACTGACGCACGACAGAACAGCCTGTGCGTGCGTGGCGTGAAGATCTTCCGCAGCATGCACTGCATGCACGAAGACCCCACGCAACTCTTCAATCTGATCCGCTACGGGACCGTCGCCACGGTCGATGTGGCGGCGGCGCGCGTGGTGGTGTCGGTGGGTAGTCTCACCAGTAAGCCTATTCCCTGGCTTGCGCCGCGTGCCGGCGCCGCCCGCACCTGGTCGCCGCCCTCCCCCGGCGAACAGGTGCTCGTGCTATCGCCCGGCGGCAACCTCGGCGCCGCCGTTGCCCTGACGGGCATCTTCTATGACGCACATCCGATCCCTGCCGACGGTACTGCCGACAACGTGCTGCTCGCCTTCGGCGACGGCGCGGTACTTCTTTACGACCATGCGACGCATCTGCTCAAAGCTACGCTTCCTGCCGACGGCCGCGTCGAACTCACCGCGCCCGGCGGCTTCCGCCTGGTCGGCGACGTCGGCATCGATGGCGCCCTCCATGTCACGCAAGCGGCCACGTTCGATCAAACGCTACATGCGTCGCAGGACATCACCAGCGACGCGGACGTGAAAGCGGGTGACATCAGCCTGCGTCAGCACCTGCACGACCAGGTGCAGCCGGGCCCGGGGCTCACCGGCAGGCCACAGCCATGACCGGAATGTCGCGCACCACCGGCGCCGCGCTGCCGGAGATCGACCACATCGCGCAATCCGTCGCCGACATCCTGACCACGCCGCTGGGCAGCCGCCTAGCGCGCCGCACCTACGGCAGTCGCGTCTTCGACCTCCTCGATGCGCCGGCCAACGCCGCCACTCGCGTGCGTCTGTTCGCCGCCACCGCGACCGCCCTCATGCGCTGGGAGAAGCGCCTCACCGTGCAGCGCGTCGCGCTGACAGCCATCGACGGCCTGCAGGGGAAGTTCGCCCTCGACATCGACGGCCGCCTCGCCACGGGCGCCGCCGTGTCGCTGAGCATGCCTTTGACCCGAGGCGCTACGGCATGACCAGCGCCATCCAGCTCGACCGCCTGCCACCGCCCGATGTGGTCGAACCGCTCCACTACGAAACGATCCTAGCGAAAGCCAAAGAGCAGTTTGCGGCGTTGTGGCAGCAACAGCAGAGGCGCGACGCCTCCCTGCCGGGCATCGACCTGAGCCGCGAGTCCGAGCCGGTCGTGAAGATCCTGCAGACCGTCGCCTACGTGGCGCTGGGCCTGCGTCAGCGCGTCAACGATGCCGCGCGGGCCAACTTCCTGGCGACCGCCCAGGGTGCAGACCTCGACCACATCGGCGCTTGGTACGGCGTCGAACGCCTCACGCTGAGCCCCGCCAAGCCGGAGCTGGCCATCTCCGCCGTGATGGAATCCGACGATGCCTTGCGCGAGCGCATCACCTTGGCGCCGGCCTCGTTCTCGGTGGCCGGGCCGGAAGCGGCCTACGTCTTCCATGCACGCAGCGCCTCAGGCGACGTGCTCGATGCCAGCGCGATCAGCCCACAGCCGGACGACATCCGCGCGGTGGTGGCCGATGTCCTGGCCCGTCACGACGCAGCGCCGGCCCTGGTCGCCGACATGCAGGCCGCCTTGGCCGCGGCACGCTGGCCCGGCGAGGTGATCGTGTCGGTGTTGTCGCGTCAGGGCAATGGCCAGGCCGACGCCGCTCTGCTCGCTGCCGTGGCCGACAACGTGAGCGCCGACAACGTGCGGCCCCTGACCGACTTCGTCACCGTGCAGTCGGCCGACATCGTGCCTTTCCAGGTGCGCGCCACCCTGTGGACCTACGCCGGCCCGGATGCCGATATCGTCCGCGCCGCGTCCCGCGCGAGCCTCGATACCTATCTCGCCGAGGCCAAGCGCCTGGACCGCGACATCACGTTGTCCGGGCTCTACGCCGCCCTGCAGGTCGCCGGCATCCAGAACGTGGAGCTGGAAGAACCGCGCGCCACGCTGGTGATCGGCCCGACCCAGGCTGCGCATTGCATCGGCGTGGAGCTGGCCTATGGGGGTATCGGTGGATAGCCTCCTGCCGCCCAACAGCACGCCGCTCGAACGCACCCTCGAACACGTCACGCTCAACGCCCTGGACGTGCCGGTGCCGCTGCGCTCCCTCTGGAATGCCGACACCATCAGCGGCGAGTTGCTGCCATGGCTGGCCTGGTCGATGAGCCTCGATAGCTGGAAAAGCTATTGGTCCGACACGGTCAAGCGCAACCGCGTGCGCCAGGCCATCGACATCGCGCGCCGCAAAGGCACGTCGCAGTCGGTACGCGATGTGGCCGCCGCCTTCGGTGGCGCCATCAGCATCCGGGAGTGGTGGCAGACCGAGCCCAAGGGCGTGCCGCACACCTTCGACGTGGTGCTGACCCTGACCGGCGACGACGGCGCCGAAGCGAGCGCCGCCTACGTCGACGACGTCATCGCCGAGATTCGCCGCACCAAGCCGGCCCGGTCGCACTTCACCTTCACCCAGGGCTTGCAGGCTCGCGGTCGCCTCGGCGTGGTCGCCGCGGCCCGGCCTGTCGCCTACGTGCATCTGCAATTCACCGGAGCTGCCTGAGATGGCCCTCACCCTGACGATCACGCCGGCCGGCCGCGCGGCCCTGGTCAACGCCCAAGCCGATGGCACCCAGGCCGTGCGCATTGCCCGCGTGGGAGTGACTGCCACCGCCTTCGCACCCGGCCAGCCGCTGCCGAACGAGATCAAGCGCCTGGCGACCGTGGCCAGCGGCGCCACCGCGAAAGACACGGTCCACGTCACCGTGACGGATGCGGGCACGGACGTGTACACGGTGCGCGGGTTCGGTTGGTACCTGGACGACGGCACGCTGTTCGGCTCCTACGGCCAGGCCAACGTGATCGTGGAGAAGTCCGCGCAGTCCACGATGCTGCTGGCCACCGACGTGCAGTTCACGGACGCGGACGCCACGCAGATCACCTTCGGCGACACCACGTTCAACAATCCGGCGGCCACCCTCGACACGCTGGGCGTGGTGAAGCTGGCCAGCGAGGACGACGCGACCACCGGCACCGATACGCAGCGCGCCGTCACGCCGAAGTCGCTGCTCGCCGTGCTAAATGCCCGCCTGGGCGTCGGCGCACCCACCGCATTCGTCAGGAAGCTGCTGGGACTGGCCACGGCCGCCGCCTTCCGCGGGGAGTTGGGCCTCAAGAGCGCCGCCCTGAAAGACGACGGCCCCGGCAACGGTTTGGATGCCGACACGCTCGACGGCCAGCACGGCGATTACTACCGCGCCTGGGCCAACCTCACGGACAAGCCCACCACGTTCACGCCAAGCGCGCACGCGCATCCGTGGTCGGACATCACCAACCCGCCCGCGCAGGCGAGCCGCTGGCCGGCCTGGTCGGAGGTGACGGCCAAGCCCGACACCTTTACCCCGGCGCCGCACTCGCACGCCTGGGCGGACATCAACAACCCACCCATGCAGACCCAGCGCTGGCCGGCATGGAGCGAGATCACCGCCAAGCCCACCACCTTTGCGCCGTCGGCGCACACGCACGCCATCGGTGACGTGACGAACCTGCAGACCGCGCTCGACGCCAAGGCGCCGACACAGAGCCCGGTGTTCCAGGGTGCCGTGGTGGCCGCCGGGGGCGCGGTGCAGATCGGCGCGACCGGCGGCGCGTACGCCACCTTGAAGAATGACGGCACCCTCGCCTTGAACGGCGGCACCGCCTATGCCCTGCTGCGCGCCGGCGCGAGCAACACCTCCGTCGGCACGCGACTGACCAACGGCCTGATGCCCTCCATCGAAGGCATCGCCGGAACGGGCCTGGAAGGCTCGCCGCCTCTGCTCGTCGGCAACGGCGGCAATGCCTCTGCCTCGGCATTGATGGCCTTCCTGCGCGACGGCATCGCCGGTGGCTTCCTCGGCCTGGACACCGACAACGTGCTCAAGTGGGGCGGCTGGACGATGGGCCCCGCACGGCGGGTGCTGCATGACCGTATCCGCGACGCTGTGCTCGATGGCACCACGTGGATGGAAGACCTGCGCGTCGTGGGCAATCCCGTGTGGCATAGCGGGCAAATCTCGTTCGCTGCCGAGGGCAACGGCTGGATGAAGTTCCCCAACGGCTTCCTGGTGCAGTGGGGGAGGTATCTCTCCGACGCGCCGTGGAACGAAGGCACCGGCCCCGCGCTCAGCTTCCCCATCGCGTTTCCCAATGGCTGCCTCTCCGTGCAGGTCAGCGACTACCTGACCAACGTCGGCGGCGCGGGCTGGTCGCAGTACGACGACAGCGCCCAGCTCACCGGTTGGGACCGCACGCACTTCACCACCTTCATCCAGTTCCCCGGCGGCGCCAACGCCAACCGTTGGTGTGGGCTGACTTACTTCGCCCTGGGGTACTGAATGGCCTACTTCTACGACATCGTGCAGGGCGGCTTCTACTGCGATGCGGTGCATGGCCCGCGCACCCTCCCGGTCCGCGATCCCGACTGGACACCGGGCGATGGCCAAACGCTCGCCGATGGTCCGTTGATCGAGCAGGCCAATCCGCACTGCACCCTGCCGCCGGCCAGTGACCTGGCCGTCTTAAGTGAGGACACCTACCGCGCGTTGCTGGACGGCCAGAGCCGCGGCAAACGGATCGTCGTCCGTGATGGCGCGCCCACGCTGGCGGATCCGCCGCCGCCCACGACCGAGCAGATCGCCGCACGCCTGCGCGCGCAGCGCGATGTCCTGCTTGCCCCGGTCACCGACGCCCTGCAGCGCCATGTGCTGCAAACCACCTATGCCCAGCCGACCACGCTGACCGACACCGAAGCGTCGGCGCTGGCGACCTATGCCCAGGCGCTGCGCGATGTGCCGCAGCAGCCGGGCTTCCCGCACACCGTGGTCTGGCCGGACGCCCCGGCACCGACCGACGCCATCCCCGCCACCCCCGAGGCCTAACCCATGTCCACCGCCTACCACCACGGCGCGCGCATCCAGGAAACCAGCGACGCCCCGTACGCGCTCAAGACCGTCTCCACCGCCACCATCGGCTTTGTCGCCACCGCGTCGGATGCCGATGCGACCGCCTTCCCTCTGGACACGCCGGTCCTGCTCACGCAACCCAAGGCCGGCCTCGCCAAGGCCGGCACCAAGGGCACCCTCGCCCGCGCGCTCAAAGCCATTGCCGACATCGTGACCTGCCCGGTGGTAGTCGTGCGTGTCGCCGAAGGCGTGGATCCGGCGGCCACCACCTCCAACGCGGTGGGCACCGTCAACGCGGAAGGGCGCTATACCGGCCTGCAGGCGCTCCTTACGGCGGAAGCGCACACCGGCGTGCGTCCGCGCATCCTGGGCGCGCCCGGTCTGGACACCAAGCCCGTGGCCGACGCACTGGTCACGGTCGCCAAGCGCTTGAAGGCCTTTGCTTACGCCACCTGTGACGACTGCGCCACCCTCGCCGATGCCAAGACCTACCGCGAAGGGTTCGGCGCGCGCGAGCTGATGCTGCTGTGGCCGGATTTCACCACCTGGGACACCGTCGCCAACCGCGAAGCCAAGGCGCTGACGGTCGCCATGGCACTGGGCCTGCGTGCCAAAACCGACCAGGTCGCCGGCTGGCACCGCGTGCTCTCCAATATCCCCGTCGACGGCGTGATGGGCATCAGCGCCGACGTCTACTTCGACTACCTCACCGAGGGTACCGACGCGGACCTGCTCAACGAAGCGGGCATCACCACCCTGGTCAAGCGCAACGGTTTCCGCTTCTGGGGCTCGCGCACCTGCGACACCAGCACATACGTCTTCGAGTCCTACACGCGCACCGCCCAGGTCGTGGCCGACACCATCGGCGAAGGCGTGTTCGAGTACAGCGACAAGGCCATGCACGCGAGCCTCGTCCGTGACCTGATCGATGCGATCAACGCCAAGCTGCGCGCCCTCACCCGCCAGGGCGCCCTGCTCGGCGGCCGCTGCTGGTTCGACCCGTCGTTGAACGAGACCGCCGACATGCAGGCCGGCAAGCTCGCGCTCAACTACGACTACACGCCGGTGCCGCCGTTGGAAGACCTCACGCTGCGCCAGACCTTCACCGACGTCTACATCGCCGATCTCAAAGCGGCGATCACCTCCACCAACAACGCCTGATCGCTGCAAGGAACGGAATCATGAAGCTCCCGAGCAAACTGAAAAACTTCGACCTCTTCCAGAACGGCGAATCCTGGCTGGGCCTGGTGCCGAGCGTCACGCTGCCCAAGCTGACCCGCAAGATGGAGGACTACCTCGCCGGTGGTATGGCCGGCCCCGTCGAGATCGACCTCGGGCAGGAAAAGATCGAGCTGGCCTTTACCGCAGGCGGCATCCTGCGCAGCGCCCTCGAACAGTACGGCGCCACCGCGGTGGATGCCGTGCAGCTTCGCTTCGCCGGGGCGTACCAGTCCGACAGCAGCAGCGGCTACAACGCCGTCGAAGTGGCGGTACGCGGCCGCTACAAGGAGTTCGATCCGGGCGACGCCAAATCGCAGGCCGACACCGAGCACAAGTTTTCCGTGTCGTGCGCCTACTACCGCCTCAGCATCGACGGCGTGCCGGTGATCGAGATCGACATGTTGGCCAACAAGCTCGTCGTCAACGGCGTGGATCGCATGGCCGCGCAGCGCGCCGCGATGGGCCACTGGTAACCCTTCCCCACTCTTCCCAGGAATCTCCTCATGAACGACACCACCATGCCCGTCATTACGCTGGACGAGCCGATCCGCCGCGGCGAGCAGATCCTCACCGAAGTGCGCCTGCGCAAGCCCAAGGCTGGCGAGCTGCGCGGTACGCAGCTGGTGAACCTGCTGCACATGGACATCGCGGCGCTCGAAATCGTCCTGCCGCGCATCACCGTGCCGACCCTCACCAAGCACGAGGTCAGCCAGCTCGATCCGGCGGACATCACGCAGTTCGGGTCGGAGCTGGCCTCTTTTTTGTTGACGAAGGCCAAGCGGGAGGGCTTCCCGTAACGGTCGAAGACGCCATGGCCGACATCGCGGTGGTCTTCCATTGGCCACCGCCGACGATGGACGGCATGGACGTGAGCGAGTTGGTGCAGTGGCGCGAACGCGCCCGGTTGCGGAACGGCGGCGAGGACTAGCGTGGATCTGAAACTCAGTGTCCTGTTGAACATGATCGACAAGGTGACCGCGCCCTTGCGCGGCATCGCCGGCAGTTCCGCCGCCACGTCCAAGGCGCTGCGCGAGACCCGCCAGCGCCTCAAGGAACTGCAGAGGGCGCAGGACGATTTGAAGGGTTTCCGCCAGCTCAAGGCAGGCACTCAGGCCCTGGGCACCCAGCTAGCGGCGGCACGCCAACGCGCCACCGAGCTGGGGCGCGCCCTTGCCGGCACCACGAACCCGACTCGGCAGCAGACCCGGGAGTTCGCGGCGGCGAAGCGCCAGGCCGACGCGCTGGGCGGGCAGTACCAGGCCAATGTCCGCCGGCTGCAATCCGTGCGCGAAGCCCTGGGTGCCGCCGGCATCCATACGCGCGACCTGGCCGGCCATGAGCGACGGCTGCGCGACGACATCGCCGCGGCGAACGCGCAGCTGGGCGAGCAGCAGAAAAAGCTCAGCGCGCTCACCCAGCAGCAACAGAAGATGGCCGCGGCCCGCCAAAGCTTCGAGCGCAGTTCGGCGACGGCGGCGCATCTCACCGTGGGCGGCTACGCCACGCGGGAGACCGGCAAGCATCTGCTGGACGCGATCAGCCCTACGGTGACCGAGGCGAAGGCCTGGACGGCGCAGGTCGCGCAGTTGCGCGCCATGGGCGTCGGCGATGCCCTGGTGACCGATGCGGTGAAGTTTGCCCGGGCGCAGGACATCATGGGCACGAGCGCGACCGAGACGTTGAAGCTCCTGAAAGAGTCCTACAGCGTCCTGCGCGACATGCATGAGGCGGAGGCAGTGACGCCCTACCTCGCGCGCATGAAGTTCGGCATCGAGACCGTGATGGCCCAGGGCGGGCATGGCGAGGGGCACGGCGACACCGCCGAGACCATGTTCATGGACCTGCTCAAGGTGGCCGAGCTGCGCGGCGCCGCCAAGAGCCCGGAAAGCCTGAAGCGCGTGCTGGATTTCGCCACCCAGGCGTACGTCGCCTCCGGCGGCCTGGTGAAGTCCGAAGACCTGCTCAACATGATCAAGACCGGCGGCGTCGCGGCGAAGCAGCTGGACGATCAGTCGTTCTTCTTCGGCCTGCTGCATACCGTGCAGGAAATGGGCGGCCACCGCGCCGGTACGGGCCTGTCGACGGCCTACCAGAACTGGGCGGCCGGGCGCTCCACCCGCCAGTCGGCCGACGAACTGTTCCAGCTGGGCCTGCTCAAGCCCGGCGCTATCGAAGTCCATGAGAAGACGGGCCACCTCAAGAAGCTGCTGCCCGATGCACTGAAAGAGGGCGACCTCTATCGGAGCAACCCGTTCGAGTACCTGATGACGCGGGTGATCCCGAAGCTCAACCCGGACGGCCAGCTCAACGACCAGCAGGTGGTGAGCAAGATCAACGCGCTGTTCTCCGGCCGCAAGGGCGGTGACCTGTTCGCGTCGCTGTTCATGGAGCGCGCGAACATCGCCAAGCACTTGGCCGCGGCCCCCAAGGCCTTCGGCGTAGATGCGCTCTACGACGAAGCCCGCCAGAACGCCGCGGGCCAGGAGGCCGAGCTGCTGGCCCGCAAGTCGGACCTGTACCGCGAGCTGGGCGAGCAACTGCTGCCCGTCTACGTAGCGGGCTTGGGCAAGTTGGTGGGCGTCCTGCGTGCCGTCAGCGGCTGGTCCCAACGTCACCCGGCGCTGGCCAAGGGCATGCTGCTGGTCGCCGGCAGTGCTGGCGTGCTGCTGGCGACGGTGGGCAGCCTGATGATCGGCCTGGGCGGGCTGCTCGGCCAGTTCGCGCTGCTGCGCTACGTCATGCGCCTCGGGGGCATTCGCGTCGGCGCGATGGCCGGCGGCGCCGAGGGCGGCCTGCTGTCGCGCCTGCCGATGCTGGGTCGCCTGTTCCCAGCCATCGCTACCGGCGCCCGTGCCGCCATGCTCGCCATCACCGGTGTGAGCCTGCCGGTGGCCGCGCTGATCGCGCTGGTGATCGTCGCGGCCCTGGCGATACGTCGCTACTGGCAACCGCTCTCGGCCTGGTTCTCGGGTGTTTGGGATGGCATCGGCCAGGCCGTAGGGCCGGTGTTCGCTGACATCGGCCGCGCGCTCGCGCCGCTCAAGCCGGCGTTCGACGTGATCGTCGGATGCCTGGTTAGCGTGTGGCGCTGGATCACGCAACTGCTGGAGCCCATGCAGGCCACCCAGGAGCAGATGGCCAATGCCCGCGCGACCGGCGTGACGTTCGGGCAACTGGTCGGCGCCGCCATCCGCGGCGTGGTGCAGGCCGTCAGCTTCGGCGTGCAGATGTTCGTGGCGCTCGGCGAGGCCATCGGCACCGCGGCGGGCTGGGTGGTGGTGCATTGGGAACCGGTGAAGGCTTGGTTCGCCGAGATGTGGCAGAGCGTGGAGAACGCCGCGCGCAAGACGCTCGACTGGATCGCCGAAAAACTTGGCGCGGTACGCGAGCTGATCGACCGCATTCGCCACCTGGGGCAGAGCAGCCCGGTGATGCCACCGGGCACCACGCCCATCGACTGGATCACCGGCGATGACCCGGAGAAGGCCCGCAAGATCGCCGACGCCATCGCCCGTACGCCTCTGGCCGGCGGCGAGGCGACGGGCCAGGGAGCCAGCCTGGTCA